>Ga0180017_100645_pt1 | contig 10486 bp, 8 predicted proteins | sample KR46_S_MetaG_FD_129674 | JGI IMG/M metagenome (GOLD analysis project Ga0180017, IMG submission 129674) | Groundwater microbial communities from the Olkiluoto Island deep subsurface site, Finland - KR46_S_MetaG | ecosystem: Environmental > Aquatic > Deep subsurface > Groundwater | place: Finland...
GCGACAGTTTCGCAACGCTGACCTTCGAACGCCGCGTGGCCGCACCCGTGGCGACCTTGTGGGAAGTCTGGACCGCGCCCGCCGCGCGCGCCGTCTGGGCATCGCCCGCGCCCTCGGTCACGGTCGAATTTCTCGAAGCCGACACAAGGGTCGGCGGCCGCGAGATCTCGCTGTGCAAGGTGGAGGGCCAACCCGACACAAGCTGCGAGGCTGGATGGCTTGCCTTGCAGCCGGGCCGGCGCAGCGTCAATTACGAGGTGATCTCGTCGCAGGGCGTCACGCAGTCGGCGGCCTTGGTCACGGCCGAATTTTCCGGCACGGGCAACGAAAGCCGGATCGGGGTGACCGTGCAGCTGTCGTCGCTGTCTGAAAACATGGAGGACGGCTACCGCCAGGGATTTTCCGCGGGGCTCGCCAATCTTGCCGGCGTTGCCGAGCGGACCATGGTGATAAGCCGCGTCATCGCCGCGCCGCGCGACGTTGTCTGGGGCGCCTGGCTCAATCCCGAGACCCTGCCGCAATGGTGGGGACCCGACGGGTTTTCCTGCCGCACCCAGCGGATCGACCTGCGCGCCGGCGGCGAATGGGTGTTCGACATGATAGGCCCCGATGGCACGGTGTATCCGAACCATCATCTCTATGGCGAGGTGAGGACCGGGGACAGGATCGGCTACACGCTGCTCTGGGGCGAGAACGGACCGAAACACGCCGATGCCTGGGTGCAGTTCGAGGACGAGGACGGCGCAACCAGGATTACGCTCGGCATGGCGCTGAGCACTGCGGAAGAATACCGGACAGCCAGGGGCTTCGGCGCCGTGGAACTGGGGCTTCAGACGCTGGGCAAGCTCGCCCGCTTCCTCGGCGCGCCGTGACGCCTATCCCTTCGCCGCGTCTTCCTCCACCGGCAGCGCATGCCGCTGCATCAGCGGCAGTTGCATGATCGTGAAGATGATCGACAGCGGCATGTTGCCCCAGACCTTGAAGGCGATCCAGAAGTCGGTGGAGAAATTGCGCCAGATCACCTCGTTGACCACCGCCATCAGCAGGAAATAGAGGCCCCAGCGCAGGGTCAGGATGCGCCAGCCCTCGGCGTCGAGCCGGAAGGCGGAGTCAAACACATAGCCCAGGAAGGACTTCTTGAAGAGCAGCCCGCCGAGCAGGATCACACCGAACATGGTGTTGATGATGGTGGGCTTCACCTTGATGAAGATCTCGTCCTGCAGCCACAGGGTGAGGGCCCCGAACACCAGCACGATGACGCCCGACAAGAGCGGCATGATCGGCAGCGTGCGGGTCAGCATCCACGACACCGAAAGCGCAATCGCCGTGGCGATCATGAAGCAGGCGGTGCCGACGAAGATCGGCCCGCCGATATCGGCCAGGAACGGCACCCGTTCGGCAATCCAGGCGCCGCGCGAATTGGCAAAGAAGAACACGATCAGCGGGCCAAGCTCGAGCACCAGCTTGAGCAGCGGGTTCATGCGCTTGCGCGCGGGATCGTTGGGGTCGGGCTCGAAGATGTGCAGCTCGGGCTCGGCGGGGGCGGCATCGGTCGGCTTGTGGTCGCTCATTTGGGCTCTCCAGCGATTGCCAAGGCGAAATCGGCCGCCTCAAAGGGTTCGAGATCGTCGATGCCTTCGCCGACGCCGACGAAGTAGACCGGCAATTTGTGCCTGGCGGCGATGGCGACAAGGATGCCGCCGCGCGCGGTGCCATCGAGCTTGGTCATCACCAGCCCGTTGACGCCGGCGACATTCCGGAAGATCTCGACCTGGTTCAGCGCATTCTGGCCGGTGGTGGCGTCCAGCGTCTGCAGCACCGTGTGCGGCGCGTCCGGGTCGAGCTTGGTGATGACGCGCACCACCTTGGCGAGTTCGTCCATCAGCTCGGTGCGGTTCTGCAGCCGCCCGGCGGTGTCGATGATCAGCACGTCGGCGCCGTCGGCGCGGGCGGTCTCGAAGGCCTCGTAGGCCAGTCCCGCCGCATCGGCGCCGAGCTTGGTCGAGACCACCTTCGAGCCGGTGCGTTCGCCCCAGATCTTCAATTGCTCGATGGCCGCGGCCCGGAACGTGTCGCCCGCGGCGAGCGTCACCTTGAGCCCGCCGGCGGAGAGCTTGGCGGCAAGCTTGCCGATGGTGGTGGTCTTGCCGGTGCCGTTGACGCCGACGACGAGGATCACATGCGGCTTGTGGCTGAGGTCCAGCTCCAGCGGCCTGGCCACGGGCGCCAGCACTTTTGCGATCTCGTCGGCCATCACCTTCTGAACGTCGGCAGGCGAAATGTCCTTGCCGTAGCGGCTGGCCGACAGCGCATCGGTGATCCGCATCGCGGTCTCGACGCCGAGATCGGCCTGCAGCAGCACGTCCTCGAGATCCTGAAGCGTATCCTCATCGAGCTTGCGCTTGGTGAAGATGCCCGAGATCTGGCCCGTAAGCTGGCCCGAAGTGCGCGACAGGCCCTGACGCAGGCGGCTCCACCAGTTGCCGCGTTCCTCCTGCGCCGGCGGGGCCGGTTGCGCGGGCTCGGCCCTTGACACCGTGTCGCGCACAATCAGCCTTCGAGGCTCAGGCTCAGGCTCAGGCTCAGGCTCAGGCTCAGGCGCTCGGTCCGGCTTCGGCGTGATGACGGGATCGGCGGCGAGGTCTTCCGGCGCTACCCCTTCATCCGCTGCAGCACCCGTGTCGCCAGGTATGTCGGGGATCGGCGGCTCGCCGCCATGGGCCTCGTCGGCCGGTTCGGGTGTCGACAGCGCCTGGCTTTCGGCCTTTTCAGGCGTGAACTGCATGACGCCGTCGCGCGAAAATGCCTGGATCGGCTGTTCCGGCTCAGGGGCGGGTGCCGGGGCATCAACCGGGCCCGGGTCTATGCCCGGATCGGCGGAAAGCTCGTCCGGGTCGGCTCCCTCGTCCCGTGTGCCGGGCCGTGGGGCGGGTTGAGGCGCAGGCTCCGGGCGAATGCCGTCCTGTGCAGCGGCCTCCGGCGTCGCCGGTGCGTCGGCTTCGCGCTCGGGTTCCGTCCCGGACTCGGGCGCTGCTTCCTTGTTCCGCCCGAAGGAGAAAACCTTTTTGATGAAGTTGAGCGCCATGCCTGCCTGCCGTTCTTTCTGGGATCAACCCGTGGCGAATGCGGGCCGGATGTCGTCCGCCGCCTGTTCGACGAGATCGCCGGTCAGGTGATTCGTCTCGCGTCCGGTGATCCGGATCAAAGCCATCTGGCCCCTTGGCGCATCTTGCGCAACCACCGGGGTGAAATTTTCCGTCCGCGACATGCCGGAGAACTCGACGAGCACCTGATGCGTGTCCCTCTCCTGCGCCATCCGGGCGAGATGCGCGTCCTGGGCTTGCGCAGCCTTTTCCCTCAGGCGCGCGGCGCGGGCCTTGACGAGGCTCCGGTCGAGCTGCGGCATCCGTGCGGCCGGCGTCCCGGCTCGCGGCGAATAGGGAAACACATGCGCAAACGCGATCCCGCATTCGTCGATGATGTCGAGCGAGCGGGCGAACATCTCTTCCGTCTCGGTCGGGAATCCGGCAATCAGGTCGGCGCCGAAGGCAAAGCCTGGCCGCAGGCTGCGCACGGTCTCGCAAAACCGGATCGCGTCGTTGCGGCCATGACGGCGCTTCATCCGCTTGAGAATCAAATCGTCGCCATGCTGCAGCGACAGGTGCAGATGCGGCATGAAGCGCGGCTCATTTGCGATCAGGTCCATCAGCTGGTCATCGACCTCGATCGAATCGATCGACGACAGCCGCAGCCGCGCAAGCTCGGGCACCTGCCTGAGAATGGTCGCGGTCAGCGTTCCAAGCGAAGGCTTGCCCGGCAGGTCGGCGCCGTAGCTGGTGGCGTCGACGCCGGTGATCACGACCTCGTGGTAGCCATTGTCGACCAGACGCGCGATCTGGTCGACCACGGCGCCCATCGGCACCGAGCGCGAATTGCCACGGCCAAAGGGGATGACGCAGAAGGTGCAGCGGTGGTCGCAGCCGTTCTGCACCTGGACGAAGGCGCGGGCATGGCCTTCCACCGCGTCGATCATCTGCGGCGCAGTCTCGCGCACCGCCATGATGTCGTTGACGCGGATCTTCTCGCTTTCGGCCACGCCGAAATCCAGCAGCTTGCTGTATGTGGAGACGCGGCCCTTCAAGTCATTGCCGATCACCGCGTCAACCTCCGCCATCTCGGCGAAACTTTCCGGTTCGGTCTGCGCCGCACAGCCCGACACCACGATGCGGGCGTGCGGATGCTCGCGCCGGGCGCGGCGGATGGCCTGGCGCGCCTGGCGCACCGCATCCGCCGTCACCGCGCAGGTGTTGACCAGCACCGCATTGTTGAGCCCCGCGGTCTCGGCCGCGGTGCGCATGGTCTCGGATTCGAAGGTATTGAGCCGGCATCCGAAGGTGAGAACGCGGACGCCGCTCACGCCGCCGCCTCGTCGGCCCGCCAGTCGCCGGTAAGCGGATCGACGGAGCCGGAAAATTCCCATTCCGCGGGTCCGGTCATGATCACGTGATCGTCGTCGCGCCATTCGATCTCGAGCGGTCCGCCGGGCACATTGACCGTGACGGTCCGCCCGGTGCGTCCGGTGCGCGCCGCCGAAACCGCCGCCGCACAGGCGCCCGAGCCGCAGGCGCGGGTCAGGCCGGTGCCGCGCTCCCAGGTCCTCAGGTCAAGCGTATGGTCGTCGATCACCCGGGCGATCGAGATATTGGCACGCTCGGGGAAGATCGGGTGGTTCTCGAGCAACGGCCCGAAACGCTCCAGATCATGTGACCAGACATCGTGCTTGACCCAGAAGATCGCGTGCGGATTGCCCATCGAGACCACCGAGGGCGAATGCAGCAGCGGCGCGTCGATCGGGCCGATCTGCAGCTCGATGCGCGAGGTGTCGTGGAATTCCTCGGCCAGCGGGATCCGGTCCCAGCGGAACTCCGGACGGCCCATGTCGACAGAGATCAGTCCGTTCTCGTGCTCCTGGGCCGTGAGAATTCCGGCCAGGGTCTTGAAGGTGAAAGTTTTCTGCCCGGTTTCGGACGCTAAGGCCTGCACCACGCAGCGCGTGCCGTTACCGCAGGCCTGGGCGCGGGATCCGTCGCGGTTGAGGATATCGATGCGGAAATCGACGCCGTCGATGTCTGTGTCATGAATCGCCATGATCTGGTCAAAGCCGGTCCTGCCGCCGCCAGCGAGCTTGATCGCTGCCTCAGGCGTCACGGCGTCCGGGCGGCCACGCATGTCGATCACGACAATGTCGTTGCCGAGCCCGTTCATCTTGGCGAAAGGAACCATCGATCCCATTGTATAAACCCGTCTTGTTTCAGGGCCTATATGGCGGAAAACCGGTCCAATTACCAGTGGCGGCGCATCAAGCCGGCGCCTGCCAGACCTCGCCCGCATGCAAAGGCCGGAACCGCTCGGGTGCAACGCCCTTCTTGGCGAGTTCTGCCTCAAGCACTTCCCTGGGCGCGTCGCGGCCCTCATTGGTGAGGCGGAACGTGCCCCAGTGATGCCCCAGCGCATGGTCGGCGCCCGAGAGCAGGAAACCCTCGATGGCTTCGGCCGGGTTCTGGTGCTGGTCCTTCATGAACCAGCGTGGCTCATAGGCGCCGACCGGCAGGGTGGCTGCGCGGAACTTGCCGTGGCGCTCGCGGGCATTGCGGTAGGGCCGGCCTTGGTCGAAGCCGGTGTCGCCAATATGCAGGATCTTGCCGCCCGGGGTCTCGATCACGAAGGCCGCCCACAGCGCCATCGAGCGGTCGTTCATGCCGCGCGCCGACCAGTGGTGGCAGGGCTCGAAATGGATGGTGGCCGCACCCGAGCGGATCGCCTGGCCCCAGTCGCCGGTCATCATCCGCATGGTGGCCACGTGATCCTTGATGATCGCGTCATTGCCAAGCGGCGTGATCACCAGCGGGTCATGCGCCTGGCGGAGCCGCGCCAGCGTCACCAGGTCGAGATGGTCGTAGTGATTGTGGCTGACCAGCACCAGGTCGATCTTCGGCAGATCCTCGAACTTGACGCCGGGATCGGTGTATCGCTTCGGTCCCGCAAAGCCCACGGGGCTCGCGCGCTCCGACCAGACGGGATCGGTCAGGATGTTAAGCCCGGCGGTCTGGATCAGCAGCGTGGCGTGACCGACCATGGTGATCCTGAGCGCGTCGCCCTCGACCCGCGCATCGGGCCTGGCCGGCCCATGCGGGCTGGTCACCGAGGTCGGCCAGGGTTCGCGGTCGCCGCCCATCTGCCATTTCAAGAAATCCGAAAAGCCCTTGGGCGCGGAGCCGTCCGGGTTGAAGAACCGTGTTCCGTCGAAATGGTCGCTGACGGGGCCGGAATGATAAGGGTTGTTGGCGCGTGCCAAGGCCATGGCGCTCCCTGTTGCGCCGATACCTGCCAAGGCGGCCAGCGCTGAAAACTTGAGAAAGGATCGGCGTTTCATGCCGGTAGATATGGTGGGGCCGGATAGAGGATCAAGTCAAAAGGCTTGACGGACGGTATCGCAGGGCAGCGGCCTTCACCGCAGCCTTGCCGCCGTCTGCGGCCATTGTTGCAGAATGCCTTCCTTGTCCCGAGTGGTAGCACAGTCTTCACTGGGGTTGGGCACAGGATTGGCGATGATGAGGGTCGGTCCCTATCGCGCGGTTTCCCGGGCCGAACTCGATGGCCAGCAAGATGTTGCGGCGGAATGCAAAGCTTCATTAGGAAAACTTGCGTATTGCTGCATCGGACAGGCTTGGACCGCGGGCTGTAAGCCCGCGCTGCCGGATTGCATGAAGGACTGCCGATGAGTTTTTCCACCCCGATCCTCCTTGTGATCGCGCTGCTCGCGGTTCTTGTGGTCGGACGAATCGTCACGTCGCCGCAAGCGCCGGGGCGTATAGCCTTCGGGTTGGCAGCCGTGGCATCGATCTGGTGGATCGCCATGGTCGTGCTTCGCCTCAACAGCGAGGACCTTTCGGACAAGATCCTGTTCAGCAGGCTCGCCTGGTTCGGCATCATTGCCACACCGCTTTTCTGGTCGGCAGGCTTTCTTGACCATGCAGGCTTCAACCAGGTCACCAGGCGCCTGCCGATCGCCATCATTCTAACGATCAGTGCGCTCGCGGGCTTCGCCGCCCTGACGGATGGCTATCATCAATGGATATATACCGGAATCATCAACGAAGAACGGCCGACCTTCTCCCACGGATGGCTGTTTTATGCGCTGTTGGGGGGGATGTATCTGTGCATGCTGCTTGCCTGCCTGATGTCGATTTCCCAATTGAAGCACGCCTCCCGTCTGCACAGACGTCAAATGGTGGCACTCCTGATCGCCACATGTGTCCCGTGGGGATGCAACGCGGCGTTTGTCCTGTTCGAGTTCCGGCTCTTCAACGATGACCCGACGCCCTTCGCCTTCAGCGCGACCGTGCTGGCCGTGCTGTTCGCACAACATCGCGGAAAGCTGTTCATCGCACCGCCCATCGCCCGGGACGTCATTTTCTCGATCCTGCCGGACCCGATCGTGGTGCTTGAGCCGAGCGGTCTGGTCCTCGAGACCAATCCCGCGGCAGCGAAGCTGACAGGGTTCAGCGCCGAAACGGTGGGGACGAAACTCCCGCCTTCCCACCCGTTGATGGCTTTCGTCGCAAGAGATATGACGAGCGAAACCGGGAAGCCGATCGTTCACTTCGACGCCATGGGGAAGACTTTCGAAGTGTCCGTTCAGCCACTGGAGCACTGGGGCCGGCAAGGCAATGTGATGATCGTGCTCCGCGACGTCACGGCCCGGGAAGCCGCGCAGAAAAGCCTCTCGGATGCCGGGCAAGCGCTGAAACTGCGGCTTGAGGAAAACCTGCGTCTGCAGGAGCAGCTGGAACAGCAGGCCTTTCACGATCACCTGACCGGGCTTTTCAATCGCCGCCACGCCAGCACCGTCATCCCGCCGGTGATTGCGAACGCCAGCGAAGACGCGCCGGTAGCGCTGATCATCGTGGATCTCGATTACTTCAAGCAGGTCAACGACCTGTACGGGCACGATGTCGGAGACAAGGTGCTGTCGACGTTCGCCTTGATCCTCCGCGACAGCCTGCGAGACACAGAAATGGCGTTCCGTCATGGCGGCGAGGAATTCCTCGTCGTCTTGCCGGCCACGTCCCGCGCCCAGGCGCTTGACCGTTGCGCCAGGTGGCGGCACGGCCTCGCCACCCACGCCATTGCCGAACTGAAGGATTTCGCATTGTCCTTCTCGGCCGGCATTGCACTCGCTCCCCAGGCCGGAACCTCGCTCACGGCGTGCACGAAGGCGGCGGACATTGCGCTTTACCGGGCCAAGATTTCCGGGCGCAACACGGACATCGTCTGGGGCGAGCATCTTGACGGACTGGTCCGGGAAGGCCCTGCCCCCCAGGGCAATGCAGCCGACCACAGCGACCGCAAGGCCAGCCCAGCCCATAGGGCCGTGTCGCCCTGATCCGGACGTTTGCGCTGAACCTGAAAAGGCTGGCGATCATGCCAAGGCTCGCGATGAAGCGCTGGCATCGCCGTTTTCAAGGCGGCTGAAGAACCACACCGCGCGCCAAGAAAAGCCCTTGCATTTGCATCTAAATCCTGTTGAATGCGCCTCACCACAGGGGTGCCGCGTAGAGCCGCGGCTGAGATGTGGGCGCCAAGCCCACGTACCCTCGAAGCTGATCTGGATAATGCCAGCGTAGCAAGGAGGAACCAATATGTTCGCAGGCGCGCAAGTCTCCCTTTATCCCATGACCGACGGGTTCGTGGACGTCATCCTGTCGTCGCTCTCGGCGCTCGATCCCTACCGTGAACGGCTCAGGATCGAGACCGACGACATCTCCACGCTGATTGTCGGGCCGCCGGAAGTGCTCTTCCCGGCATTGCGCGATCTCTATGTCGCAGCCGCCGCGTCCCGGCAGCATGTGGTGCTGCGCGCGACGCTGTCACGGGGCTGTCCCGGCGAGCCGGACGATCCGATCTGCCAGACCGGCGCACTCGCCAATCCGTCCGAACCGCTTGAAAGCCGCCAGGCCGGGGCGCTTGCCGCGCTGGCCGAAGCGGCTGTGACAGGCGAAGAGGCGCGGGCACAGTTCTCGCTTTACGTGATGGGCGCGGGCGATCACATGGCCGAGATCATGGGCTGCATCGATTTTCTCAAATCAGGCGGCACGTTCGATCGGTCAAAGAATTTCTGCACCCGGCTCAAGGGCGATTCGGGCGCCGTGTTCGCCACCCTGCAGGCGGCGTTCTGCCGGTTCGGCCCGCCCGAAGGCCATGTCACGATCGACCTGACGGTCTCCGCCAACAGCCCCTCGATCCGCTGAACCCATGGCGCATTCTCCGTCCGGTTCGCCGGCGGCAAGGCTTGTCCAGGGCCTGCCGGCTGTTTTCAGTGTCATCGCGGCTCTTGCCGCCTGGGAAGTCTATGTCCTGGTCTCCGGCATCTCGCCGCTGGTGCTGCCAGCACCCTCACGTGTGGCGGAGCAGATCGTGGTCAACCGCGATCTGCTTTGGGCCAACACGGTGCCGACGCTTCAGGCAACGCTTTCCGGCTTTGCCTTTTCGCTCAGCGTCGCCTTCGCGCTGTCGCTGCTGATCGATTTCATCCCGAAGCTCAGGCGGGCGCTGTTTCCGGTGTTCGTCATCAGCCAGACCCTGCCGCTGGTGGCGATCGCGCCGCTGGTGGTGCTGTGGTTCGGCTTCGGGCTGACGCCAAAGATCCTGCTGGTGGCGCTGGTCACGTTCTTTCCCATGCTGGTGGCGCTGGTCGATGGCTATGAGTCCACCGACCCCGACATCTCCGCGCTGCTCAAATCTATGGGGGCATCGCGCGCGGCAATCTTCCGGCGTGCCCGGCTGCCCTCGGCCATGCCCTATTTCTTCGCGGGGCTTCGGATCTCGATCACCTATGCGGTGGTGGCGGCGATCTTCGCCGAATATGTCGGCGCCCGCGCAGGCCTCGGCATCGTCATCCTCAACGCCAAGAACAGTTTCCGCCCCGACCTGATGCTCGCCGCCGTGGTCATCAGCTCGGCCCTGACGCTGGCGCTGTTCGGCGCGAGCGCGCTGCTGCAGCATCTGGTGCTCGGCTGGCGCCGTGCGGGGGTTGCGCCATGACCGTGCTGGCGATGGACAATGTCAGCCTGACGCTTGGCGGCACCAGGGTGCTCGACGACATCTCGCTGCATGTCGCCAGGGGAGAATTCGTCTCGATCCTCGGCCCCTCCGGATCGGGCAAATCCAGCCTGTTCCGGCTCTTGACCGGAGCGCTCACCCCGGACCGGGGCAGCATCCGCGTCGACGGCGCGCCGCTGTCGTCACGATCGCGGGCCTTCGCCTTCATGCCGCAGCGCGACGCGCTGATGCCGTGGCGGCGGATCATCGACAATGTCATCCTCGGGCTGGAAGTGCAGGGGATGGACCGGGCCGAGGCGCGGGCCAGGGTGCTGCCGCTGTTCGCCACCTTCGGTCTCGAAGGCTTCGAGCGCCATTATCCCGC
>Ga0180017_100646_pt1 | contig 10480 bp, 10 predicted proteins | sample KR46_S_MetaG_FD_129674 | JGI IMG/M metagenome (GOLD analysis project Ga0180017, IMG submission 129674) | Groundwater microbial communities from the Olkiluoto Island deep subsurface site, Finland - KR46_S_MetaG | ecosystem: Environmental > Aquatic > Deep subsurface > Groundwater | place: Finland...
ACCCAGCGCCTTGACCTTCTCGTGGTCCAACTGCCACTGCTGGCGCAGGGCTTCGACGCGCGAAGCCTTGGTCGCTTCGTCCAGCGACTCGTCGCCCTCGATGGCTGCTGTCATCTTTTCCAGGTTGCCACCGAGCACGATATCGGTGCCTCGGCCCGCCATGTTGGTGGCGATGGTGATGGCACCAGGACGGCCTGCCTGGACGATGATGTCGGCCTCGCGGGCGTGCTGCTTGGCGTTGAGCACCTCGTGTGGCAGGTTCTCTTTGACCAGCAGCGCGGCGATGATTTCCGAGTTTTCGATCGACGAGGTACCCACCAGCACCGGCTGACCACGCTCGTGGCACTCGCGAATGTCTTCGATGGCGGCGACGTATTTTTCATGCGTCGTCTTGTACACGCGGTCGAGCTGATCGACGCGTTTGCTGATCCGGTTCGGCGGAATCACCACCGTTTCCAGGCCGTAGATTTCCTGGAATTCGTAGGCTTCGGTATCGGCCGTGCCGGTCATGCCCGAGAGCTTGCCGTACAGGCGGAAGTAGTTTTGGAAAGTGATCGATGCCAGCGTCTGGTTTTCCGGCTGGATCGCCACGCCCTCCTTCGCCTCCACCGCCTGGTGCAGGCCATCGCTCCAGCGGCGGCCCGACATCAGGCGACCGGTGAACTCGTCCACGATGACGATCTCGCCACCCTGATTCACATAGTGCTGGTCGCGGTGATAGAGGTGGTGCGCCTTGAGCGAGGTCACCAGGTGGTGCATCAGGGCGATGTTGGACGGATCGTAAAGCGAAGCACCTTCGGGCAACAAACCGGCCTGGCCCAGCAGTCGCTCGGCATTCTCGTGGCCTTGCTCGGTCATGTGGATCGAGTGCGCCTTTTCATCCACCGTAAAGTCACCCGGTTTGGTCACACCCTCGCCGGTGCGTGGATCGGCCTCACCTTCCTGGCGGGTCAGGTGCGGAACCAGTTGCTTGATGGCCTGGTACACCTGGGTCTGGTCTTCCGCCTGGCCACTGATGATCAGCGGCGTACGCGCTTCGTCGATCAGGATCGAGTCCACCTCGTCCACGATGGCGTAGTTGAGGCCCCTTTGCACGCGGTCACCGGCCTCGTAGACCATGTTGTCGCGCAGGTAGTCGAACCCGTATTCGTTGTTGGTGCCGTAGGTGATGTCGGCGCCGTAAGCGGCCTGCTTCTCTTCGCGCGGCGCCTGTGGCAGGTTGATGCCCACCGTGAGTCCGAGAAAGGTGTAAAGCTTTCCCATCCACTGAGCATCTCGGCTGGCCAGGTAGTCGTTGACCGTCACCACGTGCACCCCCTTGCCGGTGAGCGCGTTCAGGTACACCGGCAGCGTGGCGGTCAGCGTCTTGCCTTCACCGGTGCGCATTTCGGCCACCTTGCCATGGTGCAATGCCAGGCCACCGACCAGCTGCACGTCGAAGTGACGCATCTTCATCACGCGCTTGCTGGCCTCACGCACCAACGCAAACGCCTCCGGCAACACCGACTCCAACGCCTCACCATCCGCTATGCGGCGCTTGAAGACTTCGGTCTGGGCCTTGATGTCTTCGTCACTGAGTTTTTCGAACTGCGGTTCAAGGCCATTGATCCGCTCCACCGTTTTGCGGTAGGTCTTGAGCAAGCGGTCGTTGCGACTACCAAATATTTTGGTGAGAATGTTTGTGGCCATACATGCGGGCCTGCACCGTCAACGTGTCAACACGTGCCGGACAGGCAAAAGGAAATCGGAGGGCTCTTGCCAGCGAATGCGGCACAAAAGCGGTAAGCCCAGATGTGCCTGCGAATGCTGCTCTTTCAAGAGCAAAGTGGGGATTTTAACTGGCGCACCAAGACGCCTTCAGGGCTTGCGCGGACCTCTCGGCGCCAGCTGTACCGCTGCGAGGTTTTCACCCGCATCCAGGAAGCGCCTGGGATCTTGCACAACCCCCGATACCCAGACCTCAAAGTGCAGATGAGGTCCGGTCGATCGACCCGTAGAGCCAACTTCAGCGATCTTCTGCCCCCGTTTGACGATATCGCCTTTCTTGACGAGCACCCTGGAGGAATGCGCATAACGGGTGATCAGGTCGTTGCCATGATCGATTTCCACCATGTTCCCGTAGGCCGGGTGAACCTCCTGTACCACCACCACCCCACCTGCCGCAGCCAGGATGGGGGTTCCCGTGTCGGCCGGAAAATCCAGCCCCGTGTGCATGGCCGAACGCCCGGTGATGGGATCGATGCGAAAACCGAAGGGGGAACCCACCTGGCCCCGCTTCACCGGCTCCTCGGTGGGCACCATGGTGCGCAGGATCTTCTGATCAAACAGGCGGGATTCCACCACCGTCAGCCAATCGACCCTCGAACCGGTGTTGCGATCGAGTTGTTCCATGGCCCCCATCAGTTCTTCCACAGTCAATTCACGACTGCCCACCAGTGCTCCCCCAGAGCCCGCGGGAAGCTTGAACTCCTGGGGATTGATGCCCGCAAGGCCAGCCACACGCTCCCCGAGAGATTCAATTTGAACCATGCGGCCTTGCATCTCCCCAAGCTTGCGCGCCATTGCATCCAGGTTCTCGCGCATGTAGATCTCCTTGGAGTCGAGTTCGCCTTGCGACACCAGACGCGCCACAGGACCAAAACCGGGCCAACCCTGGCGAACACCCTCGAGAAAGACCCAATGGTACGCAGCCACTGCGCCCAGCATCATCAAAAGTGACGCGAACGCTCCCATGGCAACCAGCCTGACACCGCTCAGGTGCAGAGCCCGGCTCTTGGCAAGCCAAGCATCCGTGATAATGATGTGCACGTTTCAAACCTTTCTGACGGTAACGGGTCAGTCCCGAGATACCCCATGCCCGACCACCGATTTCAGACCCAGTTCAGCCTGGAACAAGCGGCCAGTGCCGCACCCACGCTGGCTGCGTTGCGCGAACAGATTCGCGAATCCCAGTGGTGCCTGGAACAGATCCAGCACCTGATCCCGGCTGCGCTGCGGCGCCAGGTTCAGGCCGGCCCCATTCATGAAACCGAATGGTGCATGCTGGTCAGCAGTGCGGCTGCCTCTACCAAGCTGCGCCAGTTGCTACCGGCCCTGCAGCAGACGCTCACACATCAAGGCGCACGCATCAGCAACATTCGTATCAAGGTACAGGCACCTCAACGCTGAATCATCCCCACTAAGGGCGCCCTGCCCTGCAACTCCGAAATCCGGACATCCATTGAATGGTGCCGCTTGTCTGACTCGAACAGACGACCTATCGCTTACAAGGCGAGTGCTCTACCAACTGAGCTAAAGCGGCGGATGTTCAATTCTTAATTTTACTTGACCCGTTTGAGCGTTGGACGCCCACCGCCCTTGTTCGGACCACGGGGAGGCGTTTCATCTGTCGATGCAGACATGCCCTCTGCCGTTGGTTCACTGGGCACCGCACGCAGACTGGCCCGCTCGGGGTCTTCGGATCGAACAGGTGCCAACACCACATCCGACGGGGCAAGGCCGACACGACCACCCGCAACAGGCGCCGGAAACGCCATGCCTTGCCCATTCTCCCGTGCATAGATCGCAACAACGTGATCAATGGGCACCACAATCTCCCGGGCCACACCCCCGAACCGGGCTTTGAACTCGATGAACTCATTGCCCAGTTGCAGCGAACTGGTCGCATCGAAGCTCACATTGAGGACGATCTCGCCATTGTTCACAAAGTCCATCGGCACCTGTACAGACGCGTCCACCTGCACGGCAATGTACGGTGAAAACCCGTTATCGACACACCACTCGTGCAAAGCACGGATAAGGTACGGACGGGTCGAAGGAATGTCCTGATCAGGAAGACTCATGAATGTATGAAGGTCTGTCTCGACAACAGGTCATGGCGAATGCCGCCACAACCCATCACTTGCGCATGACCTTTTCAGAAGGGGTCAGTGCCTCGATGTAGGCCGGACGCGAGAAAATGCGCTCCGAGTACTTGAGCAGCGGCGCTGCGTTCTTGCTCAGTTCAATGCCATAGAAGTCCAGACGCCACAGCAACGGGGCGATGGCTACATCCAGCATCGAGAAGTTGTCACCCAACATGAACTTGTTCTTCAGGAACACCGGTGCGAGCTGGGTCAGGCGGTCGCGGATGTGAGCCCGTGCCTTTTCCAGCGCCTTGTCGTTGCCTTTGGTGCTGCGGTTCTCGAGCACAGACACATGGGCAAACAGCTCTTTTTCGAAGTTCAGCAGGAACAGCCGCACGCGCGCCCGATCCACGGGATCACCGGGCATCAGCTGGGGGTGAGGAAAGCGTTCATCAATGTACTCATTGATGATGTTCGATTCGTACAGAATCAGGTCCCGCTCAACCAGGATGGGCACCTGGCCATAGGGGTTCATGACGCTGATGTCTTCGGGCTTGTTGTACAGGTCTACATCCCGGATCTCGAAATCCATGCCCTTCTCGAACAGGACAAAGCGGCAGCGGTGGGAATAGGGACAAGTCGTGCCCGAATACAAAACCATCATAGAGGAGTCTCCTTAATGCAAAAACAGTGGTCGACCTGACCGCTCGTGTGCGGCAGCAGGCCAACCACTGTGGATTTTCAGGCCATTCGGATCAAACCGGAAGCCTGAAGCGGTGCGTGAGTTACTTGACGTCTTTCCAGAAAGAGGCATTCAGACGCCATGCCACCACGGTGAACAGCGCCAGAAAGAGCATCACCCAGACGCCCAAGCGCACCCGGGTATTTTGGGCTGGTTCGCCCATCCATTGCAGGTAGGCCACCAGGTCACCCACGTTCTGATCGTATTCAGCTGCGCTCAAGGTGCCAGCTTTGCCCAGCTCCCAGCCCTTGAGGACGTCCACTTCGTGGCCATGGCTGGTCACCTTTTCCATGACGGGCTTGCGCTCGCCCTGGAGCTCCCACAGCGGATGGGGCATGCCGATGTTCGGAAACACCAGGTTGTTCCAGCCAGTGGGCTTGGTTTCGTCGCGGTAATAGCTGCGCAGCAGGGTGTAGAGGTAGTCCGCACCGGAATAACCCGCACCGGAACGCGAGCGCGCGATCACGGTCAGGTCGGGCGGATTGGCACCAAACCACTCTTTCGCCTGGCGGGGATCGATCGACGCCTTCATCGTGTCACCGATCTTGTCGGTGGCAAAGGTCAGGTTCTCCGCGATCTGCTTGTCGGTCAAGCCGATGTCGCGCAGCCGGTTGTAGCGCATGTAGGCTGCCGAATGGCAACTCAGGCAGTAGTTGACAAAGATCTTGGCGCCGTTTTGCAGGGCCGCCACATCGTTGGTGCGGTTGGGCGCCTTTTCAATCGGAACGCCAAAACCGCCAGCGGCCAGTGCGCTGGCCGAAAGCCCCAGAGCCAGTGCAAAGCCCAGAAGGATTTTTTTCATTTGCTTGATTCTCCGCTTGTGCTGGTGTGTCTCAGTGAGGCTTGAAGTTGATGCGGCTCGGCACCGGCTTGAACTCGCCGAGCCGACTCCACCAGGGCATCAGCAGGAAGAAGCCAAAGTAGAACAGGGTACCGACCTGCGAAACGCGCTCACCCACCGGCGACGGTGGCAGCACACCCAGGTAACCCAGGATCAGGAAGTTGATGACGAACACGGCGTACAACCACTTGTTCCAGCTCGGACGGTAGCGGATCGACTTGACGGGGCTGTTGTCCAGCCAAGGCAGGAAGAACAGGATGATCACGGCGCCACCCATGGCAACCACACCCCAGAACTTGGCGTCAATGGCCATCATCAGCGCCACGAGCACCACGGCACCACCCACCACAGCACCCTTCATGACGAGGCTGAGTTTGGCTTTGGCCACGCCCAGCAACGCGCCCAGCAACACGCAGGCGATCAGGGCATACATCATTTCGCTGGTGATCGCACGCAGCATCGAATAGAACGGCGTGAAGTACCAGACCGGCGCAATGTGCAGCGGCGTCACCAGCGGATCGGCCGGGATGAAGTTGTTGAACTCCAGGAAGTAGCCGCCGAACTCGGGCGCGAAGAACACGATCGCCGAGAACACCATCAGGAACAACGACACACCAAAGATGTCGTGCACGCTGTAATAGGGATGGAAGGGAATGCCGTCGACCGGATGGCCATGGGCGTCTCTCGGTGCGCCGGGGCCCTTGATCTCAACGCCATCCGGGTTGTTGGAACCCACTTCGTGCAGCGCAATGATGTGGGCCACCACCAGCCCCAACAGGACCAGAGGCACTGCGATCACGTGGAAGCTGAAGAACCGGTTGAGCGTGGCGTCACCGACCACAAAGTCGCCGCGAATCAGCAAGGCCAAGTCAGGACCGACGAAGGGAATGGCCGAGAACAGGTTCACGATCACCTGAGCGCCCCAATAGGACATCTGACCCCAAGGCAGCAGGTAACCCATGAAAGCTTCAGCCATGAGCACCAGGAAGATCGCGCAACCGAATACCCAGACCAGTTCACGCGGCTTGCGGTACGAGCCATAGATCAGACCGCGGTACATGTGCAGATAGACCACGATGAAGAACGCCGACGCGCCCGTGGAGTGCATGTAGCGGATCAACCAGCCCCAGGGCACGTCGCGCATGATGTACTCGACCGAGGCGAACGCGAGGTTGGCGTCGGGCTTGTAGTGCATCACCAGAAAGATGCCGGTGACGATCTGGATCACCAGCACCAGCAGGGCCAGCGAGCCGAAGATGTACCACCAGTTGAAGTTTTTTGGTGCGTAGTACTCGGCCATGTGCTCATTGAAGAGCTTGGTCAGAGGGAACCGGTTGTCGATCCAGTTCATCGTTTTCTGGACCAGGGGTGCGTCGGGAGATATTTCTTTGAATTCAGCCATGGGATGCCTCTGTGGTCAGTTGTCTGCTTGCAGGTCGCTGCTTTGCAGCTCAGGCGGTTTTCTCTTCACCCACCAGCAAAGTGGTGTCCGACAGGTAGTAATGCGGCGGCACCTCCAGGTTGTCCGGCGCGGGCTTGTTCTTGAAAACACGTCCCGCCACATCAAATGTGGAACCGTGACACGCACACAGGAAGCCACCCTGCCAGTCGTCTGGCAAAGATGGCTGCGGGCCTGGTGTCAACTTGTCGCCTGGCGAGCAGCCGAGGTGGGTGCAAATGCCCACGGCCACCAGAATTTCGGGCTTGATCGAGCGATGGCGGTTCTTGGCGTATTCGGGCGTCGGATAGGCTTTGCGCTCTGAAGTCGGATCGGCCAGCTGGTCTTCCTGTTTTTCGAGTGCAGCCAGTTGCTCTGGCGTGCGACGCATGATCCACACGGGCTTGCCCCGCCATTCGACCACCCGCTTTTCGCCAGGCAGGAGCGCCGAGATATCCACTTCGATCGCTGCCCCCGCCGCTTTGGCGCGTTCAGAAGGCTGAAATGTGCTCACAAAAGGAACTGCGACGGCCGCTGCTCCCACGCCACCCATGGCGCAGGATGTGATCAGCCAAGTGCGGCGGCTGTTGTCCACAGTCGCATCAACGGTTGCTTCACTCATGGGGATCTTTCAATGACGGTTCTTGACGGAGATACTGGGGGCAACCCGGCATTGTACCGGAGCGCAACAGGGTCATTTTTGACTGCCGAGGTTACTGCGCGGGGTATTGTGATGTGGTGACAGCGACTGGCAGTTGACCTGAATCAGGGGTTGGGACTGAAAGGCGGCATTCACGAACGCCATGAGAGAATGCCTTTGACAGGAGCAGGAAACGGCCAGACGGTTTGATCAACCACCTTCAGAGGTACAGGCATGGGCATGATGCAGGAATTCAAGGAGTTTGCCGTCAAGGGCAATGTGATCGACTTGGCGGTTGGTGTGATCATTGGTGGCGCGTTTGGCAAGATCGTCGGCTCGCTGGTGGAAGACGTGATCATGCCGGTCGTGGGATCCGTCTTTGGCAACCTCGATTTCACCAACCTCTACATCGCCCTGGGCACGGTGCCTGAAGGTACTGCGCCCACGCTGGCAGCACTCAAGGAAGCGGGCGTGCCCACCCTGGCCTACGGCAACTTCATCACCGTCGCCATCAATTTTTTCATTCTGGCGTTCATCATTTTCATGATGGTCAAACAAATCAACCGAATGAAGCGCGATGAGTCTGGCGCTCCAGCAGCGCCCGCACCCACGCCGGAAGACGTGGTGTTGCTGCGCGAGATCCGCGACAGCCTGCGCAAATAGACGTCCGCCGGGATACACACAGGGAGGGGACCGTGTCGACGCGGCTCCCTCCCTTTTTCATATGCGGGTTGAAGCGGTCATTTGCAGAGCGGCATCGATCGCGGCCAACAGGCTGGCAGCACTCGCACGCCCGGTTCCAGCCAGATCAAATGCGGTACCGTGGTCAGGGCTTGTGCGTACAAAGGGCAAGCCCAGTGTGGTGTTCACACCGTGCTCCAGCCCCAGCAGCTTCACCGGAATGAGCCCCTGGTCGTGGTACATGGCCACCACCACATCAAAATGACCTTGCCGGGCTCGCATGAACACCGTGTCGGGCGCATGCGGCCCACTGACCTGCATACCTTCCCGCACCGCCTGTTGCACGGCTGGCGCAATGGTGTCCAGCTCCTCCCGCCCAAACAGCCCGCCTTCGCCGGCGTGCGGGTTCAGTCCCGCCACGGCGATGCGCACCAGCGGCAGGCCACACCGGCGGAAATGCGCGTCCGTGATCCGCAGTGTCTGCAAGATGCGCTCAACCGTCACCAAATCCAGCGCCTGCCGCAGCGAAACATGAATGCTCACGAGCACCGTGCGCAAACCGGGACAGCTCAGCATCATGCGCACCGGCAAGTTGTCGATGGACACGCCCAGGTGCGCAGCGGCCAGCGCCTGCAGGAACTCTGTGTGGCCAGGATGTGCCACCCCGGCCGCGGCCAGCGCCTCCTTGTGGATGGGCGCGGTCACCACCGCCCTGGCACCCCCTTTGAGCGCCGCTTCGGCAGCAAACCGGATGCAATCGGCCGCGGCCCTTCCCGCCAGGGCGTCAATCTGCCCCAAGGCCACAGGCCGCTTCAACTCGCAGGTCTGGATGATGGCCACATGGTCAGCAGGAACCCCGTCCCAGTGCCCGAGGTCAGGGATCCGGACAAAAGCCAGTTGCCCAGGACCATCATTTGCATCGGTTGCAAGCGCCGCGCGCTGCAGCGTCGCCATGTCGCCCGCCACCACCAGCTGACGCTGCAGCTCTGGCCGCTCTCGCATGGCCTTCGCAATGATTTCAGGTCCGATGCCCGCCGGATCACCCATGGTCACCAACACAGGGCGGCGAGGTGCGGGAGACGGGTGCTCTGATGATTTCATGCGGCAACCGTGGCTCAGGCCGGATTGGGGATGTCGATAAAAATATGCCGCAAACCAAGCTCTGTGGCGACATGTCCCGCCACAGCCGGTGCCCCGTAACGCTCGGACGCATGGTGCCCGCAGGCGATATAGGCCACGCCGCATTCGCGGGCGTAGTGGGCTTGTGGTTCCGATATTTCGCCGGTGATGAACACGTCAGCGCCGGCCGCAATGGCGGATTCGAAATATCCTTGAGCGCCACCGGTGCAGAGGGCGACGCACTCGATGGGCCGGTCCGGCTCAGCCACCAGCGTGACCGGCCGACCCAGTGCCAAGGCGACATGATCAGCCAGCGCTGACGCAGAGGCCATGGAGCGCAGCCCCAGGAAGCCCAGAGACTGTTCACCAAACCGGTGGTCGGGACCCTCGCGCAGCGCAATACCCAGGTGTCGGGCCAACTGCGCGTTGTTGCCCAGAGTGGGGTGGGCATCAAGCGGCAAATGGTACGCAAACAAGTTGATGTCGTGTGCCAGCAGGCGCGACAGACGTTGCTTCATCCATCCGGTGACCCGCCCATCCTGCCCTCGCCAGAAAAGACCATGATGAACCAGGATGGCATCGGCGTTCTCCGCGATGGCCGCGTCGATCAAGGCCAGACTCGCGGTGACACCGGAAACCAGTTTCCGAACTTCAGCCCGCCCCTCCACCTGCAGACCGTTGGGGCCATGGTCGCGAAACAACGCAGGCTGCAGGAGTTCGTCAAAAGACGCCAGCAAGGCCGCGCGAGTGACGTGGGAATCTGGAGGGTTCATAAACAGGGAGTCAACAAGGAGTCAAAACTGGCAAACGCACGATATGCCTGCCAAGCACTGACCTTATTCTGACAGCCCCTGTGTGGAGCAGCGCCCTGATGACGGGTCGCGCTCAAATGCGCGAAAACTCAGCGCTGGGAACCCTGCGCGCGCTCGGCTTCTGAGATCTTTCGCATGAAAAAGCGGTAAAACCAGATCGCCATACCGATCATGAAAATGATGCCGGCGATGCTGAACAGGCCGTAGTCGGTTGAAAAAAGATCCACCATGGCTTTCATTGTGTGCTCCATTCCTTGCGTGATAGGCCGCCATTGCAACCGTTGCGGGCATCCCCCGCCTTGACGTGCATCAAACCGGTTGAACTCTGAACCCAAGATGCCATATGCAGCACAATCAGGTCA
>Ga0180017_100647_pt1 | contig 10478 bp, 9 predicted proteins | sample KR46_S_MetaG_FD_129674 | JGI IMG/M metagenome (GOLD analysis project Ga0180017, IMG submission 129674) | Groundwater microbial communities from the Olkiluoto Island deep subsurface site, Finland - KR46_S_MetaG | ecosystem: Environmental > Aquatic > Deep subsurface > Groundwater | place: Finland...
AAAAAAAAAAGTTTTTTTAAAAATTGAAATTCCATAAAAACCCCTCTTTTATTCGGAACGGGATTAGTTATTTTTTTTTATAGGAAATTCACCATTACCAAAACTATGCCTTAAACAATTTTTAGCCTCTATTAAAATTATAGTAAGGCTCCAAACTATTAATTTAATTTAATTTAAAATTAATATTAAGTAGGGTAGGTCCCGAGTCCCTATAAAGGACCTATCTCTTACCCCCCCCATCAAATGATCCTGCCCTTCCCCAACATGAATTTAAAATATAAAATTGATTATCATCCTAGTAATCCATCCTCCACCCGCACAGGTCTTCTAAGGCATCCCCGAATTCTTCTAAAGATGATATAAATTCATTTTTAACCAGGCGTACCGGTCCGTTATTGCATCCCACAGAATATAGGTTGATGGAGTTGGTTATGATGGTTATCTCCCACTGGTAGTCTTCTACCATGGAACATTGTTTGTAGTTTTCTTCCCAGTCCCAGATACCTATTTCTTCTAATTTTTCCCAGAACTCCTCCCACTCACCACGTACCGGGGTGTACTCCTTATCTCCCAGGTGCAGAGTATCATAGTCCAGTTTAATACGGCGAGTATTCTGATTATCCGTATAGTTTATAACCATTTCCCGGGGCAGGTAGTCTTTTTGCAACTTTGAATCACCAGTTAAATATAATCTAGATAATATTTATCCAATTAAATTATATCTTCCGGATAATATCAATATTCACTTATTTTTTTTACCACTTTTAAATCAGTATTTTTACCACTTTTAAATCAGGTATAATTCCCTACTCCTTTAACCACATTGCATCTAGCATTATCTTCTAATCTAAAAAAAAAAACTATAATTACCTTAAAAGCTCCTCCTTATCATTAAAAACATAATTTATATCTAAAAAACTATAATTACATCTAAAAATCCCCTTCATCAGTAAAAACATAATTTATATCTAAAAAAAAGCTTCCAATATATATTTCATGCCCACTCTATGGAAACCCGCCGTATTTCAGGGATCCCTTAAAAAGAAGGGATACTTTGAAGGCTGGTACTTCAAGTTAATAAAAAAAAAATATTCCCCACCTAAATTATTTTAAATTGGCCTATCCAACTCAAATATAACCCCTTCAATGGTTTTCAGGTTACCATGATCGTCAAAGGTGGGTCGGCCTTTATCCAGAACCCTTTTTATCCTTCCCTTTTTATCTTTTAGCTGGTATTCAATAGAAAATGATTCACCCTGGGCCAGGGCATTATCAATAATGGTTTTGATTTCATCCAGATCCGAATCAATAACCAGAGAGTTTATCGGGAAGCTATATTTATTATCCAGTTCCTCCGGACTAAAACCGGTTATTTCTTCTAACATGTCATTGAAAAATTCAGTCCTACCCTCTTCCCTATGGAAGCGGTACACTATACCCGGAATGTTCTTTGATAAGGAACGGTATGATTTTTCACTTTGTTTTAGTTTTTGATTTAACTGGTGGTGGATTAAACTGTTTTCCACCGCATATTTTAATTCATGGTTTTGAAAGGGCTTGATGATATAGTACAACGCCCCGGTATCCCGGGCCTGTTCCATGTAGTCCTGGTTACCATGGGCGGTGATAAAGATGATAGGAATATCCAGAAATTTTAGTATTCTGCGGGACGCTTCCAGACCATTTATATCTCCCTGCAGATTGATATCCATTAGAATCAAATCAGGACGAAGTTTCTGGGCCATTTCAATAGCCACTTCTGCTTTTGAAGCCTGGCCTACCACCTCATAACCCCAGTTATGAAGATTGTGCTTAATCTCCAGGGCAGTTATGGCCTCATCTTCCACAATCAAAATACGGGGTTTCATAACTTTATAATGGATAGTTGTATTTATAATAAGTTGCTATATGGTAAAGGCAATATTGTTAAGAATAAACAATCCAAAAATTTGCAGCCACCTGGTTTAAATCATTTTACATATAAAATATTCTCATTACCTGACCCTGAGGATAAATAAAAATAATAGATTCCCCTTATAGTTAATAGGAAGGAAAAAAATGAAAGCCTGTACCTTACTATCCCAAATAAAAACAGATATTAAAAAATACCATGATTTACTCCCTCCCCCTGAGAATAAGCCCCATGATAATTCCCTGGAGAGTATTCTATCCCATTATAATCAGGAAAATTTTAGAAAAATAATGGATTTAAAATGTGAGGGATTAGAGGAAAATATTAATGAAGAAGCTTTAGCTGATTTTAAGAATAGGATAGACTATTTTTTTAGTATATATGCTCCTGATGATCTTGAATTCCGGGAATTTATAAAATTAATATCCATTTACCTTTCATTTATTGCTAAAAAACCATTACACCCTCCAGGAACGGTTTTTGATAATGGTAAAAAGGTTTATCAAAAAGGACCTCATTTTATTTGCACTGGAAAAAATATTTTCCAAAAGGATGAAGAATCATTATGTAAGTATTGTGTTGCTAAAAATGAGGAATAAAAACGGGCCTAATCTCCTGAAGTATTGCTAAAAAAAGACTTAACACACCTGAAATACTCTAAAAAAATAAAAATAGAATTAACCCCTGAATTATTGCTAAAAAAAGACTTAACACACCTGAAATATCTAAAAATAAAATATTTTCCCAGGATTTTTTTTTTAAATCCTCTCACCATATGTTTCCTGGAATGATATTTCCACTTCCAAACCATCCCGGGATTCAAAATGCAAATCAGCGTCCAGTTGCTCGGCTAAACCCTTTATCAGGGTAAGGCCCAGGGTAGGGGCATCCTGCAGTTCCCGACCCTGTAAACCCACCCCATCATCTTTAACCCTTAAGGTTATTTTTTCATCTTCTTTTATCAGGGTGACGGTTATGGTACCTTCCTTTTTATGGGGGAAGGCGATCCCTGAGACGGCCCTGGTAGGTGATTAAAAATCCAAAAAAGCTTAAAAAAGCAAATATGATGAAAGATATCTGCATCACATCCATAAAAAGTATGATATTGTCTGGTTTTATATCCGCCGTTCCCAGGTAGAGGTTTATGAGTAAGAGGGCTATTCCCATTCCCAGCATCTGTCCCATGACCCGCATGGAGGTTATGGTGGAGGCCGCCACCCCGAAGTACTTCTCAGAGAGGGAGCTCATAACCAGGTTGCTGTTAGGGGCAGCAAATAGAGCAAAGCCCAGGCCTAAAAATATCAATCCTGAAAGTACCAGGTAGAGGCTTTGTATCCAGGGTAAAAGAGAAAATATAATTAGAGAAAGGATAATAAATGCCATGCCCCCGGCAGCCACCTTGCTGGGATTTCTCATATCGGACATGCGGCCGGCATAGGGTGATAGGCCGGCAATTATTAAAGGCTGGGCTGATAAAAGCAATCCCGCCCACTGGGGGCTTAAATTTAAAACATACTGCAAATAGAAGCTAAGGAGGAATATGATAGGGTAGGCTGCGGTGTAGCTTATAAGGGCCGCCACCCCATTCCAGGTAAAGCCCTTATTTTTAAATAAATCCACCTTTAATACCGGGCTTTTTAAGCCAGATTCAAAGTAGTAAAAGATCACACCAGCCACCAGGCCCATGACTAGAAATATAAGGCCGCTAGTATCAGGTAAGAAGGATAACCCCATCATGAATAGTATGAGGGAGGTGCTCAAAATAAGGGTGCCCTTTAAATCAAATTTCTCACCCCGGGCCTCCCTCCATTCTTCTTTAATGTGACGGGCAGAATAGGCACAGAATATTCCTAAGGGTACATTGAAGTAGAATATACTCTGCCATCCCAGATTCTGGGTTAAAAAACCTCCTAAGGGTGGTCCTAAAAATAATCCCAGGTAGGCTCCGGTGGCAGCCCAGCCCAGAGCTCGGCCCCGCTGCATCACCGGAAATACCGCGGCTACAATAGCAGAAACATTGCCAAATATCATGGCCGATCCCACCCCCTGCACAATCCGGAAAAATAAGAGCATTTCTCCACTTATTGAAAATGATGCCAGAAATGAGGAGATGGTGAAGATGATAATACCCCACTGGAAAATTCTCTTTCTTCCATATATATCGGATATGCGGCCCATGGGGGTGAGTAGTATGGCCAGGGCCAAAAGGTAGATAGTGGGTATCCAGCCTAAAAAAAGGGCGTTTATGCCCAGATCCCGGCCTATTACCGGCAGGGCGATGTTAATGGATGACCCTACAAAGGGAGTTAAAAATGAGGCCAGAAGGGCGATTATAAGAGCATAGGATCGGGTGTCCTTTACAAGAGGCATGTGGATAATTTATAAATGGTGAGTAATATTTTTACTGTTTAGTAAATGAGGCTCAAAGCATAAAAAAAATCCCTATAAGTATAAGCTTTGAATAAGTAATTTAATAGTTAAGTAGAATCATATAATTAATATGGAGATTAGGTTGAATCAAAAAGAAAAAGGAGATTTTAATAAAAAAGACCCTCCCTCTAAAACTGCCGGTAAAAAAGAAATGGCTAAAAAATATCCGGACAAAGATAATAATATAAACTTTGATAGTAAAAATACTCCTCTAAAAACTTCAAATAACGATTCCATTAACTCTTCCTGTACTGATTTATTGGCCGAACTTGATTTAAAAGAAGAGATTCTAAAGCAGGTTACAGATTCCATTTTTTTACATGATTTTCAGGAAAATTTTATTTATTTTAATGACCATGCCTATAAGAGTCTGGGTTATTCTAAAAAAGAATTGGAAAAACTCACGTTAAAGGATCTTGATGCCCTGGAATATGCCCTTCAGATAAAATCCCGGCTGGATGAACTTATAAAAAAAGGCCAGCTTTTATTTGAATCTGCCCACCAGCATAAGAATGGTACCATTATACCGGTGGAGGTTAATGCCCGGGTAGTGGAATTTAAAAAAGAGAAACTCATCCTGAGTGTGGCCCGGGATATTACTGACCGTAAAATGATTCAAAGTGAAATCACCCGGTCCCGTGAATTATCCCAGATTATAAACACCATCCCGGATTATTTAACCATTGTTGATTTTGAAGGTAATATAGAACTTACCAATCCTTACCTGCAGGAAAACCTGGGGTGGGGAGAGGAAGTCCTGGGTGAGAATATTGGTATTTTACTGGAAAAGGAACTACCCTCGGAAAAACTTAAAAAACTGTTAAATCAGGGTTATCTCTACCAGGAAGAATTGAATTTAAAGCATAAAAATGGTAAATTAATACCGGCTATATTGAATGCTGCCATAATTCAGGACGCAGAAGGTAACGCCATAAATATAATAGCCATTGCCCGGGGTGTTTCCCAATTAAAAGAAGTGGAGTTGGAACTGGAAAAAAATCAGGTCTTTCTAGAAAAGATCATAGATTCCCTGCGGGATGGTTTTTCTGTTTTAAATAAAGAGGGGGAACATGTAATGGTTAACCCTGCCTTGTGCCAGATGACCGGTTATAGTGCAGATGAGCTCCTGGGCCAGGGCCCACCCCACCCTTACTGGGCAGATTATGATGCGGACCAGAAAATACTAAATGAAGTTATTTATGGTGATATGGATGATTTTGAATTATTATTTAAGAAAAAAGACGGTTCCTTGTTCCCGGTGCTTGTATCTCCCTCCAGTTTAATGAGTCCTGAAGGTGAAACCTATTATTTTGCCACATTTAAAGACATAACTCCTTTCAAACAAATACAGGAGGATTTAAAAAAATCATTGCAGGAAAAAGAGGTCCTGATGAAAGAAATTCATCACCGGGTGAAAAATAACCTGCAGATAATATCCTCCCTGTTGTCCTTACAATCAGATTATATTCAAAATCAAAATGATCTGGCCATCTTTAAAGATAGTCAGTGCCGGACTAAATCCATGGCTTTAATACATGAGAAACTTTACCAGTCCGGACTCTTAAAAAGTATAAATATAAGGGATTACATCCAGGCCCTGGTCAATGAATTAATTGGTACCTATTCGGCGGAGAGAAAAATCATTAACCTGGATATGGAAGTGGAGGATATCTTACTGGATGTGGATACCGCCATACCCCTGGGCTTGATATTAAATGAGATTATAGCCAATTCCCTGAAACATGCCTTTACTGAAAAAGAAGGTAAGATTAAGGTGCATTTAAAAAGTAGTGATAACCGGATCCAGGTGGAAGTAGGTGATAACGGAGTAGGGATGGGGGACGATATAGACTGGAGGAATACTGATTCTTTAGGATTACAGCTGGTTAATAGTTTATGCCATCAGATAGATGGTGAAATAGAATTGGATAACGATAAAGGGACCTGTTTTAAGATAAGTTTTCCCTGGAAAGATTAAAAAAATTTATTTAAATAACTAAAAAAATTAATGTCCCACCCGCTCCACATAGTCCAGTTCCTGGAATATGATTTTAAATTCACTACCACCATTAGAGTGATACTCCAGGGTGCCATCCAGTTGATCCACCAGACTATCCACTAACCGCAGGCCCAGAGAACTTTTTCTCCGACTTTCAAAGTCATGTGGAAGGCCCTGGCCATTATCACGAATTATGAGACGATATTTGTCCTCTAAAACATTTAATTCTATATCAATTTTATTTTTACCCCCGGGGAAGGCATGTTTGATACTGTTGGATACCAGTTCGGTTATCACCAGGCCGCAGGGGACTGCGGTTTCAATATTCAGCTCCAAGGGGTCGGTGGAAATATTCAAATTTATATCCTCATGCCGTCGGTAGGAGTAGAGCAGGTCGGTGGCCAGGCGGTTTATATAATTTTTAAAGTCTATCCGGGATATATTTTGGGAAAGGTAGATGCCTTCATGTACCAGGGAAATAGATCTAACCCTGGTCTGGCTTTCTTTTAAAATATCCCGAGCTGTTTCATCCTCCACATTACGGTACTGCAGACTAAGGAGACTGGAAATTATTTGCAGGTTATTTTTAACCCGGTGGTGCACCTCTTTAAGCAGGGTTTCCTTTTCATTTAAAGAAGATTTTAATCTTTTTTCTGCCTTTTTACGGTCGGTTATATCAGATAAGAGTGATAATATGCCGTGGAATTGATTATCTTTTACTATAGGGGAGGTGGCCATTTGCACATATATTTTATCCCCATCACTACGGTGCAGGTGCAGGTTATAAACTGGTTTTAGTTTATTCCTCCAATCTTCCATATCTTTCATTATTCCAGAAGCTTTATCTTCATCCATATAGTTTATGATGTTTTTTTCCATTTCCTGACCACTTAAACCCAGCATCTCTTTAAAGCTAGGATTAGAAAATATAGTATCCCCCTTCTTATTCACAATCCAGATACCTTCCTGGGCTGTTTCCACAATACTACGATATTTTTCCTCACTTTCTTTTAAAGCCCTTTGTACTATTTTTATGGGTGTTATATCGGTGATGGATCCCGTTATGCCCTGATATTTTCCCGAGGGGTCGGTATAGGTGGTGCGGTAAAATATCACATCCCGAATATCGCCATTTTTATCCTTTATCCGGGATTCGAAATTAACCACTCCTCCTTTTTCTTGTAGTTCCTGGTCCTGAAGGAAGTATTCCCGGGCTAATTTCTCACCAAACACATCTTCTGCTGTTTTTTCCAGTAAATCCTCCCTGCTTTTTCCAGAAAGATCTAAAAATGCCTGGTTAAATCCCTTATATCGTCCTTTATGCTCCTTGTAGAATATGGGTTGGGGTACCGCATCGATGATATTTTGCAGAAAGTAATAACTTTTTTTAAGATCCATCTGTGATTGTAGAGATTGGAGATATAATTTGCGGTTTTCACGGTTGTACAGGGCTTGTCGGATAAATACCAGTAATAATATTACAGCCAGGGAAATTAAAACCAGTTCAAAACTTTCAGGGGCAAAGAAGTAGACCCCCAGGACGAGTATATAGAAGAAAGTGATGATAATAAATATAAAAAGGGATTCCCCATCCAGTGGTTTCCTGATTTTTTTGGTCATTTTAAGTTCCTTACCCCCGGAGATGACACCAGCGGTGGATAGACCTGCCAGGGCAAAAAATACATAGGAAATTATGAAGATGACATCCGGAATACCTCCCGCAAGGTAAAGGTCATTGATGGTCTGGTAGCTGAATAGGAAGTCCCCAAAAACCTGCAGTACCAGGGCAAAAGTTATAAATAGTAAAGGAACATAACCTCGGCTTAATCTACCTAAAACCAGATGTAAAATGGCAGTTAAAATTATAAGGTCCAGGGCCACATAGACCACCGAAAGAAGAGTAGCATAAAAACCTATATTGGCATTTGCCAGACTGGGTTCTATTAAGAAAATTTCAGCCAGGGTGAAGGTTAAAACCAGTATCAGGGCCACATCTAGCAGGGATACATATTTTTTTAAGGGGGTGAGTTTCTGGTGGGGTAGAAATATTATCCCCAGTATGAAACAGGGGTAGGCCGCCAAATAGAATATATCCGCTGCTGAAAAGAAAGGTTCTATTCCCCATACCAGGTTTAGTAGGGCCCAGGTAGTATCAGCCAGGGTGTAAAATAAGAGAGCCAATCCAAAAAATAGCCAGGGCAGGTGATCCTTTTTAGATGATTTATTCTTCCAGGAGCCATAAAAAAGACAAATCGCCGCTATTAAACTTAAAATAGGGAAACTGATACCACTAAATAAAGCCATGGAATCCAGACCCAGCCCCAGAGACAGGATTATGTAGGAGGTTAAGAAGGCCATACTGATAATTAAGGCATTTTTTAGTGAAATTTTTTCAGTGGTTAAGTTAATTCCCCCATTCATTTCAATTAAATCAGGTTACGGGTAAATACCAGTATTAAAAGGGCAGATAGTATAACACCCCATGCTATTAAGGCCAGGTAGGTGTATTTACGTGCTGTTCTGGCTTCTTCGTTATCCATGGGTTTTATTTTTTGCACCCAGAAGGTGTGTACTGCGGCAAAGTTCACCCCACCAGGTTGGTGATAAATAGTAATCCTGCTCCTGCTGATAGATCATAGTAACCTGCCCCGGCTAAAAGACCCACAATAACCAGTGGTGGTAAAAGGGCCACTGAAATCATCACCCCAATTAGTATGGAGGATAATGCATGGTAAAAGCCAGGGAACCGGCTACTCCAGAAGCAAAGGCCAGAACCACACTTCCCACCGCTAAATCACTTCTAATGGATATGGAAGGGATATTAGGGTCCACCGGGACAAAAAATCCGATTATAAAGGCCATGATAAATCCTATAAATATCCCCAGAGCATTGAAGTATATGGATTTTCGGGCCAGGTCCTTATCGGATAGTACCGTGGAAAGGGCAAATCCCACATTAGGGCTGAGCATAGGGGCAATGATCATGGCCCCAATTATAACGGCCACATTGTCTTTTAAGGCCCCGATGGCTGCTACCAGGGAGGCCAGTATCATGAGTACCGTGAAAATCAGGGGAAATCCATTAATTGGGATATGGAGGAGTAGAGTTCTTCCCGGCTTATTCTTTCCACTTTTTTTTCATCTTCTATTTCCTCGGCCATTTCTTCAGCAGGGTTATTATTAGAATTAATACGGGGTAAGGTGGCTTTTACATTAATGATGAATATCCGGAATCCTTCCAGGTCCCCCAAGGCATCTTCTATTTTATCCATCAGTGATTCGGTTTCAATAGCAGGTAATAGAACCCGGACCAGGATTAATTCCTCATTTAAACCAACTTCCCAGTAGCCCAGGATCTGGTGATCCTCCAGTAGGCTATTAAGCTGGGGGTAAATTCACCTGGGAGGAGGGTAGTATGATTTCAATTAAACGCAGGACCATTTGAAGATAACCTCGGTGGTTTTTATATTCCAGTAATCCCTGCAGGGAATGTGTGGATATAATTTAGTACAAAGAAATTATATATTTAATATAATATTATAAATTTTCATATAATAAATAAAAATATGTTATAATGAGTAATATTTATTAAAATAGCTTCCTGATTTTTGTTTTAGAGCAATAAGAATTATTATCAGGTTAGTTGAGTTTTAAGGTGATTAGAATCCTTTAAGTCCTTGACAAATACCTGTTTTATTACCCCGTGCAGGTTGTTGATATAGAACTGCAGTATCTCATCTCTTTCCTGGACTGCTTCCATCAGGGATCTTTCCACTCCTTTACGGGAGTTTATATCCATCACAATCCCTATATATCCCACATGCTCTTCATGGGCATCATTAACCGTATTAAAAGATATTAAGGCCCAGGTGGGTGTTTTGTTTCTAGGAGTAAATCCCAGTTCCACTGAACCCCTGAATCCGTCTTTAACATTTTTCAGGTAATTAATTGCTTTTTGCTCTTGAGACGAGTCCAAAAGGTCAAAGAAGCTGGTACCTCTTAGTTTTTTTAATTTAAATCCTAAAAGATGGGCAAAATGGGGGTTGATGTATTCCATTTTTCCAGTAATATCCATGAAGATTACTCCAGTGCGGGCCAGTTCCACCAGGGAGCGGTAGTTTTTTTCACTTTTTTTAA
>Ga0180017_100648_pt1 | contig 10471 bp, 11 predicted proteins | sample KR46_S_MetaG_FD_129674 | JGI IMG/M metagenome (GOLD analysis project Ga0180017, IMG submission 129674) | Groundwater microbial communities from the Olkiluoto Island deep subsurface site, Finland - KR46_S_MetaG | ecosystem: Environmental > Aquatic > Deep subsurface > Groundwater | place: Finland...
CTGGCCGATTATGTCAACTGGTATAACAACATTCGGATTCACTCATCATTAGGGTATCTCACACCAGCCGTATATCGGAAATTAGCCCACAAATAAGTTGTCTAAAAAAGTGTTGACAATCCAGACTCCCTATTACAGTGACGGGATCGTATCGGATTCGCACCGATTTCTCTATTATTCCATAGGAACTTGTCGCGAAATAGTTATTCAGTTTTTGTGATTGTATTTTTATCAGTATAGCATTTTAAATAGTTGTTGTCGATGTCTAACTCTCGAGCGACTGATAATAATTCAGATCATTTTTAAATCCATGGGATGTCGAAACCAATACCACTTTAGAGCCGGGCTCAAGGGCTTTTTCAACACATGATTTTTTTAATGCCCCATAAAGAATGGCGGCTGATGTCTCAAGATAAAAGCCTTTTCTTGCCATCTCATAAACCGCATTCATGATCTCATATTGAGCCAGCTCAATTGCAAATCCATCGCTATTTTGAAGGGCCTGCCTGGCCTGATAGGTAACTGTCGCCCCACCAATTGACGAGGTCAGACGAGAATCTCCGATAAATCGTTGTTTATAATCACTTCCTCTTAAGACGCTACTCAGCCGTTCAAAAGGTTCAACCGCCACCAGTTTTGGTATTGTCGCAATGATTTTCATGTTTTTTAGATCAACGAAGCCTTCATAGATACCATACAGAAGATCACCCCGGGATACCGGCACAAAGACATAATCCGGAATCTCTCCATTCATCTGCTCAATAATCTCATAAGAAATTGTTTTATATCCCTGGATGCCAAAACTACTGCTACCAGATGGTATCTCAAGAATATTAGTGGCTGAGTATGTTTGACCGGTTTTTATTCGTTCTTTAATATAAACAAGTCGATCATCAGGGGTTTCAGTCAGAATTAGCTGGGCTCCGGTTGATAAAATCGCATTTTTCCAAATTGAATTAATGGTTTTTGTTGATACGATTTCGCATTTCAGCCCTGCACTAGCAGCATACAGCGCCAGGGAAACCCCTTCGTTACCACTTGATGCTGCAATGACTCCCGCCATTCCCAATTCTTTGGCCCGTTTAACAATCAATGGATTCATTCGATCTTTGTGCGAACCTGATGGATTTTGGTGTTCACATTTAAGAAACACTGACAAAGCTGTTTCCAATTCAGCCATTGCCACCTGAACCAATGGCGTATCACCCTCTCCAAGATAGGGAAAGTCATCATATGGCAGCCAATCGCGGTATTTCTTCATACCAATTTGTGATCGATCACAAAAAAAAAATTTCACTATTGTACACAAAAGATACATTTGACACTTCATTTTCCTTCAGGCATTTTGGACAGCCCAGATAATAATCGTCAATTGCCAATTCTTTGCTGCATCGAATACAAAACATCGATACAATTTTACTATTCAAATCCATGACCACCTCCTTCACCCTATTTACTTTTGATTGATTGAGTGGAAGTATAACATAGACCTAACTTTTCATCTAATTACTTTTTTTTAAGTCACCATTAGAAAAACTTATACGTTTAAATCCCCATCGATGATAAATAAAAATAAGCACTTCAGCAAAATACCTTGGCTGAAGTGCTTATTTCTAATCCTAAAAGTTAAACTCATCCTCCCAATTAAAATCCCCAGACCCTTCAACACTTTTAGGCCAATGATCGCACCAGCTCGGCACCTTGGGATTTTCTACCCGATCCAAACTCGGGGTATAAGGTTTGATATCCAGCACCGGGGTGCCATCATTGGCGTCAATGTAGGGAATCTTTATAATACCCTTTTGATAGTCGATCGCCAGCACCGAAACCGGGGTTAAGGCAATGGGATTGGGCCGAATCGGAGATCGAGTGGCAAATACCCCCATCACCTCCGGGGCCTGCTTATAGGGCTGGGGGCCGGAGAGAACCTGCCTGGCCGCTTCATTATCAAACTCACTAAACCACCAGAAAACATTGATGTGAGAAAACCCATCCAGTCCTTCTAGTCCTTCACGATAGGACTCTTCCAGTTCAATAAAGATCTCCTCACCCTGAACATGAATGGTGCCAATTGGTTTTACATAGCCTTGTTCCATTTACTTACCTCCATAATTTTATTATATCCTTATTCTAGACCCTGACACCATGTCAGAGTCAACAAAAAAAACAGCCGCTAGATTAATCGACTGTTAAAAGTTTTCGTGACAGATTACTTGCTTAAGGTCTCACGTTTTCTCCAGTTCAATCTGAATTTCGGTCAGATAATGGGCCGGATTTTCTTCATTCCAGGGTCCCCGGTGACAGATTTGTCTATCCTTTCCTCTCATTTTAAAGCCGGCATGTTCAGTCAGCCAATAGGCCAGGGAGCGATAGGCTGCCGAGATATTTTCGTAGGGACCATAAACCATCGTGCTGGCCATCATCTCCACCGCTTCGGTTCTTCGAAAGTACAGCGGTTCATCAACCTCCACAGCCTTCGCAGTCACCACACAGACCTCCACATCGACATCGACTTCCTTACATTCATTATCATGGTAAACGGCAAAGCACTGTTGCCTTACTGGTAAATTAATTTTTGTCTGTTTTATTAATTCTGTCAGTTCTTGCCACAGCAGCCCCTCACAAAAATAATTTGGTATCACCCGTCGCAGTGAAATAACCGGGTATGAAGAGATCTGTTTAATGGTAAAGTTATAACGGATGTTGACTTCATCTTTTTTAATACTGTCCAAAGCCGTTTTTATTCTGCGCAGCTTTTCTTGTTCTTCTTCCAGCAAACGTTCTACTTCCATTTGTTTGTTTTTTAATTGATCGGCCATAAAATCGCCGCTCCAATGATTCAGTGCAACCGCGATCTCAGAAACCGTATAGCCAATATCTCGTAAGAAGATAATCTTTTGCAGCCGCGGAATTTGCTCCACCGAATAAAGGCGATAACCGCTAAAAGGATCTGTCTGGGCTGGTTTGAGCAAGTCATTTTCATCATAATAACGGAGCATCCGAATCGATACCTGGGTTAATTTAGAAAACTCACCGATTTTAAACATCATGACCTCTTTTCATCTGGTTCACCCTTTTTTCCCAACTAGACAAACACCATCTGCACCAATACCATATACAGTAAGGTTCCCCCGCCAATGCTTAACAGGTTGTTGCGCTTCCAGATGTGGAGCAAGGCCACAATCCCGACCGAAATAAACTCCGGGAACCCATGCGGGGCTACCATCAAACTAACTCCTTTTAAGCAATAAACAACCAGAATGGCAATAACTGCCGGCGGTAGTAAATCGCCCAGGCTTTTAACCAGAGCTGGCACTTCCTTCCCCCCACCAAAAAGAGCAAAGGGCAAAAATCGGGTCAGGAATGTAGCGGCAGCAACTACCAGGATTACATATAATGGAATTAAAAAATCCAAACTCATTGACACACCTCCTGATTCTCGCCTTGTTTAATGCTACTTTTAAAGACCAGCAACAAACACACTGAAGCGATCAGCGCCGGTAAAATAAAAGCGCCCGCGCCAAATATGAACAGCGCTGCTACGCCACAAAAGGTCCCAACCAGAGCCGGTAAATGGGATTGATAACTATACCACTGCTCAATAAAAATAACGACAAACAAGGCCGTCATGGCAAAATCAATGCCGGTCGTATCAAAACCAATGAAACTGCCAATAACAGCGCCAAGGGTGCAGCCAATAATCCAGTAGCTCTGATCGAGGGCCGCAACAGTAAGAAACACCTGTTTCTGATTGAGTTCTTTGGGAATATTCATCCCGCACAAGAGCGAATAGGTCTCGTCGGTCAGTGAAAAAACCATATACCAGCCCGATTTTCCCATCGCTTTAAATTTTTCGATAAAGGATAAACCATAAAAGATATGACGGCTCTGGACTGACAGAGTCAGGATAATCATCGACAACAAGCCCATGCTGCCAGCCAGCATACCGATTAACACAAACTGCATCGAACCGGCATAAATAATCAAGCTGATAAAAAATGCCCAGATAAAATTGTAGCCAGCTTTTTCAAGCAGAATACCAAAGGCCATCCCCATGAAAAGATAACCAAATAAAACCGGCAGGGTTTGAATAAATGCATATTTTAGGGTCTCTTTTTTCATATTTGCCAACTTAACTTGTCTTTTTTCTATTGATAACAAAGGCGTTGATGGCTTCGGCTACGCCATCCTGATCATTAGTGGAAACAATGTGGGTAGCCAGTTCTTTAATCGAGTCCTTGGCATTTCCCATCGCTATTTTCAGGGGACCGTGAACCTCGAACATTTCCTTGTCGTTGTCACTGTCTCCGATAATCATCACCTCTTCCGTTTCAATCTCCAAATACTCGCATAATTTGATTAAACCAAAGCCCTTATCTACACCGGTCGGAATACACTCGACGCAATAGTCCATCGGCCGAACCACTTCAACGCCAGCAATCATACCAACTTGTTCCATCAGTTCATCCAATAAAAGATAATTTGTTGATGATAGGGCAATTTTGCTGATCCCCAATTCATGAGTATCGACATAAGCTTGGACATCATTTACAACAATTTGCTTGTCCTTAAACTCTTCAACATGTGCCTTCGCCCAACCCGAGCGATCCATCCAGGAAAAAGATTTTTCCGTGCAAACACAGCCTTTATTCGTATATACCTGCCAGAATATTTCATTAGTAGGCTCAACAATCTCTAAAATCAGCTTAACCTTCTGACGATCTAAATTAACCTCATGAATGCTCTTATTGTTTTTATAATCCTTAATCACGCCACCGCTGCCAGAAATAAGATAATCTGTTGCCCCAATTGTCTCAGCAAAAAAAAGCGCTTCACGATCAATTCGTCCTGTTGCCACCACCGGAACAATTCCCATCTCTATTGCTTTCCTAAAGGCCTGAATATTCTTATCTGAAACTGTATTCGCACTGTTTAATAAGGTACCATCCAAATCAGTTACAATCATTTTTATTGTCATCGCACTACTTGCTCCATTTCCTAAGTTTTTCTTAATCGATGGCCTATTATAACATATTTTTTTTGCTATACCTTTTCAATTTTATTTTTTTCTTGCAACTTTACAAATTTAGGTTATACTGATAATACTTAATTTGGATTAACTATTATCCTGCTTAAATATTAATCTATGAAAGGAGTTTAATTTGAATACTCAAGGACACGAACTATTTGAAGCGTTTCATCGCATAAAAAAAGCAAGTATGGGACGGATCCACAAAAGCCTGCTGCAAAATCTCAAGCCCCATGAATTTTTTATGTTAAGTACCCTGAAAAAATTGCTGACTGAACAAGCTGAAGAGGCTTCCAATCATCAGACCGATATCCCGCCTGGTATTAAAGTTTCTGAACTGAGCCGCGTGATTTCAATATCGATGCCTGGTGTTTCTCAAACCATCTCAACTTTGGAAAGACATGGTTATGTAAAACGGATTGCCTCAAAAAAAGATCGACGATTGGTTTATGTTAATCTGACTGATTCTGGCGAGCAGCTTGAGGCCGATGTATCAAAGTCCTGCTATCAGATTTATAATGAAGCAGCCCTGCTTTTAGGCGAACAAGACACCCAGTCGCTTATCTATTTATTAGACAAATTAACAGGCGCCTTTGATCAGATCGATCATAATCAGTCTGATTATTAGTCAGTCTGATTATTAGTCAGTCTGATTATTAGTCAGTCTGATTATTAGTCAGTGCGGCTCAGAACCGCACATAACAAAAGAAAGGAAAACAACATGATCAAGCTTTCACGCTATTTAAAACCCTATCTTGGGGTCCTTTTTATTACCCTGGCGCTGCTATTCGTGCAAGCCATATCCGATCTGAATCTACCCAACTACATGTCGGATATTGTCAACGTCGGCATCCAGCAAAACGGGATTGAACACGCCACCCCAGAAGCCATCAGTGAAGACGGTTATGCCCTGATGACAACTTTTATGACCCCAGCAGATCGGCAGACGGTAGCCAATAATTACCTGCTGATGCGTCCTGGTGACACGACTAACCCCGACTATGAAGCCACATTAGAAAAATTTCCGGCGCTTAAAACCGCGTCGCTTTATGTCCTGACCGATCCTAGTGCACAAACCTTTGCCACCCTGGATCCCATCTTCGGAACAGCCACCTGGACCTTTATCAACACCATGCGTTCGCTAGATGCCAGTGGCGCCGATGCCAGTGCCACCGAAAGCGCGACCGATCTGGATTTTACCCAGATTTACCAGGCTCTGCCGATGCTCACGCAGTTGCCCCCGGCAACATTTGACGCGGCTCGAGAGCAGGCTGCCCAAACCCCCGAATCGATGCAGATCCAAACTGCCGTCCAATTCACCAAACAATTCTATACGGAGCTTGGCGTTGACGTTGGTGCGATGCAAACTTTCTATATCTTAAAAATTGGCGCGATGATGCTGTTGCTTTCGTTAATCAGCATTTCAGCTGCCATTGCGGTGGGCTTTTTTTCAGCTCGCACTGCTGCCGGGGTTTCCCAAAGTCTCCGCCGCGATATTTTTAGAAAGGTACAAGGCTTTTCCAATACCGAGTTTGATCAGTTCTCGACCGCTTCACTGATCACCCGAAACACCAACGATGTCACCCAAATCCAGACGCTGCTGATTATGGGTATCCGGATTCTTTGTTATTCACCGATTCTGGCGACTGGCGGGATTATTATGGCGCTGCGACGAACCACCTCGATGGGCTGGATTATCGTTGTCGCCGTTTTAGCCATCTTAATGATCATTGGTGTGGTATTTGCCATTGCCATGCCCCGCTTTAAACTGATTCAAAAATTGCTTGATAAACTAAACCTGGTCACCCGCGAAAGCCTGACCGGCTTGATGGTGGTGCGGGCTTTTGGGAACCAAAAATTTGAAGAAAATCGTTTTGATGCGGTGAACCAGGATACCACCGCCAATAATCTCTTTGTTAACCGAGTAATGGTCTTTATGATGCCAACGATGATGTTTATCATGAATGGTGTCACCCTATTAGTTGTCTGGGTCGGAACTTCGCAAATTGCTGATTCAGCGATGCAAGTTGGTGATATGATGGCCTTTATGCAATATACCATGCAGATTATTTTCTCCTTCCTGATGATGTCGATGATGTTTATCATGATTCCCCGGGCGGCTGTTTCGGGCGATCGAATTCAGGAAGTGCTGGCAGTTAAACCGAGCATTATCGATCCAGTCACACCAAAAAAAATGCCGATGAAGGCTCAAACTACGCTGGAATTCGACCATGTCTATTTCCGTTATGAAGGGGCCGAGGAAGATGTCCTTTCTGATATCAGCTTTGTCGCCAAGCCGGGGCAAACCACCGCCTTTATCGGCTCGACTGGTTCGGGAAAGTCGACCTTAATTAACTTGATCCCACGGTTTTTCGATGTCAGCTCAGGTACTGTTAAAATTGATGGTCTGGATATCCGGGAAGTCACTCAGCACGATCTGCGCGAAAAAATCGGCTATATTCCCCAAAAAGGCGTGCTGTTTTCCGGCACCGTCGCTTCTAACCTTAAGTATGGCGATCAGAACGCCGATGCAGCAGACCTGCTCATTGCCGCCACGGTTGCCCAAGCTAGCGACTTTATCGACAGCAGCCCGGACGGCTTTGAGCGGGAAATTGCCCAAGGCGGCAGCAATGTTTCCGGTGGCCAAAAGCAACGTCTGTCGATTGCACGGGCGCTGGTACGAAAACCGGACATCTACATTTTTGATGACAGCTTTTCGGCCTTGGACTATAAAACCGATGTAGCGCTACGGCGAGCCTTAAAAGAGTACACTGGCAACAGTACCGTGCTGATCGTCGCCCAGCGGATCAACACCATTATGCATGCGCAGCAGATCATTGTTCTGGATCACGGCCGGGTGGTTGGTAAAGGTACTCACCATGAACTATTAAAAACCTGTACCACCTACCAGGAAATTGCATCCTCACAATTATCAGAGGAGGAACTAAACCGATGAGCGATCAAAAAAATATCAATATCCCCAAACGCGGTAACACCGGCGGTGGAATGGGTCGCGGCCCCGGCGGTCCGGCCGGAATGATACCTGGTGAGAAACCCAAAGATTTTAAGGCTAGCCTTAAAAAACTGGCCCGTTATCTGTCTGCCTATAAAATTGGTCTCTTCTTTGTCCTAATCTTTGCAGTTGCTTCGACCATTTTTATGATTGTCGGCCCCAAAATACTAGGCAACGCCACCACTGCCCTTTTTGAAGGGGTCATGAATCTGATAGCCGATAATGGCAAAGGCATCGATTTTAACTATATCGGTCAGATCCTGCTGCTGCTGCTCGGTCTCTACATCATCGCGGCGCTATTTTCCTATATTCAGGGCTATATTATGACCGACATTTCGATGAAGGTAACCTATCAACTCAGACGAAATATTTTTGCCAAGATCAATCGGCTACCTTTTAAATATTTTGATAAAACCAGCTATGGCGAGGTGCTCTCTTTTTTGACCAATGATATCGAAACAGTCAATCAGACCTTAAACCAGAGCGTCACTCAAATCATCACCTCAGTGGCTACCCTGTTGGGTATTCTAATTATGATGTTTTCAATCAGCTGGCAAATGACCATTGTCGCGCTTTTGATTGTGCCGCTCTCATTTGTGATTGTTGTCAGTCTGGTTAAAAAGTCCCAGCCGCATTTTAGCGAACAACAAACCTATCTGGGACATATCAATGGCCATGTCGAGGAAATGTTTAGTGGACATAACGTGGTTAAGGCCTTTAATGGCGAAGCATCAGCGTTTGAAGCCTTTGACCACTATAACACCACGCTTTACAGTTCAGCCTGGAAATCGCAATTTTTGTCTGGACTGATGATGCCGATGATGACCTTTATCGGCAATCTCGGCTATGTGGCGGTTTGTATTCTCGGTGGTTATCTGGCCGTTAATGGGCGCTTAAGTGTTGGCGATATTCAGGCCTTTATTCAATATGTTCGCCAGTTTACCCAACCAATTATGCAGATTGCCAATATTTCTAATATTCTGCAGCAAACCACAGCTGCCGCCGAGCGGGTCTTCACCTTTCTGGACGAAGCGGAAGAGGTTGCCGATAGCAACACTGCTTTTGATCTAAAAACGGTTGCTGGCCGTGTCGATTTTGACCACGTGAACTTTGGTTATAACCCCGACAAAACCGTTATTAAAGACTTTTCTGCCCATATCAAAGAAGGGCAGAAGGTTGCTATTGTTGGCCCCACCGGAGCCGGTAAAACGACTATTGTCAAGCTGTTGATGCGTTTTTACGACGTCGAATCCGGTGCCATTCTGGTCGATGGCCACAATATCAAGGACTTTAGTCGTGGCGATCTGCGCAGTCTCTTTGGGATGGTGCTCCAGGACACCTGGCTTTACAATGCCAGCATTCGCGACAATATCAAGTATGGCCGTCTGGATGCCACTGATGCCGAGGTCGAAGCCGCCGCTGTCGCCGCCCAGGTGGACTATTTTGTTCACACCCTGCCGGATGGTTATAACATGTTCTTAAATGAAGAAGCCAGCAATGTCTCCCAGGGACAAAAACAGCTACTAACGATTGCCCGGGCGATTTTGGCGGATCCTAAAATCCTGATTCTCGATGAAGCCACCAGCTCGGTCGATACCCGTACCGAGGTGCTGATTCAGAAAGCCATGGATAACCTGATGGAAGGGCGAACCAGCTTTGTCATCGCCCATCGCTTATCGACCATTAAAAATGCCGACCTGATTCTGGTCATGAATGAAGGCGACATTGTCGAACAGGGTAACCATGACGACCTGTTGGCTGAGAATGGTTTCTATGCCAAACTTTACAACTCGCAGTTTGAAGCAGCCGAGGAATTAGAAAACGAATTAGCCGAGGACTTGCAAACTATTTAATCTCCATTTCCTTAAATAATCCGAATTAAAGGGAGCTGGTCTGGTCGTTTGAAACGATCAGACCAGCTCCCTGCTTTTTTATTAATGAAGCCTTTAGTTTCTTAATTTTTTCCATTTTTGTTTTTCTTTTAAGTTTTGGGGTATCTATACTCCAACAAAGAAAATTAAGGAGGCTGTGACAATGTTAGAAGATAGATTAGATAGGATGTCAGAAAATACCAACGATGAAGAATCCAAAAATAAGCCGTTTTACCATTCGAAATGGTGGCTTGTTGTATGGAGTCTTCTTATCTGGCCAATCGGATTGATTATGCTCTGGGGTTATTTTTCCAACATGCATAAAAATGAAATGCCACGTACCCGCCTGATTAAAGACAATTTAGAGGACCTATAAATACACAAACGTAATAGAAACCTTTGAATAAGCTTAAAATATTGATGATTTCGTTTTCGGGAAACACCCCATATCCTTGATAAATACTCTAATGCGTGTTAAAATAAGACAACTTAAGTGCGATGAACCTAAACTCACACGACCACCAAGAATGACAATTCCTGGTGGTCGTCTGTATGAAG
>Ga0180017_100650_pt1 | contig 10466 bp, 9 predicted proteins | sample KR46_S_MetaG_FD_129674 | JGI IMG/M metagenome (GOLD analysis project Ga0180017, IMG submission 129674) | Groundwater microbial communities from the Olkiluoto Island deep subsurface site, Finland - KR46_S_MetaG | ecosystem: Environmental > Aquatic > Deep subsurface > Groundwater | place: Finland...
CCTGCCGCTGGTGGCGGCGCAGTACGCGGCCTTGTTGCGGCTGCAGGTGGACGGCACCGCGCTGGGCCTGGTGTGGAGCCACCTGCTGTGGGTGCTGCCCTACATGGTGCTCACGCTGATCGGGCCCTACCGGGCGTTCGATCGCCGCCTCATGACCACCGCGCGGGCGCTCGGGCATTCCCCTCTGAGGGCCTGTTTGAGTGTGAAGTGGCCGATGCTGTTGAAACCCATATTGGCCGCGCTGGCCGTGGGTTTTGCGGTGAGCGTGGCGCAGTACCTGCCGACGCTGTTTGCGGGCGGCGGGCGTTTTGTCACGGTGACCACCGAAGCCGTGGCCCTGAGCGCCGGCGGCAACCGCCGCGTGTTGGCCGTGCAGGCGATGCTGCAAATCGTGCTGCCGCTGCTGGGCTTTGGCTTCGCAGCGCTGATCTCACACTGGGCCGGCCGTTGCCGGAAGGGGCTGCGTTGACATGTTGGATATACGGAACCTCACCATCACCCAGGGCCCGAGTGTGTTGATCGCGGGTCTGAACCTGCAGGTCGAACCGGGCGTCATCGCGACGGTGACCGGGGCGTCGGGCTCGGGCAAGCCCACGCTGCTCAACTGGCGGGTGGGCGATCTGGACCCGGCCTTCCAGGCCAGCGGCGAGCTGTGGCTGGACGGGCAGCGGCGCGCCCAGCTGCCGGGGGAAGCGCGGGGTGTCGGCATCCTGTTTCAGGACGCCCTGCTGTTTCCGCACCTGAGCGTGGGCCAGAACCTGGCCTTCGCCTTGCCCGCTGCGCTCAAGGGCGCCGCCGCGCGCCGCGCGCGGGTGGAACAGACGCTGCGCGAGATCGGGCTGGACGGCTTCCACGACCGCGATCCCGCCACGCTCTCGGGCGGCCAGCGCGCCCGCGTGAGCCTCATGCGCGCCCTGCTGGCCGAACCCGACGCGCTGCTGCTGGACGAGCCGTTTTCCCGGCTCGACGCCGAACTGCGCGCGCAGTTCCGAAGCTTCGTGTTCGAGCAGATCGCACGCCAGCGCATCCCCACCTTGCTGGTCACGCACGACCCGGACGACGTGCCACCCGGCGGGCGGGTGCTGGACATCCACCACTGGCAGGCATAGGGTGACACCCCCGCCGCGCTGCGCGCGACCCCCTCCAGGGGGCAACGCTGGCGGCCCGGCAGAGCCGGTTCCGCGGCGTTCTGGGTAAAGCACTTCATCCGGCCATGTGGTTGAACTTTCAGCTGCCGCTCAGCGCGCGACTCAACCGTGGGCCGCGTTTCAGATGGCTGGTTGCAGGTCGTCGGGCAGCCAACGCAGGTCGGCCGGTTCATCGATGTCGTGCAGCGTCGGCAAGATCCGCAGTGACCAGCCGAGTTGCTCGACTCGGGCGCGGGTGACTTGCGCCACGCTGGCGGTGCTCCACGCGATGCCGGCAAACAGGCTGGCGTCGAAGCGGTTCAGCCCGAGCAGCACATAGCCGCCGTCGAAGGCCGGCACCAGGGCGGCGTCTGCAGCGATCAGGCTGGCCGCGGCCTCGCGGATGCGCGCGGCCGTGAGGTCGGGGCAGTCGGTTCCCATCAGCAGAACCGGCTCTCCCGCATCCAGCGTGCGCCGGGCGGCGCGGGCCATGCGCTCGCCCAGATCGCCGTTGCCCTGGTCACTCCAGGTCAGCGAGGCCTGCGGCGCCAGCCCCGACCAGAGCGGGTCGGCGGGCGCGGGCGTCACGCACAGTTCCACCGGGCCCACACCGCTGGCCAGCGCTTGCGCCACCGCATGCTTCAGCAGCGCGGCCGCCAGCCGGGCGGCGCCCTGTGCACCCAGCGCCGGGATCAGGCGGGTCTTGGCCAGGCCCGCCACGGGGGCCTTGGCGAAGATGACGATGCGGGGTGGCTGGGCCATGGCGGTCTTAGCGGTACCGCTGCGCCAGCTGTTCGGCCGGTGTGCCGCGCCAGTAGGCCCAGCGCAGGCGCCACATCAGCAGCACGGTGCGCCAGACGCCGCGGCTTTCCCAGCGCCGCCCCGAGGTCCGCACCGGGGTGGGAATGCAGGCGGGGCGCGCCAGCGCCCGCAGGCGGTTGCTGAGTTCGATGTCTTCCATCAAGGGTTGATCGGGGTAGCCCCTCACGGCTTCGAAGGCCTTGCGCGTGACGAAGATGGCCTGATCGCCGGTGGCGATGCCCGTCCAGCGCGAGCGATGGTTCATCAGGGTGGCAATCACGCGCAGCATGGGGTGTGCGCCGTCGATGAGCACATCAAAGCGGCCCCACACGGCGACGGTCTTCTGCAGGGTCTGGCGAACGGTGTCGATGGCGCCTTCGGGCAACAAGGTGTCGGCGTGCAGGAACAGCAGCACGTCGCCGGTCGCCTGGCCCGCGCCCAGGTTCATCTGCCGCGCACGGCCTTTCGGTGACGCCAGCACCCGAAAACCGGCACGCTCCGCCAGCGAAACAGAACCGTCGTCGCTGCCCCCATCGACGATCAGGATTTCACAGCCCTGGCGCGCCAGTTCAACCAGCCGCGCCAGCAAACCCGGCAGGCCAGGCGCCTCGTTGAGCATGGGCACGATGATCGAAAAACGCATGGTCAACGGCGGCGGATTCGCGTGGACTTGAAGCCGGCCCGTCTCACATCATCAGGCCGTCAGCACCACCGGCTCCAGTGCGTCGGACGCGCCGCGGATGCGGCCGATGGCAGCGGTCTGCGGGTAGCCCGCTGCCTTCAGGGCGCGGATGCAGGCGCTGGCCTGATCGGCCGGCACGCTCGCCAGCAGACCACCGGCGGTCTGCGGGTCGAACAGCAGCGGGTAGCGCGGGTCTTTCACGAAGTCTTCGGCGTTGCGCAGCGCGCGGCGCAGGCGCACATTGGCCGGCTGCAGCGAGCTGACGATGCCCGCCTCGACGCATTCCACCGCGCCGTCGAGCAGGGGCAGGGCGCTCAGTTGCAGCTCGGCGTCCACGCCCGAGGGGCGCGTCATCTCCACCAGGTGCCCGAGCAGGCCGAAGCCGGTCAGGTCGGTGCAGGCGGTGGCGCCGTGCGCGCGCAGGATCTGGGCGCCGGCCTGGTTGGACACCACCATCGATTGCAGCGCCGCGTCGATCCAGCGGCCTTTGGCCGCGTACCGCGCGTGGGCCGCGAACAGGGTGCCGGTGCCGATGGGTTTGGTGAGCAGCAGCACGTCGCCGGGCAACATGCCGCCCTTGCGCATGACACCGTCCATCTGCTCGTCGATCAGGCCGTTGATGGCAAAGCCCAGCGCCAGCTCGCGGCCCTCGCCGGTGTGTCCGCCGACCAGGGCGCACCCCGCGGCGTTGAGCACCTCGACCGCGCCGGTCATCATCTGCAGCAGCAGGTCTTCCACCTTGGCTTCCAGGCCCGGTGGCACGGTGGCGATGGCCGTGGCGGACTGCGGCTCGGCGCCCATGGCGAAGATGTCGCCCAGCGCGTGGTTGGCCGCGACCTGGCCGAACAGGTAAGGGTCGTCGATGAAGCTGCGGAAAAAGTCCACGGTGTGCACCATGGCCTTGCCCGGCGGCACGCGCACCACGGCGGCGTCGTCGGGCGCGTGCAGGCCGATCAGCACGTCGTCGCGCTCGACCGGTTGCAGGCTGCCCAGTGCGCGGGTCAGGATGCTGGCGCCCACCTTGGCACCGCAGCCGCCGCAGCGCATGGCGATGGCCGAGATCGCCTGGCGCGATTCTTCGGCACTCAGCACCAGGCTGCTGGTGGGCGTTGCCGCTGCCGGGCTGGCATCGGCCATGGCCGGCAGCTCGGTGAACTTGCGCATGAAGCGGCGGTCGATCCAGTCCTTCCAGGTCCAGACCCAGTTTCCGGCAAAGCCGATGGCGCCGCGTGAGGCCACGGCGTAGCGGTCGCCGGTGGAGATCAGCGCCAGCCAGCGTTGCTGCGGGTTGTAGGCCACCAGGGGCTGGCCGCGCAGGCTCAGGCGCAGGTTTTTCGCCAGCGGCGGGCCCATGCGCACCGCGAACACACCGGCCTTCTCCAGCGGGCGGGCCGTGAACGAGGCCACGTCACCCGCGGCAAAGATCTTCGGGTCGCCCAGCGTCTGCAGTTGTTGATTGACCTGGATGAACCCGTGTTCATCGAGCGCCAGGCCGGTGCTTTGCAGCCAGACCGGGCCACCGGCTTGTGTGACCCACAGGGTTTCGTCGGCGTCGAAGGTGCGGCCGTCCTGCGTGTGCAGGCAGCCGGGCGAAACCTGCGTCACCTCGGCGCGGGTGTGCACCGCCACGTGGCGTTCTTTGAGCACGCGGGCAAAGCGCGCGCGCACCCCGGGGTTGTGTGTCGGCAGGATGGTGTCGCCCGCCGTGAGCAGCACGAAGCGCAGCAGGTCGGGGTTGCGGCCGAGCTTCTGCAGCTCGTTGCGCAGCCGGAACTGCACCGACAGCACCAGTTCCACACCGCCCGCGCCACCGCCCACCACGGCGATCGTGAAGCGGCTGTGCAGCTCGCGCACGCGGTCCAGCAGCTGCAACCAGCGCTGGTTGAAATGGGCGATGGGCTTGACCGGCACGGTGTGCGCCCGCGCGCCGTCCACCTGGCGCACATTGGGCGTGGAGCCGGTGTTGATGGACAGCAGGTCGTAGGGCACCGAAGGCCGGTCGCGCAGCAGCACGCGCTGGTTGGCCCGGTCCAGGCCGGTCACTTCGCCGTGGATGAAGCGCGCCCCGGCGAACGCCGCCAGGCGGCCCAGGTCGATGTGCACGTCGTCAAAGCTGTAGTGGCCCGAGATGTAGCCGGGCAACATGCCGGAGTAGGGCGTGTCGATGTCGGTGCAGATGAGCGTGATGCGCAGGCCCGGCTCGGGCTGCATGGCGAGCATGCGCAAGACGACCACGTGGCTGTGGCCGCCGCCGACGAGCACCAGGTCGCGCAGGATGGGTTGTTCAGAGGCTTGCATGGGAACCTGTGTAGGGCTGTTCCCGTTGATCATAGGGGGCGGGTCACTGCAAGCGGGTGCTGTGGTCGGAGCCGAAGATGCCTGCCAGGCCATTACAGTTCGTTCATGTCCGCAACCGAAGACGATCTTTCCCCTGTCGCCCCTTTGCGGCGCCCCGTGTTCCGCATGTTGTGGATCACCTGGCTCATGGCCAACGTCTGCATGTGGATGACCGAGGTGGCGGCGGCCTGGATGATGACCTCGTTGACCATCAAGCCGATCTGGGTCGCGCTGGTGCAGACCGCGGCCACCTTGCCGGTGTTCCTGCTGGGCCTGCCCAGCGGTGCGCTCGCCGACGGTCTCGACCGCAAGCGCTACTTCCTTTTCACGCAGCTGTGGGTGGCTGTGGTGGCAGCGATCCTGAGTGCCTTCGTTTTCCTCGACATGATGTCGCCGCCCGTGCTGCTGGCCCTGACCTTTGCCAACGGCATCGGCCTGGCGATGCGCTGGCCCGTGTTCTCGGCCATCGTGCCGGAGATCGTGCCCCGGTTCCAGTTGCCCGCGGCGCTGGCGCTCAACGGCGTGTCGATGACCGCCTCGCGCATCATCGGCCCGTTGGTGGCGGGCGCGCTGATCGCCAGCGCCGGCAGCGCCTGGGTGTTCCTGCTCAACGCCCTGCTGTCGATCGGGGCCGCGGTCATCATCAGCCGCTGGAAGCGGGAGCACCAACCGAATCCGCTGGGGCGCGAGCGCCTGGGGCCCGCGATGCGCGTCGGGTTGCAGTACGTGGTCCAGTCCTACCACCTCAAGGGCGTGCTGCTGCGCATCTCGATCTTCTTCTTTCACTCGACCGCGCTGATGGCGCTGCTCGCCCTGCTGGCCCGGGGCATGGAGGGCGGTGGTGCCGGCACCTTCACCCTGCTGCTCGCCGCCATGGGTGCAGGGGCCATCGTTGCCTCCGGCTTCTTGACCCGGCTGCGCCGCAGTTACCCCCGCGACGGCCTCATCCTGCGTGGTGCGGCCGTGCAGGCCGCCTCGATGGCGGTCATGGCCGTGACCGACCAGGTCTGGGTGGCGGTGCCGGCGATGCTGCTCGGTGGCGCCGCCTGGATCACCACCGCGAACACGCTCAGCGTCTCGATCCAGATGGGCCTGCCCGACTGGGTGCGCGCGCGTGGCATGTCGATCTACCAGATGGCCATCATGGGCGCGGGCGCCAGCGGGGCTGCGATCTGGGGTCAGGTGGCCACCTGGACCAGCGTGCCGGTCAGCCTGGGTATCGCGTCCGCGACCGGCGTGCTGGCCATGGCGCTGGTCAACCGGCTGCGGCCCGACACCGGTCTGGAGGACGACATCACGCCCAGGCGCATCTTCCCGGCGCCACAGATCCACCAGCCACCGCCTCAGGGCCATGTGATGGTGATGATCGAGTACCGCATCGACCCGGCACGCGCGGCCGACTTCCGGGAACTGATGCTGGGCGAGGGGCGACGCAGCCGCCTGCGCCACGGGGCCCTGTCGTGGGAGTTGCTGCACGACATCCACGAACCGAGCCGGTTCGTCGAGGTCATCGTCGACGAATCCTGGACCGATCACCTGCGGCGTTTCGACCGCGTCACCGCCGCCGACGTGGCGCTGCGCGACCGCAAGCTGGGGTTCCACCTGGGCGACGAGGCGCCGCGCGTCACGCGGTGCCTGATGGAATCGACGGTGAAGAGCGGCTGAGAAAGCCTGCGCCCTCGGTCGGATTGGGAGGTGGAGCGCCACGCCGTGCGTGCACTGGCCCAATGGGCACGCGGTGCCGCGGCGCACCACGACAACCTGGGCGACTGAGCTTCCCGAAAACCCTATGCGCCCGGTTCCTGCAGCGCACCCGTCACGCCGGCCTTTGACCGCGCGGGCGGCTGCCAGCGGAAGAACATCGGGTAGACCTTTTCCACCACCGGGCCGTTGAAGTCCCAGGCCAGGCACTGGCCCAGGTGCATCGGCGGGCGGCCGTCGGCGGTGGGCGCGAACGAGGCCGAGCGTGTCTGGAACGCGGCGGTGGCCAGGTTGAACAACAGCTCGCGCAGGTGGGTGCAACCCTGGATGCCGCCGAGGTGGCGTTCGATGGTCTTGCGCCAGCCGCGGCCCAGCGTCTCGCCGATCAGGCCCTGCATGGGTTCCATGGCCTGCGGGCAGGGCGCGTGCGGATGCGCGTCCATGGCCACCGCCACCTCACGGATCACCATGTTGTTGTCCAGTGTGACGCGGAGGTGCATGTGGTGGATGGGCTCGTTCGGCGCCCACTCACCCTCACCCTCGATCTCGAAGGCGTGGGGTTTGGTGTCTTGCAGTTCGCCTTCGATGTCCCACAGGCCATCGTCGCGTTCGAACCCCCGGTATTCGACTTTTCGGGTGTGCATGGGCTTGCGGGGTTGGGGCGTGGGCAGTGGCAAAACGGGACCTCGGCGAAACAAGTGACTGAACCCCGATTTTCCCAGATGGCCGTGATCGCCGTCCCGGGCCGGCCGCAATGCCTTCAAGGTCATGGGGTGCGTGGATACTGCGGTACCTCCATTCCCTTTCCATCCCGATTCGTGATGACCGCTTCGAACCGACTGCAGGCACAGGATGTGCTCGATCTTGCCCGGCGTCAGTGGCGCGACACCTGCGCCGCCTGCGCGCCCTTCGCCAGCCCCGGCTGGGACTCGTTTCCCGGCACGGTCAGCGACGAGGCCCTGCAGTTGCTGGGCGCGCTGTGGCTGCCCGGCGACGAGGAGCCGACGCTGGAGGAACATCGCCCACCCGGCGTGGACCAGTGGTCGGCCGAAGCGCCGATCGCCCTGCATTTCCATCCCTGCAACCGCTGCCAGGTCTGGGCCTGCAAGGCGTGTGGCAAACCCTTCCTGCGCTACACCGAATACGGGGGCTATTACGAGGACCGGCGCATCCGGGAGCTGGATCCGGCGCGGATTGAGCTCAGCGAGCCGGACGCCTGAGCGGCACGGGGTGGGCCGCGACACCGACCGCTTGAAGGCTGCTTGAAGTCGGGGCGATGCCCCGGGGCTGCACAGGCAGCGGCCAGGCTGGCACACTGGGCGCACCACCGCCAGGAGACCCGCCATGTCACACGAGCACGAGCACCCGCATTCACACAGCCACGAACAAGAACCGGCCTGGAAGCACGACGGCGTGCGCGTGGTGCCGGGCAACCAGCTCGACGGCAATGTGCCGAGCACGCCGGGCATGGACCGCAAGGCCGCGATCAACTTCGCGCGCGTGGGCGCCCAGAAGCTCTGGGCCGGCACCGTGACCATCCACGCCAACGCCAAGACCGGTGCGCACCACCACGGCCCGCTGGAGAGCGTGATCTATGTCGTGAAGGGCCGCGCGCGCATGCGCTGGGGCGACAAGCTCGAATTCACCGCCGAGGCCGGACCGGGCGATTTCATCTATGTGCCGCCCTATGTGCCGCACCAGGAGATCAACGCCAGCCCGACCGAGGTGCTGGAATGTGTGCTCTGCCGCAGCGACGGCCAGGCGGTGGCGGTGAACCTGGACATCGAGCCGGTGGAAAAACCCGAGCAGGTGCTGTGGGTGGATCCGACGCACCCGCACGGCGGCATGTGATGTCGCTCAGTGGGTGCGGGCCAGGCGCCGGTGCAGCAGCCACTGCGCGAAGGCGCCGCACAGGGCGAAGCCCAGCATCAGCAGCCCGAGGTTGAGCGCACCCTCGTGCCGGAACAGGCCGACGGCAAAGCCGCCGACGGCGCCCGTCATCTGCTGCATCAGCCCGGCCACCGCCGCAGCCGATCCCGCCAGGGCGGGCACCAGCCCGATCGTGCCGCCGAGCGCCGGCGGCACCAGCAGGCCGTGGCCGATGCCCACCAGCATCAGCGGCAAGGCAAACGCGAGCGGGGTGTTCAGACCGGCCAGGGCCAGCACCACCACCAGACCGATGCCCGCCAGCGTGCAGGCCTGCCCGATCCCCATCATCAGGCGCTCGCCGGTGCGGTGCGCCATGTGCGAAGCGAGGTAGTTGCCCACGATGTAGGCACCCGGCACACACATGATGTAGTAGCCGATGCCGTCGGGCCCCACGCCGTAGCTGCCGAGCACGATGGGCGCGCCGCCCAGGAAGGCGTAGAAGGTGGCGGTGGTCATGGAAAGCAGGGCCACATACAGGATGAAAGCGCGTTCGCGGCCCAGCCGCGCGTACGACGACAGCATGGCGCGCAGCCAGTGCGGCTGCACCGTGGTGGCCTTCTGGTGGTCGGGCAGGCCGCGCCACGCCGCTGCGAACAGCACCACCGCCAGCACCGCCATCACCACAAAATTGGCCTGCCAGCCCAGGCGCACATGCAGCTGCCCGCCGATGATGGTGGCCAGCGGCGGGCACAGGCCCATGGCCATGCCCACGTAGGCCATCACGCGCGTGCGCTCGGGGCCCTGAAACAGATCCTGCACCATGGCGCGGCCCACCACCATGCCCGCCGCTGCGCCCGCGCCCTGCAGCACGCGCGCGGCCACCAGCAGCGGCAGGTTGGGCGCCAGCGCCGCCAGCACCGAGCCCAGGAACGCCACCGCCAGGCCAAACAGCAGGATCTTCTTGCGCCCGATGCGGTCCGACAGCGGGCCGTAGAGCAGTTGCAGGGATCCGTAGGCCACCACGTAGCCGCTGAAGGTGAGCTGCACCGCCGCCTGGCCGGTGTTGAAGATGGCGCCCCATTCCTGCATCGAAGGCAGGCAGATGGTCATGGCCAGCAGGCCGAAGGCGAGTTGCGCCAGCAGGTTGGCGATCAGCAGGCCGGAGGGTGCGGGCCGGGTTGTCGGAGACGTCATGGAAGGGCGGAATCGGTGGTCGGCACCACGCGGGTGACCGAAGAAAACAAGGGGTGTGGCTGGGCGAAGGTCTCACGGCAGGGCGACGCCGCCCGGTGGTGGCGCAGGCCTCAGCGAAGGCGCAAGGCTACCCGGAATGGATCGGTGCCGTGGGATTCAGGGTCGCAGAGGCGCACGCTCCAGCGCATCGACCCACATCGCCTTCCAGGGCGCCCAGTCGTGGCCGCCGGGCGCGCTGAGCAGGTGATTGGCCGGCAGCAGACCATCGAACAGGCCGGGGAACGGCTCCAGCCGGTCGCGGGTGCCGTAGCCGATGTAGAGCACCGGGCGCGCCTGCGCCGGGTCGCCGTAGCCCTTCAGCCACCGCAGCAGATCGCGCTGGAAGTCGCCGGGCTGCAGCGGCAACGCGGGTTGCCAGCGTGCGAGCCCGCCAGCCTCGGCCACCTCGCTCAGCACGCTGTGCGACCCGATGAACGGGGCGAGAGCGATGAGCCCATCGATTTCGCCGGGCGCGCTCTTGGCGTACAGCAGTGAACCCATCCCGCCGAGCGAAATGCCGGCCAGCCAGATCGACCGGTAACCCCGGGCGCGCGCCGGCTCGATCACATCGGCCCGCAAGCGGGTCTCAAAACTGCCGTCGCGGAAGTAGCCCATGTGCGCATCCACCACCACCATGTCAACGCCCGGGTGGCGCCATCGCAGCTGGTCCACGAAGCCTTCGCGCACGATGTCCTGCGGCACCTCCTGCGACCCCG
>Ga0180017_100651_pt1 | contig 10455 bp, 12 predicted proteins | sample KR46_S_MetaG_FD_129674 | JGI IMG/M metagenome (GOLD analysis project Ga0180017, IMG submission 129674) | Groundwater microbial communities from the Olkiluoto Island deep subsurface site, Finland - KR46_S_MetaG | ecosystem: Environmental > Aquatic > Deep subsurface > Groundwater | place: Finland...
AACTTCGATTTACGCATACAAAACTCCTGTCCCATTTTGGGCCAGAAGTCTCTACTTGGCAATGGACCTAGTTTACGGGGACTTTACACCGTCTCGCGCATCATCAACAAGATTGTAAGGAACAGAATGCAGAATGACTGAAAACGAAATGACCAACAGCGAGAAGGAGTTGGTCAAAACCCTCATCGAAGAGGCAACGATCCACACTGACGACATCCCGCTACTGATGGGGATGAACCGCCGTTACTGCGTTGTCAGGCACGAGGGCGACATGTGTATCATGGAGAAGACGACTGACCACGAAGACAACATCGTACACAATCCGTTCTCGGAGCGGGCGTTCGGCCTCCGACACCGAGGCGAGATGGTTAGAGTTCTCCACTACACCAAGAACGGCCCGGCATACTGCCCCAAGTCCTTGGCCTCGTTCTGGCTCGGCTGGAAGCACCGCAGTATCAAGGACAGCACCGTCTTTGATCCACGCGGCTCTAAAAGCAAGTACGCCAAGCGGTTCTACAACTTATGGCCAGGTTACGCGATCACGCCAGAAAAGGGTGACTGCTCCCTGATCATCGCCCACCTCCGTGACATCTGGTGCAACGGCAACGAGGAGCAGTTCACGTATCTGATCACTTGGTTTGCCCATATGTTCCAGTACCCGTGGGAGAAGCCGAACGTGGCCTTGGTTGTCAAGGGCGGCAAGGCAGCAGGAAAGAGCACCGTCTTTGATGGCATCCTGCTGCCAATCCTCGGAACGCTGTACAGCAAAATGACCCACCAGGAGCAGTTGGTTGGCAAGTTTAACCGCCATACGCTTTATAAGCTTCTCCTGGTTGCTGAGGAGGCGTTCTGGGCTGGTGATAAAAGCGCTGAAGGACCTCTAAAGGCGATGATCACGGACAAGCCCCTACAGGCTGAGCCGAAAGGCGTCGACGCTTTCGATACGTACACATACTATCGGATCGCTTTCGTCTCCAACGAGACCCGCGTCGTCCCGGCAACAAAGGACGAGCGTCGGTTCTTCGCCATCCGCGTGTCGAGCGACAAGATGAGGGACGTCGGCTACTTCAACGCGCTCTGGAAACAGATCGAGAACGGCGGGGTGGCCGCGTTCATGGACTACCTGATGACCTGGGAGGTCGACCGCAACCTTGTCTTCAGCCCGCCTCGCACGGACGTCCTGACCGAGGACATCCTGGAGAACCTGTCCGCATTTGAAAGATGGGCCTTCGAGTTCCTTCACGCGGACGAGGACGACGACCTGATCGAGTGGGACGCCCCGGTGACGACGTTTGACATCTACGACCACTACAAGCGGTGGCTGAAGGAGGCCAAGGAGCTTGGCGTCTACGTCAGCCGTGCAGAGATCGGCACCCAGACGAGGATGACCCAGGAGTTCAAGCGCCTGTTCGGGTTCACCTTGGCCAAGGCCGGGGGGAAGCGCTGCTTCATCCTCCCTAGCCGCGAGGCAGCTAGGAAGGTCTTCCAGGACAAGGTCAATGCGAAGATCGTTTGGCGCGACATGGTGGTCGAAGAAGAAGGGTTCTTCGACGAGACCCCCGCCAAACCCGAGCACAGAGGGTTCGGCGACCTTGACGAACTCCTAGAAGACTAGGCCCGAAACAGAACCAACAGAAAGGCCCCCGGATTCCGGGGGCCTTTTTCGGTTCCAACGCCAGGAGGCTATCCCTCCTCGACGTAACCCTTTTCGATGATCGATTTCAAGATGACGAACCAGTCCTCGGGCGTGATCGGCCACCACTTGTCATGGGGGTATTGGTCGGTCTGCAGGCTGGCACCAAAAAGCTTGAGAAATGAATCGGCCCTAGTCTCGCCGAACCTCCTCGCCAACTCGTTCTTCAGAGGAGGACATGTGTAGACCACGACCAGCGTCAGTTTCAGCGCCATACCCTCGGCAGCGTTCGCCACGGTCACGAGGATCTCGTGAAGTCCCTTGATGCCGTCCGCATCGGGCTGCTCGAACTCATCATACAAGATGGAAGCGTCAACAGTAAAACCCCTCTCTTGGAAGTACCGGCACACGCCAACGAAATTGTTCATCGGCACTTGGTACACGGGGTCCCAGAAGATGCCGGTCAGCGACGTCTCGATGATCTCCATCTCCTCGGCGGTCAGCCCTTTGGGCAGCTTGATCCAGTCATGCTCGGCCAACTTGGACGGCGTGGGCGTTGCGGCGTTGTCGGCCTGATCAGGCTTGGGCTCAACTCCAGGCAGTTCGGGACTGTCAATGCAGAAACCCCAAACCGGGGTATCTATGACTGTCCCATTCACGACCACCTGCTTCCCCACGTTCTTCGAGAGATAGTCCCGCACCTCCGCGCTCAGCATGGAGTCATCGCCGCACCCGACCAGAAAGCCCATGCCCGAATCGTAGAGCCGATAGTAAACCTCGCCGTTGTCCTCGGACTGCTCGACCACACCCGTCATCGCCTGTGCGGCAGCCGCGCTACACATCGCCGTCAGCACCAGCGCCAACGCCATCATGAGTTTTCGCATGATCATAGTGTCTCCCATGGTCTCGGCGGACGCCCTGTGCCCGCCCTGAACGCGCGAAAGGCCGGGGGCGTAGCTCCCGGCCCAATCCGTTGGTCAAAAATCACCGGCTACCACTCCCTGAGCGGCGCTCCTGCGTTGTCCTTGAAGCTCCCGCTTGAGATGGCGATGGTGTCCATGATCGGGCCAATGACAAAGAGGCCTCCGGTCATGGCGTAGAGCAGACCCTTGCCGTACCTGCCGACATAAAACAGATGGCCTCCAAAAAGTCCCAGCGCGAGGCACAGGAGAAGCGCGGTCTTCCTGCGCTTCTCGGACGACATGGTCATGTATCGGCTGCCGCCGCCCGAGTTCACGTTAACGTTGATGGTCTGCCCCTGGCCCGCTGCCTGCTCCGTGGTCCCTTGCGTCATCACGAATTCTCCTTGTCTCGTGTTCGAAAGTTGCAAATATCAAGGCCGAACACCGATATATCAACCCTGTTGTGAAAAGTAAATATATATCAGGTCCACATCATGTGAGGCCGGATATATCCATGGGGCACGGAGGAACCCATGGACGACATCCTGCTCAAGCTCGGCAAACGGATTCGAGAGCTTCGCAAGAAAAAGGAGCTGTCGCAAAGCAGGCTGGCCGAGATGGCCGGGCTCAACGACAAGTATCTCGGCGAGGTGGAGAGGGGATCGAACAACATCTCGGTCAAGAACCTCGGCCAGATCGCCGCTGCTCTCGGCGTGGAGACCTACGAGCTGCTCGACGGCGCGCATGAGTACGAGATCGACCGAAAGGACATCACCCAGAAGCTTCACGCGATCATCGAGGCAGCGTCTGATGAGGATCTCTGCGCCAACTACGGCTTTGCCTCGGACATCGTCGCCTGAACAATCGTTCCGCCCCGCATAAATAGAAGCGCGAGAGGCACGCGGATCGTCCGCCAGCCCTGATCGCGCTCTTCTACTCTATGTAATACGGGAGGACACGATGACCGAAACCATCGACTTCAAGGACCTTTTCATCGAGCTTGGGCTCGACCCAGCCGACCACAGCGGCAACCTTGCCTGCCCATTCTGCGGCAAGAAGTCTTTCACGCCGTATCGTGACAACGGCGTGGCCCGGTGCCATGCCTGCGCATGGTCCGGCAACGCCATCAACCTCTACGCCCAGGTCAAGGGCGTGGACACCAAGGAAGCCTTCGCTGACCTCGTCGCGCTCTACAACGCGAAGGCGATCAAGCTGAAGCCCAAGACCCGCAAGGAGGCGGTCGAGCAGCTCGCCAGCGACCTCGACTTCCTGGCCTGGGTCCGCCTCCATTTTGCTTTTTTCAAGTCCGAGCGGATGGGCGCGGCCCACTACCAGAAGAAGTCGGGCTACAGCAGGTCGCACTTCACCAAGGTCCTGAACGGCCAGTTCGACAAGGTGTCGCGCAAGGCGTGGAACGAGATCGTCCTCTTCCTCAGGCAGGCCATCAACGTCGGCCAGCTCAAGAAGGACATGGGGATGAAGGCCGCCTACTGGAAGGGACGCATCAAGGCCGACGCCCTGCTCAGGGAGAGCGTGTCGAGGTTCCTGTAGGCGCAAGGGTCGGCAAGGGAGAGTGACGGTTTGGGCGTTCGTGGGTTGCGGCCTGCGAGCGCCTTCTTGCTTTTAGCGTGAACGGCCTTTGAAACGGATTGATTCAATCTGCCAATTCGCAATGCCCTGAAATTTTTCAGCTAGGATTCATTTTGGCACAGATTGAATCCACATCGGCACAGCCATGATTTGTCCTCTTGAGCATCCTCATCACGATGTTCGCCTTGGGTGTTGTCAGCCTGAGATTTTGGAAATCTTAGAATCGACGCAGAGTCATGGGATGACCCATCGAGCGCTTCGCGCATGAGCCCGCCCAACGGAATGTGTGGGCTTCGCCCACCCATCCGATGAGCGATGCTCATAGGTGCATTTCTATCAAGAAATGGCACCTCCGCTGAATCGCCCCGCCGCTTCACCTCCGCTTGCTATTATTTATCAGATCAATGTTTCCGTAAAACACCAAAATCAATGACTTTTCAAAAAAGTTTGACCTTTTTTGGTTTGCGTTGGTTCACGTTGGATTTCCTCACATGTTAAGTTCTTCCAAAAACTTAACGTTTCCAAAATTTATTCAATAATTTCATATATTTGAATGACATAGAAATCAAGTCGATTCTCGAACGTTAAATTACCCATGAAAAACAGCAAGATACTTAACATCCATAGATGTGCCCGAAAATGACCAAAAGGAACCCAAACCATCCCGCCAAGGGGAGTTCCACCATGGTCGAGCCCATCCGCTCCCTTGACGCCATCTCGGCCATCAAGACGATGCTCGGCGACAAGCCCCGCGACCTGCTCCTCTTCGTCATGGCGACCAACAACGGCATCCGTTGCGGCGACCTGCTCAGGCTCAAGGTGGGCGACCTGCGCGGCAAGAGGGTCGACGACATCATCACCATCAAGGAGTCCAAGACGGGCAAGACCAACATCCTCGCCGTCAACGACTCCGTCCACCACGCGCTGACCCGGTACCTGGCATCCGGCTCGCTCAACGACGGGGCATACCTGTTCCGATCCAAAAAGGGCGAGAACGCGCCCCTGACCATCCAGTCGGTCAATCGCATGGTGAAGTCGTGGTGCCGCGAGGCTGGCCTTGACGGCAACTACGGAGCCCACAGCCTGCGCAAGACCTTCGGCTACGTCCAGCGCGTCCACTTCGGGGTCGGGTTCGAGGTGCTCTGCAAACGCTTCAACCACGCCTCGCCCAGCGTGACCATGCGCTACCTCGGCATCAGCGACACCGAGGTGGTCGGCATCCTGAGAAATTCGATCTGATTCCACACGGGCCGTTTACTTTTCCATACGGAATACTGCCAAATGAAAATGGAGGGAGCTGTTCCCTCGCTTGGACAAACCCTTTTACCCAGGAGGATGCCGACAATGGGCAGACCCATCACCGTCGAGAGGCAGTTCTACACCCAGAAGGAGGCCGCAGAGTACTGCGGCTACAGCGTCGTCAAGTTCAGGCAGTTCGCCAAGGACTACGACATCCCGAGGTGCGGCCCCAAGCGGGACCGCTATCGCAAGGAGGACCTGGACGACTTCATGACCGACCCGGCCAGCTTCCACAACCCGATCCGCTCCCGCAGGCCCGGCTTCGTTCCAGTGGAGGTCTAGGTGAGCGTCGGGAAGACACAGGACGGACGTTTCTACGTCCAGTACAGGGTTCAGTACCGCAACAGCCCGAAACGGGAGTACTTCGGGAAAGGAACCGAGGCCAAGAGAGCGGCCAGGGAACGGGATGCCGAGATCAAGCTGATGAAGACCCGCAACGAGGACGTCAGGGAAAGCCACATCTACCTGGACGAGCTTGCCAAGGCATACATCGAGCATGAAAAAGTGAAAGGGCGTGACCGGAAGTTCCTCATAGAGGTCAGGAACCGGCTGAACAAATCCTTCCTGCCCGCGCTGAACCACGTCCCGGTCCACAAGCTCAAGGCCAGGGATTTCGACAAGCTGGCGCTGGAGTACAAGGACCTCTCCAACAGCTCCTTCAACCGCTACATCACGTACCTGAACGTCATCTTCAACTTCGGCGTGGAATTCGAGCACATCGAGAAGAACCCGATGACGAACTGGCGCAAGCGAGTGATGAAACGGGAAAAGCCCCGCGACCTGGAGATCACCATCGACGACGTCAGGGCCATCATGGCCCACGCCGCGCCGCACGTCCAAAAGGCGATCAAGCTGATCCTGAGCACCGGCTGCCGACCCGGCAAGTCCGAACTGCTCAGGATCAAGTACAGCGACGTGGACTTTGATGCCAAGCGCGTCAGGATTCGCGGCTCCAAGACGGCCAGGAGCGACCGCTACGTCCCCCTGCGCGACGAGTTCCTCGCCGAGATCAGGGGCTGGCAGGACGCTGCGGAGAGCGACTACATCGTCGAGTTCGAAGGCAAGCAGCTCAACGGCTTCAAGAAGGGGTTCAACGCCGCCGTCCGCAGATCGGGCATCGGGAAGAAGGTCGTGCCTTACCACCTGCGGCACTTCTTCGCCTCAAGCCTGCTCGCCAACAAGGCCGACATCAAGGCCGTGGCCTCGCTCATGGGCCACGCCGGACCGGACATGCTGTTCAAGGTCTACTACCACCTGATCGGCGACAGCGAGAAAGAGGCCGTGGAGAAGCTCCCCACTCTGTGACCAACCCGCTCGCGTGCTGTCATGTTGCCGCGAGCTTCAACCATCCCCAGTCAGGACATGTCATGACAAATTTCCTTTCGATGACAAAGGGCAAGCTGGTCAACGACGGCTTGCAGCCCACGGACAAGGCCAAGCTCGTCCTCCTGACCGAGTCCGAGAATGCCCAGCCGTCATTTCTATTAATCCTTGAGAACCTTGGGCTCCACGCCTGCCTGGAGGCCATGGGCACCGCCCCATACGAGCACGAGGATCTCGTCGACAGGACGCTCAGGCTCCTCGCCGTCGACGCGGCCTATCGCGCCATGCCTCTGTGGGAGGACGCCAACATCGCCCAGGACGGCCTCAAGGAGCTCGTGGGCATGGCCCACCTCCACGCCCACGGCGAGGTCGAGTACGAGGAGCTTCAGGATCTGCTCTGGGAAACGGCCCAGCCGATACTGGGCGACAATGTCGCTGACTCGGCGTTCTCGACTCGCGACGCGCGGGACTGCGCCCTGCTGACAGGCTCGCACAACCTGATCCCCGCGCTGTACAAGGCGGCTGAAGCCGCCAGAACGCAACATGGAGCCATGGCCAGGATCTGCGCTTACAGCGGCAAGGGCAGCCGGGAGATGGCCCTGCAGTGGGCCTGGAAGCAAGGCAGCCCGATATCGTTCGGCGGGGCGTTCGGAGCCACATCCAAGCACGTCCTGGCAGCCGTAGAGGCCGAGGTGTGGCAGGTCGCCTACACCATCGCCGATGAGTTGCTCACGCTCATCGAGTCCGAAGGCATGAAGATCACGGCCAAGGAGATGGAGGGCTTCCTCCTGGAAGCCCTGGCGTCAGCGGCAAAGGACATCGCGCACGAGGTCGTGCACAAGGGCGCGCGCAGGGTGATCGAGGCGGTGATGGCCGCACGGACCTACGATGAGGCGCAACGGTTGGCGAAAGACGCCGCGCAGGGCTTCTTCAGGGACGCCTGCGCCAGGCCGGACCTGTACGAGCAATTGGCGATCGGCAGGACCACGCTCGCGGTCGCCTGCTACGACTTCGAGGACCACGACACCTTCGCGATCTGCCACACCCTGCACTATCTGCACGAAGGGAGCTTTCACAAGGTCCACCCGCTGCGTCCAAAGTCGGACGAGATCGCGAAAAGGGTCGCCCTGGACGCCAGGAAGCAGCTTTGCCTTGAGCAGGTGGCAGACGCCGCTGCCGGAAGCTACGCCGGGAAGCGTGAGACAGACGCCCAGGCGGCGGTCTTGGCGCGGCTCCTGGCTGAAGATCAATAGCGCACGATGTTCGGATACTTCGCGGCCATCTTCGGCCAGAACGATTTGGCCTCGCCCTCGGTAGAGTCGTAGACGCACACCTTCATGTCCTCGGGCAGGCAGTCCATGACTACGGACACCAGCCCGGTCCCGCCGCCCTTGATGCATGACTCGACCGTGACGATCTGCACGTGCTCCCCGTACTCCTCGTCCTCAAGGTCGAAGTTGAAGTGTAGCGCGATGCAGACGTTGCCCGGCTCGGTGTTGGCCTGGCACTCTCCATCCAGCGACGCTACGAGGACGTCCTTCGACCATGATATCTGGGGCAGATTCAGCTCGGTCAGCCCGTCGACGATGTTTCGGACGACGGGGTGGTTGCGGTATTTTGACATTTTTTGCTCCGTTTTCGCATTCGTTTTGCGGCATACCTTGTCCATGATATCTATTTATCTCGGCGCGATAGGATCAGAAATTTTGTGCCGCCATCGAGTGTACAGGATCAGGAGAAGGGGATAGATTGCGCTTCATTCCCACTTCGGCAGGCGGGGGTTGCCCGTCCCTACCGAGCGTGCTACATTTGTGGCACAAAAGGAGAGCGCGTTATGCAGACGACATCGATAAGCGCACGGTTTGACACTGAAACACTGAGCAGGCTGGACGAGATCGCCAAGGGGCTCGGCAAGTCAAGGACTGCCATCATCAAGGATGCTGTTGCCAACTACCTGGACTATGACTTCTGGTTCAGGGAACAGGTTGCCAAGGGCTTGGCCGATCTGGATGCTGGCAAGACCGTGACGCACGATCAGGTGAAGGACACCATCCGGGATATGGGCTACAATGTTGATTAAATGGGCGGAGAGCGCCCATCGGGACATTGCTGCCATCCTGAGATATTTCATCGAGATTCAGGAAAAGGACGTCGGTCAGCACCTCGTCAAGAGGCTCTTCGCTACAGTCGATATCCTCGCCGAATTCCCCAACTCTGGCCGCCCAGGTCAAGTGAAGGGAACCCGCGAGCTGGTGATCCCCGACCAATCGTATGTTTTGGTGTACAAGGTCACCGACCACGTCGAGATTGCCCGAGTGCTCCACTCCCGCCAGAGATGGCCGTAGCAGGAGCATTTCAGGACGTTCCCTGCTCGACGAGAAAGACGATTTGTATGGAAAATTTACCCTTTGGTGGTGAATTTTCTACCACGCTACCGAGCCCGCCCATCTGGCCAAGCCCGTTGCTCATTCCGAGCGGCTCGGTTCAGCGCGGTCTTGGAGCATATACAGGTTCTCCTACCGTTAATTTCAAGTTGTACTTCCCGCTTGCCTTAATTTACAAAATATGGGATTTTTTAATTAACGCACAGAGCAAGGAACAACATGCAAAGAACGAACACGGGCGAATACTACCTGTCACAGACGGGCGAAGAGAAGGTGCGAGCCTTCATCCCCGCCCCGCTGCCTCCGGTTCCTCCCGTCGAGATGGAGCCGAAGCTCGTAAACGCCCTAGCCGACACCATGCTCGCCCTCGGAAGGCTCAACAGCCTTCGCATCGCCCCTGACTACGGCCTATTTCTGTACCAATATGTTCGGAAGGAGGCTGTCCTCTCTTCCAAGATAGAAGGAACGCAATCGACCCTTGCCGACCTGCTCGCCCATGAGGACTCGGACATCCCAGGCGTTCCCCTGGATGATGTGGTTGAGGTCAGCAACTACATGGCGGCCATGGAATATGGCAGAAAGCGCGTCATGGAGGACGGGTTCCCCATCTCCTCGCGCTTGATGCGGGAGATCCACAAAGTGCTGCTCGCCTCTGGGCGCGGAAGCGACAAGAATCCCGGCGAATTCAAACGCTCGCAGAACTGGCTTGGCGGCACGCGTCCCGGCAACGCGCATTTCGTCCCGACACCGCCGCATGAGACCGCCAGATGCATCGGCGAACTGGAGAAATTCATCCACGACGACCAAACCGGCCTGCACACGCTCCTCAAGGCCGGGTTGGTTCACGTCCAGTTCGAGACCATTCATCCATTCTTGGACGGCAATGGACGCATTGGGCGCATGCTGGTGCCGCTCATGCTCATGCAGGAAGGCATCCTCGACGAGCCGACCCTCTACCTCAGCTTGTTTCTCAAGGAATACCGTTCCGAATACTATGCCCATCTCCAGGCAGTCCGGGAGACTGGCAACTGGGAGTCCTGGCTCCTCTTCTTTCTGGATGGGGTTCGGCTCGTCGCGCTTGACGCCGTCCATGCAGCCGACAGCCTTCAGGAGATTTATCAGAAGGACCGACAGCGTCTTGTGGAGTCGGGAAAGAACTCCAAGGTGGTCATGCAGGTGCATGAGTGCATGATGATCCGTCAAGCTGCGAACCCCAAGCGCATCAGCGAACAGACCGGCCTGTCCATGCCATCCGTCATGCGGGGCCTGCGGACCTTGATGGAAATGGCAATCGTGGAGGAAACAACCGGAAGGCAGCGCAACA
>Ga0180017_100652_pt1 | contig 10437 bp, 7 predicted proteins | sample KR46_S_MetaG_FD_129674 | JGI IMG/M metagenome (GOLD analysis project Ga0180017, IMG submission 129674) | Groundwater microbial communities from the Olkiluoto Island deep subsurface site, Finland - KR46_S_MetaG | ecosystem: Environmental > Aquatic > Deep subsurface > Groundwater | place: Finland...
GCAACCTGCATCCCAAGATCATGTTCGACGGCTCCGACCCGGAACAGGTCAAGGAGGTGCACCAGATCGCCGAGCAGATGTTCAAGCTCACCTGCGGGCTTGGCGGCACCCTGACCGGCGAGCACGGCATCGGTCTGGCCAAAGCCCCCTATATGCGTCTGGAGCACGAGGAGATGGCCATGGAGATGATGCGCCTGATCAAGCTCACCCTGGACCCCAACAACGTGCTCAACCCGGGCAAAATGGCCCTGGACGAATAAGCGCCACCAAAAACGCGGCGGCTTGACTTTACATGGGAAACGACAGCCCTCAGTGGGTGTGATTACAGTGGAAAAAAGATGACCAGCGAAAAACATCCCCTGCTAGAGAAGTTTACCGAACAGATTCAGCACTGCACCCGCTGTGGCTTTTGCCAGGCTCACTGCCCGGTTTTCGGGGCCACCGGACGCCCGGCCCTGAACGCCCGGGGCAAGATGCTTCTATTGAAGGAAGTGCTGGCCGGCAAGATAGAACTCAACCAGGAGTTGGTGGATTCGCTGTTCCAGTGCACCACCTGCGCCTCCTGCGCCACCAACTGCCCTTCCGGGGTGGATGTCCCGAACATCATCAAGGCCGCCCGCCAGGAAATGGTGGGCCTGGGCACCTGCCACCCTGCCTTCACCGGCATGAACCAGGTGTTGGACGATTACGACAACATCTACGCCGAGGACGAGCCCGAGGACTTCGACCGTGAGCGCGGCGGCAAGGCGGAGGTGGTCTATTTTATCGGCTGCGTGGGACAGTACCGGGAGGAGGACGCCACCGAGGCTGCCTTGGATTTGCTGGACCACCTGGAGGTGGACTACACCCTCATCGACGAGGTGTGCTGCTCCGGAGTGCTGGAGGACGTGGGCTTCAGCATCAAGCCCGCCTTGGCCGAGAAGAACATCGAGCGCATTTTGGCCACCGGGGCCAAGACTCTGGTCACCGGCTGCCCCTATTGCTACCGCACCTTCAACGGCAAGGAAATCTACGCGCCGCTGAGGGAGGCGGGGTTGGAAATCCTGCACTTCAGCCAGTTCCTGGCCCGCCAGAACCTCGGGGTGAGCACCGACCTCAAGGTGACCTATCACGATCCCTGCGACCTGGGCCGCCACTGCGGTATCTACGAGGAGCCGCGCAAGACCATCAAGGCCCTGGCCCTCAATTTCGTGGAGATGCCCAGCAACCATGCCAACGCCCTGTGCTGCGGGGCCGGGGGCGGGGTGCGCGGAGCCTACGCCAAGAACTCCCTGGCCATGGCCCGCAAACGCCTGGCCGAGGTGGAGGAGGTCGGGGCGGACATCCTATTGACTGAGTGCAACTCCTGTGTGCACAATTTGGCCAACGCCAAGCTCCGCGCCCAGAAGTTCCAGGTCATGACCACGGCGCAATTCATCATGGAATTGCTGGAAGACTAGCCCGGCGGCCAGGCGAAGGAAGTCCATCCATGAATCTTCACCCCCGCAAATCCCGCGTGGGCGCGGCTTACCGGGAAGCAAACCCTCTGCTATGGCTGGGGACCGTTCTGCTCCTGGGGGCGTTGCTCTGGTTGTGGGGCGGAGTTTCCTGGGCGGCGGATAGCGCCGGAGCGACCGGCAACCAGACCTGCCTGAGCTGCCATCAAAAAGAGGGCTTGGACGACGGGGCGGGCAAGGACCTGGGCCCCCACCAGGGCCTGAGCTGCCTGGACTGCCACCAGGGAGCCCAGAGTTATCCGCATCAAGAAATCAAGCTGGCTTCCTGCCTGAACTGCCACACGCCCCACACTGAGGCCACCACCGGCGACCTGCACGCCGGGTTCAGTTGCCAGGCCTGTCACTGGGCCGGAAGTGGCCAGAAGCCTCACCTGCTGGCCTCCACCCAAAAGCCCGAATCCTGCCGCCGCTGCCACTTCGCGGGCAACGCCGCCGGGGCTCCTGCCGCGGTGCTGCCCGCCAAGGGCGCGCTCTGCCTGGTCTGCCACACCGCCACCCTGAGCCTGCCGGACTGGCCCTCGCGCCTGGCTCTGGCCGGGTTCCTGTTGGGCCTGTTGGCCTCCCTGGGCTTCTGGTTCAGCGGCGGCGGCCAGGGACCGGCCTCCAAGGCGCTGCACAAGGGCCACCAGGGCGGGGGCTTTGGCCATGGGGCGGCGGCTTTGCTGCTGGACGGCCTGCTGCAAAGGCGGCTGTACCGGCTATCGCCGGGGCGCTGGCTGGTGCACGCCCTGATGGTGCTGCCCTTCGCGGCCCGCATGATTTGGGCGCTGCTGGCCCTGGGGCTCAGCTATGCCCAGCCGGGGGCCGACCTGACCCAGGCCATGCTGGGCAAGAACTATCCCGCCACCGCCTTGTTCTTCGACCTCACCGGCCTGTTGGTGCTGGCCGGGGCGGCGCTGGCCATCGGGCGGCGGGCGCTACGGGGCGGGGCCAAGCTGCCCGGACTGCCCGGGCCCGACTGGATGGGCATGGGCCTGTTGGCCACGGTGGTGATCAGCGGATTCATAACCGAGGCGGCGCGCCTGGCCCTTACCGGTGCGCCGGAAGGCTATTGGGCCTTCCTGGGTTGGGCCCTAAGCGGGCTGTTCAGCGCCGGACCGGGCCTGCAAACGGCCTACGGTTATCTTTGGTACGCCCACGCCATACTTTTCGCGGCTTTCGTGGTCTATCTGCCCTTCAGCCGTATGAAGCACATCCTGCTGGCCCCCTTGAATCTGGCCGTCAGGGCGGCGCGCGGCCAAGGGCAAAAGGCTGCCGACAAGTAGGCGGGGCAACGCGCCGGAACTGGGGCAGCCCACGGAAACTAAACCTTAATTGAGGACAAGATCATGGAGATAGGCGGCTACAACTTCCCGGACGAGCTTTACTACGATCCCGAGCATTTCTGGGTGCGGGTGGAGGGCGACGAGCTGGTCATGGGCATGGACGACTTCGCCCAGAATCTGGCCGGCGAGATCGTGTACGTGCAGCTGCCAAACGAAGGCAAGAAGCTCAAGAAGGGCAAGAAGCTTGCCAAGGTGGAGTCGGGCAAGTGGCTGGGCAAGGTGCTCTCCCCGGTCAACGGCGAGCTGATCGCGGTGAACGAGGACCTGGAGCTCAAGCCCGAGCTGATCAACCAGGACTGCTACGGCGCGGGCTGGATGTATCGCCTCAAGGCCGACGACCTCGGCGAGCTGGGCGACCTGCTGAAGGGCGCAGCGGCGGTGGAGCCCTGGGTCAACGAAGAGATCGCCAAGCACGCCCAAGAGGGATAAGCGGAGAACGCACCTTGGACAACCGCCTCTACAGCAAGGGCCAGCTTTTATCCATGGAGGCCTGCACCGGTTGCGCGGCCTGCGCCGAGGCCTGCCCGGCGGTTAACGCCTCGGGCGACGGCGAGCTGTCGAGCCTGTACCGCCTGGACTGGCGTCGGCGGGCGGGTAAGGCCGGGGCTGGCTGGCTGCGCCGTCTGTTCGGAGGCAAGCCGCCCAGCGAGGAGCAGTGGAAGGCATTTTCCGACACAGTGTTTCGCTGCACCCTTTGCGGCAACTGCACCGAGGTGTGCCCTGCGGGCATCGGGCTCAAGGAACTGTGGCTGAGCCTTCGGCAAGAGCTGTTGGAGCAGGGGGCCTACCCGCCCAAGGTGGACCTGATCCGCGAAAACCTGACCGAGAGCCACAACGTTTTCGGCGAGGAGCAGGACGAGCGGGCCGAGTGGGTGGAAGACATGGACGAGCCGCCTGAGGACCTCTATCTCAAAGACGAGGCGGAGGTGGTGTACTTCACCGGATGTGTGGCCTCCTTCTTCCCCCTGGCCCAGCAGATCCCGGTTGCTCTGGCCGAGGTGCTGGAAGCGGCCAAGGTGGACTTCACCCTGCTGGGCGAAGAAGAATGGTGCTGCGGTTTCCCCCTGTTGGGCGCCGGGGACTTGGCCGGGGCCAAGGCCATGATCGAGCACAACCTGGAGGCGGTGGCCGAAAAGGGTGCCAAGGAGGTGGTGTTCGCCTGTCCCTCTTGCTACATGATGTGGCGCGAGCATTACCCCACCGACCTCAAGCTGAGCCACGCCACCCAGTACCTGGACCGGCTGGTGGCCCAGGGCCGTTTGCCCCTGCGCAAACGCGAGATGACCGTGACCTACCACGACCCCTGCGACCTGGGCCGGGCGGCGCGGGTCTTCGAGGCCCCCCGCCGCTTGATCAAGGCCCTGCCGGGAATCAAGCTGGTGGAACTGGCCGACAACCGCGAGAACTGCCTGTGCTGCGGCGGCGGTGGCAACCTGGAGATGATCGACCAGGAGCTCAACGCCGAGATCGCCAGCCGCAAGGTGGACCAGGTCTTGGCCACCGGGGCCGAGGCGGTGGTAAGCGGCTGCCAGCAGTGCCTGCGCACCATGGCCACCCACGCCCGGCGCAACAAGCTGCCGCTCAAGGTGATGGACGTGGCCCAACTGGTGCGGGCCTCCCTGGACATCTAGACCCCATGCATCTCTACCGGCTGGGCAGGGTCTCCTGGCAGGACTCCCAGCTGGCCTATCACGCCTTGGCCCGCTTGGGCCGCCAGGGCCTCATCCTCTGCTCGCCCGGCGAGCCCTATGTTTCCGTGGGCTATTTCCAGGACCCGGCCCAGGAACTGGACCTGGAGCACTGCCGCCGCCAAGGCCTGCCGGTTTTTCGCCGGGAGGTGGGCGGCGGCGCGGTGTATCTGGACCGTCACCAGCTTTTCTGGCAGGTGGTGCTGCGGCGGGATCATCCACTGGTCAGCCTGAACCGCGAGGCCTTTTACCGGCGCTTTCTGGCCCCGGTGGTTGGGGTGTACCGCGCCTTGGGGGTGGGGGCGGGGGTTGCCCCTATCAACGACGTGGCAGTGGAGCGGCGGCGCATAGCGGGCACCGGGGCGGGGGAGATCGGCGACTGCGTGGTGTTCGTGGGCAACCTCATGCGCCACTTCGACTGTACGGCCATGGCCCAAGCCCTGCGCGCCCCGGACTCGGAGTTTCGCCGCAGCTATCAGCAGTACATGGAAAGGGAGTTGACCTCCCTGCGCCACGAGTTGGGCGCCCAGCGGGAGGCCGCCCTGAGCAACGACGAACTCTGCGGCCTGCTGGCTAGGGAGTTCGCCTCGGTCATGGGGCCCCTGGAGCCCCACGACATGGATGACGAGCTGCGCCGGGCCATGGAGCGCGTCGGGCGGCGCATGCTCTCACCGGCCTGGACCTACCAGCCCCGACGGACCCGGCCCCATCGCAAGGTGAAGGTGAGGGCGGGGCTATATCTGCACCACTGGCTGCAAGAGTCGCCCCAGGGGCCGGTGGAAGCCCGCTTCACCAGCCTGGACGGCAAGGTGCTGGAGGTCAGCCTGCGGGGACCAGGGGGCGAGTTGCCTCGGGAGGCGAGCGAGTATATAGGCGGCAGCGTGGGGGCCTTGACCAAGGCCCTCTCGGCCATGACCCAGGGACTCGACTAGGCCTTTCCGCTGAATGCCGCCACCGCCGGCAACGACTCCATCCATGGGCTTGGATTATCTGATTAATATTTCGAAGTAGAATATATATCTGATATTACTATGATTAAATTATATTATTTCGAGAAAAAAGCCTGAGTGCCTTCCCAACTCCGAGGTTATGTTGTATTGCGCGATGTGATAATATGCCTATTAAAAATGTCGACAACTAGTCAGGGGGGTGAGTTTGTTTTTTGGTGTGTGACGAGTTTTGTTCCTGTTGGAGGCCGTTGCTGAGCGAAACGTATAACTATCGGTAACGGCAATATAACCTCTCAAAAAACCAAGGATAACGCCCTTGACAGCTACCAAAAGGGAGGGGCGGCTTGCCGGGTAAACCAGTTCCCCCGAAAAAACAGGCAGAACCACGGTTTTTTTTGGGCTGGGTCATGGTGGGCCTAGCCTTCATAAATTTAGCTGTAGTTTTCGGCATTTGGTATTCTTTTTCAGTGTTTTTCTTGGCTTTGGTTCAGGAGTTCCATTGGAGCCGAGCCGTGGCCGCGAGCATTTTTTCAATTTTCATTTTCTGTCAGTCCATGACCGGGCCTTTGGCCGGCCGGCTAATGGACAGTGCAGGGCCTCGCGTGACAATTCCTCTGGGGGCGGTGATTCTGGCTGGTGCGTTGGTCTTGGTAAGCCGAGCCGAGAGCCTCAACGAATTTCGTTTGACCTATGGCATTATCGCCAGCTTCGGAGTGGGCATGATGGGATTCAGCTCTCACTCGGCTTGGTTGCCGCGCTGGTTCGAGCGGCAAAGGGGCCTGTCCCTGGGCATAGCCATGTCCGGCATAGGGCTGGGTGTTCTGGTAATGGTCCCGCTCTCGGAATTTTTTATATCCAACTATGGCTGGCGGACCGCTTATCTCGTGTTGGCAGCAATTGTCCTTGTGGTGGTGGTGCCTTTAAATTTGATTTTTGCCCGGAGGTCGCCCGCCGACATGGGCTTGCAGCCGGATGGCGGCCTACCATCCTTAAAATCCGGCCAGAGAGCTTCAACGACCATAACCGTAATGGACCAAGCATGGGTTGACAAAACCTGGAGCCTCAAGGAAGCCGCCATGACCAGAAAATTCTGGTTTCTTATGGCGGCTTTGGCTTTCGGCAGTTTTTGCTATCAAGGCGTATTCATGCACGCGGTGGCCGGTATGGTTGATGGTGGAGTTGAAAAGGGACAGGCGGCGCTACTCCTCGGCATCATGGGGATAGTGGGCTCCTTGGGAAAGATTGGCTTTGGTTTTGTCTCCGACCGGCTGGGCAGGGAGTTCGCCAACACTTTGGCCGCAGTGGTGGCTACTCTGGGAATCTTTTTTATCGTGATACTAACGCCTAACTCCACTGTGTTGCCGTTACTATTCGTGATTTTGTTCGGATTCGGCTACGGAGCCGCCGCGCCGCTTTTTCCATCAGTGGTGGCGGATTTGTTTTTCGGGAAGTCCTTTGGGTTGATAGTCGCCGTAATCTTTTTGGGCGCCAGTGTCGGAGGTTCGCTGGGGCCGCTGGTGATGGGCCTGCTCCGGGATATCTCGGGTGACTACGATATATCTTTTGAATTTGCCTTGGTAATGCTTTGGGTGTCGTGTGTTTTGATATGGCTTGCCGCGCCTCGAAAAATCAGGAAAGTGGGGCGGGCCCAATCCGTTAAAGCCGAGGGTTAAAATAGTTGTAGGCTGCGGCTTCCATTAACAAGCAACACGAGCAACCCAATGAAGAGAGTCGCAGCGAAAACCACAGCAATCCCTTCTCGTGACTACCCGTGATCCAGCATACGCTCAGCACAACCGAAGGGCCTAGTCTCTAGTCTGCCCGATGAGGGATGATCGCCCCCTTGGCGGCCGAAGTGGCCAAGCGGGCGTAAAGGGCCAGGTAGCCACAGGCGATCTTGGGGGGCGGAGGCTGCCAGGCGGCCATGCGCTCGGCCAACTCGCCCTGGCTGATCTCCAGGTTGACCTGGCGGCCGGGGATGTCCACGGCGATCAGGTCGCCGTCGCGCACCGCGGCCAACGGCCCTCCCTCGGCGGCCTCGGGCGAGATGTGCCCTACGAAGCAGCCGTTGTTGGTGCCGGAAAAACGCCCGTCGGTGATCAGCGCGGTTTTATCGGACAGGCCTTGGCCGTAGAGCATCTTCATGGCCATGGCCATTTCGGGCATGCCCGGCCCGCCCTTTGGCCCCTCGTAGCGGATCACCACCACCTCTCCCGGCTCGATACGCCGCTCCAGTATGGCTTGGTTGGCCGCATCCTCGGAGTCGAAGCAATGGGCCCGCCCGGTGAAGCGGTGCATGGCCGGGTTGATGGCCGCGGGCTTGGTAACCGCCGAGTCCGGCGCCAGGTTGCCCCTCAGCACCGCCAAGCCACTCTGGGTGGACCAGGGGTTGTCCATGGTGCGGATGATGGCCTCGCCGCTCTTGGGGGCATTGGCCACGTTCTCGCCCACCGTCCGGCCGCTCACGGTCATGGCCTCGGCGTGCAGCAGCGGCAGAATCTCGCGCATCAGGGCGGGCACCCCGCCCGCCTGATGGAAGTCGGGCACGTTGGGCGGCGCGGCGGGGTAAATTTTGGCCACGTGCGGGGTGGTGCGGGAGAATTCCTCGAACACCTCCACGCCCATGGAAACCTCGGCTTCGTAGGCTATGGCCAGCAGGTGCAGCACCAGGTTGGTGGAGCCGCCCATGGCCATGGCCAGGCGCACCGCGTTTTCCAGGCCCTGGCGATTGATGATGCGCCGGGCGCTGAGGCCCTCTTCCACCATGGCCACGATGCGACGGCCCGAATTCTGAGCCGCGCGCAGACGTTCTGCGTACACCGCCGGGATGGTGGCGCTGCCCGGCAGGCACATGCCCATGGCCTCGGTCACGCAGCCCATGGAGTTGGCCGTGCCCAAAAAGGAGCAGGAGCCGCAGGTGGGCATGACCGCGTTCTCGAGTTGGGCGAAGCCCGCTTGGTCCAGCTTGCCCGCGGCCAGCATGCCCACCGCCTCGGCCAGGGAGGTGGTATCCGAGGTGCGGCCGTCGAACTCGCAGCCGCCCAGGGAGGGACCGCCGTTGACCAGGATGGCCGGGAGGTCCAGCCTGGCCGCGCCCATGAGCAGACCAGGCACGATCTTGTCGCAGGAGCCCAGGAGCACCAGGGCGTCCAGGCGGTGGGCCTGGGCCATTATCTCCACCGAGTTGGCGATAACCTCCCGCGAGGGCAGAATGTAGCGCATACCCAGGTGGGCGTTGGCCACGCCGTCGCAGCAGCCGATAACCCCGAATTCGATGGGGGTGCCCCCGGCCTGGTAGATGCCTTGCTTGACCGACTCGGCCACCTGCCGGAGGTTGAAGTGGCCGGGCACGATGTTGCTGAAGGTGTTGGCCACCCCTATCAGAGGGCGCTCCAGGTCGTAATCGCTATGGCCCATGGACTTGAGCAGCGCCCGCACTTTGGCCCAACGCGGCCCGGTGAGGATGTCCTTGCTTCGGTGGCTCATACCAACGCCTCCGGCTGGGTGTTTCAGTGGCCCACCGAGGATATATGGCGCCGGTGCGGTTTGTCCAGGGTGGAGGTAGGGGAGGGGGGCGTTGGGCGAGGTATGCCTTACCAAGCGGCACAGAAAAGAGAGCCAGCCTTGCGGCTGACTCTCTCTTTATTTGCTTGGCGGGTGGATACATCAACGCATTGACGTTTGAAATGGGCAATGAAGCTTAACTAATTATCCGTTGTTCATAGACAAGACCAAAAGTCAGTGATCGGAACTTCGATCAGACGTGTCTGCAACCGGGCCTAGAGATATCTTTTGGAATAGCGCTGAACCACGAACTCTGAGCGCAATGGTTTCCGTGGTGTGGCGGGCTGTGAACTGAACCTGCACCTCTTTCGGCTTGAAGCCCTTGTCGTTGAACCATTGCTCGACTAAGGGAATCTTTTGCAACATTGCGCCTGGAATTTTGATCTGCATGAGGGGAGGGTCGCCTGTGCGACCAGACGGCGCTGCCTGGGCGTAAATCCATCGAAGCACGTAGCTTTTGCCGGGTACAAGCTTGCTGAGTTGGTACGCATGGGCGATGTTGTAAACATTGTTCCAATGACCGACTTGATATGCCCATGCGAGATTACGCCCAGTATAGTCTTTCGTCAGGGCGAGCGGAATCCAAGGGAATCGAAACTTCTTGCGGTTCCACTGCCGTTGGCCAAAATCGTCTCCCACCTGCATAGGGATCACGGTCAGGACCTCGTGCCCATCGGCTATCCCGCCGGCGCGCCGCGTCTGGAATGCTTGCCGCCAGTCCATGCGGATGCCGCCATAATGCGGGCTGGCTTGGGAGTAATTTAGGCGCAGGCAATATCCGCTAGCGAACCCACGAATTGGCACAACCGCGCTGTCTTTTTGCGAGGAGCGCTTGTGGTAGATCGTTTTGTACAGGGTGCGGTCGCTAAGGGCAGGATTGGCCAGCAGTTGGGCCATGGAGACCGGGTGATGGGCGTGCGGGTCATACCAGAGGACCCCGAATGTCGGATCGAACAGGCCTTGTGTGCCGTTCCTGAAGTAGACTTCAACAAGCGAATGGTTGCCCTGATAGGGAATACCTAGAAGGAATGCCTGGCGACTGCGGATGCCCGCCACGTAAAGCAACTCACTCAGCGTCATCGCAGTGCCTCCGCAAATAGCGTGACCGTCTCGGAGGATTTTCACGCTGTCACCGATAGCGTTTTGGAAAAAGAGGTACTGGTAGAGGTAGCTGTTTATGGCGGCGGCGACTTGGAACTGGTCGCTACGATCTTTCAGTCGGCTCAGAGCGTGATGAAGATGTTGCAAGAGGATTGCGCGGTCGGCAGGACTGTAGTGATCCACCCTCGTCTCGAAAGCAGGCTTGGTCACTGCGTGTGTTGGAGATGATTGGGAAGAGGCAGCGCCCGAGTGGTAATAGGGCCACTCAATACTTACTAATAACCAGCCAACACTTACCAGGAGCAACAAGCAA
>Ga0180017_100655_pt1 | contig 10364 bp, 11 predicted proteins | sample KR46_S_MetaG_FD_129674 | JGI IMG/M metagenome (GOLD analysis project Ga0180017, IMG submission 129674) | Groundwater microbial communities from the Olkiluoto Island deep subsurface site, Finland - KR46_S_MetaG | ecosystem: Environmental > Aquatic > Deep subsurface > Groundwater | place: Finland...
GAGGAACAGGAAGATGAGCAGGCCGTTGAGGAAGGGCTTGCCCAGCCGCTGCGCGTATTCGAGCATGGTGCGCATGAGCGAGTCGCCGTCGTACAGGGAGGGCTCGCCAAAGGAGATGTTGCTCACCTCGATGGAGTCGCCGCGAACACTGTCAAAGCCCATGGCCCCGGCGATCAGGTTCTTGATGCGCTCAAGCTCCTCGGCGGAGCGAGGGACATACACGGACTTGCCGGTATCCTCCTCGGTCTGCCACGTTCCGTCCACGATAACCGCAACGCTCAATCGTTTCAACTCCCCGACAGGGGCGATGATGTTTTCTTCCTGCTTGTTGATCTCGAAGTTGGTGGTGCGCGACTCGCGGGTGGAGTCCTGGGTGGTGCGCGTGCCGGTGAATCCGTCGCCGCGGAAGTTGGCGTCGGGCTCGCCGCCGGCCAGGGAGGCCGCGCCAGCAGTGGTTTCCTCGCTGCGGGTCTCGGAGCGGACCACCGAGCCGTCGGGGTCGTAGCTCTCCTTGCGGATGGTCTTCTGGCTGAAATCAAGGTCCGCGTTGACGCGGGCGATGACCTTTTCGGGACCGACCACCGGGCCGAGCAGTTCCATGATCCGGCGCTGGGTGGTGTTCTCGATGTCGGCCTTGTATTCAAGCTGGGTATTGGACAGGGCCAGGCCGCCGGAGTCGTCTTCGGGCGTGTAGAGCGGGCGGCCCTTCATGTCGGTCACGGTGATGTTCTTGGGTTCGAGCCCCTCCACGGCCATGGACACGAGGTTGACCACGCCCTGGACCTCGTTGGCGGCCAGCTTGGCGTTGTCCTTGAGCTGGAGGATGATCGAGGCCGAGGGCGGCATCTGGTCCTCGATGAACAGGCTCTTCTTGGGGATGACCAGGTGAACGCGCGCCTGCTCGATCTGCGGGAATTCGGTGATGGTGCGCGACAGCTCGCCCTGCAGGGCGCGCTGGAAATTGATGTGCTGCACGAAGTCGGTCTGGCCGATCTGGACGTTGTCGAATATCTCGAAGCCGATGCCCTGGCCGTGGAGGTTGCCCTCGCCAGCCACCTTCAGGCGCAGCTCGTAGACGCGGTCGGCAGGCACCAGGATTGTCTTGCCGTTGTCGTCGAGCACATACTGCTCTTTCTCGGCCTGGAGCATGCCGACGATGCGGGAGGCGTCCTCGGGGTAGAGATTGGTCATCAGCACCTTGTAGTCGGGCTTGTTCATCCAGTAGATCATCAGCGCGAAGGCGATGACCACGGATACAGCCAGGCCGCCTATGAGGATGCGCTGGGCCGCCGTGCGGTCCGACCAGAAGCCGTGAATTTTCGTCCAGTATTCAGCGATGAACGGAGACATCTCTTCTCTCCCGAGGAATTATTCGTTTTCGAACCGATGCGTTGGTAAGCCGCTAGAACGACATCTTCATGAGTTCCTGATATGCGGTCATGACCTTGGCGCGCACGGCGCTGGTCATGGACATGGCCAGCCCGGCCTTTTGCATGGTGATCATGAGTTCGTGGACATTCTGCCGTTTTCCCGAGGCGAACTCCTCGATCATCAAATTCTTTTCCGCCTGCATGTTGTTGACCTTGTCAAGGGAGCTCTTCAGCGTGTTGCTGAATCCCTCCACCGGGGCTTGTGGCTTCTGCAACCGGGAGGCCACCGTGGAATCCACCGACCTGCGGCGCATGTCCATGGCGTTCTGATAGGCGTTGATGGCGATGCTTTTGACAACCATTGCTTTGCTCCTTGATCCTTACACGCCGATCTGCAGCGCCTTGTTGAACATCTGCTTGACGGACTCGATGGTTTGCACGTTGGCCTCGTAGCCTCGGGTGGCGTTCATCATGTTGGTCATTTCCTCGACCACGTTGATGTCGGGGTAGTAGACATAGCCCAGGTCGTTGGCATCGGGATGATGCGGCTCGTAAACTTGCTTGAAGGGGCGCTCGTCAGCGGTCACGCCGAGCACCTTGACCCCGTGCAGCTCGCGGTTGAGCTGGTTGTTCATGGCTTCGTCAAAGGGCGAGTAGACCGGGGTGGATTCAAACGAGACCGATTTGCGCTGGTAGGGGCCGCCCTCCAGGGTCTTGGTAGTCCGCATGTTGGCCATGTTCATGGAGATGACATTGAGCGTGGCGCGTTGCGCCTTGAGCCCTGACGCGCCGATGTCGAGTGCGGTCATGAAGTCCATTTACTTGCCTCCTTCCATTATGACTTTCTGCAACCCTTCGAAATTCTTTTTGATGACACTGGCCAGGGCGTTGTACATCAGGCCGTTCTTGCCCATGATGGCCATCTCCTTGTCCATGTCCACGCTGTCTTCGCCATGGACATGGCGGGGTTTGAAGTCCTTGATGCCGTCGCCCTGGAACCCGTCCGCGTTGAAGACTGCGGGCAGATGGCTCTGCTGGGTCCGGGTCATCTTGCCGCGCGCGTCGTGGTTGAGCGCCTGCTGGAGCTTGTCCTCGAATTCGAGACGGCGGGCTTTGTACTCGGGCGTATCGACGTTGGAGATGTTGCCCATGACGACATTTTGACGTTCCAGCCTCAGGTCGAGGACCTTTGCCGTCAATTGGATGTGATTCCCGAAAAGTCCCTTCATGCCTTGTTCCTCCTGCGTTTCCTGGCATCCCGGCATCGGCGGGCATATTTTTCCGCCGATCTCGCGAGGTGATTAGCAACTAGCGTTCCAATTGCATAATTACTTGATCTTATTGATTTAAGCGGATAGCTAGTGGTTGTCCCGCTTTCAGATGGCCCATTGCTGGGCGACGACCATGCGACATAAATTATAGGTAATGGGTGGGAACAATATGCAGGGTGGTCTGCCGACACTTGGGGGCGGGGCAGGGCACTATTTGCCCTGTGAATATGATAACATTGTTATTTCAGCTGTTTGTCCTGTGTGGGCAAAAAAATGTGCATCCCCACAAGGTGGGTTTTCTTTATGGTTCGCAAAGCTTTTCGCGTTTGGCACACCGTTTGCTTGGCACATGCGCGGGCCGATTGAGGCCCAGGAGACTTTCGACCTGGCCGCCGGGTAAAGGAGAAATGGAGGGGAATGTCATGAGTGGACATCTGGATTACGAAATCAACAAGGAACTCGGTGAGTGCTACCTGTTCATGGGTGAGCTCGACAAGGCTGAAGAGTATTACAAGAAAGCCGTCAGCTCCAATGGCATCCACCCTGATCCGTACCTGGGGCTGGCCACCGTGGCCGTGCAGCGCGGCAATCTGGCCGACGCCCTGATCATGTACGAGAAGGCCCACAAGATCGAGCCGACCGACAAGAGTCTTTCCGGAATCGCGCTCATCAGGATGGAAAACGGCGAAAAGGAGAATGCCTATTCCCTGTTCGTCGAAGCCGTCAGGATGAACCCCGAAAACATGGTCGCCCTGTTCAGCCTGATCAGGCTCGGCCATGAACTGGAGCGTGTGGCAGACATCATTCCTTATCTCAGGAACTATCTTGAGATAGACCCGGCCAAGCACGAAGTGCGCTTCTCCATGGCCGGTTGCCTCATGTGCTCCGGGCAGCCCGATGCGGCGCGGGAACAGCTCGAGTTCATTCTCGAAGCCAATCCCGATTTCAGCGCTGCCAGGGAACTGCTCGAGCAGCTCCAGGCATAACTGCGGTCTCCCCTCCCCGTTGATTTCCCGCCCTGCCCGCCTCGGCTGGACGGGGCGGGAAATCAGCCTCTCCCTGGAGACCGTCACAGGGGTGCTGCCCCGGACATAGCTTGCCTTTGAACGGCAAATCTGGCACAGCCTCTCAAAACACACAGAGAGGACTGCGCATGAACCTGTTGCCTGTCAAAAGAGCGATTTTGTCCGTCACCGACAAGTCCGGCCTGGCCGAGTTCGGCTCGTTCCTTGTCGAAAACGGCTGCGAGCTGATCTCCACCGGCGGCACCAAGAAGATGCTGGCCGAGGCCGGTCTGCCCGTCACCCCGGTCAGCGATGTGACCGATTTCCCGGAGATCCTGGGGGGCCGGGTCAAGACCCTGCATCCGATGATCCATGGCGGCATCCTGGCCGACAAGGACGACGATGGACACATGGAAACCCTGCGCGACTTCGGCATCGAGCCCTTTGACCTCATCTGCGTCAATCTTTACAATTTCGCCCAGGCCGTGAGCAAGGGGCTGGGCCTCAAGGACGCCGTCGAGCAGATCGACATCGGCGGGCCGACCATGCTGCGCGCCTCGGCCAAGAATTTCCATTCCATCCTCGTGGTCCCCGATCCGCAGTATTATCCCAGAGTCATGGCCGAGATCGCCGAGTCCGGGGGCGTGTCCCTCGCACTGCGCAAGGAAATGGCCGCCCTGACCTTCAAGCTGGTGTCAGAGTATGATGCCATGATCGCCAGCTATCTGGCGGAGAACGACGCGTAACGGGCCGGGAGCGGACGGCGTTGCCCGGTGCCGTCCTCGCCGGTCTGAAAGGAGCGGGCCATAGCCCAGAAACCAAAGGGCAACCTGCAAGGGTTGAAACCCAATCAGATCAAACGACTTGTCCGGCTTTACCAGCGGCAGTTTCCGCCGGATTCCAATTACACCATTGAACAGGCGCGCGAGCTGGCCGACCTGAGCGCGGACACGGGTCGCCAGATAGCCCTGCTCATCGACCGCCAGGGCAGGGTGGAGATGGTCCTGGTGGGCGACAATCGCTCCATCTACATCCCCGAGCTGCCCAGGGCGCGCATGAGCTCCGGCAGGCTGCGCGGCCTGCGCCTATTGCACACGCATCTTGCGGGTGAATCCCTCTCCCAGGAAGACCTCATGGACATGGTCTTCCTGCGGCTTGACTCGGTCACCGCGCTGACCGTGGCCGAGGGTGGCCCGCAGACCGCCCAGGTGGCGCACCTGCTGCCGCCCAACCCCGACGACAAGAGCTACGAGGTCTTTGATCAGGTCCGCTGGGACAGGCTCGACCTCGATCTGGCCAAGCTCATCGAGGCACTGGAGGACGAGTTCAGCCGCCAGATCGGTGCCCGCGACCTGGACAGCTCCGAAGAGCGCGTTCTGCTCGTCAGCGTGGACGACACCCCGCAAACCGTGCAGCAGCTTTCCCTGGAGGAGCTGGCCGAGCTGGCCGACACGGCGGGGCTCGTGGCCGCCGGGACCATGATCCAGCGCGTGCGCAAGAAGAATCCGAAATTCATCATGGGCAAGGGCAAGCTGGCCGAGCTTGAGGTCAAGGCGTTGCAGACCAACGCCTCGGTCGTCATCTTCGACCAGGAGCTCTCGCCCACCCAGATCCGCAACCTGGCCGAGATCACGGAGCGCAAGATACTCGACCGCACCCAGCTCATCCTCGACATCTTTGCCCAGCACGCCACCAGCGCGTCGGGCAAACTCCAGGTGGAGATGGCGCAGCTCAAGTACACCCTGCCGCGTCTGGTGGGCAAGAACAGGGCCATGTCGCGCCTCATGGGCGGCATAGGCGGGCGCGGGCCGGGCGAGACCAAGCTCGAAATCGACCGTCGCCGCATCGACGACCGGCTGACCCGGCTCAAGAAGGAACTGGAGCAGGTGCGCAAGCGGCGGACCCAGACGCGCGAACGCCGGGCCAAGGCCGGGCTGCCCATCGTCTCGCTGGTGGGCTACACCAACGCGGGCAAGTCCACGCTGCTCAACACCCTGACCCAGTCCAAGGTGCTGGCTGAGGACAAACTCTTCGCCACCCTGGACCCCACCAGCCGCCGCATCCGCTTTCCCCAGGAGCGCGAGGTGGTGCTGACCGACACGGTCGGCTTCATCCGCCGCCTGCCTCCGGACCTCAAGGAGGCCTTTCGGGCCACGTTGGAGGAGTTGGAGTCCGCTGACCTGCTGGTGCTCGTCTGCGACGCGGCCCACCCCGAGGCCGAGCAACAGGTGGAGGCCGTGCACTCCATCCTGGCCGACATGGAGCTTGACGCCATCCCGTCCATCCTGGTGCTCAACAAGTGGGACCGCCTTGACGAGGAGGGGCGTGAAGCCATGGGCAATGTCTTCCCCGGTGGCATCCCGGCCTCGGCCCTGAACCGCAGCTCGCTGGAGCCGGTGGTGGAGGCGATCCTGGCCGCCATCCCCTGGGGCCGACTCGCCGACTGACCCACCCGGCGCGGCCAGCGCCCCCTGTTCTGGAAAAGAAACGAGAAAAGGCCGGACATCTGTCCGGCCTTTTGATTGGATTCCGGAGCCCGGCTGGGCTCCCTGTTTTTTTCTGTGGCTGTCCCGGATCAGAGCAGGAGCCGGGCCAGGTTGTATCCGGCCACGGCCATGCCGTAGGCCAGGACGGTGGAGCCCACAACGCTGTAGGCGGCCCAGGTCCAGCTCGATTCGCGGGCCATGGCCACCACGGTCACGAAGCAGGGGGCGTAGAGCATGGTGAACAGGATCAGCGCCACAGCCGAGGCCGGGGTGAACATGGGGTCGTTCACCAGTTTCTGGGCCAGGGTGTTGGTGTCTTCGGGGTCCACCTCGCCCAGGGAATAGGCGGTGCCGAGGGTGGAGACGATGACTTCCTTGGCCGCGAATCCGCCGGTCAGGGCGATGTTGGTGCGCCAGTCGAACCCGGCAAAGCGCGTGATCGGTTCCAGGGCGGTGCCGATGCGTCCGGCCACGGTGTGGTGGATGGATGCCTCTGCCTCGGCGTTGTCCACTTGGGCGAGCTGTTCCTCCAGGGCGGCCATGGCATTTTCGTCTGCGTCTGTGTTCAGGGCTTCGAGCTGGGCGACGATGGGGGCGCGCTGCGCCTCGAAGGTCGCCGTGCGCTCTTCGGGCAGTTGCGGGAAGGTCATCATGGCCCAGATGAGGATGGAGATGCCGAGGATGATGGTACCGGCCTTCTTGGCGTATTCCCAGGTGCGCTCCCAGGTGTGGATGAGCACGCCGCGCAGGGTGGGCATGCGGTAGGGGGGCAGCTCCATGACAAATGGGGTGGAGGCGCCGCGGATGATGGTGGAGCGCAGGATGCGGGCCACGACCAGGGCCATGACCCAGGCGCCCAGGGTGATGGTGAGCATGACCGCTGCCGCGTTGTTCGGGAAGAAAGCCGCGGTGAGCATGAGAAAGACCGGCACCTTGGCCCCGCAGGTCATGTAGGGGGCGACAAAGATGGTGGCCAGTTTTTCCTTGGGGCTCCTGAGGGTGCGGGTGGCCATGACGCCGGGCACGGCGCAGCCGCCCGCGATGCCGCCGGAGACGATGAAGGGCAGCACCGAGGTGCCGTGCAGGCCGAAGATCTTGAAGACGCGGTCGAGCATGTAGGCCATGCGCGCGATGTAGCCCGAGTCCTCCAGGGCGGAGATCATCAGGAACATGAACATGATCAGCGGCACGAAGCCGAGCACGCCGCCCACGCCGTCGATGATGCCCGAGACGAGCAGGGAGCGCAGATGCCCTTCGGGCAGGGCGTTGGTGACCGTGTCGCCGAGCCAGCCGAACAGGGATTCGAGCCAGCCCATGGGCACCTCGCCCACGGTGAAGGTGATCTGGTAGATCATGTAGACAATGCCCAGCATGATGAGCGGGCCGAGGAAGGTGTGGGTGAGCACCTTGTCCATCTGGTCCGAGCGGCTGATGCGGTCGGCGTCGAGAACCGGGTAGGTGACCACGTCCTTGATCATGCCTGCGATGAAGCCGTAGCGGTGGTCGGCGATGAGGGCGTCGGGTTGGGCCTTGAGGGTCTTCTGGGTGTGGGTGGCCACTTCCTTTGCCATGTTTTCAAGGGTACTTGAGAGGGCGGAGTTGACCATGCGCCCTCTGATGATCACATCCTCGTCGCGCTCCAGGTATTTGATGCCGGTCCAGCGGGCCGGGACCTTGTCGGTCAGGAAGGATTCGGTCTCGATGAGCTTTTGCATCGCGTCCAGGACCGGGTCGAGGTCCGGGCCGTAGGAGATGTTCAGCGGCTTCCACTGGCCGTGCTGCTCCTTGGCCAGGGCCAGGGAGGTGCGCAGCAGTTCGTCCGCGCCCTTGCCGCTCCTGGCCACGGTCTCCACCACCTTGCAGCCGCTCAAGGCGGCCAGTTTTTCGCTGTCGATGTCCTTGCCGCTCTTGCGGACCTCGTCCATCATGTTCAGGCCCAGCACCAGGGGCACGCCAAGCTCCATGATCTGCACGGCGAGGTAGAGGTTGCGCTCCAGGGCGTCGGCGTTCATGACGTCGATGACCACCTGGGGCCGCTCCTCCACCAGGAAGTTGCGGGCGACCAGCTCCTCCTGGGTGTAGGCGGTCAGGGAGTAGGTGCCGGGCAGGTCCACCAGTTCGATGGTGTCCTCGCCTGCCTTGATGATGCCGACCTTCTTCTCGACCGTGACGCCGGGCCAGTTGGCCACATGTTGGCGCGCGCCGGTCAGGGCGTTGAACATGGTCGTCTTGCCGCAGTTGGGGTTGCCTGCGATTCCGAGGGTGTATTTGCCCATGATGCCTAGTCCTCCAGGGGGGCTACGGTGACGTGATCCGCCTCGCTGTTGCGAAGGGTCAGGGTGAAATCCTTGAGTCTGAGGGCCACGGGATCCTTGAGCGGCGCCTTGCCGATGACCTTGCACTGCGTGCCCGGAATCAGCCCCAGGTCGCGGATGCGCCTGCCAAGCTCGCCCTCGGCGGTCACGGTCACGATCTTTAGCATCTGGTTGACCTTGGCCTTTCTCAGGCAAAAACTGTTGTCCATGCTGGTGTTCCCTTGTGCGATGTGTTGAAAATCATTTTCAATTAAGTGGCAAAAAAATTACTTTTCGCAGCAGGAGCGGGTCTCGTTCCTGTCCTGCGTCCCGGAGCAGCCGCCGCATCCCCCGCATCCGCAGGACGCGGATTTGGCCGTGAACTGCCGGTAAATCCTGCGGCCCACATATCCGGCTGCGACGAGCACTATGGCTGCGACGAGTATCGTGTCTGACATGGCTTCCCTCACTTTTCTGATTCCTCTTTGGACGGACAGGTGGAAAATAGTGATGTTGAGAATCAATGTCAAGCGCCGGGATGCACTTTGTCAAATTGGGTGGAGACAGTGCGCGCCAGGTGGCCGTGTGCCTCGCCTCCGGGGGGCCGGACTGGGTCCGGCTTGTCAATTTCCGCTATTTGGCTTATATCCAGCCCCTTGATCAAGGAGAACCCTACGGGTGAGAACCAAGCTTTTACTGATCGCTGAAAAGGGTCCGGCCAGGGACGCCTACCTCGAAGTCCTGCGCGATATCGACATTGATGTCGATTGCGTGGCCTCGCCCGACGAGATCGGCGGGGCCATCATCGAGGTCCCTTACAGCGGGCTGCTCATAGACGTGCCGACCATGATCCGGTGCGAGTGCGTGGACAAGAACCGGGTCAACAGCATCATGCAGCGCTTTCCGGTGCTGCGGCTGATGTACAATCCGGGGTTTGGCGGTATCCGCGGCCTTGCCAGGGGCGGCACCCTGCGTGACAACCGCGATCTGGCGGAGTTTGTCCTGAACGAGTGCGTGCCGTTTGCGCCGCGTTCGATCCGGGTGACGCGGCGTCAGGAGGTGATCTTCAATGTCCTGCTGCTGGTCGATCCGGCCAGCCTCGATGCCGGGGCGGAGCGCACCGTGACCATCAATGTCTCGGAGCACGGGTGCTTCGTCTTCACCGCTGCGCAGTGGCGGCTGAACGCCCCGGCCTGGCTCGTGATCAGCGAGTTTGAGGACAAGACGCCCATCGAGCTTCGCGTCCGCTGGCGGCGCGTCTGGGGAGAGGCCATGCTCCTGCCCGGCATCGGCACGACCTTCGAGGCCATGACCACGCACCAGTACGTGCAACTGCACTCATTTCTCTAAAGCAAAGGGACGGACCGGATGAGCGACGACTCCAAAGAATTCATGGCATGGATCGACGCCCTGACCAAGGGTATCATCGCCGGGTGCGCCTTCGGCTATCTCTTCAGCCTGACCGGTCTGCTCCCGCCGGCCAAGGCCGTGGTCCTCGGCGGCCTGGCCGGCTGCCTCGCCTCCATCACCTTCAAGAACCGGCGCGACGACAAGCGGGACAAGGGAAAAATGGACCGGGAAAAGTTGGATCAGAAAAAGCGGGGCCGGGATAAGTAGGGCTTTTCTGTTGGGGGGCGCTATGGCTTCGCTTCGGCGCACTCCGCAGCTGTGGTGAGGGGGAAAGTCAGGACAAAAGTGCTTCCCTTGTTCACTTCGGATTCGGCCCGGATTGTCCCGCCGTAGTGTTCAACAATATGGCGCGAAATGGACAGTCCCAGGCCTGATCCGCGGATCCCGATGTCCTGGATTTCCTGCCCCTGGACTTGGTGGAATTTGGTAAAGATCTTTTCCAGGTCCTCTTCGGGAATGCCCACGCCGGTGTCGATGACCCGGATTTCCAAGGTGTCGCGGGCATCGTTGAGGCCCGCCCGGAGGGTGA
>Ga0180017_100656_pt1 | contig 10359 bp, 5 predicted proteins | sample KR46_S_MetaG_FD_129674 | JGI IMG/M metagenome (GOLD analysis project Ga0180017, IMG submission 129674) | Groundwater microbial communities from the Olkiluoto Island deep subsurface site, Finland - KR46_S_MetaG | ecosystem: Environmental > Aquatic > Deep subsurface > Groundwater | place: Finland...
AGGTAAAAGAATTGCAGACATGGCCTTGGCCGGTTTGGATACAATGCCTGAAAAAATTGCAGCGGTGGTATGGTGTGTGGAAACAGCCAGAGACGATGGAACCATGGTTTCATTTGTTTTAAGAATGATGGGTGTAGAACCTACCTGGCTCACCAGTGGCGCATTAAGTAGAATGAGAGTAACTCCATTGACTACCCTCCTATCTGACTTAAATGCTGTAAGAGCTTCTAAAGGACTAGAACCAATATCTGAAAGGTCTAGAATAGATGTAGTGGTAACTACCAGTGGACTATTTAGAGATCTATTCCCCCGACTTCTGATAAATGGTATGGATCGATCTTATCGAGTTGCATTAGCTGCTTCGTATAATACCATAATTGCCCAATATCCAGAATTAAAAACTTCTCTGGAATATGCTTTACAAACTTTAACTGCAGCCAGCTATACCAACTTCAAAGGAAATGAATCTCTAAGTTTAAATCATATCGCAAATAATTGGGTTAAATTAACTCAAAGTTACTTAGAACTTGGTTTAACTGCAGAAGAATCAGGAGAATTTGCCATAACTCGTATATTCGCACCCCCTGTGGGTGACTACGGGGCAGGGGTGAATAAAGCCATAGAACAAAGCTGGACCTGGGAAACCAGAGATGAAGTAGCAGATGTATATCTAAATAGAATGAGCCATTCTTACTCCGAAAGAAATTGGGGATTAAGCAACCCGAATTTATTCAAAGAACTATTAAAAGACATTGATTTGGCTTATCATAGTAGAAGCACAAACCTTTATGGTGTACTCGATAATGACGATTACTTTGACTACTTTGGTGGCCTTTCCATGGCAATTGAAAGAGTTAATGGTAATCCTCCTAATTTAAATGTTTTATACTATGCTAATCCTGCCAACCCACAAATAGTTTCACTAAGACAATTCATGACTCGAGAGATGAGAACCAGATATTTCAATCCAGAATGGATACAGGGTATGATGAATGAAGGATACAGTGGAGCTAGAACCATATCCAATAAATTTGTAGAGTATCTAGGGGGATGGCAAATTACTAACCCTGATGTTGTTGAAGATTGGATGTGGAATGAAGTTGTGGATATCTATATCAACGACAAATATAACATTGGAGTAACTGAATGGCTTTCTACTGGCAATAGAGTTTATTCTATGATGAGTATAGCCAGTACTTTGCTTTCCAATGCACATAAAATCAATGACAAAACAGGTAAACCCTACTGGAACACTGATTTGGATACTATACGACAAATAACTAATACATGGGCATCAATGGTTGCCCAACATGGTGTAAACTGTGATCACCATACTTGTGGTGACATGCAAATGGTAGAATGGGCTATGCAGTATATTGATGCAGATATTGCTTCTCAGTTTAGGGAAGAGATGTATCGAGCTACTAAGAATGCCATGTTTGCACCTGGCGGATCTGATCCTGGTGTTACTCCTGGTACTCCAGGTACCACGCCGGGCACTCCTGGCACTACACCTGGTACTCCAGGTACTACTCCAAGTACTCCTAGTACGCCTGGTTCTACTGCGTCGTCTGGTCACTCTCATGAAGTTTCTGCTGAGTCTTCTCAGGAGTCTGCTTCTGAGGCTGCTGATTCAGCTGATTCAGCTGAAGCTGGTGAAGAGGGTGCTAAGTCCTATGAAGTTACCACTGCTGATTCTCCATCTTCCAGTCAGGATAATTCCATGATTTATACCATTATTGGTATAATCTCTGTTCTGGCTCTGGTTGGTGCTGGTTTCTACTTTGGACCTGGTAGAAGAAGTTAAAATAAAACCCAATTTTCCCCTTTTTCTTTTTTTTTATTGAATGTTGATTTTTTTGAGTCCTATTTATGAAAAGAGATTTATTTGCTATTTTTTTCTGTAACGCCTACTAATGGTCTTATAGTTGATTTTTTTCAACTAGATTAAATGTGGAAAAAAGTATCCTAAAAAGCCATAAAAATACTATAATTTGCTTTTTCTTGCTGAGCACATTTATTATTCAACTTACCCGTGACCATTCCAGGGTTGGTAATTACTGCTTTAATATCAGTCATGCCGGATATCATTGACAAGGTGACAGGTAAACACCGGGGTTTTGGCCATTCCTTCATTTTCCTGGCACCGGCCATACTGGCCTTCATGATAAACATCTTTCTAGGACTGAGCATCGTATCAGCCTTCATTACCCATGTGGCCCTGGCCATGTTGGTGATTTTCTGTCTGGTGCCGGTGGCCTATGGCCTGATGGTGGGTATGCCAGATCCAGAGGAGATCTGGGCCCAGGGTGAAGAATTAGAAAATGAAACTGAAAATAACTCGACTAAAGAATATATAAAAAGGGATTACAGGAGGTATTATAGTCCTAAAAGTGAGGATAAAAAGGTGGAGGTGATAGTTTAGGTGGTGGATTTTAGGAGGAATTATTCTAATAGAGGGAGAGTTGATTTAAATATGGGTGATTTTAATCAAAATCACTCAGACTAATTTTTCATTTTTATTGAATTATTTTGGGTTACTCAAACCTTTCGATTTCAAAAAGACTACTTATACTTTGGAAGTAGAATTAGAATTCATTATCATCTTCATTTATTTAATTGAAAAATAAAATAAATACTTTAAATAAAACCCGAGATCAAAAGGATAGACATTTCATTTCTACCATGACAAAAATAGTAAGCAGATATGATTAAGAATTAATTTTTGTAAAAATTCAATTTATTTGGATAATATGTGATTATTAATTGTGATTTCCATGGCCACTGAAAAAATGGATAAATATAATCTAGCGTCTTTAAAAGTTGAAGATATCGAAATAGGAAAATTAATTTCTTCATCTTTGAAGCCAGAGGATTATAAAAAACATATTCAAGAAATAAAAGATAAGAGACCCGAAATTAAGAAAAATATTAAGAAAAATATTAACGAAATTATTCCATTAATTAAAGAATATGATCCTTTTGAATTACTAACCTGTATTTCATTGAAAAATCTCATTTTAGATCCAGAAACATATAAAGAATCAACACACCATGGCAAAGAAAGCTATGTTGAGTATGCATTGAGTTTAATCCTATCTATTCCTAAAAAGGAAGTATGTAAACCGACCAATGAAAAAATAATCAAGAAATTTAATGGTCTAATATCTGAAGTTGTAGATGATGTAAATTGGTATTTTTTTACTGAAGCCTCTGAAGGGAAAGAAGATCTAATTAAAGAAGAAATTCGATTCATGTCTATTGCTAAATTTATTTTTGTTCGTGGAGATTCGTATGATGAACATCATTTAGATTTATTAAAAGATTTGTTTAAAATTCATGATTCGTTTTTAGAGAAGCATTTCGATTTAACGATTGATGATATTATTTCAGGTGTCAGAAATATTAAATCTCAAATAAATGATAACCTAACTAAAGAATTGGATTTCATGGTGAAAATTAACGAATCACATTCATTATTTAAAGATTTCACAGAAAATAATAATTTAGATGGCCTTTCTGTTGAAGAAGTTAAAATTAAATTTAATGAATTGCCTGAAGTAAAGGAAAAAAATAAACAATTAAATGAAATAAATAATGAACGTCAGAGAGTTCCATTTATAATTCGATATAAAGATAGAAGGATGGAAACTATTTTAAAATTATTAAGTTCTAATTTTGGTGATAATTCATCATTTTTATCATTTATAAAAGCCCCGGGATGGCCCACTAATGATTCAATAATAAATAAAAAGCCAATCATAGAACATGAAGGATTATATTATTGCTTTAATCCAAATATTTTATTTAGAAATATGAGGGAAATTTTAGAGTCTTGGATTAGAGAAAAAGATAAAACTTATTTTGAAATTAACTATCAAAAAAGTCGTTCTTTATTCCTTGAAAATAAAGCTCTAGATTATTTCAGATCCATATTTCCAGATGCTGAAGTATATAACAAACTTTTTTACCATGTTGTTGAAAATGGAGAGAATAAACGACCAGAAACTGATGGGATTATAATATATGATAATAATATTTTCATATTAGAGGCAAAATCTGGTTCTTTTTCATTATCTGCACGTAGAGGAGGATTAAAAGCAATTGAAAGAGACGTGGCTAAGTTGATTGATGATGCATACTGCCAAGCATTAAGAACAAAAAAATACATTGATGAAAATAATGAACCTCGTTTTGAATATGAAAATGGTTCTGATGCGTTAATAATTAAAAATAAACGCATGTTTAAGAATATTTTTTTAATCAACATAACATTAGAGAATTTAGATTATTTTTCTACAAGATTAGGATCATTAAATGCTTTTAATCTAATTCAAGGAAAAGAATGGCCCTGGTCAGTATTTATAAATGATTTAAGGATAATTTCAGAATTAATTGAATTTCCTAGTGAATTTATTTTATATTTAAAAAATAGGGTAAAGCTTGAAGAATTTTCTAGTTTTCGCGCTTATGATGAAATGGATTTATTTATGTATTTTTTAAAAAACAATCTTGATATTGAAGGTCATGAAGTGCAAAATATGGTAATTATTCCAGAAGGGTATACTGAACCATTAGATAGGTATTATAATTATCTTGCAGGTATGGTTTCCACAGGAGAAAGACCTAAATTAAATATTTCTAACAAATACAAAGAACTACTAATTGAAATTGAGAAAACAAAGAAAAGGGGACATACAGAAGTAACTACCTTGTTACTTAATCTATATTCTGATATACATGAAAGAATCCTCGGAAATTTAGAAAAAATAAAAAATGAACTCAAATTAAATAAAAATCATAATTACTACTTCAATATTTACAGTAATGAATATAAAATCGGTTTAACATTCTTAATTACAAATCATGGAAATTATGATTCATTAGCTGTTGAGGATTGTTGTAAAATGGAAATGTATAAAACTCGTTTAGACGACTGGATTAAACTAAATATTAATCTAAAAGACGATAAAATTACGGTTGAAGATTTTAAAATATATAAGCAAAAATGGATACAGAATAACCGTAAAGATAAAAAACTTAAAAACTTTAAAGGATTAGGATTTGTAGGATTCCGATCAGTTGACAACAAAATGGAGAATAATGCTATTTGTCCTTGTGGTAGTAAAATAAAATATAAAAAATGCTGTAAATAAATAATTTATAATTATTTTAGGTTAATATGAAAAACCCTTTAATAACTTTTACAATCCATAAAATATATGTTTTGAAATCATAAAAATTAAATAACCGCCAGTTCTCCGGCAGAGGTTATCTCCAGTTTTTCCTGATCTATAAATCCCATCTCCCGTAGTTCCCTGATGTGGTTGTAGGTCATCCCCCTGCTGATACCAAGCTTAAAGGCCAGATCTTTTACCGATGTTTCACCTTCCATTAATGCTTCCAGTAGTTGTTTTTTGGTTTTGGATATGCCGAAGTTGAGTATGGGTAGGTCAATTAATTCATGGTCTTCCTGGGTGACATATACGATTCTTTCTACTTCCTGGTGCCGGCTATAACAGCCAAAGAGTGCTCCCAGTGCCTGAGTTTTTCGCCCACCACTGACATTCACTACCACTTTTTTTCCGGCTGCTTTTTCTTCATCTATTGCCTGGGCGGTGTCCTGGGCAATCTGGACCACGTTATATAAACTGGTTTCCTGGTATACTATTTCAATGAATTTTCCAAAAGTATCCACTAACATCTGCTCCACTTTATTTTTCTCTTCAGGAGGATTATCTTCTCTTAAAAGAACCAGTTTCTTAGGGGAGAACTGGGTGATGCAATACATGACGGGCTCAATAGAATAAATAGTAGAAATTAAAGTTGTTTCGATAATATCACTTTCCTTAAAATTACCTAATGCTTATGGTAACTCATGGTTACTTATGTATGCTAATATGTCATAACTCGTTTATATTTATATTTTATCTAAATAATGGCAAAAATGGCCTACTAAAAGTCTGAGTCTAATAATTTTCGCTGCATTTAACTTCAGTTATTATAATTAGCTGTTATTATGGCCGAATTGCCCTATTAGAAATAAATTTTATTAAAACAATAAATCGATTATAAAATTTTATATCTAAAAATTCTTAAAATAATTACTAGATTTTACCTATTACTTGCCACACGCTATCTCCACCTTTAAATAAGATTGATTTAAACTTATTATATTGTAGGAGGTGGATTTTTGCCGTACTTTATTTGTGAAGATTGTGATATGAGTTATGAGGTGGATAGTGGTGAGGATCCCTCTTTATATATGTGCAGCCAGTGTGATGGCCCTTTAATTTATGTTGAAAAATTAGCTGAATATGGCCGTGATCCGGAGACTTCGGAGATTACTAAAATCGGTAGCTCCACCTTCACCGAGAAGATGGTTTCACGATATAATTTCATAATGTACATTGCAGCTGCAATATTCTTACTTAGTGCCTTAGCCCTTTATTTTGGTTACTACTTGGCTATTTTACCCCTGCTGGCCTTTTCTGGTGTGATAGTATCTATTTCCTCCCGCCGCAGGAGCTGGAAAAAGGGAGATAAAGGAGAAAAGATAGTGGCCTGGTGCCTGGATGAACTCACCAAGTGCATTATTTTTAATGACGTGAACTTGCCCCAGGGCCGGGGCAACATCGACCATGTAATATTATCCCCCAATGGTCTTTTTGTCCTGGAGACTAAAAACTATAAAGGCCGCTTCGCAGTTAAAGGGGATGAATGGTTCTATAAAAAAGACAAACGCATTATAAAATCAAAATCCAATCCCGGTAAACAGATTAAACGCAACGCACTCTCTTTAAAAAAATTTTTAGATCATTCCATGGATATGGATAAGGTCTGGATTAATTCCTTAGTGGTTATGGTAAATGGCCATGTGGATATAATAGATCCCACCCCACATTATAACATAATCCGGCCATCACAGATAGAAAGGGCCGTTAAAATAGGTAAAAGTAAGTTAGATCTGGATACTATTTATTCTCTATCATGTCTATTGCAGGATTATTCTAGTGAAATGGTCTATCGGGCCGGTGATTGGCCAGAAGAGTGGACCCAGTAAACTATATTAACCGTTTCTGTCCGTCATCTTTTTTGATTTTTTGCAGGTTTTCTTCTGTCTTTTTTATCCAGTTTAAGGTTCTCTGGGCATCCACCCTGGGTCCATGGCTAGAATTGTTATTTCGGGAATCATTTACTATTTCCAAGGCGTGGTCCAGGGACTCTTGCACATCCCCTTGAAATATTAAAAAGTCCTTCAAGGAAAATACTAGGAGTTCCTCATCAAGGTTGAATACTCCATGACTATAGAGTATTACTTCATCTTCAGGTTTTTTCATTTTAAGAGACTTCATCCGGCCAGTATCTCCCGGTCAATTTTCTTAAGTTTAAAAAAAATATTTTCATAAATTCAAACAGGACCATTAAATTTTGTAAATCTTTAGTTTGTTTATAGTGATAATAAGTAGTAATAATAGATGTTTTAATTCCAGAATTTGTAAAACTAAAAAATAATAATGCTTTTTTATTTTTATTATATATCTGCTAGCAAATTTACTTGTATTGATGATATAATCCCATAATTTCCAATATATAATTTAAGAATTGTTTTTTAGAAATTTTTCGATTAATTCTCTTTCAGTTTCATTGAGATTATATAAGTCATAAATTAGATTATTAATTTTATTATTTCTAATTTTAATTTCAGTTAGTATAGGTTCAATAATATCCATAGAATTTAGGAATTTATTTTTCAGCTTATCCTCATTTGAAACTATATCTACTTTTTTTTTCTTTAACTCATTTAAAATTTCATTGAAAGATAATTCATAAAATTTATTTAACTTATTTGAAAACTTTTCTATTTTAAATTCATCTTCAAGCCATTTTTTAAATATATTTGTTTCATATATTAAATCATGATTTAGTTGGGTAATAATTTCTGCCTCTTCATTTAATTGTGATTTATAATTAAAATCGATTAAAGGGATTTTTAATGCTCTAAAATCATTAAGATAAACATGAATACCGCTTGAAATCATCATTTTAAAATAAAAATCTACCAATTTTGAGTTCATTAAACATAATATAAACCTTAAATCAAAATTTTTGGAATTTTCAATGCCTTTATTATCATCAATAATATTTTTTAATTGATGCTTAAGTTGGCAACAACTTGTTGTATGACTAGTATAAAATCCAGAGTTATCATAGGCGGCTAAAATTCCTTTTTTACCCGAAATATCTCTAATTATTATTTTTTCATTTTCGAAAAGTTCTGGAAACATAGGATTATACAATTCACTCACATCATAATGTAACCATAAACCATCATAATCCAAAACATACTTATCTAAATTTTTTCCTACAATCAATGGTTTACAATTTTCATTTATTTGTTCTTTAAGATGGAATTTTGACTGTGGTACGCTCCTAGTTCCCCAATTAATATAACAAATATCACCAAGATCTATTGAGTTATTTTCGATTTTTTTTATAATTGGAATAACATCTTCATTTAAATTAAATCTAAACTTATAGTCCGGTATTTCAAAAAAAATAGATTGAGGAATCTTAGAAATCCTAATTGTTGATTCATGTATTTCATTAGGATATTCTGGAGAAATAACTGTCAAATAATTATCCATTCTTAATTTAGAGTTATTTTCTTTTCTTAATATTAAAATAATCGGGGTGTTAACTGCTCCTTCAAAAATTTTAAAAGGAGTTAAATCTACAATTTGATTCATAATACAATTATTCAATATAAATTCTCTTAATTTCAATCCATAAGGTTGATTTGCGAATTTGTCAGGTATTATAAATGCGAAACTGCCATTATCTTTTAACAAACTAATACTTTTTTCGATAAATAGTACGTATAAATCAAATTTTTTATGAGCTGTTTCGTAAATTTTTTTGAAATATTCAACTTCACCTTTATTTTGTGATATTTTGTAAATATTAACATAGGGGGGATTGCCAATAACTATATCAAATCCAGGATTACTATTTTGGAATACTTCAGCAAAATAGAGTTTCCAAATGAAAAAGGGCTTAGATTTTTTCTTTTTATACTCTTTAAGATTATCAATAGCCTCTTCATTACCATTTCCCTTAAGAGTTTCTTCAATAAATTGCCATTCTATAGATTCTATTTGTTTTCGAAGTTTTTTCTTTTTGTTAGGACTTTCTGCATTGAAAAATAATTCGTGCTTTTCTTTTAAAAGCTTAAGTTTTTTCTGTGCTTCACTCGCAAAAAGATTGGATTGAGAATTCTTATTACTTTTTAAACTTAGTTTTTTGGCTTTTTTTCTTAGTTTACTAATTAAATTATCAATATTAGCAATTTTATTGAAATCTCTAGAATCATTTGCCATTAATTTTTTTAATTCATTTTCCAGATATTTTTTCTCTGTAATTATTTTATCTAAGTCGGGATTTATTTTAGGAATTTCAAGTAACTTATCATCAAATAGTTTCATACCTTCAAATTCTTCAATTAGACTATTACCGCACATTATTTTATGATCAAGATTCGGTAATGGTTTAATATCCCCAATTTCTTCTTCATCTACAACTAATGAAAGCCAAAATCTTAATTTAGTAATATCAACCGCAGAGGAATCAATATCAACACCATACAAACAATTTTCAATAGTTTCTCTTTTTAAATCATAATTTTTTGTTTCTTTTTCAGATAATATAGACAGTATAGACCTTGCCCTTACGATCTCGTTCATCATACCCACAGGAAATGCACCAGACCCAACTGCAGGGTCCACAACTTTTATATCTATCAATAATTGATTAATATCGGATGAGTATAATCTAATAGCTTCTGGAATAGTTTTATATTTAACAGAGGTTCCATATTTTTTTTTTTGTTCTTGTTCTTTGATTATTAAATCAAGGGTAAATTCTCCTTTTTTGATGAAGTATTCAATATCTTCATGTGAAATATCAGCTAAATTTGTTTCTAGATAATTAATTAGGCTTTGTTGGCACATGTAATGAACTATTTCCCTTGGAGTATAGAATGCACCTTTTGATTTTCTATCAGTAACTTCTAAGAGATTTTCAAATACTTTTCCTAACATTTCGGGATCGACAGCAACTTCTTTTTCTAATGGCTCGTCTTCCTTTATTGTGAAATTAAATAAATCAAAAGTGTCTAATATTTCTTTGAAAATTTTGTTATCTAAAGTTATATCAGTTCCTGCCCAATCATAGTCATTTAAGGGTTCAAAAAGTCCTCCATTTAGGAAAGGTATCCTGCAATCGAATTTACTGTAGTAATCGCCATCTCTTTCGGTTGCTAGTGCTTCATATAATAAGGGTTCTAGCATATCATTGAAA
>Ga0180017_100657_pt1 | contig 10348 bp, 17 predicted proteins | sample KR46_S_MetaG_FD_129674 | JGI IMG/M metagenome (GOLD analysis project Ga0180017, IMG submission 129674) | Groundwater microbial communities from the Olkiluoto Island deep subsurface site, Finland - KR46_S_MetaG | ecosystem: Environmental > Aquatic > Deep subsurface > Groundwater | place: Finland...
CCCTGGGCGGCAGTTCGTCAAAGGACAGGACGCGAAGCACGTCTCCCAAGGGAGCAAGCTGATCGTTCATCGGACACCCAGAACTTTTTCTCGCCAGAATCGGGCTTGATCCTCGGTCATGCCTTGGGCTGTGGCCATCTCGTCCACCAATTCGGCAGCGCGATCACGCTCCTGTTGGCGCGCCTCGGCCATCCACTTTTTCTGTGTCACGCTGGCCCGGCCCAGCTCGGCAATGGACTTGGCCAGGGAACCGATGTTGATCTTGCTCGGGTCGATTTCGATGTCTTGGAGCACGCCGAACAGCCGCTCCTGAACCAGTCGCATGAGCGCGTCGTTCATGGTGTTCTCGTCGTCCGGCGCAGCGTCCACGATGGCCCGTGCCTGCTCGCTGGCCAGCTTGAGATTGGACAGCCGCTCCTCGAACTTCTGGCCGTATCGGTGGATGGCGCTCTTGGAAATGTCATACCCGCGCGCCTTCAGCTCGTCGGCCAGCAGCTGGTAGCCCGCAAAACCGTTCTCGGCCAGGGCTCGGTCCAGCCACTCTTTCACGGACTTTGGCAGGGTCTGTACTGCGGAGCGTTTTGCCATGGCCGCCTACCAATACTTGGCGGGCCGGGCTATGCCGGGCTCGCAGCTGACGGTGTACTCGGCCACATCCACGCCGTGGCGGTTGAGCCTGGCGAACCACCTGCCATCGGGCTGCTTTTCCAGCTCCACCAGTTCGCGCTCGGCCAGATAGTCCAGCTCGCGACGCACCTCCATCTGGGTGGTGTCGGTGTACACGCCTTGGACCGTGGCCAGGGCGACCTCGTCATAGCAGCCGATGGGCCGGGCGTTGTTCAGGGTCAGGATGAGCATCCAGCGCATGTGCTCGCGCCGGACTTTGGCATGATCAACAGCCACGGGGGCCTCCTTTGTCTATCTTCTCGGCCAGGGCGTCGAGCTTGGCCTCGATGACGGTCTGATTGCGGATGAAATCTTCGCGTCGCACGTATTCGAGTGGTAGCTCGGCGCGCAGCCTGAGTAGATTTTTCTCATTGTCCTGGGCCAGACACTCGGCAGCACACGCTTTGTCGTGGGCGGTGTCCGCTGTGCTCCGCGCGCTGTCCGCGCGGGAACTTGCCAGAGCCATGGACAGCTTGCTGACGATCTTCCAGACCGCGAACACGAAGCCGAAAAACGACAGCAGCACGGTAGCCGACAGCATGAGCAGCTGCCACATGGGGATGGTCACTTCCATGTCTCCTCCCGCGTCGGGCGGCCTTCGGCCCAGTCGATCAGCCCATTGAGCTGCGCCTCCAGCTCGCGGCAGCGCGCGCCGTAGTCGCGGATATGGGCCAGGATGTCTTGCGGTGTGACGGCGGGCATTAGCGGGCCGCCTCCTCGTGGTATCCAGGCACCAGCGGTCTGGGCGGCTGTGGCCGCTGCATCAGGGCCGGGGGCGGCTCCGGGCACGGCGCGATCACTGTCACCGGCACCGATGGCCTCGTTGTAGAGGCGCACCCAATCAGGCCCGAACAGGCAACGGCCATCAACAGCAGCAACGTTGCGACTCGCATCCTCAATCCTCCGGTTGGTTATCTGGCGGCGTTGGGCCGCGATGGTTTTGGTGGCGTCCAGGTACTGCCGCTCCAGAGCATATGTCCGCGCGGTTTCGGCCTCCAGCATGGCCCGAGCCCGGCTCTCGGCCTCGGCCAGGGCCAGGGCGTGGTCCGCGCGGATCCCGCTCACCTCGGCCCGGCGCTCGGCATCGGCCCGCTCGTATCCGGCGTGGTAGCCGCGCCACGCGGCGTAGCCGGTCAGCAACCCCACCAGGAGCACGGCGGCCAGGATCAGGGCGATCATCCGCCAGCGGCCAGTTACGGCAGTGGACACGGCAGAAAAAATGGTCATCAGGCTCATGGGCACACCCCCCGGCCCCATCCGGCGGCCTCGTACACAGGGGAGAGCGTGAGCAATATGCGGCGCGGGTAGCCCCGGTTTTCGCGGATGGCCCAGGCGGCGCGGCCCGCGTTGACGGTCTCCACATGGTCCCACCACCGGGCCGGATCCAGCCCGCTGGCCTCGGCCAGCCGCTTGTCCCGGTTGAGCCAGCCCAGACCGCCGTTGTAGGCGGAGAGCGTCATGGCCATGCGGTGGCACTCGGTCACGGCTGTGATGCGCTGCCACAGCCACAGGTCGTAGGCGACCATGGCCCGCAGCGCCCAGCCGGGGTTGTACGGCGCGGGTTCGCCCGTGTGCGGGGCCACCTCGGGTAGCCAGGCCGATGTCGCGGGCATGAACTGGGCCAGCCCCTGCGCCCCGGCCTGGGAGCGGGCATCGGTCCGCCACAGCGACTCCTGATGCACCTGGGCGGCAAAGGTGGCCACCGGCGCATTAAGCCCCCACTCGGCGCGGGCGCAGCGGATGAGCGTTGAGCGGTACTGATGGGCGGCGCGGGGGATCTCCTGGGCGTTGGCAACGGCCACCCACAGCAACAGGTTTGCCACGGCGCAGATCAGCATCAGCCACGGCAGCCACTCTTCCCAGCGACGGGGCACGGCTACAGCCCCAGGCCCACGGCCAGCATGGCGGCGGCCACGATCATGGCCCGGCGCAGCTGGGCCACCACGCATGGCACCCACAACCGGGGCTGCGCGGTGGGGCCAAGGCGGCGCAGCGGGCCAATATATTCATGGGGCCGGGCATACGGGAACAGGGCGCGGTCCAGGCAGTATCCGGCCACGCCCGCGATGGTGATGAGCGCCACCTTGTAGGCAATCACGGCCAGCTGCTGCGGGGCGGCCAGGGCCACCACGGCCAGCAGGGCCAGGGCGGGGATGATGATGGATGTCATGCGGGGCGCGGTCATGTCGGTTGTCTCCTTGCGGTTGTGCAGGTGGTGCGGCGCGGGCGGCCCGGCCAAAGGAGCGACAAACACCAGACCGCCCGCCCGCACCGTGTAGACATGACCATAGGCCAGGACCAAGGGCTGGTCCTGTAACGCGGGTTACAAACTGAAGAGGGGTAAAAGGAACGGAGAAATGAAAAGGCCGCCCGGAGTGGGCGGCCTTGGGGGTTATTCTGACTGAGAAGCCTCGCCGTTTATTCCGCAGGCTTTTCTTTGTTCGTCGATCAGTTCGTCATACCGACGCATTTGAATGTTCACCAGCGCCCAGGGCAGTCGGAACGAGAGGACAAAAGCCATGACCGCAAGGCCGAGGTAAGCCCTTTCTATCCAGATTGTGACGGCGGAGTGGTCCTTGATCAGCGCTGACAAGAATATGAGGGTCAAGGTGATCAGGTAGAGCACGAACATCCATTTGTTTCGGATGAGACGGCGGTTGACGTTGTTCCTGTTGAGCTCGGAAAAACGCCAACTGTTTCTGCTCGCCACGCCTGACGGATCGCCGATGATGGTGATGACTGCGATCAGGAAGCCGGAGAGAATGGAAAAGACGGTTACGATAATATTGACCGCGCTCTCGTTGCCATGAATAAGCGGCTGCCCCCAGATGGCGGCAGAAATTCCTGACAGCAGGGCCAGACTGAAAAATGCTATCCTTCCAAAATCCATTTACTGATCCAACAATCCCTTGTTCCGAAGCTCTTTCAGGTAAGTTCGCATCTCTGCCCAGACCGACTCATGTCTTACGGTTTTTCCATACTTGGGCACCTTGATCTCCTTGCGCAGGGTGATGGTGCTTGCAGAAATGGTTTCACCATCACCGGTGACAATTTTAAAGCCGTCGTCCCCTTCATCTACAGCCATTTCGGCGAGGCTTTCAATCCTTTTTTGCCCCAACTCGCCGCCCTTGAATCTCCTGTCGTATTTGAGAATGATTTCGGCCGTCAGGTTCTCAGCCTCGGAATACTGCGCAAGAGATTCATCCTTTTTGCATATCTCCAAAAACTCTTCGGTGACAGCCTTAACCACCTTCTCCGACATGGTATTGGTCGTCCGCTTGAGGTGGTCCAAGGTGGCCGGGAAAAGTCCGGCGCTCAGGTGGAGTCGCTTGACACCCTTCTCCCGAATCATCCTTACCTTGTCAACATCGGCCACGCTTACGAGCGAAAACGCAAGCGCCTCTTCCGGCTGACCGGTCTTTTCCAGAAGGTGCATCAGGTATTCCTTTGCCTTGCTAACCCGCAGACCTGTGGAGCAGAACAAAACATGATTGTCCTGGACAAGGAGCATCAAGTCACCGTCCATGAAGTCGTTGCCCTGGGGAGGGACTGCTGTTCCGAGGTCGACCTCCTTGTTTTGCCCGCCCTGGGGGACAAGCGAAACGGGTTCGCCCGGAGTGGAGACGGAGACGTGGACGTATTGGCGTCTTTCCTTGGTGGAGGGGTCACGTTTTCTTTCTTCGTGACAGCACTTCACCTCCTGCCCATCAATGGTGAAAGTGCGATCCGCAACGGTCGTGACCCGTCGGTGTGCCGCCGCAAGATATTCGCACAGGGTGAGTGCCTTATTGTCAGGGAAGAATGCCCTTAAGTAGCTCATCGTTCTTGATTTGTCTCCCTCTGCCATGGATCCTCCTTGTTGTTTACCCCACATCCTTCAATCGCTTCCCGCCCCGTTACGCCCACAAAGCCGCCTTTCCAGAGGCTCGCTGTCAAGGTCTAAGCTCCTCTTCAATCTACTCAAACTCCACCAACTGTCAGAATTCGCCGTGTGCGGGCAGGGCTGGCAGATCCACCTCGACCTCGGTTGTAAATGTCTTATTCCCATTGGCCGCGACGGCCACGCCCGGACCCGAGAGCCATGCGTTATTCGGTCCCAGAACACTGTTCTGCCTTGGCAGCACGCCTATCTGCAAAATGTAGATTCCGGCGACCAAGCCTTTCTCATAGGCGCTGGGGAACCAGCTTTGAAAGCGACCGTCTGTCACGATCACATCCCACTTGGCGGGGTCCATAGCGGTGTCGAGGTACAACACCTTTCGCTCGGGAATCGTCTGGACAATGCTTGAGCAGAGTCGAGTTCCGTCCGGCAGGTTGGTCTGGCCGGAGAGCATAAGACGTTTATCATCCGCAATGCGGAGGCGGACATCGGAAAAAGACGGGGTGATCGTCGGCTCGGGCTTTATCCAGCCGCTTACTCTCTCGGGAACGTGCTGCGCAATCGTTGGGAGGATGAGAACAGCCCCGCAGATAAACAATGCCGGGCACAGCTGTAAGCGGGAAGGGATGTGGTTAATGATCAGCCAGCCGACAAACCAGCAACCAACCCCCAGCAGAGCAATGACAAAGTAAGGGATCGTCATCTCCGGCCCATGAGGGAGCAGGAACGCGCCACCAATTGCGGCCAAGCTCCAGCGCGCCCAAACAGGGAGCAACCAGAAAACCACAGCGAATAGAATGATAAGAACAACATACGCCGTCATAACTGCCTAACGCCCCCTTGTCAGACGATTTACCCCGCGTTCTTCAAGTTCTTTTTCCCAGGACGTTGCGCGAGCAGAGCGCTCGTCTTGATAATCGCGTCCTGCTCATCCGTCGGGCAGTGGCGGAAATTGTCCAGCAACGCCGCCTCCACAGAGGTCAGCTCCGGCTTGGGCGGCTCTCCCACTCCGAGCAACAGCCAGTTGGCGTCCACCTGGAACACCTGAACGAACTTTATCAGAAAGTCTTCAGGCACTCGCTGCTTCCCATAGACCACGGAGCGAACCCTTGATTCCTTTTCATCAAGCATTTGCGCCACTTTGGCCACAGACAAGCCTTCAATAACCTGCTTAATTCTTGTCGGAATAGACAAAATTCACCCTTGTTAATTATTTCAACTTGACAATTGTTGAAATAATTAACTACAACTGTTTCACGACAGTTCGGAACAAGTTCACACATTGACATCGACAACGGAAAACAAAGGATCACGACATGATTCGCACCTCAGAGGACGTAAAAAACGAGTTCAAGCGCAAGGGTATCTCCATTTCTCAATGGGCAGTTGCCAACGGCTTTCAGCCGAATCTGGTCTACGACATCCTCGCCGCCCGCCGTAACCCCACACGGGGCCAGACCCACAAGATCGCCGTGAAGCTCGGCCTCAAACGGGGCGAGATCGTGGATGACCGCGAAATCGCCACGGCCATCAACGCATAACGACCATGCCCTATTGTGTAACGACAAACCAGCGGCCTGACAATGTCTAAGCTGCGGCCAAAATTTGACCAGGGAATGGTGCAACTGACCCTGCCCATGTCCACGCTGGCCTCGCAAACCCACAAGGCTGGCGGCCTGCGGTGCAAGGAGGCCGTCAAGGAGGCGTTGCGCCGGGCGCTGGCCAACTGCGGCCTGTCGCGCGAGGTGGTGGCCGACGAGCTGTCGCGCCTCACCGGCGAGGCCGTCTCGGTACACGCCGTCAACAACTGGGCCGCGCCCGGCAAGGGTGACAGGTCCATCCCCCTCGACCAACTGGCGGCACTGACCGTCATCACCGGCGACCCCGGCCCGGCCAGGGCCGCCCTGGAATGCGCCGGGCTGGCCGTGCTCATGCCGGAACAAACGCCGCTCTACGAGCTTGGGCGGATCACCGCCGAGGATCGGGAGCGGGCCAAGCAGCGCAAGGCGCTGTGGGATCAAATCAACCGCTAAAAGGAGTGTGTCATGTTTGACGAGATCAGGGATTTGCTGGCCGATGCCGATCTGCAGATGGAACGCGTGATCATACTCGGGCTGCTGGACGCCGACAGGCCAGAGGGAGACTTCCTGGAGCTGCTTGAGGACCACACCACCAACGAGCTGGCGGCGATGTTCGGCTTGTCCCCCGAGGCGGTTGGGGTGGTGGGCGAGGATGGTGACGAGCCAGGCTGGGCCATTCTGTCCCGCAGGTTCGGCTACCTGCTGGAGCTGATGCGACCCTTGCCCCAGTGCATCGCGTTTGACGACGACGGCGAGGTCATCGGCTACGCCTTCACGGGCTTTTATAAAATCATCTTCGCCTATGGCGACACCCTGCCCGACGCCGTGGCCCAGGCCATCCGCAAGTCCGGGCAGGTCTACGACGAGGCCGTGGCCCGCGCCCGCGAGGCAAGAGGCATCAACCATGTCTAAGGCCACCTCCACCTCGGCCCGGCGCGTCCTGCGCGTGCTCAAGATTCTCAAGGGCCACTCCCTGCGCGGCCTCTCCAACGGCGATGTGGCCAAGGCCCTGGGCGAGAGCCCGGTCAACGTGACGCGCGCCCTGCAGGCGCTGGCCGAGGAGGGGATGGTCACGCAGCTGGACACGGGCCGCTGGGCACACTCCGTTGCCCTGCTCCAGATAGCCCAGGCCCACGCCAACGAAATGGCCGGGGCCCAGGACCGCATCATGGAACTCAACCGCCGCATCCTCACCGGATCGCAAAACTAGAAAGGAGACACCCATGAGTATGTTTGACGCAATGAATGACATCCTGAACATGACATTTGGGGAGCTTGTGGAGCTAGGGGAAGTGTCCTGCACCATCAAGGATGGCGACAATCCGGTTGCCGTCATGGCTGTGGTCAAGGGCGAGGACGCCTGCCGCGAAGTGCTGGCCGTGATCGCCAAGTATGAGGAGGCCGGGGATGACGTCTAACGATCAGAAAACGCTGGCCGAAGTGTACGCGGATCAGGGCACCCTGGCCATCCCCGAAGCCGAGCTGATGCAGGTGCAGAATAGCGCGGCCGTCGCAGCCCAGGCCGTCATGGATGTGGAGGGCGTTCTCCGCGACCTCGGGCGACTGGACGCGACCCTGTTTTATGCGAATGTCGCAGATTCCATGCTCGTGCAGATTTTTGAAAAGGTAAAAAAAGAAAAGGCTTACAAAAAGCTCCACTACTTCGACGAGGCCAAAAACCTGCGACAGTTTCAGACGCTAGAGGAGTTCTGCGAAATCAAGCTCGGAAAGTCCTACCGCAGACTGCAGGAACTTTCCCAGCACATGCAAGCCCTCGGCTCCGACCTCTACGAATCCGCCGAGCGCATCGGCTTCCGCAATCGCGATTACCGCGCCCTCAAGGCACTGCCGCCCGAGGATCAGGCCGTGGTCAAGCAGGCGCTGGAGAGCGAGAGCAAGGACGAGGTGCTGGACATCCTGCAAGACCTGGCCGCCCGACATCAGAGCGAAAATGAGGCCGCCAGGAAGGAGCGCGAGAACCTGACCGCCGATCTGGAGGCGCGCAGCAGGCTGCTGGAGGACAAGGCCAAGCGGCTCCAGACCACTGAGGAGGAGCTCTACAAGCTCAAGTCCCTGCCGCCGGACGCCAACCTGGAGCTCAAGCTGGCGCGGGAAGAGGAGGCGGTCAAGGCGCTGGACGCCGCCTACATGGGCGCGCTGGCCGAGATCAACCGGTTCCTGCTCCAGGTGGACGCCGTGCTCGGTGGCGAGGGCATCTCGGCGCAGACCGCCGAGTATGCCGTGGCCTCGGTGCAACACTACTGCGAGTGCGTCAACGCGGCCCTGGTCGAGCACGGCATCCCCGTGGACTTTGAGAACATCGTGGCCCCGGAGTGGATGCGCGGCGCGGCCAAGGCAGACCTGGAAGCGGGCCGCACGGGCCACGAGGCGTAACATGAAAGCGAACCTCGGCGAGATCGACACCCTGCGCGCCCTGGCCGCCCGCCTGGATGAGGCGGGACACGGTGAGCGCCAGCCTTTGGTCGGGCAAGTGGCCAAACTACTCTGCTGCTCGGAGCAGACCGTGTACCGCCGCCTGCGCCAGGAGATCGGCTGGGCCTCGGGCCGCAAGCGGCGCACGGACGCCGGGCGGATCAGCGTCAGTGAGGATACAGCCCTGGCTGCCGCCCATCTGGTGCATGTGGCTACCAGGAGCCATGGCAAGCGCACGCTGCCTGTGACCGTGGCGCGCAAGGTGTTGCGCGACAGCGGGTACACCGAGGCGGGTGTGTCTCCCTCTACGCTCTCGCGCGCCATGCGCCGATATGGCTGCCACCCGGACATGCTGGCCCAAGGCAAGCCCGCCGTGCGCCTGCGCAGCCTGCACCCCAACCACTGCTGGCAGGTGGACCCCTCGCTGTGTGTGCTGTTTTACCTGCCCAAGGGCGGATTGTCCGTCTGCGAGGAGAGCAAGTTCTACAAGAACAAGCCGAAGAACGTGGCGAAGATCGAACGGGAGCGCGTGTGGCGCTACGTCATCACCGACCACTACAGCGGCACCATCTACGTCAAATATGTGCAGAGCGCTGGCGAAACGGCGCAGTCGCTGGTGGACGTGTTCCTGGATGCCATCTCGGATCGCGGTCGGCACGACCCCATGCACGGGGTGCCGCACATGCTGCTCATGGACGCTGGCAGCGCCAACACCAGCCACCTGTTCCTCAACCTGCTCGACAGGCTGGGCGTGCGACACACGGTGCATATGCCGGGCAACGCCCGCGCCAAAGGGCAGGTGGAGCAAGCCAACAACTTGGTGGAGACCCAGTTCGAGGGGCGGCTCCGGTTCATGAACGTCCAGACCATCGCCGAGCTCCAAGCGCGAGCCGACGAGTGGCGCATGCACTACAACGCCCGCGCCATCCATACCCGCACAGGCAAGAGCCGCAACGATGTCTGGATGACCATCATCGAAGCCCAGCTGCGGCTGGCCCCTGACTTGGCCCTGTGCCGCGAACTGGTCACCACCCGGCCTGTGCAGGTGACGGTCCGCACGGACATGACCATCACCCACGCCATCAAGGGCTACGGCCGCAACGAGTATGACCTGCGGCTGGTGCCGGGGCTGGTGCCCAAGCTCAAGGTGGGCGTGGTGGTCAACCCGTACCGTGCCCCGGCCGTGGACGTGATCGTCGCCGATCCGGAGACGGGCGAGGACCGTATCTGGACCGTGGAGCCCATGAAGAAGAACGAGGCCGGGTTCTGGGAGTCCGCGCCGGTCATCGGTCAGGAGCACAAGGCCCAGCCGGACACCGTTGCCGACAGGCATGTCAAGCGCATTGTCGAGGCCGCTGGCGATGACCCCAGGCACATCCGGCCCCCTGCGCACGTCAACGTCATGGCCGACATCCGGCCCGCTCCCGAGTACATGCCGCGCCGTGGCCGCGACCTGGGGCTGGACGCCAGCCGCAGGGAGATCGCGCCGCTGACCGTGGCCGAAGCCGCGATCAAGCTCAAGCGGAGCCTGGGCGACCTGTGGCCCACAGAGGGCTACGCCTGGCTCTCGCAGCGGTATCCGGCTGGCGTGCCAGCCGACGAGCTGGACGCCATAGAGCATCGGTTCGCCGGGCGCGCAGCTGCCGTCACGCCGCTCAAACTGGTTGTCAACGAGGGATAAACCATGACGCTCAAGGATTTGCTCGAAGGGTGCGGACTGTCACAGCGCGATCTGGCGAGGGCTCTGGAGCTCTCCCCTGCGGCTGTGTCCGACATCGTCAACCATGAC
>Ga0180017_100658_pt1 | contig 10334 bp, 5 predicted proteins | sample KR46_S_MetaG_FD_129674 | JGI IMG/M metagenome (GOLD analysis project Ga0180017, IMG submission 129674) | Groundwater microbial communities from the Olkiluoto Island deep subsurface site, Finland - KR46_S_MetaG | ecosystem: Environmental > Aquatic > Deep subsurface > Groundwater | place: Finland...
CTCCCTCGGCTCGCCGGTCTCTGGAGTGACAACGACCTTGCGCTTGCCCTTGGTCTCGGAGCCGAAGGTGACGATGCCGTCGATGGAGGTGACAACGCCCATGTCCTTGGGCTTGCGCACCTCGAACAGCTCGGCAACGCGCGGCAGACCGCCGACGATGTCCTTGGTCTTGGACGATTCGCGCGGCTTGCGGGCGATGACATCGCCCGAGCGCACCGTGTCGCCGTCCTTGACCATGAGAATGGCGCCCACAGGCATGGCGAAGGTGGCGTCGATGGCCGTGCCCGCGCGCTTCTTGGGCCTGCCGTTCTCGCCCAGGATGGTCACTGCCGGGCGGAAGTTGGTGGTCCGGTATTCCATGATGGTATAGGACGCCTTGGAGGTGCGGTCCTCCTGGACGGTCTTGCCTTCGATGATGTCGGTGAAGCTGATGATGCCGGAGGCATCGACGATGAACGGCTCCATGTACGGATCCCATTCGGCCAGGGGAGCGCCCTTCTTGACCATCTGGCCCTCATCGACCAGCAGACGCGCGCCGGACGGCAGCACGTATTTCTCGCGCTCGCGGCCCTGCTCGTCCACGATGCCCACCTGGCAGCTCTTGCCGAGCACCATCTTGTGTCCGTCGGCGTTGACGACCGTGCGCATGCGCGAGCAGACCACGCGGCCCTGGTGCTGCGACTCGATGGACGAGGATTCGATTTCCTTGGACGCGGTACCACCGATGTGGAAGGTGCGCATGGTCAGCTGGGTGCCCGGCTCGCCGATGGACTGGGCGGCGATGATGCCGACCGTCTCACCGACGTTGACCAGATGCCCGCGGGCCAGATCGCGTCCATAGCACATGGCGCAGATGCCCTGCCTGGACTTGCAGGTCAGGCCCGAACGCATGGTGATGGAGTTCACGCCCGTGGCGTCGAGCTTGGCGGCGTAGTGCTCGTCGATCATGGTATTGGCGGGGATGACCATTTCGCCGGTCTCCTCGTCGTAGATCGGGAACATGGTCACGCGGCCCTTGACCCGCTCGGCCAGCCGCTCCTTGATCTCGCCGCCCTTGATGTAGTGGGTCAGCTCCAGGCCGTCCACGGTGCCGCAGTCCAGCTCGGACACGGTCACATCCTGAACGACATCGACCAGACGGCGGGTCAGGTAACCGGAGTTGGCGGTCTTGAGTGCCGTATCCGCCAGACCCTTACGTGCGCCGTGGGTGGAGATGAAGTACTGGAGGACCGAGAGTCCCTCGCGGAAGGACGCGGTGATGGGCGTCTCGATGATCTCGCCAGAGGGCTTGGCCATCAGGCCGCGCATGCCAGCCAGCTGGCGCATCTGGTCCTGGTTGCCTCGCGCGCCGGAGGTGGCCATCATGTAGATGGGGTTGAAGCTGGAGTTGACCTCGGTCCTGCCGGTCTTGGGATCGGTCAGGATGTCGGTGCTCATCTCCTGCATCATTTCATTGGAGATGTCGTTGGTCGTCTTGGTCCAGACGTCAACAACCTTGTTGTATTTCTCGGTCCTGGTGATGATACCGTCCTGGAACTGGTTCTCGATCTCCTCGACCTCGTTGTGGGCGGCCTCGAGCAGCCCGGCCTTGGCATCGGGAATCTTCAGGTCCTTGACGCCGATGGTCACACCGGCGCGGGTGGCGTATTCGTAGCCCAGGTCCTTGATGCGGTCGCACAGGATGACCGTGGCCTTGGTGCCTGCCAGACGGTAGGCTCCGGTGACCAGGGCGGCGATGTTCTTCTTGTTGAGCACGCAGTTGACCATGTCAAAGGGCATCTTCTCCGGCAGCAGCTCGCTGACGATGATGCGCCCGGTGGTGGTCTCCACGATCTTGCCGTCGATGCGCACCTTGATGCGCGCATGCAGGCCCACCACCCCGTGGTCGTGGGCGGAGATGACCTCAGAGGGATCAGAGAAGATCATGCCCTCGCCCCGCTCGAAGGAGCGCGGCGTGGTCAGGTAGTACAATCCGAGGACGATGTCCTGGGAAGGGTTGATGATGGGCGAGCCGTTGGAAGGGCTGAGGATGTTGTTGGTGGACATCATCAGCACGCGGCACTCGATCTGCGCCTCCACCGACAGCGGCACGTGCACGGCCATCTGGTCGCCGTCGAAGTCCGCGTTGTAGGCGGAGCAGACCAGCGGATGCAACTGGATGGCCTTGCCCTCGACGAGCAGCGGCTCGAAGGCCTGGATGCCCAGGCGGTGCAGGGTCGGGGCGCGGTTGAGCATGATCGGGTACTCGCGGACCACGTCCTCCAGGATATCCCAGACGACCAGGTCTTCGCGCTCGACCATTTTCTTGGCCGACTTGATGGTGGTGGCGATTTCGCGCTTCTCAAGTTCGGCGTAGATGAACGGCTTGAACAGCTCAAGGGCCATCTTCTTGGGCAGGCCGCACTGATGCAGCTTGAGCTTGGGGCCGACCACGATGACCGAACGGCCAGAGTAATCAACGCGCTTGCCCAGCAGGTTCTGGCGGAACCGGCCCTGCTTGCCCTTGATCATGTCGGACAGCGACTTGAGCGGGCGGCCATTGGTGCCGGTGATGGCGCGGCCACGGCGACCATTGTCGAACAGGGCGTCCACCGCTTCCTGCAACATGCGCTTCTCGTTGCGGATGATGATCTCGGGCGCACCGAGCTCAAGCAGCCGCTTCAAGCGGTTGTTGCGGTTGATGACGCGGCGGTACAGGTCGTTGAGGTCCGAGGTGGCGAAACGGCCACCGTCCAGGGGGACCAGCGGGCGCAGCTCGGGCGGGATGATGGGAATCACTTCCATGATCATCCACTCAGGCTTGTTGCCGGATTCGAGGAAGGCCTCGACAATCTTCAGCCGCTTGGTGATTTTCTTCTTCTTGGTCTGCGACCGGGTGGACTGCGACTCTTCGCGCAGCTCGATGCGCAGCGCGCTCAGGTCCAGGGCCTCCAGCATGACGCGGACAGTTTCCGCGCCCATGCCGACCTTCAGGGCGTCTTCGCCAAAATGGTCGATGACCTGGAAGTACTGGTCCTCGCTGACCACCTGATGCTTCTTGAGCGGGGTCTCGCCCGGATCAAGCACGATGAAGGAGTCGAAGTAGAGCACCTTCTCAAGGTCGGCCATGGTGATGTCGAGCAACGTGCCGATCTTGGACGGCAGCGTCTTCAAAAACCAGATATGGGCAACGGGCGCGGCCAGCTCGATGTGGCCCATGCGCTCGCGGCGGACCTTGGAGGCGATGACCTCGACGCCGCACTTCTCGCAGACGATTCCGTGATGCTTCATGCGCTTGTACTTGCCGCAGTTGCACTCATAGTCCTTGCCCGGGCCGAAGATCTTGGCGCAGAAAAGGCCGTCACGCTCCGGCTTGAAGGTGCGGTAGTTGATCGTTTCCGGCTTTTTCACTTCGCCAAAAGACCACTCTCTGATGGTCTCGGGCGAGGCGATGGATATCTGGATAGCCTTCAGGTTACGCCCCTGGGCGGCGGCATTCGGCGCTCCACGCAAGGTGAACAGATCGTCCAACGTCATGGATATCCCCTAGAGTAAAAAGTTATCATATGCCCGGCCAGTCAAAGGACTGGCCGGGCTTATCACCGAAAATGTCCGGCCTTAAGCGATGTAGGGCCGCTGCGGGGCAGTGGACTGACGCTTGCGGTCCTCATAGTGCAGGGTCACATCCAGACCCAGCGACATGAGTTCCTTGACCAGGACGTTGAAGGATTCCGGCAGGCCGGCTTCCAGGAAGTTGTCGCCCTTGACGATCTTCTCGTACATCTTCACGCGGCCCTGCACATCGTCGGACTTGACGGTGAGGAACTCCTGCAGAAGATAGGCGGCTCCGTAGGCCTCCAGGGCCCAGACTTCCATCTCGCCCAGGCGCTGGCCGCCAAACTGGGCCTTGCCGCCCAGGGGCTGCTGCGTGACCAGGGAGTAAGGGCCGGTGGACCGGGCGTGGATCTTCTCGTCGACCAGGTGGTGCAGCTTGAGGATGTACATGACACCCACAGTGACACGGCTGTGGAAGGGTTCGCCGGTGCGGCCATCATACAGGATGAACTTGCCGTCGTCGGCGAGTCCGGCCTTCTCCAGCCAGCCCCAGATCTCTTCCTCGTTGGCGCCGTCAAAGACCGGGGTCTTGGCGACGATGCCCTTCCTGACCTTCTTGATGGCCTCCACAAGCTGCTCGTCAGACAGGGAATCGATGAGGATGTCCATGTCCTTGTCCTCGAAGAAGCCCTTGACATCCTTGCGCATGTCCTTGAAGGCGTTCTCCTCGTACATGGCATTGAGCTGCTCGCCGAGCTTGCGGCCCGCCATGCCCAGGTGCGTTTCCATGATCTGCCCGATGTTCATACGGGAGGGAACGCCAAGGGGGTTGAGCACGATGTCCATGGGCGTGCCGTCCTCGAAGAACGGCATGTCCTCTTCGGGCAGGATGGACGAGACAACACCCTTGTTGCCATGGCGTCCGGCCATCTTGTCGCCCACGCTGAGCTTGCGCTTCACGGCCACGTAGACCTTGACCATCTTGATGACGCCGGGCGGCAGGTCGTCGCCCTCGGTCACCTTCTCGCGCTTCACGTCGTAGAGGTTCTTGATGAAGTGAATGTGCTGATCATAGTCGGCCATGATCATCTTGATCTGCTCGTTGGGATCCTTGTCAAAGATGCCCAGCAGCTTCTTGACCGGCACAGAGTCGATGGCCTCGCGGTCCACCACGTCGCCGATCTTGCCGAGCAGGGCCTTCTTGTTCCCGGCCAGATCCTTCTTGTATGTCTCGCCCTTGACCGCGGCCCAGATCTTCTCCCGGGTGGCGTCGGTCAGGGACGCAATGTGTTTCATTTCCTTGGCGTCAAAGGCCGCCAGCTCGGCGTCCTCGATGGCCTTGGTGCGCTCGTCCTTGTCGCCGGAGCGGCGGTTGAAGACCTTTACGTCGACGATGGTGCCGGAGATTCCCGGCGGCACCTTGAGGGACGTGTTCTTCACATCGCGCGCCTTGTCGCCGAAGATGGCGCGCAGGAGCTTTTCCTCAGGCGTCAGCTGGGTCTCGCCCTTGGGCGTGATCTTGCCGACCATGATGTCGTCGGGCTTGATGCGCGCGCCGATGCGGATGATGCCGCACTCGTCAAGGTTCCTGAGCATCTCCTCGGAAACGTTGGAGATGTCACGAGTCACTTCCTCGGGTCCAAGCTTGGTGTCACGGGCGACGAGTTCGAATTCCTCGATGTGGATCGAGGTGAAGACGTCCTCCTTGACCATGCGCTCGGAGATGAGGATGGAGTCCTCGAAGTTGAAACCGCACCAGGGCATGAACGCCACGAGCAGGTTCTTGCCCAGGGCGAGTTCGCCGTCCTCGATGCCGGGGCCGTCGGCGAGCACGTCGCCCTTCTTGATCACCTGCCCCACCTGGACCCTGGGCCGCTGGCCAAAGCAGGAGTTCTGGTTGGACTTGTGCCATTTCTGGAACTCGTAGTGCTTGGCACCGCCCGAGTTGCCGTAGATCCCGTTGTCGTAGTTGACGATGACGCGCTCGGCATCGACGAAGTGGACCACGCCGTCCTCTTCGGCCAGGACACAGGCCCCGGAGTCGCGGGCGACCGGGCCTTCCATGTCGGTGCCGACCAGGGGCTGCTCAGCCTGGAGCAGGGGCACGGCCTGACGCATCATGTTGGAGCCCATGAGCGCGCGGTTGGCGTCGTCATGCTCCAGGAAGGGAATCAGCGCGGCGGAGATGGAAACCGTCTGGCTCGGGCTGATGTCCATGCAGGTCACTTCTTCGGCCAGGGTCAGCTGCACGTCGCCGCTGATGCGGGCGTTGACGCGCGGGTTGACAAAGGTGCCGGTCTCGTCAAGGGGTGCGTTGGCCTGGGCCACCACTTCCTTGGCCTCCTTGGAGGCGTCCATGTAATGGACCTCGCTCGTGACCTGCTTGTTCCTGACCATGCGGTACGGCGTCTCAATGAATCCGTAGTCGTTGACCTTGGCGTAGGTGGTCAGGGAGACGATCAGACCGATGTTCGGTCCTTCGGGCGTCTCAATGGGGCAGATGCGGCCATAGTGCGAGGTGTGCACGTCGCGCACCTCAAAGCCCGCGCGCTCGCGGGTCAGGCCACCGGGTCCCAGGGCGGACAGACGGCGCTTGTGAGTGACCTCGGAGAGCGGGTTGGTCTGATCCATGAACTGGCTGAGCTGGGATGTTCCGAAGAACTCCTTGAGCACTGCCGCGACCGGCTTGGGGTTGATCAGGTCGTGGGGCATGAGGGTGGCCACTTCCTGGAGGCTCATGCGCTCCTTGATGGCGCGCTCCATGCGCACAAGACCGATGCGGTACTGGTTCTCCACCAGCTCGCCCACGGGGCGCACCCGGCGGTTGCCCAGGTGGTCGATATCGTCAGCCGGGCCATGGGAGTCCTTCAGGCGAAGGAGTTCCTTGACGGCCAGGAGAATGTCCTCGTTGGTCAGGGTGCGGATGTTGAGGTCCACCTCCTGGTTCAGGCGCGAGTTGAGCTTGTAGCGGCCCACGCTGGAGAGGTCGTAGTAGTCCGCGCTGCGGAACAGGTTCTCGAAGAAGTTGGCCGCGATCTCCGGGGTCGGCGGCGAACTGGGCCGCAGACGGCGATATATCTCGATCTGGGCGGTCTCCAGGTCTGTGGTTTTGTCGAGCAGCAGGGTGTCGCGCAGGGAGGAGGAAACGTCGAGGCCGCGGGTGTGCAGCACGTTCAGTTCCTTGATTCCGGCCTCGCGAATCCTGGTGATCATGTCCTGGGTCAGCTCATCGGCGGCCTCGGCGATGACCTCGCCGTTCTTGTCAACGATGTCTGCGGCCAGGAACAGGCCCACAAGGGTGTCGGGATCGATCTCGACGGACTTGACGCCCGCGCGCACGATCTTCTTCCAGGCGCCCCTGGTGACGGGCGTGCCCTTGGCCACCAGGATCTGATCGCCGTCCTTGATGTCGGCAAAGGCTATTTCCTTGCGGAACTGCTCAGCCACCACGGAGCGCTGCACCTTGCTCTTGAGCAGGGTGTATGATTCGATGTCGTAGTAGTATTCGAGAATGTCCGAGCGCGACAGCCCCATGGCCTTGAGCAGGATGGTGGCGGGCATCTTGCGGCGGCGGTCGATGCGGACATACAGGATGTCCTTGTGGTCGAAGTCGAAATCGAGCCAGGAGCCGCGCATCGGGATGATGCGGCTCGAGTACAGCACCTTGCGGCTGGAATGGGACTTGCCCGAATCGTGCTCGAAGATGATGCCGGGAGAGCGCTGCAACTGGTTGACGATGACACGCTCGGTGCCGTTGATGACATAGGTACCCTTGTCCGTCATCAGCGGCAGCGTGCCGAAGTATATGTCTTGTTCCTTGATGTCGCGAATGGTGCGGTTGTCCGTTTCTTCGTCCCCGTCAAAAACTACGAGACGGACAGTTATACGAATGGGCGTCTCGTAGGTCAAACCCTTGGAGATGCACTCATCGACGTCGTATTTTGGCTCACCGATTTCATATTTGACGAAATCAAGGCTGGCGGTCTTGTTGAAATCTTCAATGGGAAACACGGACCGGAACACGCTCTCAAGTCCGAAATCGCCACGGCTGGCGGGCGGAGTGCCCAGCTGGAGAAACCGCTTGTAGGAATCAACCTGAAGCTCCAGCAGGTGCGGGATGGGAAGCGTGTTGACGATGTTACCGAATTTTTTTCTGAGTTGACCCATTGTACCCTCATGCATGAGTGGTTGATGGTTGGGGCGGGAAGTCGTGTGCGCACTTGCTGCCCACTGTCGGCCACAGCGGCCGCGTGGATTCGGACGCTGCGTAAAAAGGTGCTAACCATGGCCGGGATACCGGTCCCGAAGCGCATGTGGAACGGGGAAACAGGCAATCGCCTCCGCCCACAGTGCCAAAGCCCGATGGCGAAACCGATCACCCAGTGTATATAGAGACAGAGCAAAGAGCGCAACACCCTTGTCACAGGGCGAGCGCTCTTTGCCTTGTTCAGCTTAAGTGACAGAAGTTACTTGATTTCAACTTCAGCGCCGGCTTCCTTCAGCTGCTTGGCAGCGTCGTCAGCCTCGTCCTTGGAAACGGCTTCCTTGATGGCCTTGGGGGCCTCGTCGACAACGGCCTTGGCCTCTTTCAGGCCCAGGCCGGTCAGGGCGCGGACAGCCTTGATAACGGCGATCTTGTTGGCACCTGCGTTGGTCAGCATGACGGTGAACTCGGTCTGCTCCTCGGCGGCATCGGCAGCAGCGGCAGCCGGGGCGAGCATGACGGCGGCAGCCGGGGCAGCAGCCTCGACACCGAAAACGTCTTCCAGCTCTTTGATGAACTTGGACAGTTCCAGAACGGTCATGTTGCCGATGAATTCGACAACTTGCTCTTTGGTGATGTCAGCCATGATAAATTCTCCTTACGAAAGATTCGCTTTGAACCTGGTTTACGCGGCTTCCTTCTGTTCCTTGATCGCAGTCAAGGCATAGAGGAACTTGCGTTCGATGTTTGCGAACAAGCACACGAAATTGCGCGGTACGGCCTGCATTGTGCCGAGTACGGAACTCAAGAGCTCAGGCTTACTGGGCATCTTGGCAAGTTCCTTCACGCCGTCGCTGTCAAGAAAATCCCCTTCAAGAGAGCCAAAACGCAGAGCGAACTTCTTGTTCGTCCTGTCAAATTCGGCCAGCGTCTTGGCCAGGGCGACAGGATCGTCGTACCCCAGCGCAATGGCGCAGTTCTCTTTGAGGTGTTCGCTCAATTCACCGTGATCGGTATCCTTGAGAGCCAACCGGGCCAGGGTATTCTTGACGACCTGGTAGTCCACCCCGACTTCGTAGCACTTGGCGCGGAGTTGAGTGATCTCCTCCACGGTCAGTCCCTTGAAGTCGGTGACGACGGCAATGCTTGCCCGCGCAGCTTTCTTGTGCAGCTGCTCGATGATCTGGGCTTTTTCTTGCCTGTTCATCCACCACTCCTCGTCGTTCGGCCCGGAAAGCAGGTCAAAGCGTTGTCTGAGCAGGGTATTAAGGGATCACAGCCCCACCTGCCGTCTCTGACTCAACTCTCCGTGCGATTATCTACAGGACGGCCCGCAAGGGGCCGTCCGGCATTCCGTATCAGCCAGTTTAGGCTTCGATAAACTTCCTGATGGCCAGGGGGTCGATCTTCACGCCAGGGCCCATGGTCGTAGCAACTGCCATGGCCTTCATGTAAGTGCCTTTGGCGCTGGAGGGCTTCATGCGCATGATCTGGGCCAGCAGCGTCTTCAGGTTCTCACACAGCTTCTCGGTGCCAAAGGAGACCTTGCCGATGGGTGCATGCAGCACACCGGCCTTGTCCACCTTGAACTCGACCTTGCCCGCCTTGAGCTCTGACACGGCCTTGACCACATCCATGGTCACAGTGCCGGTCTTGGCGTTGGGCATCAGGCCGCGCGGTCCGAGCAGACGCCCGATCTTGCCGACCAGGGCCATCATGTCCGGGGTGGCGACGGCCTTGTCGAAATCGAGCCAGCCGCCCTGGATCTTCTCAACCAGGTCGTCTGACCCGGCGTAGTCGGCTCCGGCGGCCTTGGCCTCGGCAATCTTCTCGGACTTGCAGAAAACTACCACGCGCACATCCTTGCCAAGCCCATTGGGCAGGCTGACGGCGCCTCTGATCATCTGATCCGAATACTTGGGATCAACGCCGAGGTTGATGGCAACGTCCACGGTCTCGTCGAACTTGGCGAAGGCGCCTTCGATGGCGGTCTTCACGCCTTCCTCGACCTGCACGCGCAGGTTCGTGTCCCTGTCGCCGACGGCGTTGCGGAATTTCTTTCCTTGCTTGGGCATTTGGTATTTCCTCTCTAGCCTTTGACTTCAAGACCCATGCTACGGGCAGTTCCCTCGATCTGCAGCATGGCCTTTGCGATGTCATTGGCGTTCAGGTCCGGCATCTTCATTTCGGCAATTTCGCGGATCTGGGCCTTGGTGACCTTGCCGACTTTTTCCTTGTTGGGCACACCGGACCCTTTCTCCAGCTTGGCGGCCTTGAGCAGCAGCACGGCAGCGGGCGGGGTCTTGGTGATGAAGTCAAAGGAGCGGTCTGCGAAGACCGTGATGACAACCGGGATTATAAGTCCCTTCTGTTCCTGCGTCCTGGCGTTGAACGTCTTGCAGAACTCCATGATGTTCACGCCATGCTGACCCAGCGCCGGACCGACCGGCGGGGAGGGGTTGGCGCTCCCGGCGGGAATCTGCAGTTTGATCTTTCCGATTTCTTTCTTGGCCATTGTATTCCTCGATGAGAAATTTCGCTGTTGCGAGTATTTCCAGGTTACCCTTTGTCCACCTGGACAAAATCAAGCTCCACC
>Ga0180017_100659_pt1 | contig 10294 bp, 6 predicted proteins | sample KR46_S_MetaG_FD_129674 | JGI IMG/M metagenome (GOLD analysis project Ga0180017, IMG submission 129674) | Groundwater microbial communities from the Olkiluoto Island deep subsurface site, Finland - KR46_S_MetaG | ecosystem: Environmental > Aquatic > Deep subsurface > Groundwater | place: Finland...
CGCCTTGTACTCATCCCAGAGCAGAAGCAGGGTCACGGAACGGCGCTTGCGCTCTATGTGGACGTCGGCCCAGTTCGGTTCCGGTCGCCTCACGGAACTTGGCGGCAGGGATGGAAAGAGCAGTTTTCAAGCGCCGAGTCGGACAGGCTTGGCGGCAACGGCCAACGGAGGTTGGCAACCTGAGCCCTTGCGCAGGTACTCGGAGACGGTGTTGTGTGAGATCTTGAGACTGAGGCCGATCTGGCGTGCAGACCCGCTGCGAATTTTTCCACCGAGTCTGACGCCTTTGGGGCTGGTCAGTTTGTTCCGGAATCGGTGGTCAGTTAGCCGTGGAATCCGTGGTCACTTACCCATGGAATCGATGGTCAGTTTCCGCCGGAATCCGTTGTCAGTTTGGACCGGAATACGCACCCCCCTGAGAAAGGGCCAGAATCGTGCCTCACGCTTTGCGATTCTTTGCGGTTACCTTGCTTCTGTCATCGATATGCTTTCTCCAAGTGTCTAAAGCCATAATATCGGCGAGCAGTTCGTCTGGTTCAGGAAAGGCAATGCCGCCTTGCAGCGCTTTATCGTGCGCGTAATTCGAACACTTTGTCATGCCCGAATATACCTTCGCATAGTCGTCATCTTCAACAACAACTCCCGCAAGCCTTTGTGTTTCGACACCTTTCCGAAATCGAATGATCACTTCGCGCAAAAGTACTTCTTCGACAGCCCTCTCCCATGTCATGCGGAGTCTGAAATACGCATCAACTATTTGTCGTTGGTACTCCTGCTCTTCGCCATCCCTGTGTAGTTTGGCGATAGTTTGTTGCTGGTCCTTTAAGGCACCTAGCCGCTTACTAGTGCTTTTTCCCTCGAACGGGAGATCTGGATCTGGCACGCCGAAGCCTTCGTGACGGCGTGTTAGGCTCTGTGTCGAAATTTGCACCTTGGCAAGCTTTGTCTCTTCTACCAATAGGCAAAGAAAATAAATGTCATGCGTAAACACGATCACTTGGCGTTTAGCAGCTTCTGCCGCAAGTCGCTTTGCGACACGCTCACGACGACGATGATCAAGGGAGGAAACAGGGTCGTCAAAGACAATTCCACCCTTGCCACCACTCAGTCCAACTTCTGCCAAAAAGGAGCCAATTGCTATTGCACGTTGTTCACCTTCACTAAGGATTTCACAGGGGTTACGGTTCTGTGGTAGTTCTAGCTTTAGCTTGTGCAAAGCCTTCCCCTGGTCAGCGCGACTCTTTAACGACACTCGGAGAGTGCTTACCCCCAAAGCCTTAAATTCACTGTTGAGAGCATCAGCTAGTTCTTTCGATACGACCTTTTCTGCCAATTCGGACGTCTTCCGCGAAATAGCATTGGTTTTAAGGGCTGACAGGCATCGCTTAAGTTTAGCCTGATGATCAAGTCTAGCTACCGTCAACATCACGGCGTCCTTTACTTGCCTGAATCGAATTCGCGCATCGAGTTCATCGAACTGCTTTTGAAGTGCAGCACGCGCCTCCTCGTCCGAAGCTTTCTCAAGAGTTTCGGCGTCGGTGTTTAGTTTGTCGGCAAGCGTTTGGAATCGTGCAGAAGGGTTAGCGAGTGGCAGATTTGTTCCTTCCCATTTGTGTGACAGAACTGATGCTTTAATGGCTTCCTGTCGAGAGGTTAACGCTCCCTCAAACGCTCTTGCGTCTTCTGCAAGTTTTGAATCTAAGCTTTCTATCTCCTTATATGTTACATCGTCGATATTTAGCGCCAGATCAATATTAACGAATAAATTGTACTCTTTATACAATGCAGAATGTCGTGCGCGAACGGTTTTTTCAGATTCTTCTTGTATAAAGGACTCAAAGCGCAATAAACGTTCTGCTCCTTCAGAAAGAGGTTGCTGACATAGCGGGCAACGTGAATCAGTGCCTAGATTAGGGAATGTTTTTTCTGGATGCGACTCAAGCGCGAACTTACGAGCGGATTCGAACAATTCACGCCATGCATCCCCCCCCGTGCCAGGCAGTAAGCTTTCACTATCTTTAAATTGCTTAGCAGCAAGTTCTGCAGCAATTTGTGCGGTACGGTAACTGTCTGCTAGGCCACGAAACTTGGTGAACACTGCGTCATCCACTAGCGCGCCTTTGTCGACTGCGTTTGTTGCAATGGTCGTGAGTCGACTGGCACAGTATCTCAATTGGGTTGCTTTTTCTTTGGGATTGTTTTCTTTCAGGCTCTTATCCAGCGCTACGTGTAGGTCTAAATCTTCCTGAGACAGCGTGGCGAGTGCGTCAATATCTGCCTGTTTAGTTTTTTCCGAAAGTCCTTTAATTAGCTTTCCAACAGGTGTGTCGCCGTGAAGTGGTATAAATGCCGTAACGTCAGGCGCTGACTGCGTCTGTTCTAATTCGATATCGGTCTTCAGTTGCTTGCAGAGCTTAGCCAAACCTTCGAACACATCAAGTCCGTAGGGAACGTAAGAAAAGTCATCTTCGCTATCGAGATAGGCACGCGCGCACCGTGAATCAAAGATTGTCATAGAAGACAGTACAGGGGGAGCTTCTTTGCCATCGGTCCATTGCACATCTTGCTCGATACCATCAATGGTGATTTCAAAAATAGATTTGGCTTTTCCCGATTTGTCTAGCGGAAGATTGGCATTGGGATGAATTGCTTCTATCTGGTCGCGGGCTCGGCAGGCTCGTTTCAGTACACGGGAGTAGCCAGATTTGCCTGAACCATTGTCTCCGTAGATTACTGTCATGCCTCTAGCGCTGAACGGCAGGCGCTGGTTCTGGGCGATTGCATTGACGTGCTGCATATCTTTTATAGCAAGCAGCTCAACTTTTGTTTTCATTCCTGCTGGCACGGGGATTTGGTCGGCCGTAAGGGGTTTGGGCTTTCGACCATTTGGATCGGTAATGCCGTGCGCAGATTTAACAAGAGCGAACAGGTCGTCCCGATCTTCCGAAGTCAAATCCTGCTTAGCCAGTAAGCGAGCCACTGCATCACTTTGCCATGCTGGAATATTCTGCGACCATGTTAGAATTTCTTGTAGTAGTGTCAAAATAGGTTCCTCATATTCATCCATCTTGGTGGGGGCTCTTTAAGCATGCTTTGGCACATTTCATTTAATTGATGAATTAGGTTGCGTCATGGTAATAGGCTCTGCATGTCACGTATGTAGTTGGTATATTTGTTCCAGCCAAGAAGGATTACTACTTGCTTTGCTAGACTCTGATTAGGATGATTGGCCAGTGAAAACTGTGCCCCTTGTTCTGCTTCGAGGTTAGCAAACAGGTCGGTAACGGACTGATGGAAGTTACCTTCCTCATAGTGGAGGGCTTGATTTCGGGCCTGCCAAATGACTTGCTTTAAAGAAGCCGTGCCTATTTTTCGACCTTCAGGCGCTGCAACTAGGCTGCCATGAACAAGTGAAATGCCTTGTTTGGCAATTTGTAGAATCGCTCCCGAAATAGCCTGTATGGCTCGCTGCCGTGTCCCAATGCTTGCTTGAAGGGTGGCCAGTTTTCCTTGTATTCCCTTTGTTTTCGCTGCGGCCTCGGCCATTCGGCTGAATGCCGCCATCACATAGACCTCCGAGAAATCGTCGTTTAGATCACTGGTTTCAAAATCCCATCCGTAAACGCGCAACTGAGCTTCGACTTGTGTCAGTTCTGCTGCCAGTTTCTCCAACATGCCTTCCTCATCGGTAGCGAGTTGGATGAGATTTTTTACAGCGAACTCCGTGTCGATGATGTATTGGTTCATAGCGATATTGTTCATCCTATCGTTGTGCTTTAACCGCGCCAAACGCGTAAGAGCAGACAGTATTTAAGCCATGCCCTTGCTCATCCTTAGGCTGTACTCGCATACAAGGTCATTTTTCATTTTGACGTCCTTAGCAAATTTGATTGCGCGTGTCTGCAAGACGTGGGCGTGGGATTTTCTTTCTGAAGATCCCGCACACTACCCTTTCTAGGACTAATCGAGAACGATGGGGCGGGTAGTAGACAGCGGTGTCCATTGGACGCAGGGATAGTGAAGACGTTTAAGCTCGGGTGCCCAGTGGTCGAATCTGTCGGCGTATAAGCGTCACGATTGTCCAGGCGATATGGGCAATACAAGGGCTTGTGTCTGAAAAGTGGGGAGAGGGTGGGGAGAGGCTTGGCTGTCTAGGCTTAGTAAAGCAAAGGTCCTATGGGGTTTTGTCCATAAGTCCTTAATTTTTATGGTCCCAGGGCGGGACTTGAACCCGCACGATCCGAAGATCAAGGGATTTTAAATCCGTTGGACGCACGGTCAGTGCAATGGTCGCTGGTAGCAGAAGTTCTCACTCATTGACCGTAAAGGGCAACACCTTTCGACTCTGTCCCGCCTTCAGTTCGTCCAGGTAGCTCGCCCACTGCTGCATCATCTTCCGGCGCTCTGGAAGGTATTCGGCATAGTTGTAAGCACTCCTGACCTCGTTTCGCTTGCCGTGAGCAAGCTGACGCTCAATATGGTCGCGGTTGTATCCTAACTCGTTCAAAAGTGTGCTGGCCATAGAGCGAAAGCCATGACCGGTCATCTCTTCCTTTGCATATCCCATGTAGCGCAAGGCCGCGTTGACAGTGTTTTCCGACATCGGCCGGGCACTCCCGCGACGACCAGGGAAGAGGTAACGTCCGGCACCAGTAAGTGGGCGCAGTTCGTTTTCTAGGATCGCTAGAGCCTGTTTGGAAAGAGGGACAATGTGGAGGACGCGGGCTTTCATCTTCTCCGACGGAATACGCCACTCCTGGCGCTCAATGTTGAATTCTGACCATTCGGCATGCCGCAGCTCGCCAGGACGAACGAAGAAGAGGGGAGCCAAGCGCAAGGCACACCGGACGACATTCCCGCCCTGGTACTCGTCAATGCGTCTAAGAAGGTCGGCAACACCGTCTTGATCTGTAATGCTTGGGTGGTGCGTGTGGACAACGAGCTTGAGAGCTCCGCGAAGATCCGTCGCGATGTTGCGGTCACAATAGCCATTAGCGACGCCATATCGGAAGATCTGGCCGCAAGTACTCAGTTCTCGGTGTGCTGTTTCAACGGCTCCCCTGGCTTCGATTCTACGGAGGACCGCAAGGAGTTCCGGGGCAAGAATTGAGCGAAAAAATCGGGGACCGATCCAGGGAAAGATATTCTTTTCAAGGCCCCGCATAATACGTTGCGCGTGCCCCGGTGTCCAGGTGTGTTCCCGTGAAGCGTGCCATTCACAGGCGATTTCTTGAAAGGTTCTGGAGTCTAAAGCATGTTCGACGTCCAGCGCCTTCATGACGGCTGCAGGGTCAAAACCTTCTGCCAGGATCGCCCGCTTTTCAAGAGTCTTCGCGCGGGCGTCTGCAAGCGATACCTCCGGCCAAGTGCCGAAAGAGAGCCGCTTTTCCTTGCCAGCGAAGCGATACTTCCAGCGCCAAAGCTTCGAGCCCTTGGGGGAAATTTCCAGATAGAGGCCCTTCTCGTCGAACATCCTCGTGGTTTTTTCTAAAGATTTTGCAGCTTTAATTTTTGCAATATTAAGTGGCATTTAGGTACCTCCTGGGGGCATTTTGGGGAGAAAAATAAGAAGATGTCGCTCGATGCCCCCAGAAATGCCCCCAGAAGGTTGGGAGGTCAAGAGCGAAACTGAGAGGTGTTGAGAATGTTGATTCACAGAATATGCCGAAATTACAGTCTTTTCATGGGATGAGGGCACAAAAAAAGCCCACGTTTGTGGGCTTATTTTTGTTGCTGGTGGAGATGCACTCCTTCAAATAGGCTTCAATTTCTTCATGCGTGCGTTCCATGGGTTTGTAATCCGGTATGAGCGCGTTGTATTTATTGGAGAAATGCTCCCTGATCGCCTTGCCGCTGCCCGAGCCTTCTGGAGTTGACTGTTTGCCGTGAAGGAAAATGATTGTCTTTTTCATGATGCGTCTCTCTTTTGCTGATCTTTTTGCGTGAGGTTGGTTCGAGCCCGGAGGTCATTTCTCCCAAAATTCGAGCCGAGCCTTGGAGATGAGCTTGAAGATCCGTCCGTCATCAGTCCCTCTGGTCCGGCCTGTCAGTCCATCAATCCAGCGATTCGGTATCCCTCTCTTGCCGTGGAGCGCGCCGACAGCGGCCCCGACGATGGACGCAATGGTGTCGTTGTCCATCGTGTCGTTGACGGCCCGGACGATTGCTTCTTCCGGGTCATGGGCGTGGCGCATGAGGATGTACAGGACGCTTGGCACGGTCTCCAGCAGATAGGCTCCAGAGCGCCAGATTTCGCAGGCTTCCACGACGCTCAAGTTTTCGGCGTGCGCCCAGGCGAGCTTCTCGCTGACAAATTGATGCAACGGACCATCGAAGGAGTACTTCATGCATCCGCTTCTCGGAGCGTATCCGATGGTGCCTTGAAGATCGGCGGCGATGGCTGTGTATCTTTCCGGCCACCATTGCGGTGGCGGGGGAGTCTTCATATCCATCAATTCCCAGAGCATGGCCGTGAAGGCCAGGCATGAGGATGTGGACGCATGGTCATTGTGGGTCATCATGGCCGAGAGGGCCGTGTCGGTCCAGATGTCCGTGCCGCCGTGGCGCAGGTGCGGGATGAGCATGGGGGCGATGCGCATGAGCGCGCCGTTGCCGGCGGAATGCGGTCCGCTTTCATGCCAGGGTCGACCGGATTTGAATGCGTCAAGAAAGCCCTTCACGGTCTGGCCGATGCCGTAAATCCTGCCGCTTTCCGCGAATTTTCGAGCCAGATGCTCCGGTATGAACTCGCCCTTGTCATCGATCAGTTGCTCCAGAGTCCAGAATGTGAGCTGGGTGTCATCGCTGGGATACCCCTTGGCGTTGTCGCTCTGGTCGCAGATCAGATAGTCGCGGATTTCGCCATGGAGTTGATGTCTGACCAAGGGAAGCTTTGATTCCGAGGTGTTCCCGAGGGAATCGCCGATGGCAGCGCCCAAGAGCATGCCTTCGACGCGGTCGAAGTCGAAATCCGGCCCTTTGGGGGCAAGCTCATGGTCGAAGATAGCGCCGCGCTCCAGCCGTATGGCTTTGGTATCAAACAGTTGGCGGAGTTTGGTGGCGTTGAGCTGCCGACTTTCGTTCATTCGTGGTCTCCGGGACAGTTGGTGTGTGGGATTCAGGATAGTGCAGGCATGGATCGGACGGCAACACCGTGTAACGGCGTGGTCAATATTATCAGGGCTGCCTGACGGAATGTTCCGTGGTTCAGCCCAACAGGCATGGGCGTCCATGGCGATGTCATGGAGGATTTCTTCATACGGGACATGGTGCAGTGCGTTTTCGTTCATCGCGCTCCTCGCTGGTAGCGAAGAAGGTTTGGATATGGTCGACGCATTCTTTGTGCAGTTTGTCGCGTGGCACGGCAATCATGGTGGTCTGGATGGTCCCGCGATGCTGGGACGATGGACGAACTGATGGAGGCCGCCGAAGTTAATCGGGTGTCCAGGGTTATGCGCCCGTACTTGGAGATTATCGTATGAGTGGCGGAGGGCACATAAATCGTGGACATTCCGTTATTCAGCGTCTTTTGACCAGAGCACGGGAGAGTGGCGATGACTTCAACCTTCTTCTGACCCGCCACCGTCATCGAGGTCGTGAAGGAGCACTGCGGAGTCTACGGCCAGGGTGTCGAATACGCCTACACCATGGTGCGCGGCGTCCCGGCCGGAGTACGGCGTGACTGTCGGGGAAAAGCGCGATATGAACGCAAAGGCCGCCAGGCCCAGGAGGAAACCATGAGAAGACAGATCAGGCAAATCTATCACGGTCAGCGGGTGACCGAGGGCGCGGGCGTGGCCCTGCGGCGAATGTTCAGCAGCAAGGAAGCCGCGCTTTTCGACCCCTTTCTCATGCTGGACGATTTTCGCTCGGATCATCCGCAGGAGTACGTCAAGGGGTTTCCGTGGCACCCTCACCGGGGCATCGAGACTATCACCTATGTGCTCAAGGGAGACGTCGAGCATGGCGACAGCTTGGGCAACAACGGGGTCATCTCCGCAGGGGACGTGCAGTGGATGACCGCCGGCAGCGGCATCATCCACCAGGAAATGCCCAAGGGGGACGAGACCGGGGCTATGCACGGCTTCCAGCTCTGGGCCAACCTGCCCGCAAGCCGCAAGATGATGCCGCCGCGCTACCGCGGCATCACAGCAGGCGAGATCCCCGGGGCCAGGACCCCTGAAGCGAACATCAAGGTCATCGCAGGCAAGATCGGGGATGTGGTCGGCCCCGTGGACGATGTGGTCATCGACCCGCAGTACTTGGACTGTGCCATCGCCCCCGGCATGGAGTTCGTCCACCCGACTCCCGTCGGGCACACCGCCTTTGTCTTCATCCACGGCGGCGAGGGGACCATTAACGGCACTCCCGTGGCCAATGGCGCCCTCGTGCTTTTCGGGGACGGCGACGAACTGGCGGCAACGGCAGGACAGACCGCCCTGAAGCTGCTGCTCCTGTCGGGCAGACCCCTGCGTGAACCCATCGCTTGGGGCGGTCCCATTGTCATGAACACGCAGGACGAGCTGGACCTGGCCTTCCGCGAACTGCGCGACAAGACCTTCATCAAGCACCAGGCCTGAATCGGGCTACCACTGGCGCTTGCGACAAACCGCGGCGCGTGCGCTTGCCGAAAATCTTCAAGAGCGCCCGCCGCGGTTCCTTTTTTCCGGATGACTCCAATTAAAAATTATGTGGGATCTTCCCAGCCTCGCGGGACGATCATCGTGTTGTCGATAGCCAGTGATCATGCGGACTTGGTAATAGTGATATCAAGCGACCTGCTCCGGCGGGCCCAGGATTTGAGACCCAACCGCAGACCATTGGAGAGCCGACATGAGAAGACGGTACAGAAAAAGAAGCGCTTCAGTTTCCATCGATTTAACACCCGAGAGTCGCTATGCGCGGATCAGGACGGCGGGGTGGCTCATGCGCCTTTTTGACAAGCGGATCGTTCTGAATTCTGAACTGTTCGATTGCGCGGCATGGTGCCTTGGAGGGCTTGATTTCTGCCTGCAGGGCCTCATCGAGGATGCCGAGAAGTATGTTCTCGTATCCAAGAGCGAAGACGATTTGCAGGTTATCAAAGAACTCAAGCGCGTCTCCCTCTACAATCTGACTAACGCATTAGAGGAGTTTCTGCAGGAACATCCTCGCCATCATAAATCCGTCAGGGCCCTGCTTCAGGATGAGTGCAGCCACGTGCATTCCACACGAATGAAGCGACCGCGTTCGTACGCCATGGGTGCCGAGCGACTGGAAGAGCTGTTCGGGCTTGACCAGGAAAGCGTTGAGATGTGTGAGTTTCTGTTCATCAATCGGTGCTTTGAGCCTGTGGAAAGTTATTTCGAGGACAGTTTGCAGGCCACGCGATTCGGTGGTGCCGATTTTCTGGCCCATATGCTCGGCATCCCAGGCTCTCGCTGTCGGAACATCCTGCGGGAACTGGCCTATCTGGGCATCGCGAAAGTTGATCGAAAGTATGTTGCGCTGGAAGACTCCATCCGGGACCTTTGGACCGAGACCGATTCAAAACGCATATCCGAAGCCTTTTGCCGTCCATTGGAAGGGGAGGTGCTGCCGCTCGATAATTTCAGCATTCCCGCCGAGCAGGTGGGTCATGTCCAGGCTCTCCTACGTCAGTCAGGAGATCGGGCCGTGCACGTCCTTTTGTACGGCCCTCCTGGCACTGGCAAAACCACCTTCGCCCGAAGCCTGGCTGCGGCTGAAGGCGTCCCGGCTTGGGCGGTGAGCCCTTCTCAGGGTGCGGATAACGACCGCCGCGCCCAGCTTACAGCCGGGGCCCGCATTGTCTCCCAGCATGACAAGGCCTTCCTGCTGGTAGACGAGGCCGAGCACATCCTCGATTGCGACATGTTCTCCCGGCAGAAGACCGTGGACAAGGCCTGGCTCAACACATTTTTGGAAAAGTCCGGCCAGCGAGTGGTCTGGATCACGAACCACGTTCATCACCTGGAAGGCGCGGTGCGCAGGCGTTTCCATTTCAGTGTCTATTTCGAGCCCCTGGGACGCCGGGAGCGAGGGAAGATGTGGCGGCAGATCCTGGAGAGGCATGGGGTGCGCAGTCGCGTGGATGACGTCGAGATCAACCAGTTGGCGCGTGACTACGATATCCCCGCGTCCGTCATAGATTTGGCCGTGACCCAGGCTGCTGTTCTGGCCGGCAGAAAGCGGAACGCCTTTGTCCCTGCGCTCAAACGCGTTGTGGATTCGTACGAAACACTGAATCGTAACGGAGACAAACGGCGCAAAAAAATCACGGTGGCCACGCACTACG
>Ga0180017_100660_pt1 | contig 10291 bp, 9 predicted proteins | sample KR46_S_MetaG_FD_129674 | JGI IMG/M metagenome (GOLD analysis project Ga0180017, IMG submission 129674) | Groundwater microbial communities from the Olkiluoto Island deep subsurface site, Finland - KR46_S_MetaG | ecosystem: Environmental > Aquatic > Deep subsurface > Groundwater | place: Finland...
AAGAAAAAACACCTTACCTGATGGTTCACGGCGTCCCCGAATGTTGATCGACTGAAAGGCTCGTAAGGGTTGAGGGTGCCCAAGGTTAAAAAGCAATAGCGCGGCGTATACCGTATAATTCTTATTAAAGACCATGAAAACCCAAACAGATTAACCGGCACCCAGCCAAACCTTTGCCCAAAAAATTGACCAATGGAAAAGACACTTGCCCCCCTGTCTGTAAGCTTACGAAATCAGATAATATCTCGTGCTGTTGCTTCTGATGGGTATTCCTCGTTGCCGGGGGAAGCGCCACGGCCTGACTCCACCGCATGGGCGGTTTTGGCATTGGCCTCAAATGGGTCGGCAGGGGCAGCATTGCGTCCGGCGAGACAATATTTGGTGAATTGCCAGGAGTCTAACGGCGCGGTGCCTTTGAGCAGAGACCATCCAGCGTCATGGTGGCCCACCGCGTTGGCAATGCTGGCCTGGCTTGGCCCCGAAGAATTTGCTCAGCCCCGGTCCAAAGCAGCCGCCTTTTTATTACTGAATACCGGGCACCATCCCCAGCCAGACCCAAAAGGTGTTATTAAACACAACACTGCATTAAGGGGCTGGCCCTGGGCGGCTGGCAGCCACTCTTGGGTCGAGCCCACAGCCATGGCTGTTTTGGCCTTGCAAGCGAACGGGCATGCCGATCATCCCCGGGTGTCCGAGGCCGTGCGGATGCTAATGGACCGCAGGCTGGACCACGGGGGATGGAACTACGGCAACACCGTGGTGTTCGGGGCTGAGCTTGATCCTATGCCTGATGCAACTGGCATGGCCCTGGCCGCCTTGCAGGGTATGGTCTCCCGCGACGACATACAAAGTGGTCTCGATTACCTGTTGCCCGAGTTTAATCAATGCCTGACTCCGCAGACCTTTTCCTGGGGCCGCTTGGGCCTGGCTGCCTGGGGGGTGCCCATCGGCGGGATTGACCAGAAAGTAAACAGGATATTGGACAGGCAGGCCAGGCTGGGGTCTTACGACACCTCCGCACTGGGCCAGCTCCTGGTAGCCCTCAACGCGCCTGAGGGGATTATGGGGCTTGTCAAAAAGATGAACAGGGGCGCTATATGAGGCGAAAACAGGAACGCAAACTATCCCGCCGCGAATTCCTAGCCCTTTCGCTGGGAGGAGGCGTAGCCTTATCCGGCGTTGGATTCGCCGCGTGGCGCTTGGCCCGCACCTGGGAGGGACCGGCCGAGGTTTTCATCGGCCGGGCCAATAGCTACGAGGCCGAACTGGGAGGGATCATCGACGCGGGCCTGCGCGAGCTTGGCATTGGCCCTAAGCAGACCGCCGGCAAAAGCATATTGCTAAAGCCCAACCTGGTGGAGAGTTCCCCCAATACGGTCCACGTCTGCACTCACCCGGCGGTGGTTTGGGCCACGGCTGAGGCTTTCTGGCGCATGGGGGCCCTAAAGGTGATGGTGGGAGAAGGGCCCGGCCACTGCACCGATACCATTCGCACCCTAGATCAGAGCGGACTCAGCGCGATTATCGATGTGCGCAAACTACCCTTTGTGGACCTAAATCGGGACGAGGTCTTCACCGTAGCCAATCAAGGGGGATTCAGCACCCTGTCCCACTTGAGCTTTCCCGCCACGTTGCAAAAAGTGGACATGGTGGTTTCCCTGGCCAAAATGAAAACCCATCATTGGGCCGGGGTAACTCTTTCCATGAAAAATCTTTTCGGCATCATGCCCGGAAACGTATACGGCTGGCCCAAGAACGTGCTACACCACGCCGGGTTATCCCAATCCATCCTGGACATCAGCGCTACCTTCCCACCGCAGCTGGCCATCGTGGACGGCATCGTGGGCATGGAGGGCGATGGCCCCATCATGGGCACGCCAAAGCAGGCAGGGATCATCGTAATTGGCAAAAACCTGCCCGCAGTGGACGCCACCTGTGCCCGCATAATGGGTATAAACCCGCTCAGGGTGGAGCATCTACGCCTGGCCTCGGGCGCCATCGGCACAGTGCGGGAAAGCAACATCGAGCAGCGCGGGGAGACCATCAGCAGCGTGATGACGCCCTTTGAGCTGAAAGACTACATCCCCGCCCACCGCAATCTAAGAAAAACGTGAGATGTGCAGGCGTCTTTTGGCGTGATGCCTAATTGTCTATATAGTTGATTCGGTAAACCGCGAACCGTTTGTCCCGGCCGGCGTACACTTTCCCCAGGAACCCGGGAGATTTTTGCAGCACTTCAGCGATGTTGTCCCGCAGGGAGTTTGCTTCGGAAAACCCCGGCATGGGCACATCCACCAAGTATTGCGGACGATACTCGTACATGAGCTTTTTCAAGGCAGGGGTTCCACCCAGAGGATCTCCCACCCCACCATAAAAAAGCTTGGCCGGTTCCGCCACAAAGGCCCGCATGCTCTTTCGCCCGGTGTAGAGGTAGAGCATGGAGTCCAGGCCGGTTATCAGTACGCTGGCGGGTGCGGTGTTTTCTTTCACCCAGGCGAACAATGCCTGATAAGAGGACCAGACCACCAGCATGGATTTTTGGCTCGTGTGCGGATAACCGGTGGCTACGCGCAAGGCGTGCAGCCTGGAAGACGCCGCCAGATTGAACCCGACCAGAGCCAGCACGACGACGACCTGGGTCCAGGTCAGGAGTTTTATGCCCGCAAAACGTTTGGCTAGGTTTCGCCAGCCTACGGGGATGACCACCAACAGCAAGGGCATGACGGCAACAACGAACCGAAAGGGGGGCCAGGCCCATACCACGACCAAGGCCAGATAAAGCAGGTTGAACAGGGCCAACAAGCGCCATTTTGTATATATCGTCAACGTGCCAACGATGAAAACTACCCCCACCACGCAGGCTACGGCGATCAAAATTCCCCCACCGACAGCCGCCGCCACCCCGGGAATAGCCGCCAGAGGCAGGGACAGCAACAGATACCAGAGATTGTAAATCGCCACCTTGAGCAGCGAAGGCAGGCCCATGGACAGGTACCACTTTATATAGCCGGTGTAGTAGACGGCGCTTGGGTCCCTGTTGACCTCCAAAAAGTTCCAAGCCATCCAGGCGATCCAGGGCAGCACTCCGGCCAAGGTTCCCAGCAAGACCGGCAACACTCTGCGTTTTTGCCGCCACAGGTATAACAGGCCCGCCACGACCAAGACTATGCCCATGCTCCTGACCAGGAAAGGGACCGCCAGCAGCAACCCTAACAAAAAGCCAAGGAGCCAATTCTCGGAAGTATGAGTATCCCCGCTTTCCAAAGCCCACAGGGCCAGCACCGCGGTAAGTAAAAATAGCGGCTCGGACAGGGTCAATGTGGCAAATTGCAGGAAATGGTACGAGGTGGCGCATATGGCCATAATCAACGCCGCGGCCAAGCGGCCGCAGTATTTGCAAGACAACAAATACAAATAGCCAAAGCCCAACGCCAAAGAACTCAACAGGATGTTTATAACCTGCATTACGGAGATATTATCGGGGGAAGACGGCCCCAGCTTCCAAACCATGGCCAGCAAGGCCGGATATATAATGGGATACTTAGCCTGCGGCGGAGAGCCGGGAAGGTTAATCAGCCGGTAGCCTTGCCCTTCGGCCAGGGACTTGGCGGTGCACACATAAATGGCGTCATCGTGGTAGGTGCCGCAAACACCGGGGACCATGAACCAAACGCCTGCCAAAAACATGACCAAAGCCACGCCTGCCGCCACCAGCCAATCCCAACGCCGCAACGACTTTCCCGCCTCGCGGGGCGTTGATGGGGCTTCACTTTTTTCTCCACTCTGGGTCACGTCCATGCCTTGCCTAAGGGTGCTTGAAGCGCGGGCCTCTGGGGAGCTATCGCCAGTCCTTGACGGTGAAGTAGTCCGCCGGATATAGACGGGCTTCGGTGATTTCAGCCACATGGTCCTCATCATAGCGGTTGATATATTGCCAAACTATTTGCCCCTGGGCATCGGTTTGAAACACCCTGCCGCCTTCGAACTCGGTAATTAACAGCCCGTTGTCCGGAGTCGCCTGCACCTTGCCCCGCAGCACGGACAACAACTCCTGGCCTTTTCTTTGGCCGTAGATATTTTGGATTTCGCCGGTGTTTGGGTTAAAGGATAAAATTTTGGAGGCGCGGGGGATGCTCAACAAGCTCTTATCTTGACTCAACTCGCCGCCGAAAGCGGTCCTATAGGCATTATTGTCGAAAATGATTATGGTGCCCGACTTGGTAAATTCCGGATCATGCTGGCGCACCCACGGCCCTATTCGCCACCATTTGATCCTCCTCGTTTTGGGCGACAGCACCGCCAGCAGGTTGTACTTGCGAAGCGAGATAATCAAATCGCCCGCTTGGAACATGGGAAACTTGCCGGCTAGGTTGGGGGAGAGTTCCCCGACTTTATTGAGGTGCACGATCTCCCCGTCCCAAGCCATCTCCTTGAGGAAATAGTCCCCGGTAGAGGTGAGCAGGCTCTCCAACCCGTTATCATAAAACAACTTGGGCACTGATATTTCGCGGACGACCTTGCCGTCTTCAGATACCTTTAAAATGGTGTCCTCGTTGTACGGCGTCTGGAACGGCTCGAATGCAGACCGGCTGCCCTGGGGGTGAAAGCGTCTGGCGCAGACCCAGAAACCTCCATCCTTGGCGGTTTCCACTGAGTGATGGGTTTCCCTGGGCAAGGTCCAGACCACCTGGTTGAAACGGTCGATTTTGACCAGCCCGCCGTACTCGAAATTAAACACCACCGAGCCATCCGGCAAAACCAGGGCTCCGTGAACGTCTATGTTCCAATCAGTTTGGGGCGGCAGGTGTATATGGCTAGTGTCCTTAAAAATTTCGCTGAATTTCAGCGGCCACTTGGCCACCACGGAACCATCGCGGCGCACCAACCTTATCTGATTGTTGCCCTCGAAAAAACCGGCCAGCAATACAAATGATCGGTCGTTTGAGAGAAATTTGTTTGTGGTGACGCCGGAGCCCGGATAGCGCGACGGCTGCAGAAAGTGAGTGGGCTCGATTTTGGAAATTACGAAGGCCTCGTCTTTGGCGGCGGACATCAACCTGCCTATACCCCCGAAAAAGCTGTTTACCGCCTGAAAGACGGAGGTACGGCCATATCCGGAATACAGACCGAAAACAAAGACCGAAGCAATAAAAACGACCGTTGCGACAGTATAGAACGCCGCCCTTGAAAAATCCCTTTTCATCGTTGCTGACTACTTAGGCTCCGATCTGCGGCCGCAACTTTTCAACGATTGTTGATTTTACCTAATCCCCTATATTCGCCATCTAGATTCCCAGGAGTCACCATGGGGCTTTGATCTTAATTCCAGGGTCATGCAAAGACAAGGGCCAATTGGTTGGGCTGGATCAAACAACTACTAAATTGACAGTAAAAAATCTTATGGAGGGCTGATTCCTGGGGGTGCAGGGAGGTCGTGCAGGGCGAACAGTAATATTATCCACTCCGATGGACACCTTGCGAAGCTCACTTCATTTCGGCTGGCAAGGAGCGCTTTACTGGAGGATTTACAAGTGATTTAAGTGGGCACGATACAGCCCACAACTAACTGCTCCCGCCGTCAGGGCTTCATATTCGCGTCGACCAGGTCCAATATCAAAGCGTCGATTTTATTTAAAAGCCTCACGGCCTTCTGGGAAGCGATACCACCAGAAGACAATTTTTTGGTTACTGCCTTGCGGGCATTTAGGCTCACCTCCAGGAGTTCATTGGTCGCGCATTGCGATTCCAACATCAGTGCCGCGTTGACGCTGTCTTTGGTTGCTTTCACGTGATCCTCCACCAGACCGTACTTGTGCGTCCAGCGGCGGATGGTTTCAGCGTTGAAGGCCTTGTGGCCTTTGCGCCGCATGCGTTCTGCTACGTCTTCCATGGAAAGACCGCTTCTATACAGGGCGCAAGCCTCTCGAACGACCTCTAGTGGATAAATGACAGGCATAACTACAAAAGTCCCAGGTGCTCCCGTGCGGAGCGCAGGCGGCGGCTTTCCAGGGCAAGACTCTCTATGACTCTGGATGCCTTGCACCAAAAATCTGGTCTTCTCACTGCCCGTGACAGCTTCCGCGCTCTGGTTCGTAATGCGGATATCTCAGTTTTTAAGCTTTTCAAATCCATCACCGCTCCATCAGTTCCACGATGGTTGTCCACAGGCCTTTCTCTCCCCTTTCCTCGGAACTCACAGCATGGCCGCCGGCGAGATTAGAATCCTTTGGAGAAAAATAATTCCGGGCATCCGGCGGCGGCGCGATCCCGTCTGCCTCGTTGCGCAGGCCGCATATTTCACAGGAAAACCCGGCCCAAGATTCGATCACAGCGCGATCCAGGCAATCTTCGTAATGCTGGCAGGAAAAATTCCGCTTAACCCCTAAGGGGTTGGGTGTGAGTTCTGAATTTTGGTCCCTGAGATTTGGCATCATTGCATCATCTCTGCCAGCGGCCTTCGCCAGCCTGAAGAGCTGCTTGTCAGGGATGCCATAAATCCTGGTCATCCCCTTAGTCTCCAATGCCTGTCGCCAACGCGTGTGTGCTTCAGCATGTCGATCAATCGGGAGGCCTCCTTGATGGACAACTCCTTGGTGCTGGGCGCAAAGCGGCCATCCCTGCCCTTGCGCTGAGCCTTGGGGAAGTTCTGCCGTAGGATCTCATCCAGGTAATCCCTGTCTCCGCCGAAGTTCTGGGCCACCAATGCCCAAATCCGCTTGTTCTGGACCTGCGTGCGGCGGGATTGGCGGTGTACGGCTCTTAAATCGTATCGATGTTCCCTGAGCACGCCGGCCAGCTTGCCCCATACTCGCCTATCGGTAGGAGGCCAGACGGGGGCGCTGAGTTTGCGTAGCATGCTTATGATCCAGGCAGTGGTGTCTTCCACTGGCTCGTAGCTCATGGCCCTTCGCAGCCAGCCTATCTCCTTGATCAGAGCGCTTATAAACCGGGCTTGCCGGTCGGTGGGCAGGTTGGGCTCGACTTGCGGCCAAATCGCCGTCCAGAGGGCGTCAGGAGGCGTGGGCATGGTCTTCTTGCGTGGGGGAAAATCCGGCCCTTCACCCCCGTCTCGGGCGATCTTTTCCAGGGAGACGAAGGCCGCCTTCACCGCGGCGATTATGATCTCCCAATCCTCGCTTTCCTGCGGAGGCCAGGGCGAGCGATCACTGCGTTTGTTTTTGACCACTTCTGGCAGCCACAGGGGCGGAGGCACCACGATACTGCAGATTCTAGGTAGCACGTCGTAGCATGCCCCCATGTACAGTTCCAGCCGTCCCCGCTGATCATCGCTGGGCTTCAGAGGCAGACGGTCCCAAACCTGGTGCCAGAAATTATCCCAAATCCAGGAGCGTGACTGGGCCAGTCTCCGCGCCAATGGGAAGTTAACTACCCTTGCCATTTTGTCCCTCTCAATAGCCCTTGTTTAGGCCCTAAGCCGCCCATGCCGAATCAATGGCCTCTGGCGATGTCTAGCAAAACCCAGCCGTCGGCATAATTGACCATGACGAAGGCGGGAGCGATGCGGGACAGCAGGCCTGTGTCCACGCCGGCCGCTTCCAGATTTTCCTTCACACGAACCAACGCGCGGGGATTGTTAAGCGATGGTTTCGCATCCTGGCCGTTGCAGCAGCAGTTGTAAAAAACATCGGCCTGCATAGGCAGAGGCCGCTGCCAGGGATCCGGAGGCCGGGTGGCCTGGTTTGTCTGGGCAGCCCGCAAGACCAAGGCTGGCATGATCCGCTTGCTTAGTTTAATTGGTGACATGAGCTCCTGGTATTTGGTCAAGGCTGCCAGGGCCAAGCCTTCCGGATTCTGCAGAATCAGCTCTTGGCAATACGCATGGGGATCAACCGAGGCCAGGTCTTTCAGGGCGATCTCCATGAGCTCATCCAGGTAATTGACCCAATAGCCCCAGTCATAATGCTCGGATTGGGCCTCATCCCAACGCTGGTGCACCCGGTACACGAAATTTTTTACCTCTTCCGAAACGTAATCGCTGGCTGCAAGTTAAAGGGAAAGGCAAAGTTCCAGGGCGAGGATACTAAGCAACAAAGCACCCAAAATGACCAAATTACCACCTAGGCAATGGGTCAATTTTCAATGTCTATTGACAACCCCTTAGAGGTGGTCCTCAGAAATTGGACAGTCGTGTAAGGTGGTAGGCACGACGATGGAGGGACCACGGAGATGAGCAAGACCAAACGCAGACGGTTTTCGGCTGACTTCAAGGCCAAGGTAGCGCTTAATAACCATAATGGGTATATGGCTAATATAAAATATTGGTTGCAACTTAAAATTGTATCCAGTTTTGGCTAAATCATTTAACGCCTTTAAATTAAATAAAAAAATAAGGCTTGAAGTCGGATGCAGGTGAGTTGTAGGTAAATCGAATAGCTGGTTATTTTAGTCAATTAGCATGCAACCAGAATAAAAGATAAATTTTGAATAAAGTGTTGTGATAGAGAATAGTTGCCAAGTAACCACAAAACTGTCTTATGTCATTTATCCAGTGCAAAATTTCCTATGTTCCCTTGCACGACTGTCAAAAGCATAAAGGAGGTTTTGTGTTGGATCGTCCAACACAAAATGCCATATAAGCAGCCGTTTTCCGAGTAAATCTAATATAAATCCAACACAACTAAAAAACAAGTTATGTCATTTCAGGAAGTTGTCATTTATCAAGTGCATTCAGGCCTCCAAGGGAATGGGGCGTGGGGGTGTCGCACCCCTGGGCCAACTCAGGCGAGGCCTCCAGCCCCCGGACCCACATGGCCACAAACTCCTCTATGGACGCGATGAATTCCGGGTGGTGCTCGGTGCGGTTGATGGTGCAATGCACCACCACCTGCTCCGGATGGGGCGGAAAGCCGGTGGTCACGGTCCAGGCCAGGGAGTTGGGGCAGGTGGGCATGGTAAAGCGAACTCCGCCGTTGATATTCTCCTTGCGCAGGGCGAAGTGGCCCCACATGCAATACACCTCGCCTTCAAATTCGCTTATGTGCTTGACCAGGGAGCTGATGCCGGAACAGAACTCTGGAAGGCGCTCCAGGCGCAGGCACTGTTGCAAGCGCGTCTCATTGGTGCGTATGTCGGCCAAGCCAAAAAATTCCAAGTTTTCTCCATCCGTTCCAGGTTGCTGATACTTAAATTATACTTTAGCCATGTGATATTGCCTTTTTTTTAGCCGTCCGGTGCTCCCCTGGTGCGCCATCCGCCCGCTTGGTCTGGCCAAGGCCATAAAATTGGATTAATGTGCTCCGGGAAAAGGGGCGTGGGGAGAGTCGAACCGGCCTGCCGGGGGACACAAATACATGCGATCCGCCATGGGAGTCATTAATAGAAGCTGGGCGCTCTGCCTGGTTTTGGCCTTTTTGCTGGCCTCTCCGGCGGCGGCTCAAACCGCGGGCCAAAGCGCCGCCGGGCAGGCCCCGGCCAAGTCGCAAGCCGTCTGGAGCGTGGAGGCCAAGGTCAAGCGCTTGTTTGACAGCCATACCTCCTATGAGTTCGCCAATCCCTACCCTCCCCATCAATCCCCCCTGAGCCGCCTTGAGTTCGGGCTCAACTCCTGGTGGGGCGGTCTGGAGGTGAGCCGCTGGACGCCGCTGTGGTCGGTGAGCCTGGAGGCCATGCGCAACCTCACCAGTGGGGTGGACGGCATCCTGGCCGACTCCGACTGGAGCGACGAGCAAGCCACCCGCATGCGCGACATCTACTCCGAGTCCAACCTGCGTCTCAAGCCCAGCTACGACGTGCGGGCATCCCTTGACGTCTCGGTGGCACCCTGGCTGGGCCTGCCCAAGGGTTTGGACCTGCGCCCGGTGGGCGGGGTGCGCTGGCAGCGCTTCGACCTTATGGCCTTTGACGGCACCCAGTGGGAGATTGAGCCGGACGGCTCGGTGCACACCACCCCCCTGCCCGGCGACGCGATCCACTTCAAGCAGACCTACTGGCATTACTTCTTCGGCCTCAGGGGGCAGTGGCAGCCCCTGCTCCGGCAGCATCCCGGCTTCACGGTAAGCGGACAGGTGGACTACGCCTATGTCACCGGCTTCAACCAGGACCACCATCTTTTGCGCGCGGGCAACCGCATCACCGAAGAGAGCACGACCGGCCATGCCTGGCACGCGGCCCTGGCCCTGGAGGCCCCCCTGGGGCGCGAGTTCTTTTTCGGGCTGGAGGCCGAGTACATGACCATCGTGACCACCGGCAGCCACCGCCTGGTCAACGATGCCTACGGCATGGACTACACCTGGGACAACCTGGCCAAGGTCTGGTCCCAGCAATGCAGCGT
>Ga0180017_100661_pt1 | contig 10271 bp, 11 predicted proteins | sample KR46_S_MetaG_FD_129674 | JGI IMG/M metagenome (GOLD analysis project Ga0180017, IMG submission 129674) | Groundwater microbial communities from the Olkiluoto Island deep subsurface site, Finland - KR46_S_MetaG | ecosystem: Environmental > Aquatic > Deep subsurface > Groundwater | place: Finland...
CCGGGTGCTGCTCCGCCCACTGGGCGGGGAACAGGCTCGCCACCAGTTGTTCATGAGTCATTGAGTCGAAGCGGTCCAGGGCGGCCAGCACCGGGCCGGGCTCAAAGACCGTGCCGTAAAGCACCAGCTTGCCCACCTTGTCGGGCCGGGCCAGGGCCATCTCCTGGGCGATGATCGAGCCCATGGACCAGCCCAGGACATCGGCCCGTTTGATGCCCAGTGCGTCGAGCAGGCCCAAGGCGTCCCAAGCCATGCGCTCAATGGTCACCGGCGCGTCCGAGGTCGAGGAATGGCCCATATTCCGGTTGTCGAAGAGGATCACCCGGCGGGTTTTGGCCAACCGGGCGACAAAGACGCTGTCCCAGGCGTCCATGGTCCCGGCATAGCCCATGACCATGAGCAGCGGCTCGCCCGATCCGACCATGCGATAGCCCAGGCGCACATCATCCACCTGCACGGTGTGCACCGGCAGCAGCGGCACGGAGATGTACCGCCCGTGCGCGCAGGAAATCAGGACCAGAAGCGTCAGGAGCGCCAAAAGCAGACGCAAGACCGGGCGAATCACAGGACGTAACGGGCGACGGACCACGGCTTCTCCCCTTGAGGCTAGAGATTCAGCCAGCCCAGAACCTGCTGACCGTAGAGGACATAAAACATGCAGCCAAGGCTCAGGAACGGGCCAAAGGGGATGCGGGTCTTCAGCCCCTTTGCGCCGGGGCGCAGCATGTACACGACGCAGGCGAGGCCGGAGGTGGCCGCAGCGGCCAGGATGGTCAGGGGCAGGCCGGTCAGGCCGGTCATGGCCCCGATCATGACCATGAGCTTGACATCGCCGGTGCCAAGGCCCTCCTCATCGCGCCACAGCCGGTAGGCGCGTTGCAGCAGCCAGAAGAATGCCCCGCCGCAGGCTGCCCCGGCCACGCTGTCGCGCCAGCCCGGCTCGGGCAGGATGATGCCCGCGCCCAGGGCCAGAACCGCGCCGCCCAGGGTGATGCGGTCGGGAAGCATGAAGGTCTCGAAGTCGATGAAGCTCCCGGCCACCAGCAGACATCCGAGGATCAGATAGACCCCCCAGGTCAGACCCGGCCCGAAGTGATGGGCCAGGGCCAGGGACCAGGCCAGGCAGGAGAGCTCCACCAGCATGTACTGGCCGCCGATGGGCGTGTCGCAGTGGCGGCATCGCCCCCTGAGCATGAAAAAGCTGACCACCGGGATGGTCTCGCGCCAGGACAGGGTGTGCCTGCACGACGGGCACACCGAGCGGCCCGGCCTGAAGATGGGCCGCTCGTCTATCCACCGTTGGATGAAAATGGTTGCCAACCCGCCCAGTTCCAGACCGGCGACGGCAGCGACCAGAAAAAACAGCCAGCCGGGCACGCTCTCCATGAATCTCCCTTGAACACTTGATGATCGGCCGCTTTTACTGCATGAATACCCACTGGGCGGCCACCCTGAAGGCTACCGGATTCCTGCCCTGCGCACAAGGGCATCGCCGCCGAACGCACCAAGGAGTTACTGATGCGCCACCGTTTCATCCCGGACCTGACCGAGGGCCAGATATGCGACATCCAGCTGCAAGGGCTGGCCTGGACCGTGAACCACGCCTTTCAGGGCAGCCCCTTCTACCGCTCGCGGATGCAGGGCATGGGCCTTGAGCCCGGCGACATCACCTCCCTGGACGACCTTGGCAAGCTCCCCTTCACCACTGCCGACGACCTCAAGGACGGCTACCCCCTGCCCCTGCTCGCTGTGCCCGAGGCGGACGTGGTGCGCATCCACGGCTCCAGCGGCACCACGGGCAAGCGCAAGATCCTGGCCTATACCCAGAACGACATCGATGTGTGGAAGGACATGTTCGCCCGCTGCTACGAGCTGGCCGGACTGACCGTGGAGGACCGCGTCCAGATCTGCGTGGGCTACGGGTTGTGGACCGCCGGGGCGGGATTCCAGCTCGGCTGTGAGCGCTTCGGGGCCATGGCCCTGCCTGTCGGCCCCGGCCTGCTCGAAATTCAGCTCCAGATGCTGACCGACCTGAAACCCACCTGCCTGTGTTCCACTGCGTCCATGGCCCTGCTCATGGGCGAAGAGGTGCAGAAACAGGGGCTGACGGACCGCATAGCCCTCAAGCGGGCCATCTTCGGCGCCGAGACCCATACCCCGAAGATGCGCCGCCAGTTCGAGGAAGCCCTGGGGCTTGAGCACAGCTTCGACATCATCGGCATGACCGAACTCTACGGCCCCGGCACCGGCCTCGAATGCGTGGCCCATGAGGGCATCCACTACTGGGCCGACCTCTTCATCCTTGAAATCCTGGACCCCGAGACCCTCACGCCCGTGGCACCGGGCGAGGTGGGCGAGATGGTGGTCACCTCGCTCAAAAAAGAGGCCTCGCCGCTCATCCGCTACCGCACCCGCGACCTGACCCGGCTCATCCCCGGCCCCTGCCCCTGCGGGGTGACCATGCCGCGTGTGGACAGGATCATGGGCCGCAGCGACGACATGTTCATCTTCCGGGGCGTCAACATCTACCCCGGCCAGATCGGCTCGGTGCTCGAAGGCTTCCCGGAACTGTCCGCCGAATACCAGATATCCCTCACCCGCCACGACGGCCTTGACCACATGGCCGTGCGCGTCGAGCGCGCCCCGGAAGCCGGAGCGGGCAGCGACGAAGGGCTTGCCCGGACCGTGGCCACGGAAATCCGCAAGCACATCCTGGTGCGCAGCGACGTGACCATCCTCGGCCCCGGCGAGCTGCCGCGCAGCTTCGCCAAGACAAAGCGGGTCCAGGACGAACGCGGCGATGACTAACCCCGATCCGGCTGCCTAACGACCATGCCGAGCCTGACCCTTGATCCAACCCGCCACACGGTCATCGACCGCAGGCAGGACCACTACCTCTGCTTCCCTGACGTGATCCGCATGGGCAAGCGGGGCCTGCTGGTGGCCTACAACGAATTCGACCAACATGTGGGCACGCGCCGCGCCCTGCTGCTCAAGGAGAGCAAGGACGGGGGACGCACCTTCGGCAAGGCCCGGCGCATGGACGCGCCCCAGAGCCATTGCCCGCGCTTGGCCCGGCTCAAGGACGGCGAACTGCTCATCCTCGACGACGCCGGGCCGTTCCTGCACCGCAGTGAGGACAAAGGACGCTCCTGGCAGACCACCCGACCGACCGGCCTGATCCACGGCATCATGGACCGGCCCATCGAGCTTGGCAACGGCACGCTGCTGACCACCGGGCACCTGCACCGGGGCACCGCGCCCCACCCGGCCATCCGGCAGGCCAATACCGAGCAGATGGTCTATTGCTCCGGGGACTCGGGCCGCACCTGGACCCCGCTCTCGGTCATGGCCCGCCAGCGCAACCTCGTGCTCTGCGAGGCGTCCATGGTCCTGCTGCCAGATAACCGGCTGCTGGCCCTGATGCGCGAGAACAGCTTTGTCTACGAGCCCATGTACCTGTGCGCCAGCCACGACCTGGGCCGGACATGGTCCGACCCGGTCCCCACCCCGCTCATCGGCCACCGCCCCACCCTGGGGCTGACGGACTGCGGCAGGCTGCTCGTCACCTACCGCAACGTGGGGCCGGACGGCGGCACCTGTGCCTGGCTCGGCACCGAGGCCGAACTGGCCGGGGATTTCAAGCCCCATGGCCGCCACCCCAACCCGGACAATCCGACCCTGACGCCCCACGGCCTGCGCGTGTGCAATGAAGCCGGGCCGGACAGCGTGGTCCGCTACGCCCTGCGGCCCATGACCGACCCGCGCTCGGCCACGGCCAGCCTGGAAGCCTCGGTGCGCGTGGACCGGGCCGGGCCAAACGGCTGCGGCCTGCGCCTGGGCGTCTGGTTCCGAATCTTTCCCGACCGCATCGAGCCTGAGGACGGGCAGCCGCCAATCCCCATCGAACCGGGCCGGTTCAACGCCATCCGGCTCGACTATGCCAAGGGGTGCGTCACCCTCCTGGTCAACGGGGAGCGCAGGGCCGAAATGGCGGTGGACGACGACCACGCGGACACGCGGCCCATCCTCTTCGGCGCGCCCTATCCCTTTGAGGACAACGCGGTGGACTGCACCTGGGAGCGGGTCCGGCTGGTCATCCACGAGCCGACCCTGCTGCGCGACTCTGCCTGGGAATGGGAAGCCAACGATGGCCTGCCCGACCAGTGGGTGCAGGACCATGTGCTGGAGCTGCGCAACGACCGGCAGGCCGCATCGCCGGATTTCGGCTATTCGGGCTGGGTGTCTCTGGGCAACGACGAATATTTCTGCGCCTACCACCATGGCGGCGGCAGTGAGGACGGCTACGAGCCCATGCACTGCGCCCATGTGGTCGGCACGCGCTTTTGCCTGGATGATTTCAAGTGATCACATACACGACCCTGCCCTACCGGCACGGCCAGACGCCCCTTGAAGGGACGCTCGTGCATGACGATGCCCTGACCCGGTCCGGTCCGCTGCCGGGCGTGCTCGTCTTCCACGAGTTCATGGGGCCGGGCGGATACATGCTCCCCCATGCCGAGATGCTGGCCCGACACGGCTTTGCCGCCCTGCTCTGCGACATGTACGGCGCGGGTGTCCGCCCCAGGACCCCGCAGGAGGCATCGGCCCAGTCACGCATCTACCGGTCCGACAGGCGGCTCATGCGCCAGCGCGCCCTGGCCGGGCTCCAAGCCCTGGCCGGACACGGACTGGCCGATCCGGCCCGGCTCCATGCCGTGGGCTTCTCCTTTGGCGGATGCACGGCCCTGGAGCTGGCCCGCTCGGGCGCGCCGCTGCTGGCCACGGCCAGCTTCTACGGCTACCTGAACACGCCGCTGCCCTGTTCGGCAGGGGATGTGAAGGGAAGGATACTGGTGCTGCACGGCGTCCACGACCGGGTGGTGCCCATGACCGAGATCCCGGTCTTCGAGCAGGAGATGCGCGGGGCCGGGGTGGACTTTCGCGTCATCACCTACCCTGATGCGGGCCACGGATTCGCCAACGCGACCCAGCCGGGCGATCCGGCCACCGGGTCGTGGCACTGCGCCAAGACCTGCCGTCACGCCTGGGCGGCCACCCTGGCCTATTTCAACGAGAGCACGTAATCCATTTTGCCGCCGGATGCGGCCCCATCGCCCGAGGCGCGCTGCCGGTTGCGCTCCAGGGCCGCCCGCTCCCCTTGTGCGGCCATGCCCTCGCGGGTTCTGCGGGCCAGTTCGTCCGCATCGGCCTGCTCCGCTTCCAGGGCGCGCAAGAAGCTCCTGGCCTCCGGCATGGCAGGATTGAGCGCCAGGGCGCGGGCCAGATGTGTGCGGCACTCCTCGCACCGCCCCCGCCCGTGAAAGGCGCGGGCGATGTTGAAATGCAGGTTCTCGTCCTCGTCGTTGACTTCGAGCGCCTTGGCGTAGAAGCGGATGGCGTCGTCAAACCGCCCCTGCTTGCGCAGGTTGATGCCGAACTCGTTGAAACGGTGACGCTGCTCCTCGCGAAACACCTCGTCGATGTTGAGCAGCTTGTCGAGCACGGTGCGCAGCTTGGTGAACTCCTGCTGCTCGGCATAGACCTCGGACAATCCCATGTGGGCGTCAGCCGAGTCCTCCTGCATGAGCACCGCGCTGCAAAATTCCTGCTCGGCCCTGTCCAGCTGGCCGAGGTTGAAGTAGCGCCGTCCCAGGCGCACCTTTTTTTGCAAAGCGTCGAGACAGGGCAGGGTGTTGTCCTGATAATAGGACAGTTCAGGCGTGTACTGCTTCAGGAAGTCGTCGCGACTTATGAGCCGGGTGACGCCAGAGGGGACATGGTTGGCGTTGAGCGGGCGGACCTCGTAGATGTCGTCGCTGCGCCGACGCACGAACCAGAAGGTGCCGTTGCGGTAGCGCGAGCCGCGCTCGCCCACCTTGTACTCGTATTTGGTGCTGTGGGAGTAGACCCCCATGACCTCGCAATCGTCGCTCACATTCGCCCCCATAAGAAGACTCGGCCAAGGCGGACCAGACCCGCTCCCGGCCCGTCGGACACGATGAACCGGAAAAATGAACTCATCGCGGCACACTGCCCTGCCCTGGCAGGTAGGCCAGGTCATAGGTCCTGAGCGAAGCGCCCGCTGCCATGTCGTAGCGGCTGTCGCAGGACAGGCTGTGGAGCAGCTCCCTGGCGATGAACAGTCCCATGGCATCGAAACTGGTCCGCTTGATGGAGGGGCAGCCATCGAGCTTGAGACAGTCGTCCCACTCGCCGGGCGGCCCCGAATGCTGGATGAGCACCCGCAGCCGCTCATCGATCCGGAACAGGGTGACGGCAATGTCCTCCGCGCCGCCGCCCGCGCGGATGGCGCCCACGCAATAGGAGAACACCCCCTCCACGCAGACCTGGAGACGGCGGGAATCGATCGGAGCAAACCTCTCGACCGCCATCCAGGCCTCAAGCCCCGCATTGATGATGGCCACGTCGGCCCGCCTGGGCATGACCACCCACCTGACAATCGCCTGCACGCCTACCTCCTGTGCCCAGAGTACCCACGTCGTGAAGAAATACAGCAAAAACGGTCCGGTGGCAAACTCGTGACACGGGCTTGGCGCAGGCCCGGTTTTGGGGCATGATGCCAAAAAAGCGAGGCGCTTGATGGAACGGGCCGAGATTGCGCGGATTTTCGAGGCGTATTTTGAAAAATACAAGAAAACCGAAGGCGACCGCTCGTCATGGTCCGCCTTCTGGACCGAGATGACCCCGGTGGGAGTGCTCGAACTCAACCTGACCAAATGCCCCAGAGGCACGACCTTCAAGATATTCGTGGACAAGCGCAAGGTGGCCGAGGTCATGGGCTGGGACGCCTATTTCCAGACCATGAAAACTGTGGCCGCCGAGCGCCCCGGCCTCTACGATGAGGACAAAATCTTCGGCGAAATGGCGTTCGTCATCTGAGGAAACACAGGCGCGGCGCGCACTTTTTCCTTGACTGGCGTACCTTCAAAGCGTAAGGCCACTTACTACAGTAGTCGGCGTTGTCCTCTGGGAGGCGCCCGACAGTCGTCTGCTCGTGCCGACGATTGGTGGACAAACAGTGGTATTTGAGACGCTTGCACGCATCGAATCCCCCCCATTTTTTGGTTCACCGGGCGACCTGTCGCCAATCGACCATGTCCCTTATCTGCTTCTGGAGATCTGTACGAATGGCCAAGAATCTGTATGTGGGCAACCTGCCCTGGAACTGTACCGAAGAGGAACTGCGCGCCGCCTTTGAGGCATACGGCGAAGTGCGTTCCGTCAAACTCGTCAATGATCACGAAACCGATCGCCCGCGCGGCTTCGGCTTCGTGGAGATGGGAGACCAGGGCGCGCTTGAAGCCGTCGAAAACCTGAACGGCAGCAGCCTCGGTGGCCGCAGCATCAAGGTCAACGAGGCGCGGCCCCGCCCAGAGCGCCCCCGCTGGTAGTTACCGACCAAACGCCGATTACGGCAACCCAAGCCCGCCCTTCCGGGGCGGGCTTTTCCCGTCCCGCTAAGGAGGATATGCACTATATGGCTAAAGAAGAAGGGATCACCGTCCAGGGCACCGTTGAAGAAGCGCTGCCCAACGCAATGTTCCGCGTCGAACTCGAAAACGGGCACTCTGTTCTCGCCCACATCTCCGGCAAGATGCGCAAATTCCGCATCCGCGTCATGCCCGGTGACACAGTCACCGTCGAACTCTCCCCCTACGATCTTACTCGCGGTCGCATCACCTTCCGTCCCCGCTAATATTTTTATCTCTCAGGCCGCGCATGCGGTCCGGGAGCACGGCGCATCCGGCTCGCATCGCCGCCACGCGGACTGTCCGCACCCGGCGCGAACCCATGCAACTTCACTGCCACCGGCCAGCCCCAAAGGCGCGGCCTGAACACAAGGATCACATGACTGATTTCAAGGAACTGGGCCTGTCCGAGGAGACTCTGGCGGCCCTGGAATCCAAGGGCTTCACATGCCCCACCCCGATCCAGGAGCGGACCATCCCCCTGCTGCTGCAAGGCGCGGTCGACATCGTCGGCCAGGCCCAAACAGGCACGGGAAAGACCGCGGCCTTTGGCCTGCCCATCATCGAAACCGCTGTTGAAAACGCGAAACGGGTGCAGGCGCTTGTCCTGACCCCCACCCGCGAGCTGGCCATCCAGGTGGCCGACGAGATCAACTCCCTCAAGGGGAAGAAGCGCATCCGCGTCCTGCCTGTCTACGGCGGACAGGCCATCCACATGCAGCTCAAGGCGCTCAAAAGCGGCGTGGACGTGGTGGTCGGCACCCCGGGCCGCATCATGGACCACCTCAAGCGCGGCACCCTGCACCTCGACGAACTCGACTTCTTCGTCCTCGATGAGGCGGACGAGATGTGCAACATGGGCTTTGTGGACGATGTGCGCGAGATTCTCAAATCCGCCAACACCGACCGCCGCACCCTGCTCTTCTCGGCCACCATGCCCCACGAGGTCATGCGCATCGCCAAGGAGTTCATGGGCGACTACGAACTGATCACTGTCAAGGCCGAAAAAAACGACATCCCGCTCACCAAGCAGGTCTTCCACGAGGTGGCCGATTCGGACCGCTTCGAAGCCCTGTGCCGGGTGGTGGACGCCGAGCCTGACTTCTACGGCCTGGTCTTCACCCGCACGCGGGCCGACGCCGACCGCGTGGCCAGCAGGCTCACGGAGCGCGGCTACCCGGCAGAGCCGATCCACGGCGACCTGTCCCAGGCCCGGCGCGAGGAGATCCTCGGCAGGTTCAAGAAGCGGCTGGTCACCATCCTGGTGGCCACCGACGTGGCCGCGCGCGGCATCGACGTGCCCGACCTGACCCATGTGGTCAACTTCGCCCTGCCCCAGGACCCGCAGACCTTCGTGCACCGCACCGGGCGCACGGGCCGGGCGGGCAAGGAGGGCGTGGCCATCTCCCTGATCGCCCCCAGCGAGTTCCGACGCCTGATGTTCATCACCAAGAGCTCAGGCATCGACATCACCAAGGCCAAGCTGCCGTGCATCCACGATGTCATCTACTCCAAGAAGAGCCGGATGGTGGACGGACTGGACGGCATCATCCAGGAAGAGGCCCACACACCCTATCTGCCCATGGCCCGAGACCTGCTCGAAGGCCGCGAGCCGGAGGATGTCGTCGCCGCCCTGCTCAAGCACGCCTTTGGCGACGAGCTGGTGGAGTCGAGCTACCGCGAGATCAACACCGTCACCGCGGCCAACCGGGGCCGCGCCGACCTGGTCTGCTCCCTGGGGCGCGTGGATGGCATGAACCCCAAGGATTTCGTGGACTTCATTTCCCAAGCGGCGCGCATCAAGCCGTGGTCCATCCAGCATGTGCGCGTGCAGGGCGAGCGGACCACCTTCACCGTGCCCGGCCCTGAGGCCGAGCTGGTTGTCAGCCGCGTCCTCAGCCGCGACGGACGCCCCCTGGTCAGCCAGGGAGATTCGCCAAAAAAACCGCCCTACCGCCGCGACTACCCCAAAAAAGGCGCGCCCGGTCCGGGCAAACACCCCTTCAAGAAGCCGTACAAGCCCAGGAAGGACTAACCGCAACTCCACAGGCCCATGCCCGGTTCATCCGCGCATGGGCCTTTTTCTTTTGGCTGCAACCGGTCGGTCGCAACCGGACGGCAGGACAAAGAAAAGCCGCGCCCGAAGGCGCGGCCCGGAGTCGAAACTCCGTACCCGTAGGTGGGAGTGGGAGCAATGAACCGGCTCAGGCCGTCAGGCTCAGGCCGGTGGTCATGCCCATGCCGACAGAATCGGAATAGGCCTGCTGCATCCGGCCATACGCCTCGTACCCGGCCTCTTCAGGCCCGGATGCGGACATGTCCATGAGCTGATCAAACGCCTCGGAGTCGCTGAATCTGTCGATACCGCTGTTTCCACCGGCACCCATCTTCTCCAGCTTCTCCTGCATGGCCGCCTGCAGCTCTTCCAGCGAAACCTGGCCGTCCTCGTTGGTATCGAGCGGATCGAACACCTCGGAGCTTTCCGACTCTTCGACGCTGTCGGAGCTTGCAAAGCTCCCTGACGACGAGGACGGGCTGACCTTGAGCCCGCTGCTGGCAGACGCTTCCTCCTCGTCGGCCTGGAGGCTTTCGATGAAGCTGGCCGAATCTTCCTGAGCCTCGTTCCTGTATGCGGATATGATGCTCTGGATGCCGCTCGATCCGCTCATGGAACTCAAAGAACTGATTTCCACAATCATACTCCTTTGCCACTGCCCCGCCAGCACCGAAGCCCGGACACAGCCGTCTCAGACTGTCCCCCCTTTCCCCAAAGGCAGG
>Ga0180017_100664_pt1 | contig 10228 bp, 8 predicted proteins | sample KR46_S_MetaG_FD_129674 | JGI IMG/M metagenome (GOLD analysis project Ga0180017, IMG submission 129674) | Groundwater microbial communities from the Olkiluoto Island deep subsurface site, Finland - KR46_S_MetaG | ecosystem: Environmental > Aquatic > Deep subsurface > Groundwater | place: Finland...
CGGCTATGACCCCGGCCGGGGAGCGCTGCTTGTCGTACTCCGGGCTGGAGCAGATCACCGTGGCCCCGATGTCGCTGTTGCTGGCCCCCGCGTCGGCCATGGCCTCGGCATAGGCCTCGAAGGCCAGTTCGCGAATAGAGCCGGGATAGCCGCGCACAAAGGCCGACTGACCAACTCCGATTACGGCAACTTTGGGCATAGTTAACTCCTTTTAACCAGGTTGCCGGGAACGGTTGCTGGCGGCCCGGCGTCACTTAATAGCTGCATTATAGCTGGGAGCATAGTGTAATTTTTGCCGCAGCACAAGAAAAACCGCAGACAAGGCCTGGTGCCAAGACATCGGTGCCTGTGATATGGTATGGAAAATCATTATCCTGAACCCGCGCCCGCTGATTCTCCATCTCGATTCGTTTTTCCTGGTTCGAAAGGCCTGCCTATGCCAACGGCCAAAACCGGCTCCACTCGCCTGTTGGGCATCGCGTTTACCTGGCTGCTACTGTTCGCCGGCCTGCACCTGAGCGCCCTGTACTCCTACAACCTGTTCCACAGCCTGGTCGAGATGTTCGCGGTGGTGGTGGCCTGCGGCATCTTCATGGTGGCCTGGAACACCCGCGACTTCAACCGCACGCCCTACCTCACCTTTATCGGCTTGGCCTACCTTTTCGTGGCCGGGCTGGATGTGGTGCACACCCTGGCCTACCCCGGCATGGGGGTGTTCGACAACCCACGGCCGGACCTGAGCACCCAGCTTTGGATCGTGGCCCGCTACCTGGAGGCGATCTCCCTGCTCATCGCCCCGCTGCTGGGCATGCGCCGGGTGAGGGCCGAGCCCCTCCTGGCGGTTTACGCGGTGGTGACCGCCTTGCTCCTGGTGCTCATCTTCAGCGGCCGCTTTCCAGTGTGCTACACCGCCACCGGGGGTCTGACCACCTTCAAGGTATTGAGCGAGTACCTTATATGCCTGATCCTGGTGGCGGCCGGGGTGGTGTTTTGGCGGCGTGCTGCCCTTTTGGACCGCACCGTGCTGAACCTGGTGCTCGCCTCCATCGCCTGCACCATCGCCTCGGAGTTGTCCTTCACCCTGTACATCCACGTCTACGGCATGGCCAACCAGGTCGGCCACTACCTCAAGATCATCTCCTTCTACCTGATCTACCGGGCCAGCGTGTCGGCCAGCCTCAAGCGGCCCTATGAGGTGTTGTTTCGCGACCTGGGGTTGCGCGAGCAGCGCCTAAGGGCCAGCGAAGGCCGCCTCAGGGCCATCCTGGGCAACGCCGCCGCCCTGGTGATTTTCCTGGCCCCGGACTGGAAGATGCACGAGTTCAACCTGGGAGCCCAGGAGATTTTCGGCTGGCAGCGGCGGGAGGTCTTGGCCCGGGATTTCCTGAGCTTGCTGATCCCCCCCGAGCAGGCGGGAGCCGTGGAGAGCCTGCTGCGCCGCAGCCTGGGCGGCGAGCCCCAGAGGCAGGTGGACACGGTGATGCTGGACAAGGGCGGCCAGGCTCACCACATACTTTGGAACTGCACCCGCCTGGACGACAGCCAGGGCCAGGCCCTGGGGCTGGTGATCAGCGGCCTGGACATCACCGTGCGCATCAAGTACGCCAACGAGCGGGAAGAGCTCATCAAATCCCTGCAAGAGGCTCTGGCCCAGGTCAAGACCCTGTCGGGCCTGCTGCCCATTTGCTCCCACTGCAAAAAGATCCGCGATGACTCGGGCTACTGGCGGCAAATCGAGCAATATGTGGAAAAGCACTCCCAGGCCGAGTTCAGCCACAGCATGTGCCCCGAGTGCGCCCACGAGCTCTATCCCGAGTATTTTCCCGACCCCGCCGCCGAGACTGTACCCGGCCTAAAAACCCCTGGTAATCAACCGAAAAATCGTTAGATTTATCCCATCAGGCGGGTGAGGCAGCCACCTGCTCCGGCATATCGGCTCCCTTTGACACCCCCTATGTTGTTGTGTTAGATTTTTTTAGCCCAACATGTTGGGCATAAATATAGGCTTGGTTGTCTTGCTCCCCATCGGGCGGCAGGATGACGGGCCGGACCGTTTGGGAGGTCTTCCCCGTGCTCGATCTCAAATTCCTCCGCGAAAACCTGGAGTTGGTAAAAACCGCCGTGGCCCAGAGGCAGGCCAAGGTCGACATGGCCGGTTTCGAGGGCCTGGACGCCAAGCGCCGCCAGGTGCTGCCCGAGCTGGAGAACCTGCGCGCTAGGCGCAACGAGGTTAGCCAAGAGGTGGGCCGCGTAAAGCGCGAAGGCGGCGACCCTTCGGGCATGTACGCCGAAATGAAGCAGGTGGGCGCGCGCATCAAGGAGCTGGAAGGCGAGTTGGTCGGGGTGGATGAAGGCATCAAGCAGGTGCTCATGACCATTCCCAACCCGCCCCACCCCTCGGTGCCCGTGGGCAAGGGCGAGGAAGACAACCCGGTGGTGGAGACCTGGGGCGAGCCGCCTCAGTTCGATTTCGAGCCCCTGAACCACTGGGACATCGGCGAGGCCCTGGGCATCATCGACTTCGAGGCCGCCGCCCGCATGACCGGAGCCCGCTTCGTGGTGCTCAAGGGGGCCGGAGCCCGGCTGGAGCGGGCGCTGATCAACTTCATGCTGGATATCCAGACCACCGAGCACGGCTACCGCGAGGTGCTGCCTCCGTTCATGGTCAACAGCCAGGCCATGACCGGCACCGGCCAGCTGCCCAAGTTCGCCGAGGACCTTTTCAAGCTGGAGGGCACCGACTACTGGCTCATCCCCACCGCCGAGGTGCCGGTGACCAACCTGCACATGGGCCAGGTGGTGGAGGCCGAGCGCCTGCCGCTCAAATACACCGCCTACACCCCCTGCTTTAGGGCCGAGGCGGGCAGCCACGGCAAGGACGTGCGCGGCCTGATACGCCAGCACCAGTTTGACAAGGTGGAGTTGGTGCGCCTGGTGCGGCCGGAGGAGAGCTACCAACACCTGGAGGAACTCACCGCCAACGCCGAGGAGATCCTGCGCCGTCTGGAGCTGCCCTACCAGAAGGTGGTGCTGTGCACCGGCGACCTGGGCTTCTCGGCGGCCAAGACCTACGACCTGGAGGTGTGGCTGCCCGGCCAGAACCGCTACCGGGAGATAAGCTCCTGCTCCAATTTCGAGGATTTCCAGGCCCGGCGGGCGGGGCTGCGCTTCAAGGAAAAGGGCGCCAAGGGCACCACCCTGCTGCACACCTTGAACGGTTCGGGCCTAGCCGTGGGCCGCACCCTGGTGGCCATTCTGGAAAACGGCCAGCAGGCCGACGGCACGGTGAAACTGCCCGCCGCCCTGGTTGCCTACATGGGCGGCAAACAAGTCATCACCCCGGAGGAATGATTACGCAGGTGAAAACGCGCTTGGCTAGCTGGAAGGCATCGCTTTGCCGCCCCTGGCGGGTGGCGGCGCTTTGTTTGGCCCTGGCCTTGCCGCTTTTACCGGCCGCGCCGGTTTGGGCCGCGCCCGCTTCCCTGGACAAGGACCAACTGGCCCACCTGCTGGGCGGCAGCTGGGTGCCCCGCCTGGCCGCCGGCTACACCCTGGAGCTAAAGCACGACAAGCTGGGCCGCATGCGCCTGGAGCCCACCATCAACCCCTTCCTGCAGGCCCAGGCCGAGGCCTGGCTGAAGCCCCTCAAGAGCCGCCGGGCGGCCATGGTGGTGGTGGAGCCCAGCAGCGGTAGGGTTCTGGTGATGGCCGGTCTCAGCCGCGGCCGCCTGGACCCAGGGGTGGCCCTGGACTCCAAGTCTCCCGCGGCCAGCCTGTTCAAGATGGTCACCGCCGCCGCGGCCCTGGAGGAAGCGGGCCTGGAAGCGGACAGCCAGCTGGGATTCGTGGGCCGGGCCCACACCCTGTACCGTTTCCAGCTCAAGGAGACCCCCCGCTACCGTCCCCAGCAGGTCTCCCTGGCCAAAAGCTTCGCCTCCTCCAACAACCCGGTTTTCGCTCGCCTGGGCATCTTCCAGGTGGGCGGGGTCATGCTCACCAGCTACGCCCACTCCCTGGGCTTTGAAAAGCGCATGCCCTTCGAGCTGCCCCTCAAGTCCAGTTGCCTGGTCAAACCGGCCAACTCCTACGGGGTGGGCGAGATGGCCAGCGGCTTCAACCGCATCACCACCATGAGCCCCTTGCACGCGGCCCTGGTGGTGTCGGCCTTCATCAACGGAGGCCACCTGCCCGAGCCCTACATCGTCAAGCGCCTGACCCGCTCCGACGGCATGGTCTACTACCTGGGCAAGCCCCACCTGGGCCCGGCCATCATAAGCCCGGAGACCTGCTACCAGATGCAGCGCCTGTTCGAGGCCACCGTGGAGATGGGCACCGCCCGCAAGGCCTTCCAGCGGCTGAACCGCGACAAGGTGCTCAAGAACCTGGAGTTGGGCGGCAAGACCGGCACCATTAGGGGGCCGGACCGCACCGAGCTGTTCGAGTGGTTCGCGGGATACGGCCGCGACCCACAGACCGGGCGCACCCTGGCGGTGGCGGTGTTGGTGGTGCACGGCAAGGTGCGCTACGCCAACCCCAAGAAGCTGGCGCGCCGCCTGCTCAAGGAAGCCTTCCGCAGCCCCCTTTACGCCGAGAAAAAGCCCGGCGCCGTTCATTAGGCGCCGGGCTCTGCTTTTCATCCCGACCGGGTCACGCCCGGTTGCTTCTTTCAGTCCCGGAGGAACCGCTCTGGCCGGCGGTGAAGCCTGCCGCCTGGCGGCGCGGGCCGGGCCTAGAGGCCCTTGTTCTCCGGCGCCTTCTTCTTGGACACCGAGGGCTTGAGGGTAAAGGCAACAACGTTGCTCACCCCCTTGTTCACCATGCCGCCAAAGATCTGCTGGGTGAAGCTGAGCACCAGGGCCGGGCGGCCAACGTTGCCCACGTCGCCGATCACGTAGTCGGTCACGTCGCCCTGGATGCGCGGGGTGCGCCAATCCTCTACCATGGACAGCCCGTTCCAGCTCATACCGTAGATGGTGCCTTGGTAGATCATGCGGGTGTGCTCCATGACCATGCCAAAGCGGCCCTTGACCTGCAGGCACAGGATCTCGTGGCGGCCGTCCTTGTTCAGGTCGGTCAGGTACAGGCGGCTATAGAGATACCACCAGGAGGACTCGTAGTCGGTGCCCTGCAACTCCATGTATTCCAGGAACTTGCTGGAGGCGTTGTAGGTCTCGCCGCTGATCCACATCTGCTGGTTTTTGTCGTTGTACACCCTCAGGTGCATGGTGGGGCCAATGAGGACGGTGTAAAGGCGGCCCGAGGCGTTGAGGTCGACCAGCACGAAGTTGAAGATCATGGCCGTTTCGGGCAGGTTCATCTCCCGCTCGGTTTCCAGCTTGCCGTTCTTGTAGTGCATCTTGTACAACGGACCCCAGAAGGGGGCGTCCACGGCGGAACCCTGGGCGAAGAGCCAGTCGCCCTTGCCCAGGGGGTTGGGCTGGGTGCGGAAGTAATAAGGGATGCCCTTTTCCCGCATGCGGGGCCCGCCCTCGCGCCACTCCAAAACGAAGCTCTCGGTGCTATTGAAGATGCGGTTGGACACGTAGATCTCGGGCAGGCCGTCGCCGTCGATGTCGGCGCAGTCCACGAACAGGTAGTCGCCCTTGGGGCCGTTCTTGAACTCGTAAATCAAGCGGAAGGATCCGCCGGTTAGGCGGTAGAAACGTATCGAGTTGGGGAACAGGATCAACAGCTCGTTCTTGCCGTCACCGTCGATGTCGCTGACCGCCACCGAGTTGATGATGCCCCTGAGGCGGGGGCTGCGCCAGTAGCGGTCGCTCTCTATGCCCGACAACTCCTTGAGGAACAGGGGGTTCAAGGGGCTGATGTTCTCGGGCAGCTTGTCCAGGTTGCCGGAGCCGGTGGAGCCGCCAACCGCGGCGGTCTTGCTGGCCTCCTTGGCCTCGTTCTGGGCGGCGATGGCGTCGGGCCGCTTGAATATCTCGGCGTTGATGCGCTGGGCGAACTGGTTGATCTGGGGGATCACCGCGTCCAGGTCCTTGGCGTGCACAAAGGCGGTCAGGGCCTGGCCCGGCTCATCAACCTTGACCACGCGGGCGTCCACGCTGATGGTTTGGCCAAGCTTGGTTATGGAGCCGTAGACCACCACCTGGGCGGAAAGCTCCTTGCCGATCTCGCGGGCCTTGGTCTCGTTATAAGGCGGGGGGAATTTCTTGAGCAGGGGAGCCACCAGGTCCGGCTCCACCACGGTAACCTTGTCCTGCCAAGGCAGGCGGGAAGCCAGCATATCCCGCAGACCCTTGGTCAAAAAGGATATGTCTTCCTGGCTGTTGGCGGTGAAGGGCAAGATCACCACGCGGTTGGGGCCGGCGGACCGGGCAACGCCGGCGGTCAACGAAATGCTCATTACCGCCAGCAAGGCCATCACAGGCCACAATACACGGCTGCGCTTCATAAAAAATACTCCTCCCACTTCGACACCACCCTACCGGGCGGGGCTATGGCATGGACTGCCAAGCTGTAACACGGCCTGGGCTTCAGCGTCAAGAAAAGGCCCATCGCCCCAATGACTTGACACAAGCCGCCCAGGGCACCACAATTCAGCTATGGCGCGCCTCGCCCCACCGTGGCGCACAAGCTCATAGTTTACCAGTAACAAGGGAGCCCGGCATGGAGTGCCCGCACTGCCAACAGGAATTACCCGCCCTGCCCTGCGCTAACTGTGGCCAAAAGGCCCTCACCGGCGCGGCCTTTTGCCATAACTGCGGACACCAGTTGCCCGCCCCGGAAGGCGAGCCGCCCAAGCTGCTGACCTGCGCCTCCTGCGGCCACATCGCCCCCGAGTCGGCCAACTACTGCGCCCAGTGCGGCGAGTCCCTCAAGGGAGACGACGAGTTGGTGGAAGGCGCCATCGACTTCGGCGACCTGGGCGACCGCACCGCCTGCAGCGACGGCAATTGCATCGGCATCATAGGCCCGGACGGCAAGTGCACCGAGTGCGGCCAGCCCTACACCGGCGCGGCCGAGTAGAGGCGTCAGGCTTATGTACCGTCTCATGGTCACCGGCCGCTTTGCCGCGGCCCATTCCCTGCGCAACTTCAAGGGCCGCTGCGAGGCCCTGCACGGCCACAACTGGCGGGTGGAAGTGGTGGTCGAAGGCGAAAAGCTGGACAAGGCCGACCTGCTAATGGACTTCGGCGAACTCAAGAAGCTCATGAACCAGGCCATGGACAAGCTGGACCATTGTCACCTCAACGAGGTGTCGCCCTTCGACCAGGTGAACCCCTCCAGCGAACAGATCGCCAAGCATCTTTTCGAGACCATCGCCCGGGACCTGCCCGACCACGTGCGCATGCACTCGGTCTCGGCCTGGGAGTCGGACGACAGCCGGGCCACCTATTTGGGCGGCTAGCCTCTAACCAACGGCATGCTTGCAAGCAGGGGCGGGGTTTTCCCCGCCCCTTTCTTTTCAGCAGATGCGGGGCAAGGGCTCGCCGGAGAGCATGTCCAGGATGCGCCGCCCCCCTACGCTGGTGTTTATCCACACCCGCCCCGCCCTCTCGCCGCCGCAGCGGCCGATGATCGCCGCGCCCTTGCCGTGGGCGTCGGCCCGCATGGCGTTGAGGGCCGCCGGGGCCTGCTCCGAGTCCACGATGCAGATCAGCTTGCCCTCGTTGGCCAGGTACAGGGGGTCCAGGCCCAACAGCTCGCACACCCCGCCCACGGCCGGGTCGATGGGAATGGCCGCCTCGTCCAACTCGATGCTTATCCCGCTCAGGGCCGCGATCTCGTTGAGCGCCGTGGCCAGGCCTCCCCGGGTGGGGTCGCGCAGGGTGCGCAGGCCGGGGCAGGCCTTGATGAGACCGGCGGCCAAATGATTGAGCGGGGCCGAGTCCGAGGCGATGGGCGCGTCCAGACCCAGGCCCTCCCGGGAGGCCATGATGGTCACCCCGTGGTCGCCCACGGTGCCCGACACCAAAACCGCGTCGCCGGGCTTGGCCTGGGCCGCGCCCAGGGTCAGCCCCTCGGGGATCACCCCGATGCCGGTGGTGTTGATGAACAGCTTGTCCGCCTGGCCCCGGCCCACCACCTTGACCCCCGCTTCCTTGGCGGCCGCGGCCATGGAGGCCACCACCCGCTCCAGGTCGGCGATGGCCAGGCCTTCCTCCAGGACGAAGCCCACGGTGAGGTACAGGGGCGTGGCCCCGCGCATAGCCACGTCGTTGACCGTGCCGTGCACCGCCAAAGAGCCGATGTCCCCGCCAGGGAAAAAGATGGGGTCCACCACGAAGCTGTCGGTGCTCACCGCCAGGCGGCCCGTGGGCCGCGGCAACACGGCGGCGTCGTCCATCTGGCCCAGCACCTCGTTGCCCAGGTGCTTGGCGAACAGGCCGCCCACCAGCTCGGCGCTGGCCTTGCCCCCGGCCCCGTGATCCAACAGGATGCTACCCTCCATGGGCATGTCGTATCTCCAGCCTGCCCCGTGGGGCGTGGTTACAGCATGGCCCCCACTTGCCAGGGCACGAACTCCTGATCGCCGAAACCCAGGGCCTCGCTCTTGGTGGGCTGGCCCGAGGCGATGGCCAGCACCAGCTCGAACACGGCCCGGCCCATTTGCTCCACCGTGGCCTTGCCGTCGGCGATGAGCCCACAGTTGATGTCCATGTCCTCGGACATGCGGTCGTACATGCGGCTGTTGGTGGCCAACTTGAGGCTCGGCGTCGGCTTGGAGCCGCACACCGTGCCCCGCCCGGTGGTGAAGCACACCAGGTTGGCCCCGCCCGCCACCATGCCGGTGATGGAGGGCATGTCATAGCCGGGAGTGTCCATGAACACCATGCCCTTGGCGCTCACCGGCCGGGCGTACTCGTACACCTCCACCAAATTGGTGGTGCCGCCCTTGGCCACCGCGCCCAGGGATTTCTCCAGAATGGTGGTGAGCCCCCCGGCCTTGTTGCCCGGTGAGGGATTGTTGTCCAGGCTGGCCCCGTGCAGCTTGGTGTAGTCCTCCCACCAGCGGATGCGCCCGGCCAGCTTCTCGCCCACCTCCCGGCTCACCGCCCGGCGGGTGAGCAGGTGCTCGGCCCCGTAGATCTCGGGCGTCTCGCTGAGGATCGCCGTGCCGCCGTGGGCCACCAAGAGATCCGCCGCCGCGCCCAAGGCCGGGTTGGCGGTGAGGCCCGAGTAGGCGTCCGAGCCGCCGCACTCCAGGCCCAGCATGAGATGGCTGGCGGGCAGGGTTTGCCGCCTGGCTCGGTCGGCGGCGGGCAACATTTCCTTTAGTATTTCCACTCCCCAGGCCACGGTCTTGGCGGTGCCTCCCGCGTCCTGGATGTTCATGGCCCTGAGCAGCGGCCCTTCGTTCAGAGACATGTTCCCCATGAGCGAGCTGAGCTGGTTCACCTCGCAGCCCAGGCCCACCAAGAGCACCCCGGCGAAGTTGGGGTGGCGGGCGTAGCCGGCCAGGCAACGCTGTAAATAGTCGAAGCCGGTGCTGGCCGCCGATTGGCCGCAGCCGGTGCCGTGGCCCAGGGCCACCACCCCGTCCACCTGAGGGTAGCGGGCCAACAATTCCGGGCCCACCGCATCGGCGATGAAGCGGCACACCGAGGCCGAGCAGTTCACCGTGGCCAGCACCCCCAGGTAGTTGCGGGTGGCCGCCCGGCCGTCGGCCCGCAGGTAGCCCTGGAAGGTGGCCTGCTCTTCGGGCGCGACGTAGGCCGTGGGCTTGGCCTCGCTGCCGATGGCCAGGTCCCGCGCGAACTGCTCGAAAAGCAGGTTGTGGGAATGCACGTGCTCACCGGCGGCCACCGCCTGGGAAGCGGCCCCGATGATCTGGCCGTACTTGCGCACCGTCTGCCCGGCGGCCAGGTCGCGGCGGGCCACCTTGTGCCCGGCGGGAATGTCCTCCCCGCAGGTGAGGCCGTATGCCTCCAGCCTGGTGCCCATGGCCAGGTCGCCCAGGGCCACCAGGATGTCGTCGTCGGGATGCAGCAGCAGGACCGGGGGATGCTGGTCAGTCATGGGTGTTGTCCAATCTCGTGCTTGTCGGTTGCGTGAACCTAAATCTAATCAATCCTCGCGGCGGTAGCGGTACCAGGCCGCGCAGGTGCCCTCGGCCGAGACCATGCAGGGCCCCACCGGCGCGGAGGGGTTGCACACCCCGACGAAGAGCTTGCACTCCGGAGGGGGGATTAGCTAGCGTAGCACGTCGCCGCAGCGACAGCAGGGGGGGTGCTTACCGGGAGGCACGGACGCGTCGAAGCGC
>Ga0180017_100665_pt1 | contig 10179 bp, 10 predicted proteins | sample KR46_S_MetaG_FD_129674 | JGI IMG/M metagenome (GOLD analysis project Ga0180017, IMG submission 129674) | Groundwater microbial communities from the Olkiluoto Island deep subsurface site, Finland - KR46_S_MetaG | ecosystem: Environmental > Aquatic > Deep subsurface > Groundwater | place: Finland...
CCGAATCCTACACCGGCCAGTATCTAAAGAAAATATTGCCGTGATTAATAAAAAAGATAACCCAGTACCGACAACCTCAAGAAAGCTGAGTCCAGCTTTCTTTTTTAGATACGTTTAAATTAAGCTTAATTACGCAAAAAGTTTCAGTCTCTAATTGACAATGGATTTCAATTAGAGTATAATAAAGCTAACAAAATAAGGATGGCTCAATTAACAAATAATCAGAGATCCGATTTATGAATTTAAACCATAGAATAGAAGGTGTGCTTATGTTTACTTTGAAAGATTTAAGACCAGGTCAAAAAGCCTGTGTTGGCTCTATCGCCGTAGAAGGTTTAATGCGACGTAAACTCATGGATATGGGTGTAACACCAGGTGTAGAGATTCAAGTTAATAAAACAGCTCCATTTGGGGATCCCATCGAAGTTCGCTTAAGGGGATATTCGCTTAGCCTTCGCAAAAAAGATGCTGAGAATATTTTAATGGTTCAGTAATAGAACAGAAACCACCTGTATAGGTGGTTTCCTTGTTTAGATGCATATAATGTGCAGTCATATAATCAGTAGATAGTCAGGCATCAAGGGAAATGAGGAATGGAATGGAAATGAAATATAAGATAGCATTGGCGGGAAATCCCAACTCGGGAAAGACCACCCTTTTTAATCGTCTTACCGGCAGTAACCTTTACGTTGGGAATTGGCCGGGCGTAACCGTTGAAAAAAAAGAAGGAAATTTGCGAAACACCAAAAAAGATATTACACTGGTGGATCTGCCGGGAATTTATTCATTGGCGCCTTATTCGATGGATGAAATTGTCTCCCGGAATTTTTTGTTGGACGAGCGGCCGGATCTGATCATTAATATTATCGACGCCTCCAATATTGAAAGAAATCTCTATTTAAGTACCCAGCTGATGGAACTTAACTGTCCAATGGTTGGAGCTTTGAACATGATGGATGTGGTTAAAAAAACCGGAGTCGAAATTGATGTCGGGGAGATGGAAAAAATCTTCGGTTATCCCTTTATTGAAATATCCGCTCAGAAAGAAACGGGCATTAACGAACTGATCAAACTGGTTGAAAAAACTCTGGATATCAAAAAATTAAAAAACTTTCCACCAATATTTGCCCCCGAAATAATGAGTGTATTCAATGAATTTGATAATCTCATCGGCAACAAGTATCCGGAAGTCTTGCCAAATTATCCCCATCTTTTCCGAGCCATTAAACTGATCGAAAAAGATGAAGAAGTATTGTTAAAAATTTATGAAAACATCGATTTACTGCAAGACATCGATCTTGCCAGAAAAAAAATCGAAGCGATAGCACATCATGATGTCGACAGCGCCATTGCCGATTATCGATATCGCTTTATTACTGAAGGGATCACCAGAGCGACCAAAAAGACAAAGAATAACGCCATCCAATTTCAGGAAAAACTGGATAAGGTGCTGATGAACCGGTATGCGGCACTGCCAATCTTCTTTTTCTTTATGTTTGTTATTTACTATGTTTCAATTACCCTAGTGGGGGAGATTACCATTGGTGGGATCGAGTGGTTTATCAATGATGTGCTGATGGTTGCGGTTGAAATGAGTCTCGGCAGCCTCGGCGCGGCCGGTTGGATCATTGCCCTGATCAATGACGGTATTATTACCGGGGTTGGCGCGGTACTAACCTTTATTCCCCAATTAGTAGTGCTCTTTATATTCATCTCCATTTTAGAAGACAGTGGCTACATGGCCAGAGTTGCCTTTATTATGGATCGGATTTTTAGACATTTTGGCTTATCGGGAAAATCCTTTATCCCGATGGTAGTCGGATTGGGATGTTCAGTTCCTGGGATCATGGCGACCCGCACCCTCGAAAACGAACGGGAACGGAAGCTGACGGCGGTATTGACACCCTTTATTTCCTGCGGTGCCAAGATGCCGATCTATGTCTTGATGGCTTCAGTGTTTTTTGCCCAGTATCAGACGGTATTGGTTTTCTCGCTCTATCTGGTCAGCTTAACGGTGGTTTTTGGCTCGGGATTTATACTTTCAAAAACCTGGTTCAAGGGTGCGGATTCTGGTTATCTGCTGGAGATCCCGCCGCTGCGTTTGCCAAAGCTTAAAAATACCGCCACCCAGGTATGGCAACGGATCAAAGAGTTTATTGTTCGGGCGGGAACGATTATCTTTGCCGCCTCGGTGGTGCTGTGGTTCTTGCAAAGCTATGATCTCAGTTTTCAAATGACCCAAACGCCAGATGAAAGTATTCTGGCTATGTTTGGCAAAATCATTGCCCCAATTTTTGTCCCTCTCGGGTTTGGCAATTGGATCGCTTCGGTGGCCTTGCTAACTGGTATTACTGCCAAAGAAATGATCATCAGTACCATGAGTGTGCTGCTTTCGGGGCAGGATGGCAGTTTCACCCTTGCCATCAGTCAGGTCTTTACCCCGGTATCAGCCTATAGCTTTGTCATCTTTATCCTTTTGGCCTCACCCTGTATGGCAGCCATTGCGACGATGAAAAAAGAATTGGGAAACTGGCGCGATTTTAGCTTCGCCCTGGCCTACCAACTTGGCCTGGCCTATGGCGTCGCTTTTGTCATCTATCAAGTCGGCAGTCGCGTTTTTGTTTAGCATTCAATTCATGATATTTGATGAATTAGAAAGAAAGAAGGCACAAAAATGATTACCTGGATTCTGGCAGCATTAATTTTAGGTGCGGCAGCTTATATAATCTTTAAGAAAATCAAAAAAATGAAATCAGGCGACTTTTCCTGTGAAGGTTGCAAAGGTAGCGACAACTGCCCGAGCTGCCACTTAAAAACTGAGCCACCCAAAGAAGATGAGGATTGATAAGGGTCTGACCCCTCGGTCATTGGTCGGTACGGTAGTTTAGCTAAAAAAGCCCCACCAGCTTTGCTGGTGGGGCTTTAAAAAAGACTTAATTATGCAATAAAAACGTTGGTAGCCTGTAAGCCACGATCGGTTTTTTCGGTATCAAAAGTTACGCGTTGTCCTTCAACAAGGTTTTTACGACCATCAGCAATAATTGCTGAGAAATGTACAAATACATCTTCGCCGCCATCTACTGAAATAAAACCAAATCCTTTTTCCTCGTTAAACCATTTCACTGTACCATTATTCATTTTAGGTACCTCCTAAATATTATTAATAAATCGTGATGCAAAAACAAAAAACACATATTTTTGCAAATCATCTAAACGTAAAAATGACTTGCAAAAATATGTGAAATCAATAAATACACTTTAATTCTATTTCATTATACACCCGGTAACGGTTTAAGTCAAATGGTTTCTCAAAGACTGGAGTTGTTTAAGAATAAGAAACTGCTATCCGCGTATGAATTTAAAAAAAAGCCGATCTAGCCAAAACCTAAATTGATCCATCTTGATGGGTATTGGCTAAGATGGATCAAAAAAAGCTGGACTCAAGATTTATGTGGTACAATAACTGTTAAAGTCAATCGACTCATATTTTCTTTTTAACAGATCTTTTGCTTCTTTTAAGACTTCTTTTTCCGAAAGTGGAAGTCTTATCTCACGTATTTCGATGATTTTAAAGGGGTTGTCTTTGATTGATTTTGTCAGAGTAAATCCACCATAAATTTTCGGAACAATCTTCACTTCGAAATTACCGAAAGAAATCAGGGTGTTGTGACCATCTACGATTATTTTTTCAAACATGGTAACACTTCCTTTCTGTATAATGATTCTGATGTTTAAAAAAGTATTGTTATTATACCAAAATTCAGCAGGGAATAAACAGAAAAAACTAAAAAAAATATTTTTTTAAGGTTGACCATTATGTATGATAAAGAAAAACTAAAAGATCTGCCCCAAAACACTGGGGTTTACATCATGAAAAATAAAAATGGCGAGATAATCTACGTCGGCAAGGCGATTAATCTGCGCAATCGGGTGCGGCAATATTTCCATAGTGCCAGTCAGCTCACATCAAAAACAGTGGTTTTGGTATCGCATATCGAAACGATCGAGACAATCGTCACCGATTCAGAAATGGAAGCCCTGATTTTAGAATGTAATCTGATTAAGACCCATCATCCCCGCTATAATATTTTGCTTAAGGATGATAAAAGCTATCCCTGGATACGGCTGACCGTCCAGGAAGAATACCCGCGGCTGCTGATGACCCGGGAATACAAAAAAGATGGGGCTAAATATTTTGGCCCTTTTACCAGTTCCTATGCGGTAAAAAATACCATCGAAGCGATTTTGAAGATTTATCCCCTAAAAACCTGCAACCGTCAGGTTGTCTATGGTAAGAAAACCGGCCGCCCTTGTCTCAACTATCATATTGGCCAGTGTCAGGCGCCCTGTCAGGGCAATGTCTCCAAAGAAAAATATGCCAAAGATATTACTTCAGTTTTGGATATTCTAAATGGCCGGCATCCCGATCTGCTTAAAGATTTAGACAAAAAAATGACCGCCGCCGCGATCAATCAGAATTATGAAGAAGCCGCTAAATATCGGGATCAAATGGCTGGCATTCAGCATATCATTGAAAAACAGAAAATTAGCTCGACCACCAAACAGGATCAGGACTTTATCGGTTATGCCGAAGCTGACGACTTGGCTTGTGTCCAGGTATTTCATGTCCGCGATGGTAAGCTGATGGGGCGCGATCATTTCTTCCTTGAAGAGATTGGCGATGTCAGTCCCAGAGAAGTGCAGGAAAGTTTTGTCAAACAGTATTATGCCAGTTGCGGGTTTATTCCCCGGGAAATTATTTTAAAAGAACCACTGGATGATCAAAGGGTGATTGAAGCATGGTTGGGCGACCTGGCTGGCAAAAAAATTGAGATCCACTCGCCAAAGCGGGGGCAAAAAATAAAAATGCTGGAAATGGTCGCGGACAATGCGGATCTGGCCTTAAAACAGCAATTATTGGAGAAAAGAGAAAAAGAAATCCGCTCCAAAAGTCGCTTGGACGGACTTCAGGAGTTATTAGGAATGACCCAAAGGCCTAATCGTATTGAGGGCTACGATATTTCCAATATCAGCGGCACCAATAACGTTGGCGGCATGGTGGTTTTCGATCAGGGTAAACTGAATCGGAAGGCTTGCCGCCGCTTTAAGATTAAGTCGGTCGAAGGCCAGAACGATTACGCCAGCATGCAGGAAATGATCTTCAGACGCTTGGAGCGGGCGATGAAAAGCCCGGAGGGTAATAATTTTCTGCCCTTACCGGAAATCATGATGATCGATGGTGGCAGCGGGCATGTTAATGCGGTGGAGAGCATTGTTTCCTTATATCCGGTTGATATTGCGGTGTGCGGATTGGTGAAAGATGACCGCCACCGGCTCCGCGGGATTTTCCACCAGGGCACCGAATACCCGATCAAAAAAGCCAGCCCGTTGGGGGTCTTTCTTTATGAAATTTCTGAAGAGGTTCACCGCTATACGCTGGGATACCACCAGATTTTAAGAAACAAAGAAATGCTGGCTTCACAATTGGAAGATATTCCCGGAGTCGGCAAAAAACGCCGGGAGGCTTTAATGGCTCATTTTGGACAGGTGGATAAAATAAAAAAAGCCACCATCGCAGAACTGCAGTCAGTTCCTGGGATGCAGGTGAAAACAGCCCAGGCGGTGTTTGAATATTTTCGTAACAAGACGTGAAAAAAACTTTTATCAACGGAAGCTTTGAGGTAGAATAACTTGAGTAGATTAATTAGCAGTAAATCAATGAAAAGAGATAACAGAAGGATGAATGGAAAAGTAACTTTAGACGATTTTTGTAAAGATATCAAACTTGAGAAAATATATTATCAGTCAACCGAACTGAACCTGCTTAACAGTGGAATCAACCGGCCGGGCTTGCAGCTTCATGGTTATTATGAGCATTTTGATTCCTATCGGGTTCAAGTGATTGGCAAGGTCGAGGTATCCTATCTGCTCGATCAGGAGCCGGAAGTCCGGAATAAGAAGATTGACGATTTTTTTTCCTATGAATTTCCCTGCTTTATTGTCTGTTGGGATTTGGATGAAACCCATCTGTTTGAAGATGCGGCTAGAAAATACGGACGCACCCTGTTAAAAAGCAAGAAAAATACCACCACATTATTTTATGATCTGGTTAATTATATTGATCAGTTATCAGCTCCCCGAATCAGCTTGCATGGGGTATTGGTCGAGGTGTTCGGAGTCGGGGTGTTGATCACCGGACCCAGTGGCATTGGCAAAAGCGAAACCGCCCTGGAAATTGTCAAACGTGGCCATTGTCTGATAGCCGATGATGTGGTGGAGGTCAAACGGATCCGCGACGGTCATCTCATGGGAACAGCCCCGGAGCTGCTCCAGCACTTTATGGAAATCCGCGGCATTGGTATTATTGATGTCAGAACCCTTTATGGCGCCAGAGCGGTCAAGAAAGATGTCGAAATTGATATGGTAATCCGATTAGAAAATTGGGATGAACGCTCTCCTTATGACCGTCTTGGACTGGACGAACAAACCTTGGATATCCTCGGCATCGAAATCCCGGAAGTCATGATTCCCGTTTCCGGAGGGCGAAATCTGGCTTGTATCATTGAAACGGCCGCCATCAACAATCGTACCAAACAGTATGGTTATCATTCGGCTCAGGTTTTTTGTGACCGGGTAGCTCATCAGAATGACCTGGACATCCAGAAACGGGAACTCGAGAAAAAAAAGAACCAGTAATAATAAATTAATTTTGAAGTAGCATTAAATTTAAAGTAGAATTAAATTAAAGTTGAATATTGATCGTGATGTTTAAAAAGGGTCACAATAGTCGTTGACGGGAGTCATTAATAGCAGTCAATATAATCAAGTAGAAAAGAGAAAGTTAGAATGAGAAACTATGTTTTAGATGCCCACACCCACACCATCGCCTGCGGACATGCCTATAATACGATCCTCGAATTAGCTGATGCGGCGGCAAAAAAAAAACCTCGAGATGATCTGTATCACCGAACATGGACCAGCCCTGCCGGGTGCACCAACCCCCTTATTTTTTGCCAATTATCGGGTGATTCCGGGAAAAATAAACAATGTCAGAATCCTCAAAGGGATCGAAAGCAATATTCTTGATGCCGACGGAAATACCGATATTCCAGTCGATTTTATCGATTCGCTGGAAATTATTTCGGCATCCCTCCACACCCCGACTTTTAAGCCCCAGACAAAGTCGATCAATACCAGCGCGGTGCTGGGGGCGATTGCCAATCCCGATATTGATTTTATCTGTCATTTGGGAAACCCTACTTATCAACTCGATTATGAGGCCATCTTGCAGGATGCCAAAAAACATAACACCCTGATTGAAATAAATAATGGTTCATTTTTTATCAGAAAAGGTTCAAAACCCAACTGTGAATGGATTGCCAAACGCTGCAAAGAGCTGGAAATCCCGATTATTATTGGTAGCGACACCCATTTTGCAACCGATATTGGCGATTTTCCCTATGTTGATAAAGTTTTAGACGCCATCGATTTTCCCGATGAACTGATTATCAACCTGGATTACCACCGGCTGATTGACTATCTGGAAAACAAAGGCCGGCTACTGTTTGCCGATCCACGGGAATATGCCCAAGAATTGTTTTTGAAAAATGACTAAACTGTGATAAAATAAGTCTCGGAAATCAAGTAGGAAAGGACAGAAAAATGACAATAAAAATCATAACCGATTCTGCCTGTGATATATTAGAAACAGATCAACAAGAGTTGAATATAGAGATCATGCCGGTTTATGTGGTCGAAGATCAAAAAACCTATCGCGATGGTATTGATATATCATCAGAAGTCGTTTGTCAGAATATGCGGCAGGGCGTCCGTTACAAAACGTCTCAGATTCCATATGGAGATTTTTACAAACGTTTTGAAGAACTAATCTTAGAAAAGCAACCCTTTATCTATCTGGCTTTTTCCAGTGGACTGTCTGGGACCTATCAGGCCGCCGCCCTGGCGGAACGCGATTTAAAAGAGAAGTACCCCAGTGCAATCTTTGAAGTCGTCGATACCAGAGCGGTCTGTTACGGTTTAGGGCACATTGTTTATGGAGCTGCCAGAGCAGCCGTAGCGGGTGATGACATCGAAGCGCTGATGAAGCGGATTAACTACTATATTGATCATGTCAAGCATGTCTTCACGGTCACAGACCTGCAATACCTGTATCGCGGCGGTCGTTTAAATAGGGGGACTGCGATCATCGGAAACATGCTTAATATTAATCCGCTGCTTGAAGTTAATAAAAGTGGTGAATTGCAACAGCTTGACAAGGTCAGAGGCGAAAAAAAGCTGGTAAAAAAAATGGTCGACTACCTGGAACAAAACGGAAGCCACTTTGACAAGCAAACCATCGGTATCAGTCATGCCGATAACCCGGAACTGGTTGAGCTGTTTGTAAAAATGGCCGGCAAGCGATTGAATGCCGAGCGCTTTAAAATTGTCTCATTAGGACCAACGGTTTTAACCCACTCGGGACCTGGCACTCTGGCGGTTTTTTTCTTTGATGAATGGAAGGAAGCTTATCAGTTTGCATAACATTAAGGCAGTTATTTAAATACTTTGTATTCATTAATATAGATACCAAAAATAGATACCAAATATAGATTACCAATTCCAATTTAAAAAACTAAGGAGCACTATGTTAAATAAGTTAGATTTTTTAGCCCAAAAATATGCTGATTTAAACGAAAAAATCAGCGATCCCGAGATTATCGGTGATCAGAATCAGTGGAGAAAGCTGATGAAAGAACAGTCCCATATCGAACCGATCATTCAAAAGTATAATCAATTTTCAGAAACCTTGTCAGCGATTGATGATACCAAAGAGATGTTGGCCGATAAAGAACTCGAAAAAGATTTCAAAGAAATGGCTGAAGCTGAACTGGAGGAATTAACAGAAAAGAAGATTGAGCTTGAAGAAGAACTAAGAATTCTGCTATTACCCAAAGATGTCAATGATGATAAAAATGTTATTGTTGAGATTCGCGCTGGCGCTGGCGGGAGTGAGGCCGCCTTATTTGCCGGTGATCTGTTTAGAATGCTTACCCGTTACGCCGAACGTCAGGGCTGGAAAAGTGAAATTATGAGTTCCAGCATTCCAGATATTGGTGGGATCAAGGAAATCATTTTTGCGATTGAAGGCAACGGGGTTTACAGTCGTCTGAAATACGAAAGCGGTGTCCATCGGGTACAGCGAATACCGAGTACCGAATCGGGCGGACGAATCCATACCTCAACTGCCACGGTAGCCGTTTTGCCGGAAGCCGAAGATGTTGAAATTGAAATTGGCGCTAACGACCTGCGGGTTGATGTCTACCGCTCATCCGGTAATGGTGGCCAAAGTGTCAACACCACCGACTCGGCGGTGCGAATTACCCATATCCCCACCGGCATGGTCGTGACTTGTCAGGATGAGAAGTCCCAGCTTAAAAATAAAGACAAGGCGCTAAAAATCTTAAAGGCGCGACTTTACGAAATCGAGCAGCAAAAACAACAAAGTGAAATTGCCGAAAACCGTAAAAGTCAGGTTGGTACCGGCGACCGTAGCGAGCGCATCCGAACCTACAATTTCCCTCAGGGTCGCATCTCCGATCACCGCATCAATATGACAGTCTACCAACTCGATGCCTTCCTTGACGGCGACATCGATGAAATGATCAATGCCCTGGTCACCAGTGACCAAACCGAAAAACTAAAGCAACATGCATAAGAACGAGCTCTCCAATGATAGAGGGCAGAGGTTATCAATAAACTACCGCACCGACAATTGTTAATCTGTTGTATGCGCGCAATTCGTACAGTTGCAATAAAAAAATCAGCTAAATATAGACGTTTCGTTGCAACTGTTCGCCTTGAGGCATACAACATGATATAACAATTGTCGGTACTGGGTTATTTTTTTGAGAGTCTGTGCTCTCCAATGATGGAGGGCTTTTTTAGGCAGGGAATAAATTGATGAAATTTAAGCTTGTTTAGAAGGAGTACGGTCAAAGAGTCGTAATATTTTATCTTTTTGAAAGCAGCAAACAGACCAAGGTAGGAAATGCCTATAAAATTTCCGGATTAGGTTGACAATCAGCAGCTTTATCAGTAGAATGAAAATCAGTTGAAAAAATATAAACAAAAATTTGGTTTTTAGTTCATTTCGAAAGTGGTTTGCAAGTTAGCTATACC
>Ga0180017_100666_pt1 | contig 10178 bp, 16 predicted proteins | sample KR46_S_MetaG_FD_129674 | JGI IMG/M metagenome (GOLD analysis project Ga0180017, IMG submission 129674) | Groundwater microbial communities from the Olkiluoto Island deep subsurface site, Finland - KR46_S_MetaG | ecosystem: Environmental > Aquatic > Deep subsurface > Groundwater | place: Finland...
CTGAACTTACCCTATGAACTGGTTTATAAAACCCTGGTAACCGAAGGAAAAAGCAAGAATTATTTTGTCTTTGTGATTCCTATCGACAAAGAACTTGATATGAAAAAAGCCGCCAAAGCGGTAGGCGAAAAGTCGGTAGCGATGATTCAGCTAAAAGATCTGACCGCGATCACCGGCTATGTCCGGGGCGGCTGCACCGCCATTGGCATGAAAAAGCAATTTAAAACGATCATCAATGACACCGCCAAAGAGCTGGATAAAATCTACATCAGCGGCGGTAAAATCGGGTTGCAGATTGAATTGCGACCCGATGATTTCTGCACCGCGGCCGCCGCCGATTATGGCGATGTTATCACTTTCTGAACATGCCACCCTGGTACTTTAATTTGCCGCTGTCGGGTTGTAACAATCGGTGCTGGCCAGACAGCTGCTGCTGTTTAAGTGGGATTTGATGTGTATGCCCAAACCTACGTCCCATTTGTTATTGTTTCAGGGAGATCGGAGTTGGGCTGTTTTGCTTATCGGTGTTGATCGCCCATGACCGTAGTATATCGTTTTTACTGGCAGTTGCAAAACCGCCTGAACACTTTTTTGCATGGCTGTGATATCGTCCCAGAGATAGGCTGGTTGGGGGGAGGTCAGATTCATCAGGGTATCCCCTACAAATAATTCGCCGCTTGGAAAGGAAATCCCGATCGAGCCCCGGGTATGACCAGGCAGCGGATGGATGGTCTCACCGAAACCCAGCCGGTTGGTTTGAGTCCCAGTGATGATTAGATCCGGTTTGAAGCGTTGTGGTGGATGCTTCTTCATCGCACCCTTGCCCACCCATTTAATCATTTTGCCGATCGGATGGGTGGCTTGCATCGGCTGAGACAAGGGATTATCAATCAGTGCGATGTCATTTTCATGGATGACAATCGGGAGTCGATATTTTTCCTGAAAGATAGCGGCATTACCAATATGATCGCTATGGCCATGAGTCAGAACCAGATAACTGATTTGGTCGATGGCAATCTTATTTTGCGCCAGGGTTCGTTCGATTTTGGCGGCCATTCCCGGGGCACCAGCGTCAATCATCAGGTGTCGCTCGCCTTGGGAGAGCAGGTAACAATTAGAACCTGCGGAGATGGTGATGATGTTCATTTTTGATTCTCCTTTTTAAGTCAGCCCTACCCTTTTGGTATCGGTGCACAGGGACATATTAACCGCGTCCCTTTGTGAACCCGGCTACCTGATACCAGGCTCTGTATGAATTTTGCTTTTTAGGTTTTATTTATCCTAAAATTATAGTACAATAGAGCAAATATAAGTTGCTGTCAGGTACATAATATTCCGACACCCCTTAGATTAAATTCAAATATGCTCTCCTGCTATCCACCACAGCATAAAGTGTCACCAGCTGTTTATCTTCATTTACCTTGTAAAAAAGGATGTGCTTTTCAACAATTAAAACCCGATAACCCTGCTTTTTCAAAATGCGATAGCGGGGACTGCTTCCGCTCAGCGGGAAATCTTCCAGTAGCTTCACTGCTTTTTCAATTTTTTCAAGATAATGAAGCGCCGTATCAATTGCGTCTGCATCACCAGCGATGTAATTAATGATTTCATAAAGCTGATCATTGAATTTGTCCGTTCTGATAATCGCGTACTTCATGATCACTTTTTCCTGGCGAACAGCGATTGGCGGATTCCTTCAAAGGTCTCTTCGACCGGGGCAACCCGCTGCTGTAAAACATCCTCTTCGGCTTCGGCAAGGGTTCTCAATAATTCAAGCTCTGAGTTCATCTGATGGTAAGTCTGTAAATCAAGTATGGCAGTATCGCCGCGACCGTTGACCGTAATAAAAACCGGTTGCCGCGTTTCATGACAAATCTTTGCAATCTCATTATAATGATTTCTTAAATCAGCCGATGGTCTTATAATTCCCATAATAAACCTCCCGTGTATGATAGTCAAATTATATCATAATTAGACTATTAATTCAATATGGTCTGGTAAATCCCGACATCGATAAGGTGGAGTCAGGTACCTAAGTTTTCCTAACTCAAGACTTCCATATCGGTTCTGATTTTTTCTTCAATGCCAAATTTCTTTCCATAATAAGTTTATAAATTAGTGTCAGGTAACAGGTTCATACGTCCCCTTGTGTTATTTGTTTTTAAATATCGATTCCTTTTTTCTTCGCAAAGTAATTAGGAATTAGAGAAATAAAAAATAATACGATTCCTGCTATTGTAAATTGAACTAATAATACGATAGAAAAACCGTTTGTCGCTATTTCACCGGCTAAAAATGCATAGATAAAAGAACCTGGTGTCATTGTTATAAATGAGACCAACGCAAATGTAAAAACATTGATGGAGGTAACACCATAGGCGTAATTTTGAACATTATAGGGAAAAAGCGGAACAAGTCGAGTTAAAATTAAAAAATTGGTGCCATTTTTTGCGGCACCTTCCTCAATTTTTTTGAATATCGGATTTGAGCAAAATTTCTCAAGTATTGTATCACGTGCAACATATCTTGCAATGATAAATGCAACCGTTCCACCAATGGTTGCACCGGTAACAGAAAGTAATCCGCCAGCTATTGAACCAAAAGCGATCCCTCCAATAATTGTCAGCGCAGATGCGGGCAACATAAAAACAGCAACAACAATGTAGACAAGAATATAAGCCAGATATCCCCATATGCCTAAGCTCTGAAACCAGGCTTGCATCGTTTTAACATCGGTAAGCTTATCCGTTAAACCAAAGGCATTTAACGAAAAAAACACAAGACCAATAACACAAAGTGTCGCCACTATTTTAATCAATCCGCTATTTGTCTTCATTGATATAGCCATTCCTTTCGTTTCACTCAAGGCACAAATCGTCCTAAAAGGTATTATTGATTTGATTATATCACCTTTCTTTCCTTTTATCTTTAATTTATTCGTCCAAAGCCTTTAAAAAGCTACGCTTAGAGCTACCCTTTATCCGCTTATTTAATATAATTGCCGATCCGTTCTTTAACATTAGCCTGGAGGTTACGGTAAAAAAACTGGTAATCATAAAGATGATACACCCCCTCCTGGAAAATATCGAGGACTGGTGGAAAATCAGCCGGGTTGACACCGGTTACGCGCAGGGTACCCCGATCAGGATCCAGATAGGCTCCGGTCAGGTTGGGCACTTCCTTGACAATCGCCCCGCTATAATCGGTAAATACCGCGCCGCTATTTTCGCTGGCAACAGCTGGGCTACTGTCTGTTCTCCAGTTCAGGGGATTGATCCCCAATGTGTTATCCGGAACAATCAGTGAGCTTTGAATCCCCTCGGCCTCTGAGTTAAAGGAAATGATCACGCCGGTGTCCCCGGAATGCTGGGCCATTTTTAAAAAGGGATAATTGCTTAAATCTTCCGGTGTGACGCGCCAGCCAATCAGATAGGCGGCGACCAGCTGGTCGCTTAAAGCCGGATCGGCGAATTTTTCGGCCATCAGGCGCAAGAGCATTTCTGAACCCTGGCTAAAGCCGGCCAGCACAAATGGCCGACCCTGATTGTAATCTTTGATGTACTGATCAAAGGCCTTTGAAACATCCGCGTAGGCCAGATCAAAATACTGATCCGATTGGGATCCATCCATGGTGTAGGCGTTCAGCGCCGCCTGCCGATAATAAGGAGCAAAAAAATTGGCGTCATCGGCGTAGAGACCTTTTTCCATATTGGTCGCCCCCAGAAACTGGGCCTTTGTTTGTTCATCACCGAGATCCATCGAATGGGAGTCAGCAGTCCCCAGATAAACCGTCGGCGCCACAAAAAAGACGTCACAGTTTTTAGTGACAGCTTCGCCAACCGGCAAATACGCCCAGTTCTCGGCTTTGCTGTAATCCACCCCGAGCGGTTCTTGGATGCATCCACCCAGCAACAGGGTCATGATCAGAAAGATCGAGATCATCGCGACGGATACTGAAAGATTGTTTCTTTTTTTCATGGTGTCTCCTTGTTTACTTATTCAATATGGTCTGGTAAAATCCCGAAATCGATTCGGACTGCAGATTAAATTGCGACCCGATGATTTCTGCACCGCGGTCGCCGCAGATTATGGCGATGTCATCTCTTTCTGATCATGCCACACGATCCACTAATAAAAGGATATTTTGGTTAGTGCGGTATCGTATTCGCCATCTTGTGGGCCTTCCTGGACGGCTTTAATTTCAAAAACAATCACACTGCTGGGGGCAACCGTACAATTTAAATCTAAATACTGAGGCGATGTTGTCGCTGATAGATAGAGCGTCTTAAGATAGGCACCATTAAGATAAACCCCTAGTTGCGTGACACAACCGTTTTCATAAAATGTCGTGTTCGATTTGGCATAGCCGTTGATAATTTCGACACCCTGTATTTGCGCCGTCTTAGTGCCTTTGTAGGAAAAAGTAACCGTTTCGCCATAACCGTTTCCGCTAACACCTTCCACCCAGGCTGTCGCGTTGTCATAGTCGATCAGATTGGCTGCATTGTAATAGAAACCATTGATCGGACTTAAAGTAGATGATGCCCAGACGTCAAATAAACGATTGACATCGACCCCCAATCCCTTAATCGATGGGACCGAAGTGGTTGCTGCTGGGGTCTGTCCGGTAGTTGCTTCAGTCGTTGTCGTCATTTGTGTAATGATAAATTGTTGTGTTGTGATCGATGACAATTTGTTTTCATCGATTACGCGTGCATTAACGGTTGTTGTTTGATTGACCGTAAAAGAATTTTTATAAAGCAGTGAATTCGTAAGCGGCTCTGCGCCGTCAAGGGTATAGTAGATTTCTCCCGATTTGTTAGGATTAGTCATGCTAACCTGAGATGATCCATCGGTATTAACAACTGAAGTCATCTCCGGCGGTTGCAATTTACTGTTTTGACCGGTGATCAGACCGAAAAAACTGGCACAACCGGTTGTCGAAACGCTCAGACTCACCAGCAAAATTACCAGTGCAGCAAGTTTCGTATTCTTTCTGTTTTGCGCTTTTATCGTTCTCTTTTTTTCATTCATTTTTCATCTTCCTCCGCTTATTTTTAGTTATAGCTTGAAGTACAAAACCTCCGTCCCCTTGTGTCTGTCCTTCTGGTGGGCTGCAGGCAGCGAATCCGAATATCATCCCTAATGCCAGTAGCATTGCAATTATCCGATTCATAAATACCCCCTTATAATTCTAAATTAATATAAATAGCTCAACTGGATTTCCCCGGTGACCACGTCGTTGATCAGGGTTTTGCGAAGTTCCGGCTGGGTTTCATAAGTTTATTGTACCCGGTATCGGCTGTGATTCACAGACAAGGGGAATCTTTGCCCCCGCGTCGCCGGCCACTTTATTAATTGTTACCAACACCACAAAGAAATTAACATCCAGCAGGTCTTTGAGCCAGAACTCTTTTAACCCACGAAAGGTTACTATTCACAGTTCTGTAAGCTGACGTGTCATGAGAACCGGCTCATTAGTATTTTCGACATCCTGGAACTTGGCCTAATTCACCTTGACTCCGTCATCCAGATCAAGGGGGATACGGCTCAGGGCGATGCATATAAGTTATTGTTTCGGAAACAACTTGGTTTAGCTTGATGTCGACAGGCACGACCCCTAATCATTTAAAAAATATGCCAAAATTACTACCTCTAATTAACGAATTTAAATCCAGTTTGATAAATTCCCATGTTTGCTCGTAGTTTCCGACAATAAGAATCTCATTGCTGTTAATCAATTGAACAAAGGCTTTCGGATTTTCATAATAATCATCTTCCAGTTTTTCTGACAGTTCTTGCTTTTCCCGAGATGATAATTCTTCTATTTGATTATGGAGTGCGTGTTCAAGATTTCTCGAGAAATAATAGATTTGATATGGAATACCACCTATCTTAGAAGTCGTGTGCAAGCAACTAACGATTTCACGCTTAAGATTATTTCTTTTCTTAATGGCCTCACAGTCTTTTGCATAAATACAGTCTTGAGAATAATGTGTTTTTGCCCGGGTGGTTGGTACAACCGCAGAATCAGGCACAAAAGCACCATCGGTATCGATCAGATGAATGACTTGTTTCAAATCCTGCTTGGTATAGCGTTTCTTATCGAGAAATATTTTAACATGGGACCAAACCTTCTCTTTGGCGTTTTTTGTTGAAATTCCATTCCGGGTGGTGATGTCTCCGTCGGCAATCTCAAAATGAACCTGCTCATTTTCTATCAGTTTAGAAAGAATCGCGCCCAGGGCAATCTGATCGGTGATGCCTTCGACCAAAAATAACACCACCTTTTTCCTAATCATTAACCAGCCTCCCGGCTTTACGAAATGCCCGACTGATCTCAAAATCACTGGTTGCGGCATAAATTTCTTCACTCTGACCACCGAGATTAATGCTCCGCAAATAAACATCCCGCATGTTGTTGTTGCTTTTTACATTGGAAAAGCGAATATATCGGTTTTTGTCGTTGGTTGTTGTAAAAACCAATGACGATTTATGAATCATTTCCAGTGGCCTTAAGTTATGGGAGGTGAAAATCAATTGACCCTTGCCGCTTTTTTCCAGAACCTCCAACAGTTCCCCGAGCAGATACTCGTAAACACCAGCGTCCAGCTCATCAATGGCCACACAAATGCCCGGGAGATTGTATACCGCAATCAGCAGATTTAAGACCGACAGAATTTTTTTGATCCCTTCGGACTCATATTTCAGCGGGATCAGCTGATCATTTCGCTGCGACAGCATTTCAAACCGAATCCCTTCGTCGCCCTCGGCCGTCATCTGTTTGCCATAGTTATGGATAACTAAAGCCATATCGGGAATCAGGGCTTTAACAACCAGATTGATACTGCTGACAATTTCGGTTAATAAATCGAACTCCTTTTGCGGAAAAACGGAAGGTTCCATTAAAGAAACCGCCAGATCGCCGAAAACATCTTTTTCGGCATTTTTCTGTTTAAAGGAGAAGGGCATCGCCAGATTCAGATTAATGACACCACAATGGATATTTTTAATAATAAAGATATTTTTGAAGGCATAATCTTTCAAACTCATTAGTATCTTAGACAGATCCGGGATATCTGAGGTCTCCGACAACTTAATGACTTCATCGGAAAAGAAAAAGGAACGGCATTCTTTCATCGCCAGCTTTTTTGCAACGGCGACATCAATGCGACGGGCCTGGTCATTCTGGATGAATTCGTTAAATCGATATTGCGGCGTGAAGAGATATTCTTCATTTTCAACCCGATATTCCAGATTAACTTTTTTATCCTCGCCGGTGCAATTCTTGTAGCTTAGTTTTTCTTTGGTGATGTAAGTGCTTTTTTCGAAATGCTTTATTTTAAATGAATAGTCACAGTTAAAGGCTTCTTTTTTGTGTTTGATCCAGAATGAAAATTTACATTCGGCTTCATTGCTGTCTTTGGTAATGTAATCCTGAATTTCCGGTGGCAAAAAATTGCCGGACATCAGTTTTCTAAGGAATTCCAGGAGTTCGATGACCGCCGTTTTACCTGAGCCGTTCTGTCCATAAATCCCCAGAATATCGGCTTTCATTTCGGAATCAACGGCTAACTGATTGCCCTGGAGTTCTATTTTCCCATAACTCACATTTTTGATATTGACTATTTCAATACCAGCTATTCTTACAACAACATCTTTCATCACGATACCTCCACTAACTTGTATCCATATGATAGCATAATGCACCCGCTTTTAAAAGGCAAAAAACAAATTGCGAAATATTTTGTATCGATTTTGATTTTTATACCACAAAATCAATCAGATAAAGAAATGAGGCCTGAGTACAAAAACTAAACAAACATTTTTTCAAGACAAGATTTTTTGATGTTTTTGAGTTTTTCAAGTTTGCGGAATAGGTTTTACTGTATTTATAGGTGTTACGGATGCCAGATCCCAATTCATCTACCAGAAGACGAAAATGGTGCTGCCATTATTTTAAAAAACAATCCCCCCGCTATGTCCTGTTTGAGTTCAGCCAGTTTCAGGAAGAAGAAGTGACGGTGACTAAGCGGTTGACGCCATTGCCAAGCGGATTCTTAAAAAACATCAGGACGCCTTTGAGGAACTGGCCAAATGAAGCGATTGTCCCGTCAGCAGGTGATGCGCCTTCACACCATGCTGATTCACGAAACCGGCAGAAGTGATGGCCTCCGGGATGAAGCGCTGCTGGATTCTGCTCTTGATCAGGTCTGACTTATTCCGAATAAGTTTATAAATTTATGTCAGGCACAGTCCCTTACTTAAAGTCATTGAATATCGACACCAATATGGATATAATAACATTAACCGATGGAAAGGAGATGATTGAGATGTCACCATTGGCAAAAGAACTAAAACCCAATTTAATCGAGCAGGAAAAGAATTTGTTTAAAGAACTAGATAAAGCCATTGATGAAATGGAACAAGGACAGGCTATTTCTTTGAATGAATCAATCGCACGGATCAGGGAGAAGCTGGAAATCCATGAAGTATAGGATATTACAAACGCCTGATGCTGAAAATGATGTTTTTCAATTGGCTGACTATATGGTTAACACCCTAAAAAACCACAAAGCAGCCAATGATTTTTTAAATAGATACTACCAAATGGCCGAAAGCCTTGAAACGTTTCCCTTCGGCTACCGGGGAATCAGCTTTGAATACAAAGGTTACGAAATCAGGCTGAAGCCTTATGATTCTTATCACATTTTCTTTATCGTCAATACAAATGAAATGAAATGACAAGTTAAGTTAACCTGGCACTGTCAAACTAAATCGGTAATCAGCTCCGGGATATGGATGTGTGAGGGTGGTACATATGATGCATTGGATGGCATGCTGCCACCGATCCAATTTTGACTCAATCGATATTCTCGCGGGGTTTTATGTTCACCGCGAACACCCTGCATCAGTTCATTGTGTATTTCTCTGATCAGTCGGGAGCTCAAAGGAAAATCATCTTGCATAATGCGATTGACTCCATGCTGAAGCGCTTTAATGTAATTATGAACTTCTCTGGCATCATCACGTTTCTCAGGATCCAAATCTCTGATAGGCATCAGTTCTTCTTCTCAGATCGGCTTTTGTTTTGGCTCGATACTTTTCATATTCAAGCTCGGACAGGATTTTCAATCGCTCATTATCCGCTCGTTTCCGCTCAAGAAGGCGGTCGATGGAAATGAAAGACTACAAAATACGAAGCCAATCACGACGAGCATAAAGGATTCGTTCAACGTTGACGACGTGGGATTGTTCATCGATGGTAAAGAAAGCGACATAGTTCTTAATCAAAAGTTTTCGGTATCCCATTGAAGCCAGCCGGTCATCACGAACAGCCGGACATTTCTGGGGCATTTCGGATAAACCAAGCAGTGCTTCTTCAATCGTATCCATCATATTCATGGCCGTCATTGGTGATGATAATTGTGAAGATATGTACAGGATCATATCACGAAGGTCATTTTCGGCTGGCTCTGAGATCTCAATGCTATAGGTTGCCATCGGTTATCTCTTGTCGCAGGTTCTTCATGACATCAGTAAGCGGACGTTTTTTCCCCGCTTTAACGGCGGCTCGACTTTCATCAAGGGCGCGATAAAGTTCAATCTTGCCGTTTAACATTTCGTAAGCTTCGATGCTCATGACAGCCAAGTCCCCCTGACCATTCTTCGTGATGAAGATGGGTTCTTCGTGTTCATGGCAGAATTTAGAGATTTCGTTGTAATTATTTCTTAGATCCGTACTGGATTTAATATTAGGCATTTGAATGTCCTCCTTTGTTAATCTAAAGATATTATACTAGAATTTCTTTAGATTAACCATAAAAATAGCCGGTTGAGGTAGTCAAATCGCTAAAACGTGTAAGTTAAGTTGAGCCTGGCACCGGAAATTTACTTCGTTCTTTCACGCCAATCATCGAAGAAATTAAGAGGCCGCCTTTTAAAATAAAATTATCTTGGTATTTGGATAAAGACAGGCGCTCAAGGATGCGCTCAAACAGAAACATCTGCAGCACTTCCAGGGGTTTCAACTGCTTCTCTTTGGCAATATTTCGAATGGCGGCTTTTAACTGCTCTGGTGTTTTCAATGGCATTTCTCCTAACTCAAAACTTCCATATAGGTTCTGATTTTTTCTTCAATGCCAAATTTCTTTCCATATTTTAGTAATTTTCTGGCA
>Ga0180017_100672_pt1 | contig 10086 bp, 8 predicted proteins | sample KR46_S_MetaG_FD_129674 | JGI IMG/M metagenome (GOLD analysis project Ga0180017, IMG submission 129674) | Groundwater microbial communities from the Olkiluoto Island deep subsurface site, Finland - KR46_S_MetaG | ecosystem: Environmental > Aquatic > Deep subsurface > Groundwater | place: Finland...
AAAAAAATTAAAGGTGTAAATGACCATAAAGGTGCAAATAAAAAGGATGATTTTTTTTAACATGTTATTCCTTACTGTTCGACGTAAGACAATCGATTTTGTTCAAATTGCTGGTAATCATAGGTTTTAGTCCAACCATCATAGTAGTCTGGTCGGTAGATCACATTGGTGGTTTGAGTCGCCAGTACAATAATGGGAATTTCCTGACTGATTTTGTCCTGAAGTGCCTTAAACATTTCTTTGCGTTTTTCCGGATCCATTTCCTTTAACTGATCTTCGGCTAATTGGGTAATTTCAGGATTATCCCAGCCAATCGGCCCCATTGAAGCCGGACTTTTTGCTTTGTTTTTGGAATTGGCCGAATAAATGGTTCGCAGGTAATCCGGTTCCCGACCCCAACCGCCATTGCCGACAATCGCCATCTCATAGTCGCCGCTATAGACCTTGTCATCACGAACCTGGGTATCATAGGCGGCAATTTCAACGCCAATTCCAATTTCTTCAAGGTTGAGCTTAACCAGTTCGGCAATTTTAACATCCGCACCGGAATTTCCCGCCGCAATCTTTACTTGAATATTTTTGTCTTTGAAAGCCGCCAGCGCCGCTTCTTTATTATAATCATAGGTTTTTACCTTATCACTAAAAAATAAGTTAGTTGGTGGGACATAGCCGGCACTACCAACCGCACCGCTGCCACGGAATACCTTATCAACAATACCCTGACGATCAATTCCCTGGTATAATGCCGCTCTCAGATTAAGATCATTGAAAACTGGGATTTTCTCAAAGTTGATCAAAATCCGGTATCCCATATCATTATCTTTGGTAATAATACCAATGCTATCGTCTTTTTCATATTTTTCCAGAACATCAACCGGTACGTCGCAGATATCGATTTCATTATTCTCAAAAGCCAGTAGCGGATCGCTGACCGGGACAAACTGGATTTTGTCAGCGGCCGGTTTGGCAATACTGTAGTCTTCATTCGCAATAAATTCATAACTTCCAGCCGCCGCATCATAGCTGCTAAATTTATAGGAACCAGACCCAATAAATGCCTCCGGGCTGTTAAAGGTCGCCGGATCAGCTACCTTTTCCCAGATGTGTTTCGGCAAAATCTGGAAGCTGCCCAGTTTGGCAATGGTTGTTGCCTGCGGTTTTTCAACGCTTATTTTTATAGTTCCCGGATCGACAATTTCATAGCTTTGAATCAGATTATTACTAATCGGGTTACTCACCGGAGGATGAGCCTTGTAATAGTCAATCGTAAAGGCTACGTCTGCACTAGTAAGCGGGGTTCCATCATGAAAAGCGGCGTCTTCTTTGAGCTTAAAGGTAAAGACATTACCTTCGACGCTCCACTCGGTGGCAAGCCAAGGAATGATCCCACTTTCATCTGCTTCCAACAGCGAATCAAAGATCAGTTTGGTTTTACCAACCCCCGGGCCGCGTCCGACATTGAGAAAGGGATTTGGAGAGCCCCAGTCGGTACCACCAGCCAGACGGATGACCTCGACATGATGATCTGTCGTTGCGGTGTCGGTACTATCTGAACTACATCCCGTGAAAAGTATTAGACTTACAAAAATAAGACTGCATATCAAAAGTGATTTCTTCATTTTTTTCTTTTCCTTTTCTAATTCAACTTTTTAAAAACCTCGGGTATAGTGGTTGAGACAATCAAGACAGATCTTTTTTCCGTTTTCCAGGCGAATCATATGCTCAGCAGTTTTTTCCCCACAGGCTTCACAGATATAGCTTTCAAAGATGCGAGCCTTTTCGGGCAGCTCATAACTGGGGGTCTTAAAATCAAAGATCTTAGTGGCATCGGCTTCATTAAGAATATAGGCTTCCATTTCATCACGACTCATTTCCGGCAGTGATTTTAAGACCAGCCGTAAGTTTTCACCGGTTGTCCGATTAAAAAAGGAAAACGCCTGCTTGCCGCGATTTCTAAAAATAAGATTACCTTTACCGGCACTGCAACCAAGAATAACTTGAACCCCATCAACACCGCAAGCATCATTTTCGCTGATCACAACCACTTCTTCATCTTCAGCAAAATTAATGTTAAGTGCTTTAATGGCTTCCTGGGAAGCCCGCACTCCAATTGCCAGTCCGGGACAGTGATGTCCGTGAAATTCGACACATTTTTTCCATAATTGTTCGTTTGTTTGTTGATTCATTTTTTTCTCCTCGTCCTTTAGAAAAATTTCAAAAAATAAAAGACCCGCAAAAACGAGTCTTCAGACACAAAGCTAATCTATCTTAAATAAAACATGCAAAAAAACACATCGATCATTTAAAAACAATTCTAATCCCTGTTTTCAAACAAGAATTATTAAGTTGTATATACATGTAATACTCTAACATGTAATCATTGAACAGTCAAATGCTAATTTCATAATTCAACTTATTTTGTTCCCGCCCTATTCCCAGTGGTCGGCCGGGAGTCTAAATCGTACGATCAAGCACTACTTATTTTTCTGCATAAGGCTGATCAAACCGTTTCTCATAGGCCTGATTGCGCTTTAGATTACTGTCCCAGTAAAGGTTGGTGATCCCCGTTTTTGCTAGTAGTGAAAAGACCATATTGCCGATTTTTGTGCCTTGTCGCTTCCCAGCCAAACGTTTTAGCAAATGTTTATCGAAAGGCTGATCACTTCTAAACTGCGCCATCAAAGCCCTCACAGCCTGCTGTTTTTTGCGATTCTGCTGCGGCGGCATCAAGCGAAACCCTTCACTCCCGGGGATCACAACGGTATCCACCAGCACAAAGCCCAGCTTTCTAGCAAGTATCTGATGATAGCGGGTAAGCACCTCAAGATGCACCGATTCGGGAAAGCCGGAATGAATGATAAAGGATACCTTCTTACCCGTCATCAATCCATCGCGAGTCGCCAATCGTTCAAAAAAAGCCTTGACGATCGCTGGCATCGCATCAACGTAAAGCGGATAGATAAAGACCATGTGATCATAGCTGGCTATGGTGTCCAGATACGCTTGATGTTTAGAGGCCTTCATCAGTAGAATCATTTTATCCTGATCGGTTGAAAACCATTTGGCAATGGTTGTGGAATTACTCTTTTCCCCTCTGGGCGAGCCATTACATATCAGCAAGTTCATAATCTGGCACTCCTTTCTCATCAAGTATTTTGAAGCTTTTTAATTCACTGCCAAAGTTCAACGCGACCCGTTTAAAATAATCTTCAATCAAATCGACTTCATCCCTTTCAACGGTATGATCAACGATCAGTCGGGTGTGAAGCAGCGGCGTGTTTTGATAGCGCGGGTAATGATGTGATTCGTTCTGGTAGACCCGAATATAGGGTAAAAAATTGGGGATCAGCCGATCCATGGTTTTTTTTAGGGTCGCTGTGACAAAGCCAAGCCGGACATTAGCTACAAAAACAAGATGATCAGTCTTGACAAAGCTTTTCAAAATGTCCTCTTGTTCATCTTTGATGCGGCATTTCCCCGGCGTTTTCAGCCAGCAATCCCAACAACCAAGACAATCGGCTATTCTTTTTTCGCGCAGTTTAAAATAATCAACCGTATCGCCTTTTTGACTGAGGCGTTCTAATTCCTGTTCCAGTTTTGTTTCCTGAGCCATTGTCAAGTCTTCTTGATCAAAACCATTTAGTACACATACTCGCATAATCACCTCACCTGTCTTCCATTTTTCATTGCTTCTATTTTACCCCAAAAAAGACACCATCGCTCAAATATTTCACATGACACGGGCTTCACAGATCGTGGACGTTTCGTCTATCAGATCAACGTCGCTAGTTGGCCTAATGCTTCACATAAGGTCGCTCGACTTTTCCGGGTGCTTGACTTCCTTTTGACACTAGCTCGATCGTTATCCCTTCCATCCGGTAACCCAAACCCTCTGTTCCCGCTGCTTCTCCATTCTTTGCCCAATCAAGCCAACCGATATTCTCAACATGAACCTGATAGTAAATATCAAAAAACTCGGCATCCGCCCCGGTTAGCTCAATTTTAATGGCTTCCAGGCGCAGCGCTTCCCCCGTCGTGCCGCTTAATCCTCCGTTCGCTACAAAATCCTGCCAGCCCTGATTTTCAACATGGGTTTGATAACGAACCCCAATATCGTAGCCGCTGCCATTGACATTGAGTTCAATGGCTTCTAATCGCAGTGATTCTCCGACGGTGCCACTGACTTCACTATTATTCACGATCGCCTGCCAGCCGTTATTTTGAACATGGGTACGATAAGAGAGGGTTAATGGCTCTTTCTGTCTGACCTGAGCCAAAGCTTGATCCAGTTGAATCAGGCCATAGCCGTAGTGATCGTCGCGGCCTGGTTCACCCAGATCGATAGCCGTTTCTTTTAAAACCGCCTCGACCTCAGCCGCCGAAAGCGTCGCATCCGCTGCCACCAGAACCGCACCGGCACCAGCTACAACAGGACATGAAAGGGATGTCCCGGACTCCGTGATATAATCATCCTGAGCCCACAGGGTCGTGGCCTCAACCCCTGGCGCGCAAAGATCAACCATTTCATTATACTGGGAAAAGTCGCCAATCATATTATTACGATCGGTGGCACCAACCGAGATGACATTGTCATAGGCCGAAGGAATCGTAATTTTGCCAGCATTTTCGGGATCGGCCCCATCATTTCCAGAAGCCGCCACTAAAATTTTTCCCATGCTGGCCGCATAGGCGATGGCAGTCTCTAGAACCGGCGACACCTCATATCCCGCGAAGCTCATATTGATAACCCGCACCTCGGGTCGATTGGCGGCATGATAAAGGGCGGCACAGGCATAACCCAGATTGGTCTCGTAATCATCTACCGTTTCTCCACCAACCCGGTAGGGGGCGATTTTAATATCGGCGGTGCCGGCCACTCCGGCGATGCCAATCTCATTATTGGCAATCGCTGCAATACAGCCACTGATCGCGGTGCCATGGCCAACCTCATCGACCGTCTCCGTTTGTCCGGTGACATAATCATAACCATCGACGGACTTGCCAATGATATCCGGGTGGTTGGAGTTAAGGCCGGTATCAAGGACTGCCACGACGACAGACTCTTGATTGTTAACCTGATCCCAGGTCTTATCGGCGCCGATCGCTTCAAATTGCCAGGCTTGCGCTAACATTGGATCATTCGGCAGGCTCGCAAATTTGAGGTAAGTATTTTTTTGAGCGGCCAGCACATGGGGATTCTTTAACAACTCTACCACCAGTCCATCAACCTGACTGCCATCCTTGACCTTGATGATATCAACCTGATCACTTAGTTTTTCGCCGGCTTCGATCTGATTCGTGGTCAGCCCCAGATCTTTAATCCCGCCTTGATTTTGATAAATTATAACGATTTGGTCATCAATCTTAGCATCATGATCCAAGTCTTTAACTTGATGATAACTCAGGATATCTTGATTGGCGGCAACCGCTCCGATTGGTAAAGCGGAAAAGATTAACAGCACTATCAGCAAAATAATACGCTTCTTAAATTTCATCATATACCTTCTTCTAAATTTTTCTTATGACTCGAGATTGTGTGAAGCTATGATCATCGCTGCAATCAACCGCAAGTCATTTTTTTATCAAATTAACTTGACCTGTCTGGATCAAGGTGATAAATTCTATTTATAAAATTAGTGGTAATTGCGAATGTGTCCTAATCTTTGTGCGCAGCTTTGAGGTTTAACCATTCTACAATTACCAGAAAAATTATTGGAGGTAACCTATGGAATGGAGTCAATCTTTTGAACAGGATCATGAGCCAACACTCGCCGAGATGATCAGTTTCGTCAATAACCCCCTCTGGGTTTCTTTGCAAAGCTTTATTGAAAGCATTTATCACATCAAACCGATCATGAATTACAGCCGCTGTTCCGCCCAGCGCGGCTGGAATCTGAAGTACCGGAAAAGCAGCAAATCCCTTTGTGTGCTCTATCCAATGGATGGTTATTTTATCGCGCTGGTGGTGATTGGAAACAAGGAGCTCAACGAAGCCGAAGCCTATCTTCCCCAGGCCAGCCCAGAAATTCAAGATTTATTTGCCCGAACCCCCTTTGCTGCCGGCGGCCGATGGCTGATGATTCCCGTGACCTCTGAACGGATTCTGGAAGATGTGAAAAATCTCATTCAAATCCGTGTCCAGCCCAAGCAATGATACAAATTCTCTAAATCATTTGCTAAATAAACAATAATAAGCTTACTGCCATCACGATCATTCCGGCAACAAGTCCATAAATCGATAAATGATGTTCGCCGTACTCTCTTGCCGAAGGAAGCAATTCATCTAATGAGATGAACACCATTATCCCGGCTACAATAGCAAATACAATCCCCATCACCGTTTCCGTCAAATACGGCATTAATAGTAAATAGCCGACCAATGCCCCTAGTGGCTCTGAAAGCCCGGATAAGAAAGAGTAGAAAAAAGCCTTCTTTTTGCTTCCGGTTGCATAGTATATCGGAACGGATACCGCAATTCCTTCCGGAATATTATGTATGGCAATCGCAACCGCAATCGGGATGGCAACATTAGGTTCATGAAGCGCGGCAATAAAAGTAGCTAAACCTTCGGGGAAATTGTGAATGGCTATCGCCAGTGCTGTAAACATCCCCATTCTTAGCAGCTTATGATTTTTTTTGGCTTCTTCGCGCTTTTCTATTTGTTCCTGGTGATGGGTATCGGTTGGGTGGTCACTATTGAGCTCTTCGATGCTGTGTAACTCGTGGGGGTTTTCCGAGCTGGGGATCAGTTTATCAATAATTGCAATGATCAGCATACCTCCAAAAAAGGCGATAACGGTAACCCAGGAACCGGTTTTAAGACCAAGTTCACTAATTAAGCTATCTTGTGCCTTGAAAAATATTTCAATCATCGACACATAAATCATAACCCCCGCTGAAAAACCAAGACTTATTGCTAAAAATTTAGTATTGGTTTTCTTGGTAAAAAAAGCCAAAGCACTGCCGATACCAGTACATAAGCCAGCAAACGTTGTTAGCATAAAAGCAAATAATACATTATTCATGGGAACCTCCGTCAGTTTATTTGTGTTGAGATTACAACTGCGCTCCGATTACAAAAGATCCCTGTGTTTCGCAGTTGTTAATTTAAACGTATTATACCTGATATTCTCTCACTTAACAACAAAAAGCGCGGTGGTTCTCCAAAGGGTCAACACGCCAAAACCACGCAAAAAAAAACAGCCCTAATCGGCTGCGTCGTAACATTTTTATTGATTTTTTTACTAATTTTTGAAATGGCGGAGAGAGAGGGATTCGAACCCTCGGTACGCTTACACGTACACACGCTTTCCAGGCGTGCTCCTTCGACCACTCAGACATCTCTCCTCAGGTAGAGCAAAAAACTATTCAAATTTTTCATGCTTACTGATTATACGGCAGCGCGTGATAAAAGTCAATCTTTTCTTTGTCAAACCCCTTTGATACTACGCCAGTTCGTTTAAAAAGCCATCGGACTTAACTCCAATGGCTTTTTTTTATTTTAACTGCGCTCTAATAACTGGGCTGTCTTAACTGGGAAGATTTTTAATCATATTGATAAATTCACGTTTTATTTCTGGATCAAAATGCCCTTCGATTTTTTCCAGATGGGTCAGCGGATGCTGATTTAGCGCTTGGGCTTCGCCTTCCGATGAGGTCAACCGGTCATAGTAGCTGGCAACCGCGACCACCCTTGCCAGAAAAGGAATTTCTTCGCCTTTTAGTCCCTTGGGATAGCCACTGCCGTCCCATCTTTCGTGATGGTGGAGCACCGCATCCGCCAGCGACATCGTATCATCGAAGGCATTGAGAATCCGATAACCCATAATCGGATGCTTCTTGATTTCTGATATTTCTTCCTCAGTGCGTTCACTGTTCGCTTCCAACAAATCCTTATGCAAGACAATCTTGCCAATGTCATGGAAATAACCGGCCAATTTGAGCCGTCTGATTTTGACATGGGGGAGTTCCATAGTTACCCCTAGATCATGACACCATTTACTGACTCGTTGGGCATGTTCCTCTTCCTGAGGACTATCGCTTTGCAGAGTCGTAATAATTGAATCGAGGGTGGCGCTTTTAAAATCATCCCGTTCCAGAATCTTGGCGGCATACATTTTTTCTTCAGCGGACTCCAGGCATTCCATAATGCTCTGCGCCATCGCTGTTTTGACATCACAGCCCAGCGAAATATTCCCTTTAATGACCTTTACCCCATCTCGGGCAAACTCGGTTTTGATCCGCTTTTTAATCAGTCTCGCCTGTTCAATGGTAGTTTTAGGCAACAGGATGACAAACTCATCGCCACCCCAGCGGGCGATAATATCATCCGCCCGACAGGTTCTGCGCATCACATCGGCGATTTTTTTTAAGAATACATCGCCATGGGCATGCCCAAAAATATCATTGGTCAATTTTAAACCGTTGACATCGCCCATGATAATCGCAATCGGCAGGTTTCTTTCAGTGTCCAGTCGTAGTAATTCTTCTTCTAGAAAGCGGCGGTTATAAAGCCCGGTCAAGGCATCGTGAAAGCTTAAATACTCAATTTCTTTACGTTGCTGATTCTTCTCAGAAACATCCCGGAACACCAGCACAATACCAACGGTTTCGCCCTTTTCATTCTTAATTGGTGCGGCACTGTCTTCAAGACAAAAGACCGATCCGTCTTTTGCCGTCAACACTGCATGATTTTTAAGTTCCTGGGTCTGATCGGTCGCCATTGCCGTGATGATCGGATCCTCAATCTTGCTACGGCGGTCTTCATGCGACAAAACAAAAACCTCGGTATATTGTTTTCCTCGCGCTTCTTCATTAGTCCAACCGGTCAGCTGCTGAGCCACCTTATTGAGCATTTCAATTTTGCCGGTGGGATCAACCACCATCACCCCATCGCCTATCGAAATTAGCGTCTGAAAATATTTACTGCGCTCTTCAAACAGTTTTTTTTGAATAATCCGTCTTTCCTGATTGGTTAGCACCCCGTTCATCAGCACCGTCATTTCATCGACATCATTGTCGTTATAGCCCTCTGCGTTACCAGCAAAACAAACAACAGCTTTGATTTTCTCATCAATAAAAATCGGGATGGCTGTAAAGTTACCGGCAATTATCCGACCCCCGGGATGTGTCTGCTCAGCGGTCACCTCAGTGCCATCCATATTCATAACAATCGGCTTCCGCTGGCGGACTGCTTCACCCCACACCCCGGTCTCTTCCAATCGGTAGGTCAGCTGCGGTGCTACCATGTCCACACCGCTAAGCAATCCTTTTGACCAGACCTTCAGGGTGAATTCCTGTTTTTTTTCATTATAGAAGCAGATATAACCGATCTTACTTTCGGTTAGCTTGAGGGCTTCGTGCAACACATATTCCAACTGTTTTTTATCATTTCTAAAATTTTTACTTAATACATTAACTAGAATCTTATTTCGAAAAAGCACCCGCTCCTGTTTTCTAATCAGTTTTTCCTCATCTGTAAGTTCCCGGATAAAAGCCCCTACCCCGGTTTGGTTTTCGCTTAATTTCACCGGAAATTTTTTCATCTTATAAATGCGGTTTTTATGCTTTTCTTCATATGCAATGATCGCCTTGTGCTCAATAACCTGGCGATCCGTTTTTATCATCGCCGGACCAAAGGGGCCTGCCTTCAGGGCTGAATCCTCCTGACCGATGATCTCCTGAACCGACTTCTGATAATGAGCTTCTGCAGCTTTGTTAATGAACAGATAATTCAGATCATCATCCTTTAAATAGACAACTGTTTCAACTGCATCGATAAAGGCATCGCGGACATCCTCAACATTTTTTGTCAGCATTTTTTGATTTATCAGTTTTTTGTTGCTTTGGACTAAAAACACAGCAAGAATCACGACTGCACTCATTAGTCCAACGATCAGTAGTATACACGCCGCTACTGGTTCCATTCTTTTAGCTCCTCTTCCAACCTACTATACCCATGCTAAGATCATATAAAAAGCGCTAAACTGATTATTTAGCATTTGTAAAGGTTTGCTTTTTGCTTTTGATCTCATTATTATATAACAAAATTAAATATATTCCTATTTTTTTATATCAAAAATCGTT
>Ga0180017_100674_pt1 | contig 10080 bp, 9 predicted proteins | sample KR46_S_MetaG_FD_129674 | JGI IMG/M metagenome (GOLD analysis project Ga0180017, IMG submission 129674) | Groundwater microbial communities from the Olkiluoto Island deep subsurface site, Finland - KR46_S_MetaG | ecosystem: Environmental > Aquatic > Deep subsurface > Groundwater | place: Finland...
CTTAAATTTAGAACTAAGCAGAATTGTAGGCCAACCATTTTTTGATCTAACACGCATGACCACTGGCCAACAAGCAGAATGGTTTTTTATGAGAAAATCACATGAATATGGAGAGATTGCACCTAATAAACCTTCTCATTCCCAACACTCCCAACGAAGAGGAAAAAGTGTGGAGGGAGGCTATGTTAAAGAACCTGAAAAAGGATTACATGAAAATATTGTTCAATTTGATTTTAGAAGCCTCTATCCCAGTATAATAATATCCAAAAATATCTCTCCAGATACCATTACCACCGATGATCAAGATAGTCACATAGCCCCGGAAAGTGGCTATAAATTTTTAAAAGAACCCCCTGGATTTATACCGTCGGTTATAGGGCAGGTTCTAGATGAAAGATCCCGTCTTAAAAGAAAAATGTATGAATCAGAGGATCCCATGGAAAAAAAGATACTTAATGTGCAGCAGGAAGCATTAAAAAGACTGGCCAATACCATGTACGGTGTTTATGGATATTCACGTTTCAGGTGGTATTCTATTGAATGTGCAGAGGCCATTACTGCATGGGGAAGGGACTATATTAAAAAAACCATGGAAAAAGCAAAAAAATTCGGCTTCCACAGTATCTATGCCGATACTGATGGCTTTTATGCTACCTACCATCCCGAAGAAAAAGATAAATAATCAAGTGGATATATTTTTAAAGTTTATTTTCTATTTCTTTCATGAAACGGTATTTAATTTCTTCTGGATTCAGATCAATAATAGGGACATCTGCATTTCCCGGATTAACTTTCATATGCACGAAAACAGGACCTTTACTTTGGAGTGCTTTTTCAAAGTTAATTTCTTCTTGAAAAACCAGCACCGTTTCAAAACCTGCCGATTCTGCCAGAAGTGATAAATCCACTTCTTCACTGTAAGTGCATTGAGAACCAGTAGAACCGTAGCATTGATTATCCAGGACAACTAAAATTAAATTTAAAGGACCCTGAGCACTTATGGTCACTAAACTCCCTAAATTCATCAAAATAGACCCATCTCCATCAAAAACCACCACTTTCCGGGGGGATTGATTTTCAGTCTCTGCATTTTTTAAAAGAGAGAGGGATAATCCCAGTCCAATAGATGAAGCCAGGCCCATGGAACCCAGCATATAAAAATTTTTTTCATGATCTTGCAGGTGATAAAGCTCCCGGGATGGAAATCCAATATTACAGACCACCAGCTCCTGGTCCAGTTCATCAATTATCTGGGATATGGCTTCTATTCGATCCATTTTTATCACTTCTTTTAACATATGGGGAAATTTAAATTACCAGTACTGATTATCCAGTAAAACCCCTACCGGAAATCCTCCTGTCATGGAATGTTCCCATGATTCGACGATGGTTTCAAGGGCTTCCTCAGGATACTTTGGCCGGGAATAGGGGATATTCAATGCATCTAAAATTTTAGGGGTGGCTCTACCCATGGGTATCTGGCCATTTATCTTCTCTCCCAGGGTACCCCGGTGGCTCATGACTAGAAGAAGAGGTAGATGATACAACTCAAAGAGTGATGCCAGTGCATTAACACAATTACCCAGCCCCGAATTCTGCATTAATATGGCGGGGTTTTTACCGGCTAAGAATGCTCCTGCACATATTCCCAGACCTTCTTCTTCCCGGGTAACAGGTATATGGACTATTTGTGGATTGCATTCCACCATTTTCATTACCTCTCCCAGATTTACACAGGGTAAACTAACTACGAAATCTATCCCTGCATCCACCATGCCCTGATAAACTGCCTGATTAGAATTCATATTTTGTCCTGAAATAATTTAGTTTATGAAATTAATTCATCCAGATTAATATCTAACTCTTCTGCAATTTCTTTTAATTGCTGATAGAGAACATCGTCAATTTCAATACCCTCATCCATCTTCCTTTTAATATTCATAACTTCCATATCTCCTGGTATGAATACATTTTCGGTTGACTTAATTTCCCCAATAAATGTATCCACCTGGTTCTTAAATACTTCCAGGTCTCCAAATTTAGAAGGATCTATGGCTATTATAAGATCTCCCTTGGTACATATTTCTTCTGGATTAGCAGTACCGGTAACTTCTTTTCCAAAAGCAGCCTTAACCATAGGTCCTGCCAGGATTTCAATCATGAAAGCAAGGGCATAACCTTTATGAGCACCAAAAGACAATATGGATCCATTTAGAGCAGCTTCCGGATCAATAGTAGGGTTACCTTCTGCATCCAGAGCCACATTTTCCGGTATTTTTTCTCCTCTACGCACCGCTTCTAAAAGTTTTCCCCGGGCAGAAGCAGAAGTGGCCATGTCCACAGATACATAATGGTGATTAGAAGGTATTCCTATGGCTATGGGGTTGGTACCCAGAATAGGCTCTTTACCTCCAATGGGGGCCACAGCGGGTTCAGTATTGGCAATAACAATTCCTACCATATCCTGCATTATGGCCATATCTGAATAGTATCCGGCCACACCGAAATGATTAGAATCATGTATCCCTATTGCACCTATCCCTGTTTCTTTTGCTTTTTTCAGTGCTAATTCCATGCCTTTATATGCAACTACATGCCCAAAAAGATGATTACCATTTAACAATCCGGTAGAAACAGTTTCATTTTCGATTTCAATATCGCCCTGCGCTTTAATGGTTCCATATTTAATACCTTTCACATATTGGGGAAACCTTCCGATTCCATGTGAAGAGAAACCCTTTAAATCGGCATCCATAGTTACCTCAGCAACGATTTGAGCATATTCTGGAGAAACATCCATTTTAATTAGTATTTCAGTGATTATTATTTTTTCTTGTTCCGCCGTTATTTTCATGATAAAACCTCTTTGCAGCACTTGTGCTATCCATTGATGAATTTAAGTTAGATTAATCAATATAAAATAATTTAACTATTTTATATCAATTATCGTGTATAATCTTAAATTTATAGTAGCAGGGTCTTATTTTCAAAGGTATGAATTTCAATTTTTTCCTCTATATCCCCCATTACCTGACCAATCAGGTGGGCTTTTTCATATTTCCTTATGATATCAAGGGCTTCATCCACATCTTCACCTTTCAAAATTACTACAAATCCTATACCCATGTTGAAAACCCGATACATTTCTTCCAGGGGGACATTGAAAGAATAAATGGATTTGAATATGGGATGGGGTTCAGGTAGATAATCTATTTTATAACCTGTTCCTTTTTTTAAACGCTTGAGGTTAGTAAAACCTCCTCCAGTAATGTGCGCCAATCCATGAACTTCCACATCACTTCTTAAAAGTTCCATGATAGGTTCTACATAAATAGCAGTAGGCATTAGTAGTTCCTCTCCCACCGTTCTTTCGGGATATCCGGGCAGGGGATCATTAACATCGAGACCACTATCTTCAAAAAAAACCCTGCGGGCTAAACTCAGGCCATTACTATGAATTCCACTGCTTTCTATTCCAATAAGCAGATCTCCTTCCTCTATTTTCGCACCGGTGATAATTTTATCCTCATCTACGATACCCATACCGGTTCCTGCCAGATCAAAGTCTTTGATTATTTCAGGTAAAGAAGCAGTTTCACCTCCAATTATGGCAATTTTGGAGATTTCTGCACCTTTAGCAAGCCCTTCACCAATCTGGTTTGCCACTGCAGGGTCAGGTTTTTCTACTGCCAGGTAATCTACCAGGGCTATTGGTTCTGCCCCTACACACAGTATATCATTCACCACCATGGCTATGCAGTCTATGCCTACGGTATCATATTTTCCCAGCATACTTGCCACCAGGATTTTACTTCCCACCCCATCAGTACTCATGGCAATAGCTTTATCTCCCAAGCGTACTAGAGCAGCAAAATGACCACTTTCAGTAATTACATCTCTAAATTTAAGGGTATCTTTTAGTTTAGATATTAGATGAGAAACAGTTTCCTCCTCTAAATCAATATCTACTCCTGAGTCTGAATAGGTTACCATTTAATCACCTTATCTAAGAATTTTATGTATAATTGAGTTTTTAATCATGATATTTCACATGATAAATAAAAAAATTAATTTATTTTTCTTAATCCATCCTTCCCTAATTCACTGTATTCTTACTGTTTCAAGGTTCATAGGTGTCTTGGTTTCTATTTTGTAACTACGGTATAAACTGGAAGCAAGATCGAGTGTTTTATAGTTATCTCCATGACATATAACGATTTTTTCTGGCTTAGGGCTCAATCTTCTTACATAGTCCATTAACTGGCGCCGGTCAGAATGACCACTGAATCCCTCAATGGTTTTTATTCCCATATTTACATGGAATACTTTGGTTTTACCTTCCTCTTTAAGGGGAATTTCTTTCCAGCCTTTCTGTATCCGCCTACCCAGAGAACCTTCAGCCTGATAACCTACAAAAACCAGAGAATTTCTTTCATCTCCACAAAGCCATTTAAAGTATTCTACCGAGTTTCCACCGGTAAGCATACCGGAAGTGGATAAAATTATGGATGGTTCTCCTTCTACAATAGATTTTCTCTCATCAATGCCATTAACCTTATGGAATACTCCGGATATGAATGGATTACGGCCCATATGGAATATCTGATCTCTTAGATCTTTACTCAAGTATTCTGGCCGGGCGGTGTGTATGGCATTGGCTTCCCAGATCATTCCATCAATGTATATGGGCACGTCCTCTATTAATCCATTTCTCATGTACTCTTCAAGTACAATCATTAATTCCTGGGCCCTTCCCACGGCAAATACTGGAATTAATATTTTACCTCCACGTCGCAAGGTGTGGTAAATCGTTTTCATGAGTTCCTTTTCAGCGGTGTTTCGGGAAGGCTGCACATCTTCATGCCCTCCGTAAGTACTTTCCATAACCAGGGTTTCTATTCTAGGGAACTTGGTTACTGCTGTTTCTAAAAGGCGGCTCCTCTCATATTTAAAATCACCAGTATAGACCATGTTATGCTGCCCGTCTCCAATATGCATATGGGACATGGCGGAACCAATGATATGCCCTGAATTATGTAGTGTTAAACGGATATCGGGAGCAATATCTGTCACCTCTCCGTAATCCAGAGTAATAGTATGTTTAACACTTTTTTTGACATGTTTTACATTAAATGGTAGCGGTTCATCCTCTCGATGGGCTATATCTATATGATCCAGCTGTAGGAGAGTCATCAGATCCCTGGTGGGGGTGGTGCAGTAAACCGGCCCTTCGTATCCATAGTGATAAAGATAAGGTAAAAAACCAGAATGATCCAGATGGGCGTGAGATATTATAACTGCGTCTAGATCATCCAGAACAAATTCAGGAACATTTAAAAATGGATAAGAGCTTTTTTCATCTCCTCCTGCAACATTCACTCCACAGTCAAGCAGTACTCTACTATTAGGAGTCTGCAAAAATAAACAGGAGCGCCCCACTTCTCTAAAACCTCCCATAGAGGTTAAACGAGTCCAGTCATTTTCATATTTAATGCCCTGATGGATTCTGTTTCCTAATTCTTGTAATATTTTTTTTCTTTCTTTACTATTATGGCGCAAAGTTCTACGGATTCTCTGGATAATCTCTGAAGAAATAGGAGGGGTTCTTAAAATCTTAGGAGCCCAACCAATCTTTTTTACAATTTCCCTAGAGGTAGTCCCGTATTTCCCAATAACCAGTCCTGGTTTTCGGGCTTCAATAATTACTTCGCAGGTAACTTCGTCAAATGAAATATTGGTAATCTTTGCTTCTTCAGGCACTATTTCATGAATCTTAGCAATGGCCTTTTCAGGCTCAGTCAGTACTGAACGATCTGAACGAATAATTATTCTTTTTCGAATATCTTTGGCCAAATCTCTAATAAGATCTCCGTTTTCAGTTATAATTTCCGGATTTTTGGTGTATATCACCACTTCCGGGCCTTCGAACTCTACTTTGGCCACTTGTACTCGTGGTGGTAATCCATGCACTATTGTCTTTTTGATTTCTTCAAGAATCTCTGAAACCATACAATCACTTCTAAAAAAATAGAAAATAGCATAAACTTAGTTTACACTAAAAATTTAAGTTATTATAAATAAAATTTAATAAGAAAGAGAAAAAATCAGCTTATTTCTTCAATTCTTTTTTTTACTTCTTCCTCAGCAAGCATTTTAAATCCATCTTCTTCATTTATGATGGCTACCAGTATGCCATTTCCAGAGAAGGTGTCACGTTCCATGGCGGATTTAATTGCCCTTATGGCAATTTCAACCCCTTCTTCAACATAAATGTCGTCACTGTAACGATCTTCCAGAACACCATAGGCAAATGGAGAACCTGATCCTGTTGAAATATATTTGTCTTCAATCATTCCTCCTGCAGGATCCAGGGAATAAATTTTTGCCCCGGTATCATCCACCCCTCCTAAAAGGGTCTGTACAAAGTAGGGATAAAATCTTGATGAATGTAAAATATTTGAAGCCAAAGCTGAGGCTGACTCTATACTCATTTTTTCGCCGTTTCTCATTTTGTATAATACTACTTCAGCGCTTATGTATTTCATAAGAGTCTGAGCATCGGCAACAGATCCAGCTATGGTTGCTCCGATATGATCGTCTATTTTGAAAATTTTCTCTGCAACCTTATGGGCAACTAGATTACCCATACTGGCTCTTCTTTCTGTGGCAAAAACAACTCCGTCTTTACAAGTAATACCTACAGTTGTAGTGCCTTTTAATGTGTTTTTATCATCCATAAATACACCTCGAGATAAAAAATAATAGTAAAAAATCAGTTCTAACCCTACATTTGCCTTCATCTTATATAAATATTTTCGGTATGCTCTTACTATTTTTAATTATTAAATTTAATAATTTTAAGAGATTCTTAATAGGAGGTAAGGATTTCGGTGCTAAACCGGCATTAAACTATTAATTAAAAAAATAAAATAGAGGATTAAATAAAAAGGAAGATGGATTTAGTAATTCATTTAAGTTATTAAATTATCTAACTTATCTTCCTTAAGACCATTTTTTATTTCACGGGCAATCCTTTGCCCCATACTCATTTCTTCATCAAATAGCAGGTAACTGTAAGCAGAACCATTCATAAAGGTGTTGGTCCCCCCATCTGTTCGGGCACTCATTTCAAAAGTTACAATCTCCAGGTTGTCTGTGCACATGGTCTGGAGACAGAAGGGCCCATTCATTCCGGGCGGCACCAGATCCTTGGCTGAATCAACCAGGCTATCACCAATCTCAAATACCTGGGGAAGCAGCGATTCCCTCATGACCACGGGATGGTTTCCAGTAATAACATAAGAAGGACTCAGGCCAACTTCTAACTGATCCTTGGCAGGTATTCGTACCAACCCATCAATATTGGATTCAAATCGACTATCCATACCCAGTACTTCCACTTCATCATTGAGCACGGAGTAAAAGAAGTGTACACAGAAGTTGGTTCCTGAAACATATTCTTCAATATGGGCTTTGCGAACGTCTTCTTCATCTATCCATTCCCTCTTAAGCATGGCTGCAATCTTTTCATCAAATTCTTCATGTGAGGATGCTACAAAGTATCCCTTACCTCCTCTGGCACCTGGAAACTTAACCATTACTGCACGATCAATATCTTCTGCATTATCATATTTGAAGGGCATTCTTATTCCAGATTCAATTATTAATTTTCTCTCCAGATCCCTTTCAGCTTCCCATCTTAAAATATCCCGATTACCGAACATGGGGACGTGGAAATCATTTTCAATTCTATCTAATCCGGCATAAGCAACAAAAGATCCGTGGGGAACAACTATACTATTCATATCCCTTAATTGTTGTTGTACTTCATCATTTACGATATCACTAAATTTATCCACCAGTATATATTCATCTGCTACTTTAAAACGCTGATAAGGCACTTCTCTCCCTTTTTCACAGACTACGGCCGTCTTGAAACCTTCTTTTTTGGCTCCTTTGAGTATATGGAGTGATGTGTGGCTTCCTAAAGTTGCTATAGTTGTTTCTTCTTTATTGTATCCTTCAAGAATACTTGAAATTTCATCTTTGTTTACTTTGCTCATATAATTCCCCTTAATAATTTAATTCACATTTAATTAGTATAGGCCGGTCATACACCATTTTCTTTATTTTAAATTCAGGTGCCAATTAAACCGGATTTAATTTTCAAAATATCAGTTGATGTGTATTGGATTATATTAATAGATATCTTATTTTGTCTTGATACTAAGTCTTATGTTTTAATAAGTCCGTTTTATAATTCTGCCCCGGGTCTATAAATATCTATAAAAGAGGCTGTAAAGTTCATGGTTGTGGGAATGCTATCCAATATCTTAAATAGTTTTTTTATCATTCTTTTAGTAAAAAATAACATTTATTTGGAAAAAATTTCGAATAAAGTGCTCAAACCCCAACAACTTGGCAGCCTCCCTAAAACCAAAAATAGTTATAGGTATAAATTAATATAACAATTTCATAAAATCATTTTTAATCTCATTTTAAGGTTATAAATATGAAATGGAAGCAAATAGGGCACGTTGTGGTAGTTAATGAAGATTTAGATGATGTTTCTAATTTTTTAAAAATTCCAGGAGTAAATACGGTAGTCAAAGTGGGCAATATCAATGGTAAAACCCGTAAACCTGATGTAAAACTACTGCATGGGAATCAGACCGAAACAATCCACAAGGAAAATAAATGTTTTTTTAAGCTGGATGTTTCCCGGGTGATGTGGTCTAAGGGCAATACTGTTGAAAGGATGAGAATTGCCCGCCTGGTGGAAGAAGGGGAAATAGTGGTGGATATGTTTGCTGGAATAGGTTATTTCTCTGTACCGGTGGCAGTTCACTCTAACCTTAAAAAGTTGTATTCTATTGAAATCAATCCAGAGGCTTTTTATTATTTAAATGAAAATATTATCTTAAATAAAATTGAATCGAAAGTAGAAACTTTTTTAGGTGATTCCATGGATATGGCTCCTTATTTATCTGCAGATAGGGTATTGATGGGCTATATTGGGAATACTCAGGACTATCTTAAACCCGCTATGGATTGTGTAAAGGGGGGTGGGGTAATTCATTATCATGAAACGGTCCCTGAAAAAATAATGTCTAAAAGACCCATAGAACGAATAGAAAAGGCGGCGGGGGAAAGAAATGTGGGTATTATCCGGCAGAGGATTATTAAAAAGTATTCTCCTGGAGTGGTGCACGTAGTGGTGGATGCTAAGATAGAGTAGTTTTTATAATCTGTGAAGCATTATTATTGCCTGAATTTAGCATTTTAATAAATATGTGCAGTGCTATTGTTGTTTTTTAGATTTCAAATAGGCACTATTTTTAATTTATAATCTTCGGATTGAACATATATTCTCCTGAAAATGTTTAATACTGATTTAAAGGAGTTAAATAAGGATTAATCTAAAAATTCTTTAAGTTAATAACTAATATTAAATAGGATAAATCATAATAAATTATTGAAAGTTATACTAGTATAAGGACTATTTTAACCTGGATTTTAACCAAAAACCAGTAATTGGTAATAATTAGTAATTGGATAGGTTTTGTTTAATAATTAAATTGAAAGGGGTAAGGGGACTTATACCGGCTTTAAGTTGATCTATTTTAACAACATCCAATTAAGGGGGGAGGATGTTTTTATGCCTGCGGCGAGGATTTTAATTGTAGAGGATGAAGGACTCACAGCAATGGAGCTTCAAAGGAAACTAAAATCAATGGGTTATGATGTGCCAACTTTTGCTTTTTCTGGAAGAGAGGCTATTATTAAGGCCGAAGAACTTAAACCAGATTTAATTTTAATGGATATTATTTTGAAAGGGCAAATTGATGGTATAACTGCTGCTGAAGAAATATCAAAACAACAAGATATCCCTATTATTTATCTTACTGCACACGGGGATGAGAATACTCGAAAAAGAGCAGGCAATACGGTATCTTATGCTTATCTTTTAAAACCATTTGATGAAGAGGAACTACAAAAAAACATTGATCAGGCATTATATCAACACCATCTGGATAAAACAATGGAAAAAGATCCCTTCCTGGATAAAAAAATCAGAAA
>Ga0180017_100675_pt1 | contig 10074 bp, 6 predicted proteins | sample KR46_S_MetaG_FD_129674 | JGI IMG/M metagenome (GOLD analysis project Ga0180017, IMG submission 129674) | Groundwater microbial communities from the Olkiluoto Island deep subsurface site, Finland - KR46_S_MetaG | ecosystem: Environmental > Aquatic > Deep subsurface > Groundwater | place: Finland...
CCTCGGCGGCGAGAACGTCATGGCCTTCGTCGCCGAAACCATTGGTGGCGCGACGGCTGGTGTGCTGACACCGGTTCCGGGGTATTTCAAGGGCGTTCGCGAGCTGTGCGACCGCCACGGCATCCTGCTCATCCTCGACGAAGTGATGTGCGGCATGGGCCGCAGCGGCACGCTGCACGCCTGCGAGCAGGAAGGCGTGGTGCCCGACCTGCTGACCATTGCCAAAGGCCTGGGCGGCGGCTACCAGCCGATCGGCGCGGTGCTGGCGCAGGGCCGGCTGGTGGACGCGTTCCGTCAAGGCAGTGGCCTGTTTCAGCATGGCCACACCTACCTGGGCCATGCGGTGGCCTGCGCAGCCGCGTTGGCGGTGCAGCGCGTGATCCAGCGCGATGGCCTGCTGGACCAGGTGAAGTCACGCGGGCAAGCGCTGCAAACCCTGTTGCTGGACGCCTTTGGGGATCATCCGCACGTGGGCGACATCCGCGGGCGCGGCCTCTTCTGGGGCATCGAGCTGGTGGTCGATCGCGGCACGAAACAGTGGTTCGACCCGGCGCGGCGCCTGCACGCGCGCATCAAAAGCGAAGCCATGGCCGAGGGTCTGATGGTCTACCCCATGGGCGGCACGGTGGACGGGCGTTGCGGTGACCACGTGCTGCTGGCCCCACCCTTCATCGCCAGTGAGGCCGAACTGTCCCAGATCGTGAAGCGTCTGCGGGTCAGCGTGGACCGGGCCATTGCCGCGACAGCCTGAGGGGTCTTTCCTGCAGAGCTGGCTTGATGTATAAGTTTTCTTGCTGAATCATTACAGATATGAAAACCAAGGTGAAACCCGGTCTGACCCTTTGTTGTTGCGGGTTAGCATGGCGTTTTGCAGCAGACCCGCCTGCATGCCCCTGTTGCGCGCTGAGCGGGTCACTCGCTGGCGTTGCCGTTGTCCCCTCACTGGCCTGACCTCACAAGGGTTCCATGACCATCACGTTCAATCACAAGGAGTCCGCATGACCATTTCCCTGAAAACCACCGCTTCCCGCCTCTCGCTTGCTGCCGCCGTGCTGGCGCTGTCGGCCCCTCTGGCCCCCGTTCAGGCGCAGCAGAAATTCATGACCATCGGCACCGGTGGCGTGACCGGCGTGTACTACGCCGCGGGCGGTGCCATCTGCCGCCTGGTCAACAAGGACCGCGCCAAGCACGGCTTCCGCTGCTCGGTGGAGTCCACCGGTGGTTCGGTGGTGAACATCAACACCATCAAGGCGGGCGAGCTCGATTTCGGCGTCTCACAGTCGGATGTGCAGTACAACGCCTTCAACGGCGCCAAACAGTTCGAGAAAGACGGCAAGCACACCGACCTGCGCGCGGTGTTCTCCATCCACCCCGAGCCCTTCACCGTGTTGTCCCGCAAGGAAGCCAACATCACCAAGTTTGACGACCTGAAGGGCAAACGCTTCAACGTCGGCAACCCTGGATCGGGCACGCGCGCCGCCATGGACGAATACCTGGCCAGCAGCGGCGGCAAGATCAGCGACTTCGGCCTGGCCGCCGAGCTCAAGGCCGACGAACACGGTGCCGCCCTGTGCGACAACAAGATCGACGGCTTCTTCTACGGCGTGGGTCACCCCAGCGCCAACATCCAGGACCCGATCACCACCTGCGGCGCCAGGTTGGTTCCCATGACCGGCCCGGCGGTGGACAAGCTGGTGGCGGCCAACAGCTACTACGCCAAGGTCAACATCCCCGGCGGCCTGTACGCCGGTCACCCGAACCCCACGCCCACCTACGGCGTGCTGGCTTCGTTCGTGACCTCGGCCAAAGTGCCTGACGTGGCGGTGTACGAACTGGTCAAGGCCGTGTTCGAGAACTTCGACGAATTCAAGAAACTGCACCCGGCTTTCGTGGGTCTCGATCCCAAGAACATGATCAAGGATGGCCTGTCGGCCCCGCTGCACCCCGGTGCCGTGAAGTACTACAAAGAAAAAGGCTGGATGTAAGGTCCGGCTGACTGCCGAGGTCCTGCCGGACTGACGCCGCAAAAAAGCTCTGACTCGTCAGGGCTTTTTTGTTGGTCTCTCTTCAAAACCACAACACACCGATCTGCATGAAAACCCACACCGCACCCGAAGTCGACGTCAACCAGCTGGTTGCCGACAACGACACCGGCGGTCGCGAACCCGGTCCCTGGATGCGCCGCATGCTGCTGGCCGTCGCGCTGGCCTGGTCGTTGTTCCAGCTCTGGATCGCCTCGCCGCTGCCGTTCAGCCTGGGCATTCTGGTGTTCAACGACACCGAAACCCGCGCCATCCACCTCGCCTTTGCGGTGTTCCTGTCGTACATGGCGTACCCGGCGTTCAGGCGCTCGCCGCGCGCCTATGTGCCGGTCACGGACTGGGTTTTCGCCCTGGTCGGCACCTTCTGTGCTGCCTACCTGTTCCTGTTCTACAAGGAACTGGCCACCCGGCCCGGCCAGCCGACACCGATGGACGTCTACACCGGCGCGGTCGGTATCGTGTTGCTGCTTGAAGCGACCCGGCGCGTGCTGGGCCTGCCCATGGTGATCGTGGCGCTGGTGTTTCTGGGCTACACCTTTGGCGGGCCGTACATGCCCGACATGATTGCCCACCGCGGCTTCTCGCTCAACCGTGCCATGAGCCACCAGTGGCTGACCACCGAAGGCGTGTTCGGTGTTGCGCTGGGTGTGTCCAGCGGTTTCATTTTCCTGTTCGTGCTGTTTGGCTCGCTGCTCGACAAGGCGGGTGCCGGCAACTACTTCATCAAATCAGCCTTTGCGCTGCTGGGCCACATGCGCGGTGGTCCGGCCAAGGCGGCGGTGCTGTCTTCGGCGGCCACCGGCATCATTTCCGGCTCGTCGATCGCCAACGTGGTGACCACCGGCACCTTCACCATCCCGCTCATGAAGCGGGTCGGCTACCGACCCGACCAGGCAGGCGCGGTCGAGGTGTCGAGCTCGGTGAACGGCCAGATCATGCCGCCGGTGATGGGCGCGGCCGCCTTCCTGATGGTGGAGTACGTCGGCATTCCCTACATCGAGGTGATGAAGCACGCCTTCCTGCCGGCCATCATCTCGTACATCGCACTGCTCTACATCGTGCACCTGGAGGCCCTCAAGGCCAACATGGTCGGCCTGCCGCGCCGCGGCACGGCCACGGCCGGCCAGCGGCTGATGTCGTTCGCCATGACCGTGGCCGGTTTCATCGTGCTCTCCGGCGCGGTGTACTGGGGCATTGGCTGGATCAAGACCGCCATGGGCGATGCCGCCATCTGGGTGGTCGGTGCCGGTCTGCTCGCCAGCTATGTCGGCCTGCTCTGGTTTGGCGCCAGACAGCCCGCCCTGGAGCTGGACGATCCGAACGCGCCCGTGTTCGAACTGCCCGAAACCGGACCCACCGTGAAGTCCGGCCTGCACTACCTGCTGGCGGTGGTGGTGCTGATCTGGTGCCTGATGGTCGAGCAGATGTCGCCAGGCCTGTCCGCCTTCTGGGCCACGCTCTTCATGATCTTCGTCATGGTCACGCAGAAGCCGATCATCGCGGCGTTTCGCGGGCACGGTGGCCTGGGCGCTGCCACCCGGCAGGGTTTTGCCGACCTGGTGGATGGTCTGGCCACGGGTGCGCGCAACATGATCGGCATCGGCGTGGCCACCGCGGCGGCCGGCATCATCGTGGGCACGGTGTCGCTCACCGGTGTCGGTCTGGTCATGACCGAACTGGTGGAGCTGCTCTCGGGCGGCAACCTCATGCTCATGCTGGTGCTGGTGGCGCTCATCAGCCTGATCCTGGGCATGGGGCTGCCGACCACGGCCAACTACATCGTGGTGTCCACGCTGATGGCGCCGGTGGTGGTGGAGCTGGGCGCGCAGAGTGGCCTGATCGTGCCCCTGATCGCAGTGCACATGTTCGTTTTCTATTTCGGCCTCATGGCCGACGTGACGCCGCCGGTGGGTCTGGCCTCGTTTGCCGCGGCGGCGATTGCGCGCGCCGACCCCATCAAGACCGGCATCACCGCCTTCTACTACAGCATGCGCACGGCCATCCTGCCGTTCCTGTTCATCTTCAACACCCAGTTGCTGTTGATCGGGCTGTCCGGCCCCCTGCACCTGATCCTCACCGTGGTCAGCGCCACGGTGGCCATGCTGGTGTTTGCAGCAGCCACGCAAGGTTTTTTTCTGGTGAAGTCGCGCTGGTACGAAACCCTGGCCTTGTTGCTGATCACCTTCACCTTGTTCCGGCCCGGGTTCTGGTGGGACATGCTGTACCCGCCGTTTGACGAGGTGCCCGCGGCCCAGATGACATCGCTCATCGAACAAGCCCCTGCCGGCTCGGGCAAGCGGATCTGGATCGAAGGCATGAACATGAACGGCGATGACATCCGCAAAGGCGTGCTGCTGCCCCTGGGCGAACCCGGCACCGCCCGCGAACGCATGGCCAGCGCGGGATTGACCGTGATGGCGCAGGGCGACGAACTGCTGATTGCTGCCGTGAAGTTTGGCAGCCCGGCTGAAAAGCTGGGCATGGAGCAGGGTTTCCGCATCGTGTCGGCCGAAGTGCCGGCCGAACGTCCGGCCAAAGAGTGGCTGTACCTGCCCGCACTGGCCTTGTTGCTGCTGGTGATGGGGCTGCAACGTGCCCGCCGGCCCCGCGAGGGCCTGCCGGCGTGACGCGCATCGCGCTCATCCACGCGCTGGCGCATTCGGTAGCGCCGATCAACGACGAGCTGCAGAACGTCTGGCCTGAGGCGGTGCGCATGAACTTGCTGGACGACAGCCTGTCGGCCGACCTGGCCCACAGCGGGCAGGGACTGGACGCAGCGATGCACCAGCGTTTCGAGTCGCTCGCCGCCTACGCCGAAGGCACGGGCGCGCAGGCCATCCTGTTCACCTGCTCGGCATTCGGGCCCTGCATCGAAGCGGTGGCGCTGCGCCGGCCGCACATGCCGGTGCTCAAGCCCAACGAGGCCATGGTGGCCGAAGCGGTGGCGCTGGGCGGTCGGGTCGGGCTGATCGCTTCGTTTGCGCCGACGCTGGCGTCCATGCCTCCCGAGTTCCCGCCCGGCACGGACCTGCGCGCCGAGCTCGCTGCCGGTGCGATGGAGTCTTTAGACCGGGGCGACACGGCTGCCCACGACGCCGGTGTGGTGCAGGCGGCCGAGGCGCTGGCCCGACAAGGCTGCACCGTGATCGCCCTGGCGCAGTTCAGCATGGCGGGTGCGCAGGCTGCGGCGCAACAGGCGCTGGGTCTGCCGGTGCTGACCACGCCCGGCAGCGCGGTGCGCGCGCTGCGGCAACGACTGGGCATCAATGGGCAACCGGTGAAAGGCGAGGGCGGGCAACCGCTACAATAGAAGGTTGCCGAAAAGCAGGGTTCCAAGTTGCACAGCCTTCATCCGCTGCTGCGACTTGCCCGAGTGTCAGGCGCGCGGGTGGCGAAATTGGTAGACGCACCAGGTTTAGGTCCTGACGCCAGCAATGGTGTGGGGGTTCGAGTCCCCCCCGCGCACCACCTCACAGACGAACAGATTCTTACCGGTTGGCCAGAGTGGCTGGTTGACCGACATCCTTTTGGAGAATGCCATGACCGTGACCGTTGAAACCCTGGAAAAGCTCGAGCGCAAGATCACGCTGACACTGCCGGCCGAAGTGATCCAGAGCGAAGTGTCCAAGCGCCTCAAGCGCCTGGCCCGCGATGTCAAGATGGACGGCTTCCGTCCTGGCAAGGTCCCCATGAACGTGGTGGCCCAGCGCTATGGTTATTCGGTGCACTACGAGGTCATGAACGACAAGGTGGGCGAGGCCTTTGCCACCGCCGCCAACGAAGCCAAGCTGCGCGTCGCCGGTCAGCCCAAGATCACCGAAAAGGAAGAATCGCCCGAAGGCCAACTGGCTTTTGACGCCGTCTTCGAGGTGTACCCCGAAGTGAAGATCGAAGACCTGTCCACCGCTGAAGTGGAGAAGATTTCGGCCGAAGTGGACGATGCTGCCATCGACCGCACGCTGGACATCCTGCGCAAGCAGCGCCGCACCTTTGCGCAACGCGCGCAGGACCAGGCCGCCGCCGACGGCGACCGCGTCACCATCGACTTCGCCGGCAAGATCGACGGCGAGGCTTTTGAAGGTGGCAAGGCCGAAGGCTTCCAGTTCATCGTCGGCGATGGCCAGATGCTCAAGGAATTTGAAGACGCCGTGCGCGGCATGAAGTCGGGCGAGTCCAAGACGTTCCCCCTGGCCTTCCCCGAGGACTACCACGGCAAGGACGTGGCCGGCAAGACCGCCGACTTCCTGGTCACCTTGAACAAGATTGAAGCCGCTCACCTGCCCGATGTGGACGAGGCCCTGGCCAAGTCGCTCGGCATCGCCGAAGGCACGGTCGAAGGCCTGCGCGCCGACATCAAGAAAAACCTGGAGCGCGAAGTCAAACATCGCCTGCAGGCCCGCAACAAGCAGGCTGCCATGGATGCCCTGGCCGCCAAAGCCGAACTGGACCTGCCGAAGTCGGTGGTGCAGGCCGAACTGGACCGCCTGGTCGAAGGCGCCCGCGCCGACCTGAAGCAGCGCGGAGTGAAAGACGCCGACAAGGCGCCGATCCCCGACGACCTGTTCCGTCCCCAGGCCGAGCGCCGTGTGCGCCTGGGTCTGGTGGTGGCGGAGCTGGTGCGTGCCAACGAGTTGCACGCCACGTCCGAGCAGATCAAGGCACACATCGACGAGCTCGCTGCTTCTTACGAAAAGCCGGCTGAAGTGGTGCGCTGGTACACCGGCGACAACCGCCGCATGGCCGAAGTGGAAGCCATCGTGATCGAGAACAACGTGACCGAATTCGTGCTGTCCAAGGCCAAAATCAATCAAAAGTCGATCAGCTTCGATGAGCTGATGGGTCAGGCCTGATTGGCCCACAGCGGGTCAGCGGTCGGGTCGCTTGCGGCACCGGTCGGGATCCGCGGTCACGTCAGGACTGGAAAGGGCGGAGCAATCCGCCCTTTTTTTGTTCCCCGACGCTTGCCTTTTTCAACAGGCACGCCATATGCATACCTCGGCCAAAGCCGCGACCGTGTGGCGGCTTTGGCAGGTTGGTTACAGTAGTGGCATGTTATGCATCAACACATGGAGAAACGCATGAGCGCAATGGACATTCAGGGCTTGGGCATGGTGCCCATGGTGATCGAGACCTCGGGCCGCGGCGAGCGCGCCTACGACATCTATTCGCGCCTGCTCAAGGAGCGCGTGATCTTCCTGGTGGGTGAGGTCAATGACCATTCGGCCAATCTGGTCGTCGCGCAGCTGCTGTTCCTGGAAAGTGAAAACCCTGACAAGGACATTTCGTTCTACATCAACTCGCCCGGCGGTTCGGTGAGCGCCGGCATGGCGATCTTCGACACGATGAACTTCATCAAGCCCGACGTGTCCACTCTGTGCTGTGGCTTCGCTGCCAGTATGGGTGCTTTCCTGTTGGCCGCAGGAACCAAGGGCAAGCGGTTCTCGCTACCCAACTCCAAGATCATGATTCACCAGCCGTCTGGTGGAAGCCGCGGTCAGGCGACCGAGATCGAGATCCAGGCCCGAGAAATCCTCAAGACCCGCGAGCAGCTGAACAAGATCCTGGCCGAACGCACCGGCCAGCCGCTGGAGCGCATTGCACGCGACACGGAACGCGACTACTACATGTCGGCCGCCGAATCGGCCGAATACGGCCTGATCGACAAGGTGATCGAAAAGCGTGGGGCTATCGCAGCCTGATGCCGATGGACTGCATGGTGCCGTCGAGGTTCCCATCGGTCCAGTGTCTCCTCCAAACCGCCTGATCCGAGCCCAAAGAGGCGCTTTTCCGGCATTTGTCACATTGCAGCCTTGAACTATCATTGTTCCCGTTGCATCTCTCTGTCTTTCTGAACCCCAAATCTCATGGCCGACAAAAAAGCCGCCTCCGGTGAAAAAGCGCTCTACTGCTCGTTTTGTGGCAAGAGCCAGCACGAGGTCAAGAAGCTGATCGCCGGGCCCTCGGTGTTCATCTGCGATGAGTGCATCGAGCTGTGCAACGACATCATCCGCGACGAGTTGCCGGGACTGGAATCGGTCAAGGCGTCGGGCGATGACGTGCCTACGCCTGCCGACCTGAAGGGCAATCTCGACAGCTACGTGATCGGTCAGGAAGGGGCCAAGCGGGCTTTGGCGGTGGCGGTCTACAACCACTACAAACGCCTGCGCCACAAACAGACAGCACGCAAGGACGAGGTGGAACTGGCCAAGAGCAACATCCTGCTGATCGGTCCCACGGGTTCGGGAAAGACCTTGCTGGCCCAGACCATGGCGCGCATGCTCAACGTGCCGTTTGTCATGGCGGACGCCACCACGCTGACCGAAGCCGGCTATGTGGGCGAAGACGTGGAGAACATCGTCGCCAAGCTGCTGCAAAGTTGCAACTACGACGTCGAACGTGCCCAGCAGGGCATCGTCTACATCGACGAGATCGACAAGATCACCCGCAAGTCGGACAACCCGTCCATCACGCGTGACGTGTCGGGCGAGGGTGTGCAGCAGGCCCTGCTCAAGTTGATCGAAGGCACCATGGCCTCGGTGCCGCCCCAGGGTGGCCGCAAGCATCCGAACCAGGATTTCCTGCAGGTCGACACGACCAACATCCTGTTCATCTGCGGTGGCGCCTTCGCCGGGCTGGAAAAAATCATCGAAAACCGCACCGAAGCCTCGGGCATGGGGTTCAGCGCGGTGGTCAAGAGCAAGAAGCAGCGCAGCCTGACCGACGCCTTCAAGGAAATCGAACCCGAAGACCTGATCAAGTTCGGCCTGATTCCAGAACTGGTGGGCCGCGTGCCGGTGATTGCCGCGCTGTCGGAGCTCAGCGAGGATGCGCTGGTCGAAATCCTGACCGAACCCAAGAACGCCGTGGTCAAGCAGTTTTCGCGGCTGCTGTCCATGGAAGGCGCGGAGCTGGAAGTCCGCCCCGCCGCCCTCAAAGCCATCGCCCGCAAGGCACTGGCGCGCAAGACCGGCGCGCGCGGCCTGCGCTCGATACTGGAAAACGCGCTGATCGACACCATGTTCGATCTGCCAGGCATGAGCAACGTGGAGAAAGTCGTGGTGGACGAGTCCACCATTGAAGAGAACAAGCCTCCCCTGCTGGTCTACCGCGAAGCGGCCAAACAGGCCTGAACGGTAGCGGGCATGCGTGAGTGAGTGCATGCCAAGTTGATGATGCGCCCGGTGTCGACCGCCCGCATCTGCCCATGACCCTTTTGTTGAGGTTGAGAAATGTCCGGACAAACCCCTTTGCCCAGCACGCCGGTTGACCTGCCACTGCTGCCCTTGCGCGACGTGGTGGTCTTCCCGCACATGGTGATCCCGCTATTTGTGGGGCGCCCGAAAAGCATCAAGGCGCTGGAGTCCGCCATGGAAGCGGAACGGCGCATCATGCTGGTGGCCCAGAAAGCCGCCGCCAAGGACGAGCCCTCCACGGAGGACATGTTCGAAATGGGTTGCATCGCCACCATCCTGCAGATGCTGAAACTGCCCGACGGCACCGTGAAGGTGCTGGTGGAGGGGGTTCAGCGTGCAAAAGTTTTGTCGATCACCGACGGTGAGACCCACTTTGTCGCCAGCGTCCACCCGGTGGACCCGGCGGTTGAGCGTGCCGACATCCTGTCGACCGAACTCGAGGCGCTGCGCCGTGCCGTGATGCAGCAGTTTGACCAGTACGTCAAACTGAACAAGAAGATCCCGTCGGAAATCCTGACCTCGATCTCCAGCATTGACGACCCCGGTCGCCTGGCCGACACCATTGCAGCCCACTTGCCGCTGAAGCTGGAGTCCAAGCAGGTCGTGCTCGATCTGGACCCGGTCAACAAGCGCCTGGAAAACCTGTTTGAGCAACTCGAACGCGAGGTCGACATCCTCAATGTCGACAAGAAGATCCGTGGCCGGGTGAAGCGCCAGATGGAGAAGAACCAGCGTGACTTCTACCTGAACGAGCAGGTCAAGGCGATCCAGAAGGAGCTGGGCGAAGGCGAAGAGGGCGCCGACATCGAAGAGATTGAGAAGAAGATCAAGGCCGCCAA
>Ga0180017_100678_pt1 | contig 10040 bp, 8 predicted proteins | sample KR46_S_MetaG_FD_129674 | JGI IMG/M metagenome (GOLD analysis project Ga0180017, IMG submission 129674) | Groundwater microbial communities from the Olkiluoto Island deep subsurface site, Finland - KR46_S_MetaG | ecosystem: Environmental > Aquatic > Deep subsurface > Groundwater | place: Finland...
CGTCTGATGCCACCAGAAATTGCCGAATATGACCGGTCTATCTGGTTGGATGCCCAGAAGAAGGGGATCTTTATGCACAAGGTACTGGAGGACTATGTCGCAACCATCATCATTGCGAATAAAGAAAAAGAATTCAAGGCTACCGCATTTGCTGATCGCTTTGAAAAGAATTGTCAGGCGATGCTTGAGATGGTGCCCTATCTATCACGGTCGACCTATGAAATGCAACGGCATCGCTGTCAGGAAGACGCCAGAGGCTGTCTGATCCAACTGTGTGATGAAATGAAAACACAGCATTTTGTACCGATAGCAACCGAACTGGCTTTTGGGATGAATCAAACAGATCCGATTGAAATTGGATTAAATGATGGCAGCACCGTATCATTGAGAGGCTCAATCGATCGGGTCGATGTCCTAAAAGATGGCACCTATCGGATTGTCGATTATAAAACCGGCAAATTTACTAATATGAAAAAAAAGCGGGAACAGGGTGTCGATGTCTTAATTCAGGATTATCTGTATGCCATCGTTCTTGAAAAAATTTTTGATGATCAATCATCGATGGTGACTGAAAGTCGGTATGACTTTCCCTGTGATCGCAACGCCCATTTAGTAACAGCAATCAACCGAACATCAAAAATGGCGGTGATGGACACATTAAATGCGATTGCCGGTGATATCCGTAGTGGAAATTATGGGCGCTGTTGCGGGGATCCGGCTAAGTATCCCAACTGGGAAACGACCTGTAGTTATTGTGATTATGGGACATTATGTCAGGCGGAAGCCTGTGCCTGGGAGGTTTGACATGGAAGATAAAAACAGATTACAAATATTAAATGATTTTGCTCCCAATATCCTGATCGAGGCTGGAGCTGGATCGGGGAAGACCACCATCCTGGTTAATCGGATCTTGAACCAGATCAAAAACACCGAGATTAGCTTAGATAAAATGGTAGCCATTACTTTTACCGAAAAAGCGGCCATCGGTCTTCAGGAGCGCTTTCAGGAAAATTTGTTCAAAGCCCATACACAGGCAGAGGGGGAGCAAAAAGAAAAACTTAAAAGAGCCATTGAAGATATGGATAAGATTCACATTTCAACGATTCATTCCTTTTGCAGTAGTATGCTCAAAGAAATGCCCTTTGAAGCAGGGTTAAGCCTAGATTTTACAATTGTCCGGGATGATCAGGACGCAGTATTTAAAAAAGGTATATTTGCTCAGTTTTGTGAAAATGATCAAACCGCCTTTGATCCAGAAATCAGTGAAATAAAATTACGAATGGGAGAAGTGGCTATTAATCCTGATAGTCTGGCAGATACCTTTTGTGCCATTTGCGAAAAAGATGGCATCAGTTGGATCTATGATCAGAATAGCTTAGAAAAGGATCCCCAGGACTTTTTCTTAAAGGCTCGACAAATCATAAAACAGGTTTGTGAAGTTTTAAATAAACAGGATGATCCCGCGATTGGCTTCACTGAAATTGAACTGAAGCGTGGTGGCATCCTGACGGACGATGAAACCCCGGTAATTAAAGATGAAACCCGTTCTGTATATAAATGGTTCACTCAAAATGAGCAGGCGAAACCCGCTTCAGATTGCATGGAAATGCTTGGGAAGCTCGATGCGAAAATGAATATTTGTGCCGGCAGAAATGATAAAAGCAAAAATTTCAATCCGGATTTTTTAAATATCGGTAAAGGTGTCAACAATCGGCTCAAGAAAGATTATCAATTGGATCAAGTCTGTGGAGAATTAAAAGAGGATTATTCACGCTATCGACACGCCTTGTGTATGCGGTTTTTAATCGGAGCGATCAACTATTTTAATGCTGAAAAAAAGAAAGAAAAAAAACTGACCGATAAGGATTTGCTGGTATTAGCCAGGGATATGATCAAGCAGTCCGAAACAGCCCGGCAGTTTTTTAGTCATAAGTATACCTGCTTCTATATCGATGAATTCCAGGACACCGATCCCATTCAGACCGAGCTGATCTTCTACCTGGCCTGCCGGGAGACGACTTTGCCGGAAAACTGGGAAGACTGCCAATTAAAAGATGGCACCCTTTGTATGGTCGGTGATCCCAAGCAGTCCATCTTTGCTTTTACCGGAGCCGATATCAAGCTCTATAACCGGGTTAAGGAAAAAATGCAACAGGATAGCAACTGTAGGGTCTACGGATTACAGCGCAATTATCGGTCAAACAGGCAGATTTGTGACTGGGTTGAAAAGAGCTATTCAAAAAAATTAAGCGGGTTTGGTTTCCCGGATCAAACCGAAGCAGGAACCAGTCAGGCAATTTTTGAAGGTATGACCACCTTGACGCCAGCGTGTGTAGCCGATCATCAGACGTTAAAGGGCCTTTATCGGTACCAGTTAGGGGAGGGAACAAAGGATGAACTGATTGAACGGGATGCCCCTTATATTGCCGAACTGATTGCCGGTTTAATTGCCAATCAGGCTCAGATCAGTCGTTATGATACGGCGACTAAGACCACAGCGACCCGAGCTGTTACCCCCGGGGATTTTATGATTATTACCTGGTTTACAACCGCGATGCCACGGTACATTAATGCCTTGAAAGAAAAAGGAATTCCTGTTTCAGTGGCCGGGAAAATTGAGACAAAGGCTTTGGAAGAGGTTAACAATCTGGTGCTGTTGCTAAGCTATCTGGATGACTACCGGAACAGCTACCGATTGGCTGTGGTGCTCGAAAAACTATTTGCCTGTCACCTGGAGGCGGATCAGCGGTTTACTTATCATCAGTTCATCTGGAATGAAGCGGAGATAAAAGCCTTAGCCGATATCCGCATCAAAGAGAGCCTACTCGAGATTCGGAAACTTTTAATGCTGATTGGCCAGGTTCCTCCGATGGTGGTGGTGGAAACGGTCGTTAATGATTTTAAAACGATTATGGCAAATAAAAACTATGATATCATCACCCTCAATTCCGCCATGGGAAATGTCGAACAGCTATTGGAAGTGGTTCGGGCTGAACCCTATTCGACTTTTTCAGATATTGTTGCCAGGTTACAAAGTCTCACCGAAAATACCCTGGATCGAGAAATGTCGATTACCGATCTGATTGAAGAAGACGGCGAGTACAATGCCGTTCGAATCATGAATCTCCACAAAGCTAAAGGGCTTGAAGGTAATGTGATTCTTCTGGCAGATCCTTCAACCGGAGTGTCTGGCTTCAACGACACGATGCTCTTTATTGAGGAAGATGGGATTAAAAAGGGTTTTGTCATTCCCAAAGATAAATATGGTAGTTACATGGGTAAGCCAGATGGCTGGGATGAAGCCAAAGCGATCTCGGACGCCTTAAAAAGGGAAGAACATCTCCGGTTACTTTATGTGGCCTCCACCCGGGCCAAAGAAGCGCTCATTGTTGCCTCCGGCGACCGCATCGATAGCTGGGGGAGAGTTGCCAGGAATACGGCCTGGAAAGAGCTGGAACCCTTGATTGGATGTCCGCAGGAAACAAAGCTAATCTGTGACGGGATGCTGGATTATCCCGGGGTTGCGGAGAATATTATCAATCATGAAAAAGATCAACTAAAGCATTGGGGGATTGTCGATACCCATAGCGAATTTATCAAGCATCAATCGGCTTTTGAATCCTGCTGTGTAGAGGCTCAAAAACCAGTGGCCGGGCACATAAATCCCAGTAAGTTCTTAAATCATCTGGCTTCTAATTGCGATGAAGATCCGGAGCCACTTAGTGAAAAGGAAAGTGTTAACAAACTGCTTCGGGGGAACCTCTATGGGATTATTATTCATAAACTGTTTCAGCTATTGGTTGATGGCAGATATTCAAAAATCTCCGATCTTTCAGAAGCCGAGCTTGAAAGGATCATCAAGAAATCGATCCTGGCGGGACTGGAAAGTGAACCGCTAACAAAAAAACAGTGCGACTTGTTAAAAATCGACCGATCGATTGAAGGGGCACCGTTTATTGAGCAGTTAAGCGCTGCTTATGATGGGCTGCATGAAGATTTGCAGTTAAAAACTGAAAATCTTTGTCAAGACCAGGAATTCTGGAACCGGATTTATCAAGCAGATGCTGTTTATACTGAACTGCCATTCCAGTTGCGGGTACAACCAGAAACGGCATCACAGTTGGTTGATCTTTTGAATTTTGCAGAAGTGGAAAACCCAAAACCACTTTATCTGCGTGGGATCATCGACCTGGTGATTGTTAAAGGCAATGACTATACCATTATCGATTATAAAAGCAATGCCCGGGGAGAGCAGGAAGATCTGGATAGATTTAAACAGAATTTAGCGGCTATCTACAAACCCCAGCTCGATTTGTATGCGCTGGCACTGAAGGAAATGGTTGGGGAGGTAGATGTGGAAGCGAGGATTTATAGTTTGTACAATTAAGTGAGTGATAGCAAAGGTGAAAAAGAAAAGAACATTGAGCCCGAATTATTCAGAAACTCAGATAATCTGTGAGAATGCAACATACCATGACTATTTTCAGGTTGATGCACCCCAAAAACATGAAACGTCACAACGATAACAGAATTTTGAGTGACGTGCTCAACCGGCAAACAAAAAATCTGCTCAAAGAGGAAGTGCTGAAATTGATTTTCTTGTTGATAATGGAAGCGGCCCCAGGTTTTTTCTGACAGCTAGGGCTTTATCATCATTGGAGAAAAATTGACCAAAGTGGAGGAACTTGCCAATATTCTTCAGGTTTGCCTGGTCTCCGGGGAGAAGAAGGTGCAGATAACCATTGTTTCAGCCAGTGATATGGGGTTAGCACCTCCTGATTGATGTGAGCAGCATCGAAGAACGGTTCTACTGGTTGGTAGGATTGATCGATTCCAGCGATTCCACCGATTACAGCTTCTTCCCACATTGGTTACAATACTGGGAACCCTTGGCATGTTTTGAATGGCCACAGATTGGACAGCTTTGACCTGATCGGGCTTCTTTTTTATGTGAGACATAAGAAAGCTCGCTGGTAATAATGCCGGTTGGTACCGCGATGATCCCATAACCGACTAGCATCAGGGCGCTGGCAAGAAATTTACCCAGCTCGGTTTGTGGTGAAATATCCCCGTAACCCACAGTTGAGATGGTCACAATTGCCCAATACATCGATTCGGGAATGCTGACAAAGCCGTGTTCAGGGCCTTCAATAACATACATTAGCGCGCCGACAATGATGATAATAAACAAGAGCGTGAAGAGAAAGACGCTAATTTTAGTTTTGCTGGCACGCAGGGCTTTTAACAAGGCGCCGGATTCGTCAATATAGCGACCCATCTTAAAGACGCTAAATAGTCTAAATAGGCGCAGGATCCGGATAATCGGAAGGAAGCTACCAAAAGAAATAAAGAAGCTGAGATATATCGGTGCAATGGCAATGAAATCGACAATGCCATAAAAACTAAAAAGATAGTCGCGTTTTTTGGTTGTGACGATCAGCCGAAGACAATATTCGATGGTAAAGATAAGCAGAAAAAAATTCTGCAATAATAAAATGGTACCGCCAAGAGTCGCATGGATCTCGGCAATACTGTCGATGATGATTAAAAAACAACTGATCAAAATGGAGCAGATCAAGGCAATGTCAAAGGCTCGACCCAAGGGAGTGTCAATGCCATTGATGATTTGATTGAGTTTTTGCTTCCAATCTTTGGGGTAGGTATCCATTAGAGCCTCCTGATAAGCTATCCGTAATATTCTAATTGTGAGAACCGTAAAAACGATCGCAGGTTCCGACTTGATTATAGCATAAATTTTTGCAAAAGTGCAGCGCTGATGGTTTGACAAGCAGCATCAGAGTCTAAAAAGGGGTTATCGAAAACCCCGTCAGTAAAGGTGAAGCAGGTTCTTTTGTTCTGTCAAAGCATCAAAAAAACTGCTGAAACACACGATACTCTTTGTAATTTTGTGGTTGCTCGCATATAATATTACTATTAGACAATCACAATCTAAGGGATTGCTATCATTTTTTAGTTGCATCGATATCCCAAGGCAAAAAATGGGTATGACAGAATGAAATAAATGTTAATCATGCCCTGAAAGAACTAAAAATCAGAATTACAAGAAATGGAGAAAATTGATGAATAATAAGGTTAAGAAAATTGCGATCTTAACAGGCGGTGGCGACTGTCCCGGCCTGAATGCGGTAATCCGGGCAGTGACTAAAGCCGCCATTGCCAATTATGGCTATGAGGTCATTGGCTACAAGTTCGGCTACCGGGGTTTGTACGACAATGATTTTATTAAACTCGATGCTCAGGTTGTTTCGGGAATCCTCCATAAAGGGGGTACCATTCTTTACAGCTCAAACAAGGATAATCTTTTTGACTACCAGGTGGAAGAGAATGGCCAGTGTGTTAGAAAAGATGTTTCTGATGTGGCGATCGAAAACCTGAAAAAAGAAGGCGTCGATGTGCTGGTTGTCCTCGGTGGTGACGGCACCCTGGCTAGCGCCAGGGATTTTGCCCGGAAAGGCGTTAATGTTATCGGGGTGCCGAAAACGATCGATAATGACCTGTCCAAAACCGATGTCACCTTTGGCTTTAATTCGGCCGTCGATGTCGTGGTTGATGCCCTCGACAAGCTCCATACGACGGCTGAATCCCACCATCGGATTATGATTCTGGAAGTGATGGGGCGAAACGCCGGCTGGATTGGTCTTCATGCCGGGATTGCCGGTTCTGCCGATGTTATTTTGATCCCGGAAATTCCCTTTTCCTTGGATGCTATTATCGCCAAATTAAATGAGCGTAGCCAACGGGGTCTGCCCTTTAGTATCATTGTCGTAGCCGAGGGAGCGATGGAAAAAGGCGGTGAGCTGACGATTCAGAAAATAGTTAGTGATTCGCCTGATCCGGTTCGGCTCGGGGGGATTGGCAATAAGCTGGCGTTGGCCCTGGAAGCAAAAATATCCCGTCATGAAATTAGAAATACGGTTCTGGGTCATCTGCAGCGGGGCGGCATCACGTCAGCCTATGACCGGCTCTTATCAACCCGTTATGGAGTGGCTGCGGTGGAATTGATTGCGCAGGGTAAATTTGGATATATGGTGGCAATTCAGGATGGCAAGATGAGTGAGGCATCGCTCGAAGAAGTAACCATTAAGAACAAGCTGGTTGATGTTGATTCTGAGCTGATTCATGTGGCAAAAAGCCTGGGTATTTCTTTCGGCGACTAGCAGCGGGTTTTCACAAAACCGCGATCTGTTATGACTGATCTTATTTCCGAACAAAAAAATAAAATAAACCGGCCGGGCAGAAAGTGTTCTGGCTGGTCGGTTTAGTAATAATAAAGGTGTTAAAACAATTAGTCAGTGTCAAAAAAAGCTTGTGAAAAAGGAACTTATTCCGGTGTTACTTCGGGAGCTTCGTCAGCGCTTGTCTCAACGGTTTCTTCAAGAACGACATCGTCTTCATCCACCAGAATCTCAGAAAGTATTTCGAAAAAGAAACCTTTTGCTGAGGCCAGTGACTCATTATGGGCGAACATGGCCAGCTTGTGGTAATCGACAAAACCATTTTCATCAGCATAAGGTTTCAGACGTTGAAGAAAAAATTCTTCGGTGATGGCATCTTCAAATTTTTCCTGTACCGTGTTAAAGATTGTAATTAATTCGCTTTTCTTCATGGTATTACCTTCTTTTACGTTATTTCAGTCAGATCAGACTGATAAATCAATTATAGGAGCGCAGCCACAAATAAACAAGTTTTATTTACAAAATGGGAAGAAATATATCGAGGGTTTTTGGATCGGTTCTAAAAGTAGGATGCCTCAGTGAGACATCCAAGAGATTATAAAACATTGGTGGACATGCTTTCGGCAAACAGGGCGATTCCCCCAAAGATGAGATATACCCCGGCAATGATGCCGAAGCCCAGCAGCATCACAAAGGGATTGAAAATCAGGAAAATAGATAAGAACATGTTAATGATTCCTGAAGCCAGTAGCCAGCCAGTTCCGGCGGCACCCTGTTTTTTCATTACCGCTGAAGCGGCGATCTGGTTCATGCCAGTAGATAAAGCAATAAAAGCCAGCATAAACGCCAAGGTGCTAGCCCGCGACAATGGGTCAGAGAAGATCAGCAGAACCCCGAGTAAGGTTGCCAAGATACCGGAGGTCAGGCTCCAGCCTTTCTTGATCTCACTTTTGGCAAACACAACGATGTGAAAAACCCCGTAAATAAGCAATCCGGCAATAAAAAACCACATGATCATTTGGGCTGCGAACATCGGCGCAAAAAAGATCAGGCCGCCAAGGATGATCATCAGGAGGGCGACAACAATCCCCAATGTTTTGGACATTTTTAGAAAATCATTCATCTTTTTTCCTTTCAAGATTAAATATTTGGTTAATTCGATCAAGGATATTTTATAATATTTAGAAAAGATAATCAAGTTAATTATAAGAAATGTAGAGTACTGATAATTATGAAAAATATGAATGAGAAAATAAGATTCATAAAAAGATATTAAATGGCAATAAAATTACAAGGATACAAAAAATGTTAATGATTGAACCACACCTGTCTATCGCTGGTGGATTTAAAAAGCAGGTCAAGAAGCACTTTAAATTGAAGCCAACACCTTTTAATTTATACCCGAATCAAAAAGCAGCGATGGTCAGGCTCATCGCTGCTTTTTTGCGCCATAAATAAACGACCTTATATTCAGACCGTGCATTAAATCAATAAGGACAAAACATAAGCCAATATCATATCCTCATTGAGATCCCAGGGATCAGCCATAATAGCCGCATCCTCTTGTGTCAATTCCGGATGACGGGCCGCATAGCTTTCAAAATAGTCCAGGTACTCAGATTTAATGGTTTCCATTTGACACCTCGTTAATATTTTCCATGATCGATTACATACTGATGAACCGCCTGGAGTTTCTCCAGATCCAGGCCTGTCCCCCGAAGAATCGATTTTCCGGTGGTAAAAATATAGCCACCGCCGGGGGCACCTTCATCAATCATCTTTTTGGCCAGATCAATGCAGGCTTCGGTGGACTGGGATTTCAGCGCGCCAATGGGGTAGTTACCCATGATGCACATGGTCTTGCCGAGTTTTTCTTTGATCGTCTTCATTTCACCGTACTCAAAAATTCCCACTACATTGGGTTTTAGGCTGGCCAGATAATCGTATCGTTTTGACCAGTTACCTTCGATAAACAAGGCCACCGTATAGCCCATGCCGGTTAGGGTGTTGACCAGGCGCGAAAAGGTTGGCCAGTAAAAGCGTTCAAACTGTTTGGGGTTTAAAAATGAGGGCATATGCAGGGGCATAAAGATGGCGGGGATTCTTTTGGGCGCTCCAGAGTAGCTGGTGACCCCCCATCGCAGCAGCAGTGGGTACAGGGCTTCACAGGCCTGCTCGACCAGCTCGGGACAGCGATGCATATCCACCGAAATGCCGATAAAACTGCGGAGCTGATCGGCCAGAAAATCAAAAGGGGCTTGAATCATGTTTTCGGAAATAATCGGAACTCCCACCGTGGCACTGCAGTGACTATCGATTTCCCGGAGCATCCGGCTATGGCGCTGATGACTGAGGGCACCCTTGGCCAGATTGAGTCCCCCCAGCATCCCGGGCTGATCAAAGGCCTTGTATTGACGGGGCAGAACCTTTTCTACCAGGGTCTTAAAAGGATCCTTAATGAGTTCCTCGTATTCACTCTCTAACATACCGCAGACCTCAGGGTGCTGCATAAACCCGTCTTTATTCGGAACGAAATTCTGAGAGCCGATGGTCGTGTATATCCCCGGACAGCGTAAAAAAGTTGATAGCGCACCATCGACCTTCATATCGCGGTAATAAATGGGTAGTGATTCCCTGAGAACCTCCAGATTCCAAGTCGCCGTTTTAAGGTGACGGCCACAATAATCAATCGCCACCTCGGGGCTGTTTAAGGCGAAAATTGGGATCCGGTCTGGTTTTTCAAGATTGATTGCTTTTTCAATGCGGATCAATCGTTCGTTCAATAATCCTTTGGTATCACTCATTTATATCGCCCTTTATCCTTATAATTGAAATCTTCTAAAA
>Ga0180017_100679_pt1 | contig 10027 bp, 9 predicted proteins | sample KR46_S_MetaG_FD_129674 | JGI IMG/M metagenome (GOLD analysis project Ga0180017, IMG submission 129674) | Groundwater microbial communities from the Olkiluoto Island deep subsurface site, Finland - KR46_S_MetaG | ecosystem: Environmental > Aquatic > Deep subsurface > Groundwater | place: Finland...
GTTTTTGAATTCATCGGTAAAACTTCGTCTTGGTCTTTTAGTCATTTCGGCAGGTCTCCTTTGTTTGTTGTTTATATTTTACCTGCCCACAATTATGTTGTCCAGTTTATTATAACCTATCCAGTCTTATTTGCATAATGTACTGAAGTACATTATTACCACTGAAGTTTTGGGAAGGGGCAATAAGATGATGAACTTAAGTCAGGAGAACTGCTTGTCACGTTTTAGCGTAATTCTTACGGGGTATAAGAAAGGCTTTTTTTTTGTGCGACCGATTGGAGTCGCCTTTTTTTTGTAGAAAAAGCTGGAACAGATTGAAATCTTAGTACTCATTTTAAAAGTCAAAGTGATGAGTTTAATCAGGATGGAAAAATGAACATTAATACGTTGGAATATTTTATCTGTGTAGCGGAAGAACAGAACATCACCAGGGCCTCAGAACGTAGCTGTGTCAGTCAGTCGGCGATCACCCAGCAGATGCAGGCACTTGAAAAAGAGTTAAAGGTTGATCTGTTTGAACGGCATAATAATCGGATTTCGCTGACTAAAACCGGTGCGTTCTTTTATCAGCGAATAAAAATTCTGGTTGACCAGCTTGAGGCAGTGATTGGTGATACGCAACTCTATGAACAAAAAGAAGATCAGAAACTTTTGATTGGTTATCATAATCTGAATGAGTATTTATGGTTGCATAAAAAGATCAATGGATTGAAAACGACTGACAAGGAACACGTCTTTATTAAAGAAAGCTATCTGAATATCGAGAAAGGTGTTGCCAACGGTTTGCTGGATCTGGGTATTTATCCCTTGAACGGACAGCCATGGGATTCACGGCTTAATCTGACAAAAGGATATTTTGACCCGACACTTGCGATTGTAGCACAGCGACATCTACTCGCAGCGAAAGCACAACTCGATATTGCCGATTTTTCTGGCGAATCGATTATTGTGTCCAGAAATTCATATTCACAGCAAAACCCTGAACATCATTATTTTTTGGATCGGTGTCAAGCGGCCGGGGTGAGACCCGGCCGGGTCAGTTTTGTCAGAACCGCCGAGCAGGCATTTCTGATGGTTGATGAGGGTGCAGGAATCGCAGTGATTACACAGGATGTCGCAGACTTAGGAATCACCTTTACGGGTGAGAAAATTCCAGTTTCAACCAAAGGGAAAATGCTGGGCGTTGACAAGGTGATAATTTGTAACCGTGACAATAAAAAACCGGCAATAAGAGAATTGTTTGAAGAAAACAACACGATTGAATAAAAATTGTTTGACTAAAATATTGGAGGAATTGAATGAAACGAAAAATTATTTTGGGACTAATGTGTCTGGTACTAATCTTAAGCCTATCTGCTTGTGGCAGCTCTACCAGTTCGTCGACTGACGAAGCGAAACATTTGAATGTAGGGGTTAACTTTTTTCCAAAGGCCTTTGATCCGGCCAATGATTTTGATGGTTGGCATACCTTCCGGTATGGCGTTGGTGAGGCGTTGGTGAAGTTCACTGATAGCTTTGAGATTGAGCCAAATCTGGCAACAGAATGGAAAAAGACTGACGATACCACCTGGGTCATTACCTTAAGAAGTGGCGTCAAGTTCCATAATGGCAAAGAGATGGATGGTGAAGCTGTTAAAGCATCTTTGTTGCGAACAATCGGTCTAAATAAACGGGCAGCAGGAGATTTGAAAATAGCTGAGATTCAAGTCGAAGGGATGACATTAACGGTCAAAACGACCGAGGCGAATCCCAATCTGATGGGATATCTGGGCGATCCTTATGCGACGATTGTAGATGTTGAAGCAGCAAATGCTGATCCGGAAGGCTTCAAAATTAACCCGATTTGTACCGGACCGTTTATTTGCACGGAATTTGTTTCGGAAACAAAGGCTGAACTACAGGCTTTTAGCGATTACTGGGATGGCAAAGCAAAGATCGAAACAGCCACTTATGTCTATATGGCTGATGCTGATGCTCGCTTGATGGCACTGCAATCGGGTGAGCTGGATGTTGCGATTAATCTCAATAACAGTAGTATCAGTTTGCTTGAAGCAGATAAAGCTTATCAGGTCAGTACCACTTCCAGCACCCGCATGACCTATGCGATGATTAATCCGGAAAATGAATTTTTGGCGGATAAGAATTTAAGAGTGGCCATTAATCAGGCTTTGGATAAAGAGAACTACGTTAATGAGATCATGTATGGTTTAGGAACCGCCGGGGTTGGTCCGTATCCACCGGTATTTGATTATGTGACCAATCAGATTAAAGGTTTCTCCTTTGATCGGGCGGCGGCCAAAAAAATACTGGCAGATAATGGTTACGTGGATTCGGATGGCGATGGCTATGTTGAGAAAAATGGTAAAAAAGTGACCTTGAAACTGAGCGCACCAACCGTTCGTCCGGAAATACCAGGAATTTCGACCGCGATGGTTGCAGATCTAAAAGAAATCGGGATTGAATTACAGATTGTAACCTATGATGCTAAGCCAGCAGATGAATATAAGGCCGGAAATTTTGATATCGGGATCAATTCGTATTCGACTTCAAATGATGGGCACCCTCTTTATAATCTAACATACGGCTTTGCCAAGGACGGCACCGCCAACTATCACAATTATTTTTATAATAGCGAACTGAAAACCATTATCAAGCAATTAAAAACGGAGTTTGACTCGGATAAACAGGATAGGCTGGCGGAACAGGCACAGCAGTTGATCATTGATGAGGCGTTAAACATTTTTCTGGTCTATCCCAACAACACTTATGCATCAAAAAGTACAGTCAGCGGTTTTGATGCCCATCCCATTGATTACTATCTGATTAATAATAAAACTGATATCAAATAAAGTTTACTTGTAAAAGATCAGCTGAAGACGGGGAAAGGAGAGGTATGAAACGACTGATATTAAAACGACTGCTTCAACTGGGGATCATTTTATTGAGCGTTTCGGTAGCGGTGTTTCTGCTGGTTAATCTGGCTCCTGGCGATCCGGCCTATATTAAGCTCAGTGCTCAGGGAGAAACACCAACCAATGAACGGGTAGAGGAAGAACGGATTGCCATGGGGCTGGATCAGCCCCTTCATATCCAATATTTTTCATGGCTTGGGCAGGTAATCCAGGGGGACTTTGGAAGCTCTTATCGAACCGATCAACCGGTGATTAACACCCTGCTAAAGAGCTTTCCCTATACGCTGGTGCTGGCCTTGGCCGCTTTTATTGTGATGCTGCTGATTTCAGTTCCCTTAGGGGTTCTGACGGCGGTCAAGAAAAATTCGCTGGCTGATTATTTTATCCGCGTGTTATCATTTTTTTCGGCTTCTTTGCCGGAATTTTGGTTGGCTTTAATTCTTCTTTATCTGTTTGCCCTGCAATTAAAGTGGTTGCCGGTAATGGGAAAAGGTGAATTAAAAAGCATGATCATTCCGGCCTTTAGTCTGGGGGTAGTCTTGTCCGGAAAATATATCCGCCAAATCAGAACGGCCTTGCTCGAAGAGCTGGATGCCGATTATGCGCTGGGTGCCCGGACCCGGGGTTTAACCGAAAAAACGGTGATGTATGCCCACATTATGCGAAATGCCTCAATCTCCATTTTGACCATGCTGGCGATGTCCTTTGGGGCACTGTTGGGCGGGACGGCAGTGATTGAGAACATGTTTATGTGGCCGGGAATGGGGCGGATGATTGTCGAGGCCATTACCTGGCGGGACATTCCGGTCATCCAGGGCTTTGCACTCTTTATGGCCGGGGTATATTGTTTAATCAACCTGATGGTTGATCTCTCTTACGGACTGCTGGATCCCCGAATAAAAATTAGAAAAGAGTCTGGACAGTGAGTGAAAAAAGAAAAAATGTTCAAGAAATAATCTTCTATGGATTGTTGGCAGCAACCATTTTAATCGCAATCATGGTGGCGCTAGCCAATCAGATTGCCCCCCATGATCCCTTAGCAGTCGATTATAGTATGATCCTGCAAAAGCCCAGTGCGGCCTATCCCTTTGGTACCGATAATATGGGTCGCTGCGTTTTATCCCGAGTTATTTACGGTCTTCGCTCATCAGTAGCAATGGCCTTGCTGATAACACTGATCTCTTTTACCATGGGCACGTTTTTAGGAATGGTTTCTGGCTATTACGGGCGGGTGGTTGATACCCTGATTATGCGAATAACCGATACCTTGCTGGCCTTTCCCGGTCTGGTTATCTGTATTGCCATTGTGGGTATAATGGGGGCTGGTTGGAAAAATGTGGTGATTGCACTGGCAATCAGTGGCTGGGTCGAGTATGCCCGAGTCAGTCGGGGGATGGTTTTATCTCTCCGGGAAAAAGAATTTATCAAAGCGGCCAGAAGCTCAGGATGTGGGCGAGTACGGATTATGATTGTTCATATTCTACCGAATATTTTTCAGCAATTGCTGGTGATCGCCACCTTTAATATCGGACATCTAATTTTAACCTTTGCGGGTTTAGCAATTCTGGGTCTGGGAGAACAACCGCCGGCACCGGAACTGGGTTTGATGTTAAGTGAGTCAAAGCAGTTTTTACAATTGGCTCCCTGGTTGATGGTCTATCCTGGTCTGGTGATGTTTCTGGTGGTGATGTTATTCAGTCTTTTGGGGGATTGTCTGAGGGATCGGATGAACCAAAAAACGTCCCAATAAGAAAGAGGATAAGGTATGAGTATTCTGGAAGTATGTGATCTTTCAATCGGTTATGGAAAACAGCGTATTGTTAGAAATGTCTCATTTACACTAAAAAAAGGTGAGATTTTAGCAATTGTTGGGGAAAGCGGTAGCGGTAAGTCAACCCTATTAAGAGCCCTAATTGGCAAAACACCTGGTGGTGGGCAGGTGAATAAGGGTGAAATTATCTATGAAAACCAGGACCTGACCAGCTTAAATCAGACTCAGCTGAGAAAAATTCGCGGAAAATCGATTGCGATGATTTTTCAATCACCTGGTGGAACCCTCAATCCCGTCAGGAAAATCGGATCGCAATTTATCGAGGCGATTCGAACCCATATAGAGATAACAAAAGCTGAGGCTTATCATAAAGCCCTTGAGATCTTGACGAAGCTACATTTTAAAAATGCGACGCAAATTATGGAAGCTTATCCGTTTCAATTAAGCGGGGGTATGAAACAGCGGGTTGCTATTGCCCTGGCTCTGGCTTTGGAGCCGGATATCTTGCTGGCTGATGAGCCAACCAGCGCTCTTGATGCAACCGTTCAGAAAAAAGTAATCGATGAAATGCTGGAATTGCGCAAACACTTTAATACGGCAATTATTATCGTGACGCATAATATTTGCCTGGCTTCTTATATTGCCGATAAGGTGGGCGTGATGTACTTGGGACAGTTTTTAGAATTTGGCACAGCCGAGGAGATTCTCTTATCCCCCCAGCATCCATATACCCGGGCATTACTTGATTCGGTGCCGGATTTGAGTCAGAAGAAGACTTTGACCGGTATTGAGGGGCAGCGCTATGGCTTTCATGAATTGCCCAGTGGTTGCAGCTTTTCTAACCGCTGCAAGGAAGGCGGGGTGAGTTGCAAAGATCTTGTGCCTCCAAAGACAGTCAGTGACCATGGGCACGTGTGTATTTGCAATCAGTTAATGAATCACAGGCAGGACAGAAATGCAAAAAAATAAGAATAAGACAGAAGTGATTCTGAAGATAGAGGATCTGACGGTTGAATATTTCTCAAAAAAAGGCAAAAAGCGAGCGGTAAATCGGTTCTCACTGACGATTAAAGAGGGGGAGTGCGTTGGTTTAGTTGGTGAAAGCGGTTGTGGAAAAAGTACCCTGGCCAATGCAATCATGGGGTTTGTTCCATTTTCATCCGGAAAAATCTGTTTAAAGGGTAATCAATTGCCGCTTAAAAAACAGACACAGGTTAGAGAGCACTATACTAATGTGCAAATGATTTTTCAGAATATCAATGAATCAATGAACCTACGGCAGTCGGTGTTTGATTATATTGCCGAACCTCTGCGCAATCTAAAAAAGTGTCGCGGGAACGATCTTGACAGGCAGGTTGGAAAGTTATTGGAAATCACCGGGCTCCCTCAGGCGTATGGGGGACGTTACCCCGCACAAATAAGCGGCGGAGAAAAACAACGGGTAGTGATCGCAAAAGCATTAGCCGTTCAACCGAAGCTGATTATTTGTGATGAGCCAACCTCGGCCCTCGATGTATCGGTTCAAGCGCTGGTTATCGAGCTTTTAAGAAAAATGCAAAAAGATCAGCAGATGGCTTATCTTTTTATTTCCCATGACTTGCCGTTAGTCAGTTATCTATGCAGTCGGATTGTAGTAATGTATGATGGAGAGGTTGTAGAAATAATCCCCAATGTTGATCTGATGACCGAACTGAAACATCCTTATTCGCAGGATCTATTGGAAGCGACTTTTTCTAAACAAAGCGATGAACGAATAGTCAAAAAACAAATCCAATATCACGAATTACAGAGTAATGGTTGTCAATATTACCCCTATTGCGAGTTGGCAATAGGGATTTGTAATGAGAGTAGACCACAATTAAAAAAGATTGGTGAGGGGCATGAAATAGCCTGTCATCGATATGGAGGAAAGCATGAGTGAAAAAGAACTACAAGATGTGATTATAAAAAATTGGACAGATGCTGCAAAAGGGTATAGTGACGCAGTTCGAAATGAACTGAACAGTTCGCAAAGAGACGAGTGGGTCAAACTGATTTTTGCTTCACATAAGCCAAAGCAACGTCTAAAAATTCTTGATGTTGGCTGCGGGCCTGGTTTTTTCTCGATTCTAATGGCCCAGGAAGGACATCAGGTCACTGGCATTGATGCAACCGAAGAAATGATAAAATATGCCAAAATGAATGCGGAAAGGTGGCAGGTTAATCCGGAATTTTATGTGATGGATAGTCACCACACCAAATTTGACGATGATAGTTTTGATCTGATCATCAGCCGGAATGTCACCTGGACTTTGAGTGATCCGGAAGCCGCCTATCGGGATTGGTTGCGAATTTTAAAGCCCGACGGGACAATGATCGCCTTTGATGCAAACTGGAACCATCATCTTTTTGATGAGGAACAAAATGTCCGATACCAACAGGACGTTTTGGATTATGAAAAAACATTTGGAAAAAAAGCCGAGCATTATCATGGAAAATCAAAAGAAGAAGGAGAAGCTTATCGTCGGCAAATGCCAATGAATCAGGTTATTCGGCCACAATGGGATTTTCCAGTGTTGATTGATAGTGGTTACCGTAAAATTACGGTGGATTTGGATGTATCACCAAAGGTTTATTGTGAAGAAAAACAATGCCTGAACCGTTCAAGGCCGATGTTTATGATCCGAGCAATTAAATAAAAGGTCAATTAATAAAAAAACTGCCGATGAAGCATTTGATTTCATCGGCAGTTTTGGTTAAAGCCTGGCAATTAGCAATTTAATCTTAATCCCCTGCTCGGCAAACATGTTTTCGTGCTCGGTTTTTATATTGTCCGGGTAGTCGGCAGTATGAAGATCGGGGATCAGGGTTGTGATGGTAAAACCGGCTGCTTCAAAGTATTTGATGGAATCATTAAATAGTTCATCATTGTCGGTTTTAAAATAAATTTCACCGTTTTTGGATAAGAGCTGCTTATATTTTTCCAGCTGTTTGCTATGCGTCAGACGTTTTTTCTGGTAGCGGCGGCGCGGCCAGGGATTACAGAAATTAATGTAAATCCGCTCGACACCATCATTCGGAGCGAGGATCATGTCAATACGTTCAATGTCCCAGGACATGATCAGGACATTGTCAATGGCTTGATGCTTGTCAGCATAGGCCGATTCAATATTGCGTTTGGTCAAACCCAGCACCGCATCAATCAGATCAATGGCCAGATAGTTAATCTCCGGATGGCGGCTGCCCAAGGCAGCAATAAAGGTTCCTTTGCCGCAGCCCAATTCAATATGAAGGGGCTGCTTTTTTTTAAATAACGGCTGCCATTGCCCGCGATGATCCGGGGGATAGGCCTGAAAAAATCCGCAGGCCTCAAGTTCTGGGCGGGCCCAGGGTTTTGGTCGTATATGCATGGTGTTGCTCCTTTTGTAAATCAATCTTATTATCGTTGGATCCTTTATAACTTAATAATTTTTGTCGCCACATGATCGATAAAGGATCGGTCGTGCTCCACAAAAATCATGGTTGGGGGAGTTTCAAGCAAAAGTTCTTCAATCTGCACCCGGGAGAGCAGGTCAATATAGTTTAGCGGTTCGTCCCACAAATACAAATGAGCCGACTGACAAAGGCTACGAGCTAAATAAACCTTCTTTTTTTGCCCCTCGCTGAAGCTGGCCATATCCTTTTCAAATTGTTCGCGGTTGAATCCCAGCTTTCGCAAAATGGTTTTAAACAGGCTTTCATCAATTTCTTCACAGCGGGAATAATCACGGAGATCCCCGGTCAGAAAATGAGTGTCCTGAGGGACATGCGAAAGCTGCAGCTGGCTGCCCCGGTCCAGGTTGCCGGAAAAAGGAAAGGGTTCGTCCAGCAGCAGCTTCAGCAGACTGGATTTTCCCGAGCCGTTCGGACCGACAATGGCAATGCGGTCACCCTGGTTGATCTCAAAGCTTAAATCTTTAAAAACTGGTCGATCACCATAGCAAAGGGACAGGTTACTGGCCGAAATCAGCCGGTCTTTTTTATATGAGATGGGTCGGATTTGAAGCGGATCGGCCCAGTCGATGTTCTTAAGCAGTTTTTCTTTTGACGCAATACTTTTTTGCTGGCGTTTTTCCAGCGTTTTGGATCGTTTCATCATTTTGGCCGACTGATGGCCGATGTGGCCCCGATCAGGGCGAAGACCCGCAACCCGTTGGCCGTTTTTAGACTTCTCAACGGCATGGGACCAATTTTCGGTGCGTTTAGCGGCGGTTTTTAATTGAACGATTTCCTGTTTGAGTTTCTTATTCTGACTGAGTTCAAACTGATCCTGACGCTGTTTGTTAAAGAGCCAGGTGGAATAGTTGCCTTGCTGGACATCAATGTTCATTTTATTAATTGACAAGACGTGATCGACACAGTTATCCAGGAAGGTGCGGTCGTGGGAAACCAGAATGAAACCCTGCTTTTTACTTAAATACTCACTGACGATTTGACGGCCTTCCAGATCCAGATGATTGGTAGGTTCATCAATTAAGAGAAATTGATGGGGTTTTAAAAATAAGGCCGCCAGTAATACCTTGGTTTGTTCACCCCGGCTCAGGGTTTCAAAGGGGCGACCCAGCAGTTCCGGATCCAGACTAAGCAGTGACAATTCCCGATGAAGTTCCCAGGTTTCGAAATCATCATAAATGGTATTGACAATGACGCTGCTAAGCAAGGAAGGGTTCCGGATTTCATAGGGGAAATACTCTAAATCAACCGCTGCGGCGATCATTGCGGTATAGTCATAAAGACCCATCAGAAGTTTTAGAAAGGTGGTTTTGCCCCGGCCATTGCGGCCGATGAAGCCCAGCTTCCAGTTGGTATCAATGGTAAAGGAAACATCTTCAAAAATATTTTCGTAACTGCTTTCATAGTTAAAGCTTAAATGTGATATGGAAATTTGTGACATCATTATACCTCCGCTGTCAAGCCCGATGATGAGGCTATGACAAGTAAAAAACCGCAAGAAAATTATCCTGCGGCTCAATGATGGACAACACAAAAAATCCCTGTCGAAGGAGTTGATGGTGTTAAAGAGGCAGTGCTTTTCTCGTAATTTTCTTGCTTAAGCGCACCAAAACAAGAGGTTTAACCTCTGGGTTTGACAGCACTTTCCACTTGTTTCTTAGCAAGATAAATTACGCATCCTCTTTTCTCCTTTTCGTATTTTGACTATAGTCTAACACTTTTTTTAAAAGAATTCAATCCCAAACCGTTTTATTAGGGCGTGTTGATCAAGTCATAATATTACAAGATAGTGTATAATATGTAAGGTAATGTAGAAAATCCAGAAAACATTGAGATTCCAGAAGAACATTACAAAATAAACAATAATGTGTGA
>Ga0180017_100680_pt1 | contig 9979 bp, 11 predicted proteins | sample KR46_S_MetaG_FD_129674 | JGI IMG/M metagenome (GOLD analysis project Ga0180017, IMG submission 129674) | Groundwater microbial communities from the Olkiluoto Island deep subsurface site, Finland - KR46_S_MetaG | ecosystem: Environmental > Aquatic > Deep subsurface > Groundwater | place: Finland...
ATTCGAGCAGTTGCTTAAGCCATTGTCCATATCCTGCGTCCTCTTGATCGGTCTTCTCCCTATAGTCGCGCACAATTGCATTATAGATGTAAGTGCCCCTAAATGGCTCCATGTATTCCAAAGCACAAAGCAGAAACCTTTCTGCTCTTAATGGTTGGATGCTGTGAGTCATACTTTACCTCCTCCTAACTGAAAATATTTCCGGATGCTTTGGAAAGCCGACTTATCTTTGTCGTCCATAACAATTCTAACGAACAAAAGCACGTAACCAAAGATAAGGCTGCTTAGAACAGCAACATCAGCTAGTAATGATTTAGGCAAGATGCTAAAAGAGAAAGCAGCTAACGTAAATAGGCTTGCAATAATAACGGCTTTGTCCGCTCTTTCACCGAACATTTCCCTGATTGGTAATTTTGTTAAACTTTTTACCATCCATGAAAGGTACAATACGTCAATCACTGTGACCAGTAACTTGGCCAAGGCCGCACCCACAAGGCCCAATGTAGGGATAAACCACAAGCATAGTACTACAAAGATGGGTAACATAACTAAGTCTAATTTCGCTTTTAAATCAGGCCTTCCCAAGCCCTGGATAGCTGCAAGGGGAATATGGGCAAAAGCGTGAAAAAAGAAAACGATCGCTAAAATTTGAAGAATGATTGTGCTTTTCTGAGCAAACTCCCCGCCCAGCCACAGTTCAAGAATTTCGCTAGCAAATGCAACAAATATAACTATAATCGGAACAATACCAAACAAGAGATATTTAAAGGGTCTAGAAAATAGTTCTTTGACCTTTTCATAATTATCAATCCCAGCATAACTAAACGCAGGAAATATCGTCATAGCCATGCTTGCCGGAAGGATCACTACTTGCGAAACAATCTTATAAGGCACAGCATAAAAAGGAAGAGCACCTATAGACAGGAATGAGGTTATAAGAAAATGCTCTAAGTGAGCGAAAATTGGGCCAACAGTGCTGGTCACCGTTATCCACCCTCCAAAACCAAGCAGAACACCTAACTCCGCCCGTTTAAAGCGAGGCCGCCCCTTGAAAGATGGAAAAACCCGGGTGCATAACCAGTACTGGATAAGCATTGCCAAGCATCGAGACACGACCAGAAGCGCAATAATCCCAGGAAGGCCCCAGCCCAAAAGCACCCCCACAAGCGGCAACAAAAAGCTGGCGATACTAAAAGGTACCCGGACTGCGTTTACCAGATCAAACCGTTGGGCGGCCTCCAGCACACCACGAAAAGAACCTGCAACCAAAACCACCGGAATGGAAGGTGCCAAGAGATAAAAACTCAAGCGCGCCTCGCCTATCAGCTCTTGCGGAATATTCAGAATGCGCTCCACAAGAGGCGGTGTTATGCCCACCAAGACAAACCCCGCCAGAATACCAAAGGTAGCCTGGACAATCACGGCAGTCCAGGCAATCACCGGCACTCTATCGTGTTCACCTTTCCCCAGGGCTTCCGCCACAAACTTTGTTGCCGCCCGTCCCAGCCCCAAATCAAAGATGGCGAAGTAACCCAGAACCACCCATGCTAAAGCCAGCAATCCAAAACGCTCTATGCCTAGGCCCTGGATAATGAAAGGCATGGTGACTACGGCCACCACCAGCGGAAGTCCCTGCCCGATCAGGTTGAGTAGCGTGTTGCGAGCGAGAAGACTGCCTTGTATCTCGAGCGGCTTATTCATCTTTGTCCTTTTCTAATGCCAACTTCAAGCTCTGTTCCCAACCGGGCAACACAATGCCAAAGGCTGCTTTTAATTTGGCATTTGGCAGCACCGAGTGAGCCGGCCTGCGGGCGGGCGTTGGATATTCAGCGGTCAAGATCGGTTTTGGTTGTCTGCAAACCTGCTCTGCGCGGTTGGGGTCCAGTTCCAATATCGCTTTGGCAAAACCATACCAACTGGTACTGCCGGATGCCGTCAAGTGATAAATATCGCTTAAATCCGTCACGGGCGAGGCATTGGCTTTTAAAATTTGGGCCGTGACTTCGGCGATCGTGCGGCTCCAGGTGGGGGCACCGATTTGGTCATCAACTATTTTTAATTCATCCCGTTCCTTTGCCAGTCGCAAAATGGTCAGTAAAAAGTTCTTCCCTCGCATTCCATACACCCAACCGGTGCGCAGGATGAGATGAGGCAACCCCACGGCCTGGATGGCGCGTTCCCCTTCCAGTTTGGTCTTGCCGTAGACGTTGAGCGGGCGAGGTTCATCTTCTTCGGTGTAAGGAGTGGTTTTGGTGCCGTCGAAAACATAGTCGGTGGAATAATGCACCATGACGGCATTTAGGCGTCTGGCCTCTTCGGCCAGAATCCCCGGTGCAACGCCGTTGACAGCCATGGCCAGCTCCGGCTCCTCCTCGGCCCGATCCACGGCGGTATAGGCGGCGGCATTGACGATGAGGCTAGGCTTAATTTCTCTCACCCGCTCCCGGATCTGATCGGGGCGGGATAAGTCAAGTTGCCGGCGATCCAGCGCTACCACTTCACCCAGGGGGGCCAAAGTGCGCTGCAATTCCCAGCCGACCTGGCCGTTCCTGCCGGTGAGCACGATACGCGGCCATAAAAAAGTGCGGGGCATTTGCTTGGGCCTCCGTATCGCGGCAGCCGCGCCGGCGGGATTTCTCTTAGCCGCGGATGAACCCTATCCTTTTCAGACAGAATGGGCGTGTCAATAGGCCACTTGATACCAATATCCGGATCATTCCAGGCGATACCGCCATCCGCCTGCGGATGATAAAAATCGGTACACTTGTAAGCTACCAAGGCCGCTTCACTAACAACGCAAAAACCGTGGGCAAAGCCCTCCGGAATATATAACTGGCGCTTGTTCTCACCGGAAAGGGTAATGCCGACCCACTGCCCAAAAGTGGGCGAGCCAACCCGGATATCTACCGCGACGTCAAACACTTCGCCTTGCAAAACGAAGACCAGTTTCCCCTGGGCGTTGGGATTCTGGAAGTGTAGACCGCGCAAGACTCCCCAACCGGAAAAAGACAGGTTGTCCTGAACAAAGTCGGCAGGCAGGCCGACTTTGACATAGCGATTCCGGTTCCAGGTTTCCATGAAGAAGCCGCGGATGTCACCGAACATCTGGGGTTCGATAATCAGCACCCCGGTTAATTTGGTTGCGGTCACCTTCATGGAGGCCCGCCGCCTTGAACCAAGCTCAGGAGATATTGGCCGTAGCCGTTCTTTTTCAGTGGTTCGGCCAGCCTGGCCACCTGCTCGGCACTGATCAGCCCCAAGCGATAGGCAATCTCTTCGGGGCAGGAGATCCTCAGTCCTTGCCGCTGTTCGATGGTTTCGATGAAGTTGGCGGCCTGCAAAAGTGCTTCGTGGGTGCCGGTATCCAGCCAAGCGATGCCGCGACCGAGTTTTTCCACGCGCAGTTGACCCTGCTGCAGGTAGAGTTTGTTGATGTCGGTGATTTCGAGTTCGCCCCGGGCGGACGGTTTCAGGTCGGCGGCCATGTCAACTACTTGATTATCGTAAAAGTAAAGTCCGGTAACCACGTAATTGGATCTAGGCCGGGCCGGTTTTTCCTCAATGCTTAAAACCTGGTCGTTTTCGTCGAATTCCACTACACCGTAACGTTCCGGATCCCGCACCCAGTATCCGAACACGGTGGCTCCGTGCTCCTGGGCGGCGGCGGCACGCAGTTTGTCCGGAAGTCCGTGGCCAAAGTAGATATTATCTCCCAAGATGAGAGCGCAACTGTCACCGCCGATGAAGTCGCGTCCGATGATGAAGGCCTGCGCCAAGCCGTCCGGGCTCGGCTGCACCGCGTACCGGATATTGATTCCCCACTGGCGGCCATCGCGCAGCAGTTCCTGGAACAAGCGCTGATCTTGCGGGGTGGTGATGACCAGAATCTCGGTGATGCCCGCCAGCATCAGGATGCTGAGCGGGTAATAGATCATCGGCTTGTCGTAAACTGGCATCAACTGCTTGCTCACCACTTGAGTGAGGGGATAAAGCCGGGTACCGGAACCACCTGCAAGGATAATACCTTTCTTAATCATACTTTTACTCCTTAAAACATGATACCGAGGCCCAATCGCTCACCGCGATAACTGCCATTACGCACACGTTCACACCACTCACAGTTCTCCAGATACCACTGTACGGTCTTACGTAATCCGGTTTCAAAGGTCTCATCGGGGACCCAGCCCAACTCATCTTTAATCTTGCTGGCGTCAATCGCATAACGTTGGTCGTGGCCAGGACGATCCCGTACAAAGGTAATATTACTACGATAGCTCTTACCGTTTTTCTGCGGGTGAAGTTCATCCAGCAGGTCACATAGGGCGTACACTACCTGGATGTTAGTTTTTTCGTTATTTCCACCGATATTGTAAACCTCACCTGGGCGTCCCTTCTCCAGTACAACTCGAATGGCCTGGCAATGATCCTCTACGTAAAGCCAATCACGAACATTCTGCCCGTCACCGTACACAGGTAGCTGTTTTCCTTCTAGCGAATTCAAAATCACTAGAGGTATGAGCTTCTCCGGAAACTGATAGGGGCCATAATTGTTAGAACAGTTGGTGGTAAGCACAGGTAAACTGTAAGTATGGTGATACGCGCGAACCAGGTGATCCGCAGCTGCCTTAGAAGCGGAGTAAGGAGAGTTAGGGGCGTAAGGGCTTTTTTCTGTAAAGAACCCCTCAGAACCAAGTGAGCCGTAAACTTCATCCGTAGAAATATGCAAAAAGCGAAATCGTTCACGATCATTACCAGTTAGGTCACTCCAATACGCTCGTGCGGCTTCCAACAGTTCAAACGTTCCGACAATATTTGTCTGTATGAAATCCACAGGTCCGTCAATAGAACGGTCTACGTGGGACTCCGCCGCAAAGTTGACAACAGCATCAGGATGATACTTAATTAGTATTTCCTTAACCAAATCGCGATCCCCGATACTCCCATGCAGAAATACATGGTTCGGGTCGTTCATCACCGAAGCAAGAGACTCCAGGTTTCCGGCATAGGTGAGTTTATCAAGATTAATGATTTGGATCTCACTCTGCGTAAGGGTTAGTCGTACAAAATTACTACCAATAAAACCAGCACCACCAGTAACCAATACGGTTCTCATAGATTTCAAACCACACATCCCTACCTTTGTAGCAGAAAGTCATGGTTCTAACTGAATATTACAACAAAGGGCGGAGGGAAAGGCTACCCAGCCCAAAGGATAGGACGCCTATATATTACGTATCGCAACGCTTATAAGCACCAAGGTTATCTACTACTTCTCAGCCCACAACTAATGGGGCTGCTGGATATATTTGGTAGTGCTTACAAGTATTAGGCCATGTTTGATGAGTTATTATTTCAGCTATGGAATTCATTGCCCTCGCCAGGACTGTGATCATCGAATGTCGTACTTCTGAATCAGGAAGTCTATGTAATCCACGACTTCTTTTTTCAAGTCATCCGGAAGCTTCTCCCACTTATCCCCGATTGTTTGTTCTTGCACCGTGTTGCCGACTCGGAGAGTCTCGCTAACTAGAAAACCATATGCCAGCATTACCAGGGTCACGTGGTGGTGTAAGCCGACCCAGGAGCGACCTTCAAAGTGGTCCAGGCCGAGGTCAGCTTTCATTTGCTGCAGGGCCGGTTCGGTTTTCCTTTGGATTTCGGTCCACTGTGCCAGTTCTTCTATCGGATAATCAGGCAGCAGATTTGACAGCCAGAAATCTGTCGGTCTGGAAACCAAGGGCCACCCGGCCACGAGCAACTCTACCGGACAGTCCTGCCGCCCCATCTTCGGCATGGCCTGCACCTGAACCTTGGCGAAGCGGCTTTTCATTAGTTCTTCCATCCCGGTACGATGGAAGACCCAGAAATCGTCTGGAAGCTTTTCTGTGAGTTCCAGTACGCTCTGCGGCTCCTGATAGTCTGAAAACTCACCGTGATGGACCCTGAGCTGATAGTCTATACCCACTATGTAGGAGAGTTCCCGGTCGCGCAACGCGGCTCGGAACTCTGGTACCCCTCCGTACTCCGGGCCGGCCATGATCAAGTTGAGCGGGATGCCCCACTGCCGCACGCGATCAACCAGATCGATTGCCAGCCGCCACTTTGGTTGGTAAGTGACGCCCTCCGGAATACCGGCTTTCCGGCGGCGCACCGGATCATTGGTCCATTCCTCTGGCAGGTAGAGTGCAAAATCCAGCGGGAAGACGCCCTGGTCAGTCACACAACTCAGGCAGATCCCAACTTGGCAGCGACGTTCCTGGTCAAGATCGGAGCAGTACTGGCGGGCAACACCCACCGAGTGTGAACCGCGCCTGGGAAAACCGACGTCATTGACAACCCAAGCCATACGTGGTGTAAAGTGAACCAGTTGCTGCGCTAAGGCACGCCGTACCGGCTTCCAGTCCCAAGGACTGTTCGAAAGAAACTGGTGTAGGGGCTGTTGAACGCCACCGGGACGTTCCGCTAGACCACTGACCGTTTTGCGACCGTGACCCGAGAGTAGTCCCTGCACATAGAATGATCCCCAGTGTTGCCGCTCCCGGCGGCCCATCAGAGGCAAGAAGGGTTCAAGGAATTCTTTGAGTTTAACCGAGTGAAACTGCATATTATGCTTTCGCTATCTGCGAGGAGGTGCTTGGCTCTATCCAGTAATCCTTCCGGTTGCGAAGGTCCTCGTGTGCCAAGAAGCCATACGCGAGCATTGTTAGGGTGACGTGGTGATTCCAACCGGCCCAGGAACGCCCTTCGAAGTGACCGAGTCCAAGAGCGTTCTCCAACCGACGATGGTTTTCCTCGACCCACCAGCGAATCTTGGCCCAGTAAACCCAGGCATCCTCCACCAGGGGCCAAGCCTGGTATTTGGCAGAGCTACCGGACAGGCGGGGAAAGTCCCCAACCGGCTGAACCCTGATCTCACTGTCTCTTTCTAGGACATAGTCGAGTTTGCGTTTGTCTAACTGCTCTTGGAAGTCGGCCGGTTTGCCGTATTCAAGACCCGCTACGATTACACCGGTCGGGACGTTCCAGTCTCGCACCCGGTCGATCATTTCCAGACCTAATTCCCATCTGTGCTTGAAGACCACCTCGTCCGGGAGGCCCACGCTTCGGCGCCGTACGGGGTCGTCAGTCCAGTCCCGGGGCAAGTACAGCTGAAAGTCCAGGGGGAAGCAACCCATATCCGTGGCACAATGCAGGCTCACCCCTATTTGGCAGTACAAATCCTCACGCAGGGTCAGGATCTCTACCCTGAGTATGACGTCTTTGGCGAAAGCGTGGAAGGCATCTTCCAGGAAGGCCTCCGATTGGTCATGTGTGGGCACGAAGTCCGAAATCACAGCATCTCATCCATGGCCTCGAGCCATTTACCCATCAGTTTGGCGTACCCTGGGATCCGATCAAAAATGGCTTTGGCCAGATCCCGGTTATAAGTATGAACGGCCAAATTGCGGTCATCGCTCATTTCCAGGCCCAACTTGGCCTCGTTTTCAGTGAGCAATCCAATGCTTAGGGATGCCCGGATCACACCTTTGGGGGAGCCAACATCGAGACCTTCCATTTGTCTGAGGTAGATTTGAGCGGCCTTCCACACGGTCTCGAAGGTGTACTCGAAGCGCTTAATCGTTGCATCGCGTTCTACTTCAGTAACCTCAGGGCCAAGGCCGGTAAGCTCTTCGAGGGTGCCGAGGGCACTGTGGGCTACCGCTAATCGTTCCTCTATTCGCTCCATAATGTACCTTCCTGCTCGACACTTGTTCGGAAAGAGGCATCGGTCTGGGTCAAGTCCACAAGATCCACTTTATATGGAACTGTACTCTCTTCGAGATTCTCCCGAATCGTAGCTAGTAGCCCAATGGGCAACTCGCTTAGAGGCAGGATGGCCACATCGATGTCCGATGCTCTTGTAGACTGACCCCGGGCCTGTGAACCATACAGGTATACCCGAGCTGAGTAGCCCCTGAGGCCTTCAAGTACCAGACGCCTAACCTCGGCTAGATAATCTGTCAGAGGCTGCCTTTGACTGAAAGACTGCGCAGGCACTTTGCGCCGGCACCGCCAGCGGGCCAGGGGGTCGGTATCTTCGGGGGGTATCTCGTCTAAAAAGGCCAAAGCCCAGAGTCGTCGGGTCGGTTCAGGCAATTCGCGGCACCCGTGAAAGTCTTTCAGGAAGACCTCCCGCACTCGCTCCCGCCCGTAGTAGGCGAACAACCACTTGATTTGTTCCCAGGTACCGTAGCCCAGTGTGGTTTTGATGACCAGCTCTGAGGCCGTGTCTGGGTCTAGCAGCTCGAACCGGTAGTTTCGGAACAAGGGCCGGAAGGAATCTGGTAGCATCAGCGCTTCCTCCTCCATTCCCGCACTTCAACCGAGCGTACGACACTGCGCACTTCATCCTGCAGAAAAGCTTCCACTTCTTCGGCCGTTAGGGTCTCTCCCAGAACCAGGTTCAGAGCCTGTACTCGGTCTGGGGCGTCTACGGTGTAGACCATCTGTTCCAAGAAGAGCTTTGGCGAAAACACCGATTCACCCTGCAGTGTAAACTTTATCGGGGCGTGCTCCAGAATGTAGTCTAGAGTTACCGCCTTTGATTTAAGAACATAGTACATATCGACGTAATCCCGGAATGCCGCCCGCCGCCCAATAGTATAGGCTTTCATCAGGGCGATCTCGGAGGCCGTGGCGAGGGCAATACCGCGCATTTCCGGTGCAATCGTTGTTTCTCCGTCGATACAGGGTTCCATTAACGGAAAAGGATATGCCAGAAAGGTGACCCTGGTTCCGAGAATATCCCAAGTGGCCTGGTCAACCGCACGTTGGATCAGCCGGGGCTCTTCCCGGGACTCTACTTTGCTCAGGAACCGTTCGATGCGCGATGCGGAGATCTTCTCACCAGGAGTTTTCGTGAAGAAGTCCAGATCGAACGACTTGCGGTGGCCCAGCTGCAACGCTAAGGCGGTACCGCCGGCCAGGTAGACTTCCTGCGCCAGAGGGAGCTTGGCCAGGGCCGCCAGGGTTTGCCAACCCTGCTCACCGAGGATCTCTCGATACAATTCCACGCTCTGTCCTCCTCCGCGGTGACGGCAGATTCCTTACCTATATTTTACCACAAAGCTGCCTGCTGCACACCGGGCGGGATTGAGAGCCATGGTATTATGTGGGAAGTGTCAAGACACAGCTCCGCCGGGGAAGAACGCTTTTCTTGATTGGCGATCCCCCTGGCTGGGCGCTATGCGGATGGATGTTAGTACTCAATATTGCTCTACAGGTCCTCCCTGTTTACCCTGCCGAAACCTGGGGCAGCCGGTCTAAATCGATCACGTCGCATTCCACGGACATCACCCGCTGCAGCATCTGCAGCAGCACCCGCACCCGTCCTCTGGCGCTCATGGGCCTGTCCACCACACCGAGGAGTCCGGCAAAGGGCCCGTGGCGGACGGCGATCTTGGTTCCGACCGGGAAGGCGTGCTCAGGCGGCAGGGTGATGTGATCCCGCGGGCCGGTACGTTCCTGAATAAGCTTGATGGCGCTGTCCGGAACCGGTACCGGGATGTCACCGGAACAGAGCATCCGCCTGACCCCGGGGGTCCAGTTCACCTGGCTCACGGACTCGGGTAACAGCGGCACGCGCACAAAGAGGTAACCGGGGAACAAAGGCTCAACCAGCGTCAGCTTGGCCGAACCCCGCTTACGAATGACCTCGATCTTGGGGAGAAAAACCTCCAGGCCTTTCATTTCCAGATGCCTGGCGGCCAGGTTTTCGTTTTTTGGTTTGGTGTTCACTGCACACCAGTACACGAATCTTTCGCCTCCCCTTGTGCTGCTGCAGAATTACTACATACAGTTCAAGATGTTTACTCGTGAGACATCAGGGGGCACTCTTTGGTCATCCTCCACGGCCCAGGTCACGACTAGGAGGTCCTTTCCACTATTCGGCCTACCGGCCACATAAGCAAACAGATCCTCCGGCTCCGAAAACTCGGTA
>Ga0180017_100681_pt1 | contig 9975 bp, 9 predicted proteins | sample KR46_S_MetaG_FD_129674 | JGI IMG/M metagenome (GOLD analysis project Ga0180017, IMG submission 129674) | Groundwater microbial communities from the Olkiluoto Island deep subsurface site, Finland - KR46_S_MetaG | ecosystem: Environmental > Aquatic > Deep subsurface > Groundwater | place: Finland...
CGGGCTGGCCGCGGCCCTGGACCTGGCCGACGCCGGTTACCGGGTGGCCGTGGTGGAACAGGGCGCCACCATCGGCGGCAAGATGATCCGCCTGTCCAAGGTGTTCCCCACCCTGGACTGCGCCAGTTGCATCACCACCTCCAAGATGGCGGCGGCGGCTCACCACCCCAACATCACCCTGTTCACCATGTGCCGCCTGGAAGAGGCCCAGCGGGTGGACGGCCAGGTGCGTGCGCGCGTGGCCCAAATGCCCCGCTACGTGGACCCGGCCAAGTGCATCGGTTGCCGCCAGTGCGAGTACGAGTGCCCGGTGATGGTGCCCGACCAGGAGCAGGGCGGCTTCACCGCCCGCAAGGCCATCTACATCCCCTTTTCCAACGCCATCCCCCAACTGGCCCTCATCGACCGCGAGCACTGCATGATGTGTGGCAAGTGCTCCCAGGTATGCCCCACCGGCGCGGTGGATCAGCTTCAGGTGGAACAGGAGTTCGTCATCGAGGCCGACACCATGGTGCTGGCCACCGGCTTCGAGCTGATGACCGACTTTCCGGCCCGGGCCTACGGCAACCCCGGTTTGGGGGACAACGTGATCTCTTCCTTGCAGATGGAGCGCCTGCTGGCCCCGCACGGCCCCTACATGCGGGCGCTGCGGCCCGGGGACGGCAAGGAGCCCGAGTCCATCGCCTTTATCCAGTGCGCGGGCAGCCGCGATCTGCAACTGGGCAAGCCCTATTGCTCACGGGTGTGCTGCATGTACGCCATCAAGCAGGCCATGCTGCTTTCGGGCGCGCTGCCCCTGGCCGACCTGACCATCTATTACATGGACATCCGGGCCTTCGGCAAAAACTACGAGCAGTTTTACAACAACGCCAAGGCCATGGGCGTGGAGTTCGTCAAGGCCAAGCCCATAATCGCGGGCAACAACCAGGGTGGCTCGGTGGTGCTGCGCTACGAGGACCAGGAGGGCGGCTCCGGCGCCAAGACCCGTGAGCACGACTTGGTGGTGCTGTCCCTGGCCATGCTGCCCGCTTTTGCCCCCGAGGAGATAGTGCCGGTTAGCTCGGCCACCGACGGCTTCCTCAAGGTGCCCCAGCCCAAGCTGGCCCCCACCCTCACCGATATGGAGGGGGTGTTCACCTGCGGCGCGGCGGCCGGGCCCAAGGACATCGTGGACAGCATCGCCGAGGCGGGCGCGGCGGCCATGGGCGCGGCCAAGTATCTGGCGGCCCGGCGCGGCGGCCAGGCGGCCTGAGCCAAGGAGAGATGAGTATGAGCAAGCTAAACAACGGCCAGGAGCCGCCCAAGATCGGGGTCTACGTCTGTCACTGCGGAGGCAACATCTCCGACCACGTGGACGTGGCCTCGGTGGTGGAGCAGGCAGGCGGTCTGGCCAACGTGACCGTGGCCCGGGACAACAGCTTCATGTGCTCCGACCCGGGCCAGGAGTTGATCATCGAGGACATCACCTCGGGCAAGGTCAACCGCATCGTGGTGGCCTCCTGCGCCCCGGCCCTGCACGAGACCACCTTCCGGGGGGCCATCGCCCTGGCCGGTATGAATCCCTATCTCTACGAGCACGCCAACATCCGCGAGCAGGTTTCCTGGGTGCATCACGGCCCCGGCGCCACGGGCAAGGCCACCGCCCTGGTGGCCGCCGCGGTGGGCAAGGCGGGCGAGCTGGAGGCCCTGGAGCCCATCCGGGTGGAAGCCGAGGCCCACGCCACGGTGCTGGGCGGCGGGGTGGCGGGCATGAGCGCCGCCCGCGACCTGGCCGCCCAGGGCCTCCGGGTGGCCTTGGTGGAAAAAAGCCCCTTCCTGGGCGGGCAGGTGGCCCAACTGGACAAGACCTTCCCCAGCGGCGAGGCCGCCGGGGAGGTGCTCAGCGCACTGGCCGCCCAGGTGCTGGCAGACCAGCGCATCACCGTCTACACCTGCGCCGAGCTGAGCGAGTACTCGGGCTACGTGGGCAGCTTCAAAATAAAGATCCGGCGCACCGCGCCCAGCGGCGCGGACCTGGAGCGCCTGGCCCTGGTCAAGGACGCCCAGCCCGGCACCTTCGTGCCCTGCGTGGGAGTGGCCGCCGGGCCGGTGCCCGGCGAGGCCGAGGAGGTGGCCCTGGTTAGCGGAGCCATTGTCTTGGCTACCGGCTTTGAGCACTACACCCCTCCCATGGGCGAGTACGGCTACGGCCAGATGCCCGAGGTGATCACCCTGCCCGAGCTGATCCGGCTCATGGCCGACGAGTCGGCCACCGGCGAGCAATTGGTGGTGAACGGCAAGACCATAAACAATCTGGCCTTGATCCACTGCGTGGGCAGCCGCCAGATTCCGGGGGTTCACCAACCGGGGCCGGACGGCAAGCTGAACCAGCACTGCTCCCGGGTGTGCTGCACCGCCACCCTGCAGGCGGCCTGCGAGCTGCGCGAGAAATTCCCCGAGACCAACGTGTTCGAGCTGTACCGCGACATCCGCACCTATGGCCGGGGGCACGAAGACTACTACCTGAACGCCGGGCGGTCCGGGGTGATCTTCGCCCGCTTTACGCCCGAGGCCCCGCCGGTGGTGACCCAGGGCGGCGAGGACAGCGCCCTGACCGTGACCGTGCCGGACAAGCTTTTGGCCGGACAGGAGCTGGCCATCGGGGTGGACCTGGTGGTCTTGGCCGTGGGCATGGAGCCCCGGGACAACCAGGCCCTGGTGGAAAAGATGAAGCTGCCGGTGGGCGCGGACCGCTTCCTGCTGGAGGTGCACCCCAAGCTGCGCCCGGTGGAGCTGCCCGCCGCGGGCATCTACCTGGCCGGGGCCTGCCAGGCCCCCATGGACACCGCCGAGGCGGCTAACGCGGCTGGCGCGGCGGCGGCCAAGGCCGGGGCCATACTGAGCGCCGGTTTCGTGGAGCTGGACCCATTCGTGGCCGAGGTAGACGAGAGCAAGTGCGTGGGCAGCGGGGCCTGTGTTCAGGCCTGCCTGGCTGACGAGGCCATCGAAATGGTCGACACCCCGGCCAGCAAGAGGGCCCGGGTCAATCCCGCCCTGTGCATGGGCTGCGGGGTGTGCGTGGCCGCCTGCGAGCAAGGGGCCATCGAGCTGTCCGGTTGGACCCTGGGCCAATACGAGGCCATGGTGGACGCCATCGTGGCCCAGGCCCTGCGCCAAGGAGCGTGAGCATGCAAGACACCGAACGCAAAGAGGCCCTGAAGCGGCTCAAGCAGGAGCGCAAGGAGGCCATCAAGGTCAACGCGGCCCTGGCCAATCAACAAAAGAAGGACCTGGGCCGCATCAAAGAGCGCCTGGCCCAGGGCCCGGCCACTACCCTGGAGGTGGCCCAGGATCTGGGTATGCCGCCTAAAGAGGCCCTGTGGTACCTGGCGGCCATGCGCAAATACGGCATGGTGATGGAGGCCGCCAAGAGCGGCGACTACTTCACCTATGAACTGGTTCCCCAGGATTCCGCCGCCTGCTGACACGCGACGGCGCTCAAACGAAACACAATAGAAAGGCTTCATACCATGTCTGAGAAAACCGAAAAGATCGTCTACATCTCCACCAACGGCGGCGAAAACCCGGAGAAAGCCACCTTGCCCTTCGTGCTGGCCAACGCGGCGTTGGCCATGGAGGTGGAGGCGGTGGTGGCCCTGCAAGGCCCGGCGGTGACCCTGGCCAAGGGCGACTGCCTGAACCACGTATTCGCCGCCGGCCTGCCGCCCTTGAAAGACCTGGTCAAGAGCTTCCTGGAGCAGGGCGGGCGTCTCATGGTCTGCGTGCCCTGCATCCGCGAGCGCAAGATCGACGAGGCCGACCTCATCGAGGGCTCCGAGCTAATGGCCGCGGCCAAGCTCACCCAGGAGATTCTCTCGGCCAACGCCACCCTGGTTTACTAGAGACGAGCAAAGCGCGTGGAGGAGCCCTCATGGCGGAATTCCCCTTTCTGGAAGTAAACGAGGCCATCCGGCTATACGGCGGCGAGGACTTGAACGCCTGCATGCAGTGCGGCTTGTGCGCCTCGGTCTGCCCTTGGCGGGAAGTGGAGAGCCCCTTTTTCGCCCGCCAGATGATCCGCATGGGACAGCTCGGCCTGGAGGGCTACGAGTCCGACGAGGTGCTCTTCGGCTGCACCACCTGCGGCAAGTGCGTGATCAACTGCCCCCGCGAGGTGGACATCATCGGCATCATGCGGGCCATGCGCTCCATGGTGAGCGAGGCGGGCATCCGGCCCGAGACCCTCAAGGCGGCCAGCGGCTCCTGCCACGCCAACGGCAACCCCTGGTCCGGCAAGCGGGAAGACCGCCTGGCCTGGGCCAAGGGGCTCAATGTGCCCAAGTACGGCCCGGATACCGAGTATCTCTTGTTCGTGTGCTGCACCTCCTGCTACGACCAGCGCAGCCAAAATATCGCCCGCAGCCTGGTGAAGCTCTTGGACGCGGCCGGAGTTTCCTACGGGATCATCGGCCAGGAGGAGAGCTGCTGCGGCGAGAGCATGCGCAAGAGCGGCGACGAGGAGCTGTTCCAGAAACTGGCCCAGTCCAACATCGCGCTGTTCAACCGCGAGGGGGTCAAGAAGATCATCACCACCAGCCCCCACTGCCTCAAGACCTTTGTGAGCGAATACCCCGAACTGGGCGGCGAGTACGAGGTGGTGCACTCCAGCCAGCTCTTGGCTCATCTGGCCGCCGAGGGCAAGCTGAAGCTCTCGGGCACGGATGGCCGCAAGGTGGCCTTCCACGACCCCTGCTATCTGGGCCGCCACAGCAACGTCTTTTCCGAGCCCCGTGAGCTTTTGCAATCCGCCGGAGCCGAGGTGGTGCCCATGGCGCGGGAGGAGGCGTTTTCCCTATGCTGCGGCGGCGGGGGGGGCCGGGTGTGGATGGAGACTCCCCAGGAGCAGCGCTTCAGCGTGCTCAGGGTGCGGGAAGCGGCCCAGGCCGGAGCCGAGGTGCTGGCCACCTCTTGCCCCTACTGCATCTCCCTGTTGGAGGACAGCCGCAAGACCGAGGGCCTGGACGACTCCCTGGAAGTCCTGGAGGTCAGCGAGTTGCTGGCCCGGGACCTTACCTGAGACGCCCCGACTAAACCGCGCAACCATGACTGGAGAAAATCATGGCCAACCCTGATTTCAGCAATGCGGCCATCGTGGCCTGCGGCACCCTGAGCCCAGAGCTTAATCACCTAAAGGCCGAGGGCTGGCTCAACGCGGGCAAGATCATCTACACCACCCCCGGCCTGCACCAGAACTGCCCCGAGCTGGAGCGCCAACTCAACGAGGCGGTGCAGAGGGCCGCCCAGGACTATGAGCGGGTGATCGTGGTGTACGGCGGCAAGTATTGCTATGTAAACGCGGCCGAGCCCACCCGCACCATGGCCAAGGTAATCGAGGAGCTGGGCCTCAAGGTGGTGCGGGTTCAGGCCACTCACTGCATGGACATGGTGGCCTCGGAGGCCGAGCGCGACGAGTTGGCCGCGGGCGAGAAGGTGTGGTGGATGACCCCCGGCTGGGTGAAGTACCGCCACAAGGTCTTTGAAGGCTGGGACCAGGGCATCGCCAACGAGAACTTCCCTCGCCACACCGGTGGGGCCAGGGTGCTGGACGGGGTGGGCCTGTGCGAGGAGTACCTCAACGAGAAGCCCGAGGAGATCCTGGACTACTCGGACTGGATGGGCATCCCCCTGATGGGAGTGCCGGTGAGCCTGGACCGCTTGAAGAAGCTTTTGGCCGACGCCCTGGAGCAGTGAGCCGCAAGCAAGACTCCGCGCCAAGCAGGGCCCGTCCTCGCCGTGATGGCGGGGGCGGGTTCGGGGTGTTTGTAAAAGGCCAGTCCCAAAAGGAGCATTGCCGCGAACACCGCCAAGGTGACCGCGCTGATCATCGCCGGGGTCAGGCGTTTCAGGACGCTGACCAACAGCAGCCTCCCAGGACTTGGGCACAAAACGGGTAGCACCTCACTACAAATGGACCTAAATGCAGGGATAACGTTAGAAGAGGCCGATCTATAACCTTGCGGCTATCACGAACCTTGCTAAGCTTGCACCTAGATTTTCCGCGAACCGCAGTCGCCCTAAAAACCGGCAGAAGCGAGGGAGCATAGATGAAACTTGCATTTCTAGGAATGGGGACCATGGGTGGGCCCATGGCGGCCAATTTGTTGAAGGCCGGGCACCAAGTGACCGTTTACAATCGTAGCCGCGAGAGGGAGGAGCCGCTGGCCGCCATGGGCGCCGTCCGCGCTGCTTCTCCCCGTGAGGCCGCCTCCGGGGCGGAGGTGGTGTTTCTGTGCGTGTCCGACACCCCCGACGTTGAGCATATCCTTCTGGGGCCGAACGGTGTGATCGAGGGGGCAAAACCTGGGACCGTGGTGGCGGACATGTCCACCATCAGCCCGGCCGCCACCCGGAGCTTTGCCGCCGCCTTGGCGGAAAAGGGAATCGCCATGATCGACGCCCCCGTTTCCGGCGGCTCGGAGGGCGCGGTGAATGGCACCCTGGCCATCATGGTGGGCGGAGACGAGGCCGTGGTGGAAAAGGTGATGCCGGCCTTCCAGGCCATGGGCAAGTCAATCACCCACGTGGGGCCCATCGGTGCGGGGCAAATGACTAAGGCCATCAATCAGGTTATTTTGGCGGGCTATTACTTCGCCACTGGGGAAGGCATCGCCCTGGGCTTGAAGGCGGGCCTTGACGTTAAAAAAGTGGTGCAGGCCATAAGCGGGGGGGCGGCCGCCTCATGGGTCCTGTCCAACCGGGCCGACAACATGATCGACAACACCTATCCCCTGGGCTTCCGGGTTCGCTTGCACCAAAAGGATTTGCGCATCGCCCTGGAAGCCGCGTCTGAAATCGGCGTGGCCATGCCCGTGGCCGCCATGGTGTCCCAGTTTGAGAACAGCTTGCTTGTGCACGGTTATGGCGACGAGGACGTGTCGGCCCTGGCCCGGATACTGCGGGAGTCCGCCGGACTGGAGTAGGTGCGACAAACGCGCCACTAGTGCCTCAACGCGGCGGCGATCAACCTCCGGGGCTTTACCGAGGCTGGTCGCCGCCGCCTGTTGCACAGCCTGGAGCCGGACCGGCATGGGCCACATGGTGCGGCATCCCCAATAATTCGCGTTTTGAATAAATCGCAAGGCACCGGCTACCAGCACCGGGATCGCCTAACGGCACGAAACTGGGGACGCAGCCCAGGACGACCCGGCCCCTCGCGCCGGAGACGGGCCAAGGAAATTTGCACCATCCCCGCCACCGCGAGCCGGTGCCGCAGTCATCTCGGATAAGTTTAGCAACAATTACAGTAAGTAACGCCTAAGCAATGCAGGGTCGACCAGGTCAGCTCCGGGCATACCGCCGGCCTATGGATGGGCCCAGGCATTGACCTTGCCGCAAATACCTACCAAGCCATGTCCCCGTGCGGCAAACCCGATTGAAATGGCGAAATGATATCGGAATGCGAAATAACGGTTGACGCCACGCCGCCCGAAATGCTACTAAATCGATTTAGTAAAACGATTTAATAAACCGCTTTAGATAGACCGGTTTAATTGAAGGCCTGACGGACCCGGTCAGGCCCTCCTGGCCAAGATGCCAGGTTTTACCAATTATGTCTGCCCGTTAGGTTGGATCAATGCCCAAAAAGGCAAAACAGGTGACGATCAAGGACATAGCGCGCATCGCCGAGGTGTCCGCTTCCACCGTCTCCCTGGTGCTTAACAACAAAAAGGGCATCGGCAAGGAAACCAGGTACCGCATTCTTCGGATAGCAAAAGAGCTAAATTATACCCCCAACCTATTGGCCCGCTCCCTGGCCAAACAGCACACCGACATAATCGCCGTGACCATCCTCCAGACCCGCAACGCCCTGTTCATGGAGATCGCCGCCGGGGTGGAAGAGGTCCTCAAGGATCGCGGCTATTCCATGAACATGGTTTCCACCTTTGACGACCCCGACCTGGAGACCAAGGAGTTGGCCAGCGCCCGGGCCCGGGGCGTGGATGGGTTTTTGGTCTCCTCGGCTTTGCTGGAGAGCCCGGGCATCCGCCTGTTGGTGGAGGACCAGGTGCCCCTGGTTTCGGTGCTGCGCCGGGTGCCGGGGCTGGCCAATCTCAACTACGCCATGGAGGACAGCTTCAAGGGAGGCTACCTCGCGGCCGAGCACCTCATCAAACTGGGCCACAAGCGCATCGCCATCTTGAAGGGCCATTCTTGGACCACCACGGGCAGCGGACGGCTGGATGGCGCTATTGACGCCATGAAAGAGCACCGTATTCCCGTCAACGAAAAATTGATAATTCCGGGGAACTTTTCCAAGGAACCCGCCTACTTGTCAACCTTGGCCATGTTCAAGGGACTTTCGGAAAAGGAGATGCCCACCGCCATTTACGCCTGCAACGACGACATGGCCATGGGCGCCTACGAAGCCATCCTGGACAGCGGCCTGCGGGTTCCCGAAGACATCGCCTTGGTGGGCTTCAATAACGCGGCCTACACCTCCCTGCAAACCGTGAGCCTGACCACTATCGACGTGCAGGCCCACGAAATGGGCCGCTTGGGGGCGGAGCGGCTCATCGACATGATTAACCGGAAGAGGGGCTACGGCAAGCCTCTCCAGGTAGTCATGGAGCCGAAACTAATCGTACGCAAGAGCTGTGGATATCAGGCTGGCGCCGTGGCCTCTTCATGAGAGCGCCGCTAATTTCGGCCTAAGGCTCGGGGCCGTTTAAAAGGATTTGGATTATGGCATTACCCTTTGAAAAGCTGCATTGGTACAGCAAGCTGGAGGTGGCCGATTATCTGGTGCCCACCAGCCTGCCCCAGGCCCTGGACATGCTGGCCGCCCATGGGGGCCGGGCCAGAGTCATCGCCGGGGGCACCGATGTCATCCCGGAGCTGCGCAGCCGCAAGCTTGCGGTCTCGGCTCTGGTGGACGTCTCCCGCTTGCCGGACATGAACGCCATCGAGAGCGACGGAGCGGATATCCTCATCGGCGGCGGGGTGACCCACGCCCAGGCCGCCGCCTCCCCCTTGATCCAAGACAAGGCCGGGCTTCTGGCCACCGGCTGCGGATGGGTGGGCTCTCCCCAGATCCGCAACGTGGCCACCCTGGCCGGCAACCTGGTCAGCGGCCAGCCGGCGGCGGACGCCTCGGTGCCGCTGTTGGCCCTGGACGCCGAGGTGACCATCGCCTCCGCCGAGGGCCTGCGGGTGGTGCCCTTGAGCGAGTTCTTCCAGGGCGTGGGCAAAACTGTCCTGGACAGCAGCCGCGAAATCCTCACCTCAATCCGCTTCAAGGCCTTGGGCGCCAAGCAGGGCTCGGCCTATTTACGCCTGGGTAAGCGCAAGGCCATGACCCTGCCCATGCTGGTCTGCGCGGTGGTGGCCACCGCCGGCCAGGACGGCCGCAGCATCCAGTCGGCGGCCATCGCCCTGGGTCCCGTGGCCCCGGTGCCCTTCCGGGAGCGCTCCGCGGAGCAGTTCGTGGCGGGCAAGCCGGCCACCCCCGAGACCCTGGCCCAGGCGGCGGAAACCGCCACCGCCCAATGCACCCCCCGCGATAGTCTCCTGCGGGGCTCCTGCGACTACCGCACCGAGATGGTCAAGGTGTTCGTGCGCCGAGGCCTGGCCGCCGCCCTGACCCAGGCCGGCTGCACCATTGGATAGGGAGAAACTCATGAGCACTATGGAGCTTTCTTTCAAGCTCAACGGCCGGGCCCTCACCCTGAACGTGGCCCCTGACACCCTGATGGTGGACCTGTTGCGCGAAGACCTGGGCCTTACCGGCACCAAGGCCGGCTGCCGCGAAGGCGAGTGCGGGGCCTGCACCATCCTGGTGGACGGCACGCCCATGAACTCCTGCCTGATGCCGGCCCTGAAGGTCCAGGGGCGCGAGATCACCACCATCGAGGGCCTGGAAAAGGCCGACGGCAGCCTCGAGGTCCTGCAAGAGGCCTTCATGGGCGAAGGCGCTTCCCAGTGCGGTTTCTGCACTCC
>Ga0180017_100682_pt1 | contig 9949 bp, 12 predicted proteins | sample KR46_S_MetaG_FD_129674 | JGI IMG/M metagenome (GOLD analysis project Ga0180017, IMG submission 129674) | Groundwater microbial communities from the Olkiluoto Island deep subsurface site, Finland - KR46_S_MetaG | ecosystem: Environmental > Aquatic > Deep subsurface > Groundwater | place: Finland...
ATTTTAGGTGAATCGGCTTTGCCTTTAGGTATTAGTATAATAGTGATTTCTGCTTTTGCAGTAATGATGGTTTTAGTATCTTCACTACTCTTTAGTAAAAAGGAACAAAGTTTGATGTGATTTTATTTTAGAAAAATCACCACGACTTGGCTAAAAAATTGGAGATAGTTTCAGAGATTATATACCTGAATTCAAGGTGCACTGCATCTGAAATCACTCCTCATGAATACTTAAGATTTGCACAAAATGGGGAACCGGAGTAGTGATGGAGTAACTCTTAATCGATACTCCTACATAAACTTTATACGTATTACCTAACAATAAAATGTAAGGTGAAATCATGGTAAGTGTTACAAAAAAATTTCAGGTGACCATCCCCCGGGAAGTTAGGGATGATCTCCATATTAAATCCGGCGACCGGGTAGTATTTGTAAAAAATCAGGAAGGAAACTGGGAACTTATGACTATATCCACTCTTACTAAACGGATGATGGGATCAATTAATGAGGAGATAACACCATGAAGAGACTAATTGATGAATCTGCCTTATTTGATAAAGATTTCTGTCAGTACCTCCTTCAAAGTGAAGAAGAATATTATTTGTCTGCGTTATCCTACCTGGAATACCTTTCCTGGCAACTGGATAAGGGCAACACCCCCACTATGGTGGATGCTTTCCTGGCAGAAATGAATATAGAAATTGTTCCATTTGGTCAAAAAGAAGTAAAAGAAGCTATTAAATTAGCTAAATCTTCACAAAAAAATCCTATGGATCTGGCAGGACCTGCTACTGCTACATCGCAGGGTGTAATATTAATCAGCAATCAGGAAAAAGAATATTCAGATATAATCCCGGTGGAAAGTACCAGGCAGTTTATGGAAAATAATAAATGAATAAATTAAAAATAATTAATTTTAAAAAAAACTTAAAATAATCTGTTTTTATATCGATACATATATACTGATTAATTAAAAAACAACATTTTCTGCTATTAGTGATTTTTACACTCGATATAGTCACTTATTTGCCTTCCACTTCCACGGCATCATAGGTTAATAAGCCACAGTTGTCTCTATTCCTATTCATTTTTTTAATACTGAGCATTTCATCTGCACCTCTACGGAACTGATATTTCACGGGTTGAATATCCAGGTAATAATCGGGACCCAGTTCCTCTATAATTCTTTTTAAGTAGGATGAATGCTTTCCTTTACCATTGATGCTTATAATGGGGTATATACGGACTTCATCAATACTAACCCGGAGCATTTCTCTAATAGAATCCAGGTGAAACTCATAATCAAGCCTATCATCATATAAAAATAGTAAATGGGAGGATAAAACCAGATGAAAACTTTTATCTGGGAAATTCAAATCAGGAAGCTTTTCCTGGACATAGCGATGATTAAATGATTTTTTATAGTCCTGGTAAAACTCTTTATAACTTTTTTCACGGTAATCCATCATTTCAGTCAGATTTTTAAAAAAACCCCATTCTACCTTATCTTCCCGACCTTTATGGGCGTCCATCAAGGTTTTAAAATCATGGGAAGTTATTTTTTCAATATCATCCGGGCCCGGGCCATAGAGCATATCAGCTGCAGTAACATCATAACCTTTTTGATGCATGTGCATGGTAAAAGAACTGGCACCGGCATTACAATCTAATATACGGCAGTTCTTCAGGCTATTTAAATTTAAATTGAACATCAACCGGTATTCCTCAAAACCCCTACCTAAAAACCATATTTTATTGCCAGACAAGACTTAACACCATTCACTTCAATTATGATAATATTTATAATAACCCATTAATGAAGTTATGTTAATTAAAATCGTTAATGTTAATCTATCTTTAAAGTCATGATGAATAATATATTAGATCAGAATTTAGTAAATACTAAAGTTATGCTGGAGAAATCAATATGGATAAAAATAAAGCTATTATAATTATTATTTTGATATTTGTCGTGCTTTTAGGATTATTCCTGCTCAGTGGAAGTTATAATTCCGGTGAAACTATTGATAGTGGGTCAATTAACTTATTAACTGCTTTAATTTTATTTTAAGGGATTAATCTATTAAAAATTGGGAAAATGGTATTAACTTAAAATATGTGATATTTACTTCGTAATATATCGATATACCGAAGTCAAAGAAAAGCATTAAATTATACATATAGAACTAAATTAATCCTCGCTAAAAAACTAAATACTAAGAAAAATCTCTTTTTTAATTAACCTATAATTTATCTTGCTATACAGAAAAAATAAGGGGGCATATATTGGATTGTAAAAAAAATAGAGGTAGGGTTTGATTTTAGTTTCTAAAAAGGGGCCCTTAACAATTAATCTTCATTAATAAAAACAGCTAAATTTTCCACTTAAATTAGTTTATTTTATATTTCATATAGTTGTACTATTTCTTATGAGAACTGCCTTCCCGCTCCGGGATGAAATAAACCAAACCAGTCACTGGATTATTTTTTTAGACCGGGATCAAAAAAATTTAGGTACTTGCCGGGTTTCTTTAAAAAGGAAAACTGATCAACTATCTGACTTAACCCGGGATGAATGGCAGGAATTTGTAGAAATAGTCAATAAATTAGAAAATAGCCTGAAAAAAGCATTTAATGCCACTCTTTTTAATTGGGTAATTATCAGGGATAAAAAATTACCATCCCCTAAATATCATTATCTGGAGTGGCATGTGATTCCCCGCTATCATAAAAAAATAGAATTTGAGAAAATAATATTTGAAGATCCCTGCTTTGGAAAAAGCACTTTAAATGTATGCAATAATATATTAACACTCCCTGATGAAGTAATGACCAAAATAATAATTAAAATAAGGGATAATTTTGATATATAATGCTTTAATATTCATTTATATAATTAAATCCGACAATCATTTCATATTATTTAATATAATATGATAGAATATAATCAGTATCATATGAATTCCAGGTTCTGCTATAATTGGATTCATTATTTTAAACAATTATAACTTAATTACACTATTAATAACAGGTGACAACATGAAAAACCTTTCCAAAGAAATTGTTGGACGTATCAAGGAAATATCAAGGCCAGTAAAGATTATGCACGTATGTGGATCACATGAACACACCATTATGCAGCACGGGCTGCGTACCCTTCTCCCGGAAGAAGTACAGGTGGTGGCGGGCCCAGGATGTCCCGTGTGCTGTGTACCTGCCCGGGAGATAGATGAATGCCTGCAGCTGGCTGAAAAAGGCGTCACTATAACCACCTTTGGGGACATGCTCCGGGTTCCTGGCTCCGATAGTTCACTACAACAGGCCAGGGAAGATGGGGCAGATGTTAGAATAGTCTATGGGGTTAACAATGCCGTTGAGATAGCACAAAAAACGGAAAATGACGTGGTATTTATGGCGGCTGGATTTGAAACCACTGCTCCCACCACTGCTTCGGAATTACTGGCAGGACCTCCTGAAAATTTCTCCATATTATCCTGCCACCGACTGATTCCTCCGGCACTGGAATTTTTAATAGAATCAGGAGAAGTTAATCTCAATGCCTTAATTGAACCCGGACATGTGTCCACCATAATTGGAACCCATCCTTATGTTCCTTTTTCTGAAAAATATGGAATACCGCAGGTAATCGCTGGATTTAATCCTCTGGATATATTAATGGCAGTATACATGATCCTGCGTCAGATTAAAGATGGTAAAGCAGAAGTTCAAAACGAATACAAACGAGCAGTAAGGGATGAAGGTAATCTGAAAGCTCAGCAAGCCCTGGAAGACGTATTTGAAATTACCAGCAGGGAATGGAGGGGGTTTCCACAAATACCTGAATCAGTATATGAGGTAAGAAAAGAATTTTCAGACTTTGATGCCAGGAAAAAATACGATATTCAGGTTAAAGAGGTTAAAGAGGCACCTAAAGGGTGTATATGTGGGCCTATATTGAGAGGGGTTGCTCGCCCAGAAGAATGCACCTTATTTAAAAAAGAATGCAATCCTTTAAACCCTATTGGGGCATGTATGGTATCTAAAGAGGGCACCTGTCATATTGCCTATAGATACAGTTCATTATAATTAAAATATTAAACCATTACCTGATTCAATTTGATAGGAATGAAAATGAATATTAAAGCAGTGGCACTGGATATAGATGGTACTATTACGGATCCCACCCGGAAACTTTGTTTAAGTGCGGCAGAAGCCATACAAAAAGTTGAAAAACAGGGGATACAGGTTATACTTGTAACGGGGAATATCTTATGCTTTACCATGGCCACTTCTGTTTTATTAGGGGCCTCAGGAGGGGTGGTGGCTGAAAATGGAGGGGTGGTTATATCCCGGGATGAAGTAAAGGTACTGGGAGATTATGAAAAATCAAAAGTAGCTTTTGATTATCTTAAATCTAAAGAAGACGTGGAAAAGGTTGGATTTTCAGATTTAAGAGTTTCTGAGATTGCACTACGCCGTACCGTACCGGTAAACGTGGTTAAAAACACTCTTAAAGACTTTGATATTGAGGTATATGACACTCAGTTTGCCCTGCACCTCACTGATCCCCAGGTGAATAAGGGATCTTCCCTGGAGTTAATTGCTGATGAACTGGGTATTAAAACAAGAGATATCATGGCGGTAGGAGATAGTGAAAACGATATTGATTTTTTAAAGGTGGCTGGACTTAAAGTGGCTGTGGCGAATGGAGATGATGATTTGAAGGAAATTGCGGATTATATTACCACTAAACGCTATGGTGATGGGGTAAGAGAGGCTATAGAGAGGTTTATATTATGATGGAAGAAATGGCTCTTAAAGCTCTAAAAGAAGCTCAAAGATATACTGATCAGGCCGAGATATATCTGGAAAAAGAACAGATAATGCAGATTGAATTTCAAAAAGATAACCTGGACTTTGCAAAAGAAGAATCTAACCTGGGCATGGGTATAAGGGTTATTCTGGATGGAAAAATGGGGTTTTTTTATACCTCCAATATGGATGAGATTAAAAATGCAGTCAAAAGAGCAGTATTCAACTCTAAAGCCAACCAGAAGGATGAAAACTTCTCTTTAGCTTATCCTTCAAATTACAAAAAGGTAAAAGATATTCATGATCCTGATTTTGATACCATGGAAATTCAGGAACCACTCTTATTTGCCCGGACCATGATTGATACTGTAAAAGAAGAAAACTGCCAGCCGACTTCCGGAGGATTTTCTTCAGGTAAGTCTCAGATTTTAATCATGAATAGTAATGATGTAGAGGGCATAGAATTATCCACTGGATTTGCAGGTTATGTGGCGGTAAATGTTGAAAAAAATGGTGAAAAATCAACAGCTTATGAATCGGAATCCTCGCGATTTTTTGATATAAATCCAGAAGAAATAGCTAAAAACGCCTGTAAGATTGCTAAAGATTCTATTGGTGGCGTTGAAGTTAAAACCCAGGATATGGAAGTGGTACTGGATTACCATGCAGCAGCTGGTCTTTTAGGTACCTTCCTAAATGCGGTAAATGCGGATAATGTTCTCCGGGGCAGATCAATATTAGCAGATAAAGTGAACCAAAAAATAGCTTCCTCCCAATTAAATATTTATGATGATGGGACTGTGAGGGGGGGTATGAATTCTTCTTCCTTTGATGGAGAAGGTACCGCCACTGCAAAAACACCATTAATTGAAGAGGGAATACTCAAGGGATTTATTTACGACTTATATAATGCTCAGAAGGGCCATACAAAAAGTACAGGTAATGGAATGAGGTCAAATTTTAATGAAACTCCTTCAGTAAGTCCCACTAACATCATAATGGACTTTAAAGAGGATATTAACATTTCCCAGTTAGATGATGCTATACTGGTAAGTGATGTTCTGGGGGCCCATACTGCCAACCCTATTTCTGGTGATTTTTCAGTGGAAGCTAACAACGCATTTATAATTCAGAATGGAGAAATAGCCCATCCCGTTAAAAAATCAATGCTATCTGGAAATATATTTGATTCTTTGAAAAAAATGTATGCCCTGGAATCTAAAATTAAACAATTCGGGCCATTTATTTTACCAAAAATCTTAATCCAGGAACTGAGAGTGGTGGGTGACTAATTAATTTTTTCCCATATCACAAATTTAGTTCCTGTCCTATGACATTATTAAATCCCTGATGGGGGGGGTGATGGGATAATGTGGCGGCCAGAACCACTGGATAAAATCCAAAAATGGAGTAATAGCATATCCCGAGCAATTAGGGACTATTTAGAAATAAGTGAAAATCTTAAATTAGCTCACTTTAAACTCGCATATTTTATTGAAACCTATGAGGAAAAAAGTGCACTGGAAAAAACACATCTAAATGATCTATGGGAGCAGCATCAAAAGTATTATTCATTTTCAAGGAAAATTTATGATCAAAAAAAAGCCGCACCTGATCCTGATACTTTTAAATCATATTACCAAAAAATAAATGCTTCTAATACTCCCCGAAGAAGTTTACTGGATTTAAAATTGGAAATTGCTGAAAAAATATCTGAATCATGTTATTTATGTGAAAAAAGGTGCGGTGTTAATCGTAAAAGCCAGCTTTTTGATAAATCAGGCTACTGTAACTGTAAGAAACCAGTTATTGCATCTGAATTCTTACATATCGGTGAAGAAGCTCCTCTGGTACCCAGCCACACTATATTTTTCACAGGATGCACTCTTCACTGTGTTTTCTGCCAGAACTGGAATACCAGTCAGAGAATCAACGCAGGAATTCATCTGAGTCAAAAAAAATTAGCTAGCATAATAGACGCAAGAAGAAAACAGGGAGCATTGAATGTTAACTTTGTAGGTGGTGAACCCACACCTCACTTGCCATTTATTCTACGCACCATGTCCCATTGTAAAGAAAATTTACCAGTTATTTGGAATAGCAATTTTTACATGAGTGAAGAATCTATGTGGCTTCTGCAGGGGTTTGTGGATCTATATTTATCTGATTTTAAATTCGGCAATGATGAGTGCGCTTCTCGTCTTTGCGCAGCCGAAAATTATGGGGATGTTGTAAGAAGAAATCATATCATGGCTAAGGAATCTGGAAATTTAATTATCAGGCACCTGGTACTTCCCGGACATGTGGAGTGCTGCACCAAACCTATATTAAGCTGGATTGCCAAGCAACTGGGTCAAGATACGGTGGTAAATATTATGGGACAGTACCATCCTGACTATTATGCCCACCAATACCATGAAATATCCAGATTTCCCTTCCCCTCTGAGATAGAAGAAGCAGTTCTATGGGCCAAAAAAATGGGATTAAAAAATCTTATATGAAACTGGTTTTAATTTGAAACTAAAATCACATTTAATAGAAAGACTAAAAAAATAGCAAAGATGTAATTTATTTGAATATCAATAAATATAATTTATGTATAACTAGATTATAAAAATTGGAATCATATTTATTTAATTATTTTATTCAGGTGATTAAGGATGGAATGTCAAAATTATGGTATTAACCGGACTTTAGAAAGAGAAAATCTTAATCTTAATCCTTTACAACGTGGTGGAGTTCTACCGGCAGCTGCCCGTGAGGCCCTTTATGAATATGGAGATGGGTACAGTGTCTGTGATTACTGTGCCGGAAGATTGGATGAGATATCAAAACCAAATATTCAGGGATTTTTAGATGATCTGGCTAAATTTATTAATGTTGATGCTGTTCGAACTGTTCATGGTGCCCGGGAAGGGAAGTTTGCTATTATGCATGCACTTTGTGAACCTGGTGATACTATTGTGGTTGATGGAAATTCCCATTACACTACCCATCTGGCTGCAGAGCGTAATAAATTGAATATGGTAGAAGTACCATCCAATTTACACCCCGAATATCGTATAACTCCCGAAAAATATAAAGAAGTTTTGGAGACAGCTTTGGATCAAAAAAGAGAAATAAAATTAGCTCTTTTAACTCATGTGGATGGTAATTATGGTAACCTTACTGATGCCGCTAAAATTGGTAAAATATGCCAGGATGCTGGCGTGCCGGTGATTTTAAATTGTGCCTATTCCATGGGCAGACTACCCATTGATGCTAAAGCGTTTAATATGGATTTTGTAGTGGGAAGTGGACATAAAAGCATGGCTGCATCTGGACCAATAGGAGTATTAGGCCTTAAAGAAGAATGGGCCGACCTGGTCCTTTCCCGTTCCTCACGTCATGAGAAAAAGGAACTGGAGATGCTGGGATGTACCAGTAGAGGGGCGCCCATGGCTACCTTGATGGCTTCCTTGCCCTATGTAATAGAACGGGTCAATAAATGGGACGAACACCTGAAAATAGCCCGTTATTTTGCAGCTAAAATGGAAGAAATTGAAGGAGTAAATCAACTGGGAATTAAACCCACCCTCCATGATTTAGTACGATTTGAAACTCCTGCCTTTCATGAAATTGCCCAGAATCACCCCCGGCGAGGATTTTTCCTCTATGAAGAATTGAAAAAACGTAAAATTGTGGGGATTAAAAGAGGACAAACGGAATGGTTTAAATGCAGTGCTTATGGTATGACTGAAAAGCAAGTGGACTACCTGGTTAAGGCTTTTCATGAGATTTCCAGGTTAAATTAAAAAATCCTATTTTCCTATTTTATGGAAAAATTATACTATAAAAAAAAAGAAAATTCTGGTTATATACCAGATTCAACCCATTTTTATAACTGGAAATTGAATTTCCGTTAATAATTCACTGGCTGGTACTTCTTCAGGGCTATTAAAGTAGATTTCCTTGGGAGAACCAATAACATCATAATTATTGGCCAGTACAAATTCTACCATACTATTATAAACCTGGCTGATAGTAGAATAAGGACCTTTGTGTACTGCATAAACAACCCGGTGCTCAGGTATAGTCACAATCATTATTTTATCAGATCCACTAACTTCTCCCTCTATAGGAAAACCCACATCATATTTAAATTCTTCTGGAGGAACACTCTGAGGGTTTGAGTAATAAATAGCAAATGGGGGGCCGGTTATTTTAACCTTATTGGCACCAGCCCAATATGCAATATCTTCAATCAATACACCTATCATTTCCGGAGGTCCTATCTTGGTGATAAGTGCTAATTTTTCTTCTGGAACAATTTTATCATCTATATCCAAATCAATCACCTGTTAATAACCATAACTGATTAAACAATCTCTAAACTTCTTAAAATTGAATTATAAGCTTCTTCAGTTTCATTTTTAATAGAAGGAGGGCATATATATTCCACCATAATCAGGAAATTATTGATTTCCATGGTTGAAATTTCATGGGCCACCTGACTACTGATAATTTGATACTGTCTGAAGTTATATTCATTTATTTCAACGTTACTTATGGAAGATCCTGATTGATTAAGTAGAGTTTCCTGGAAAAGGGTATTATTAACCGTACCTGCGGTTTTTCTGATTTCCACATTTATAAATGCCTGCTGATCCTCTCCAGATTGATCCCGAATTTGACGGGTAAATGTTACCTGGGAATATACGGTATTATTAAAATCCCCTATGGTTTGGCTTTGAGCCCAGCCTCCTTGAATCTGGAAGTTTAATTTTCCTTCTTCAAAGTTAGTGGTGGCAGTTGCCATAAAATAAATAAGGCCCCCGGCAAGGGCCACTATGGCCACAATTAAAATTATTAAACCATAATTTTTTCTCTCCATTTGAACACCTACTTTTTTAAAATTAATTAATTTATATATTATTTATAAAAAGAGGTATTTATTATTGTGGAATGTAGGAATGATAGCCATGACCGTCTCAGAGCCTGACTATTACTGCTACTAAATAATAATTATCATGGTAACAGGGTGTCTGATTAAATGTGAAAATTCAGGGGGTTATTTGAGTTTAATTTCATACATCGATGGTTATTCAAATGTCCTTACTAAAAGTACAATCGAATAATTCCCATATATTAAAATAGGG
>Ga0180017_100683_pt1 | contig 9939 bp, 8 predicted proteins | sample KR46_S_MetaG_FD_129674 | JGI IMG/M metagenome (GOLD analysis project Ga0180017, IMG submission 129674) | Groundwater microbial communities from the Olkiluoto Island deep subsurface site, Finland - KR46_S_MetaG | ecosystem: Environmental > Aquatic > Deep subsurface > Groundwater | place: Finland...
ATATCGGTCACATCCGCTTGAACGGCATAAGTAACCTGGTTTGCAATGCTTTGAATTTTTTCTTCGTCTTTATCGACAACAACAACATTACAGCCCAACTCACTCAGGGTAATGGCCAGTGCTTCACCAAAACGCCCTAAACCAAGGACTGCAAACTGCTTTTCTTTCAATTAATACTCCTCCTCTAGCCGATCATAATATTGCCTTCCGGCAATTTAAAATTACCGACGTTTTCGCGCGATCGCTTTTCACTACGTGATATCGCATAGGCTACCGTCAGAGGACCCAGTCGACCGACAAACATGGTAATACTGATCGCTATTTTTCCCCCGATTGATAATTGCGGGGTCAATCCGGTTGTTAAGCCGACCGTGCCAAATGCCGAAAGCACCTCAAAAACAATCGTTTCAAAAGAAGCATCTGGTTCAGTACATAATAACACAAAAATCATCAAGATGACAATAGCCAACGCAATCACAACAACTGAAATTGCCTTCCGGATAGCGGGACCCATAATTGTTCGTTTAAAGGCAACAACATCTTTTTTCCCATGCAACACTGAGCCAACCGTCATCACGATAATCGCAAAGGTGGTTGTTTTAACACCGCCACCGGTCGAGCCTGGCGAGGCACCAACAAACATCAAGATCATTGTTAAAAACAGTGATGGCGCTGTCAGAGCAGCAATGTCGATGGTATTGTAACCGGCGGTTCGCGGTGTTACCGACTGAAAAAATGCCGCCATCAGTTTCCCGGGAAAAGAAAGGTTTCCCATGGTCTTCGGGTTATTATACTCAAAGATAAAGAAAAGAACAAAACCGATGATTAAAAGAACCCCAGTGACGGTCAATGCTAGCTTAGCATGCATCGTCATCTTTTCGAATTTTCGAATATTGATAAGGTCACTGGTTACAGCAAAACCGAGACCTCCAAGTATAATTAGTCCAGCAATTGCAAAATTCACAATAAAATTGTCAACATATTTTGTTAGGCTTGAATAATTACCAAAAAGATCAAATCCAGCATTACAGAAAGATGAAATAGCGTGGAAAAAGCTATAAGCAGTGCCCTTAAGTAAACCATATTCCGGAATGAACACGAGAGCCAGGATCAATGCACCAATGGTTTCGATAACCACCGCCGAAAAGAAAATGTACTTTGTGAATTTGACAACCCCTGAAAGTGAATCCATATTCACCGAAGATTGAATTAACAGCCGATCTTTGATGGTAATCCGTTTCCCGGCCAAGACAAAAAACATCGTTGTCAGTGACATGAAACCCAAGCCGCCAATTTGGATCAAAAAAATAATGACAACTTTTCCGAATACCGACCAAAACGTTCCGGTATCGACAACCACCAGGCCTGTCACACAGACTGCTGAGGTCGCGGTGAACAAAGCGTTGACAAAACCACCACTCGCTCCTGAGGCACTGGCTATCGGCAGGGTAAGCAGGATTGCTCCGAGCAGAATCACCAGGGCAAATCCATAAATCAGCATTTCCGCGGGGGAGCGCTGACCAACAAACTTATTGAACTTCCAACGTAATTTTTCTGCCACGATCTTGTCTCCACCTAAAATATTTAACAACCATACTCATTTTAACACGCTGTTATGAAAAAGCAACAATAATCTACAATAAAAAAACTTCCCAAGCATGGATAATCCGTTGAGAAGTTTTTTTCGTACGATTAGTTCATGTTTTTCTTTGATACTTCAACTAAGTCTTTGAATGCATTGCTGTCATTCATGGCCAAATCAGCTAAGATTTTACGGTCAATTTCAACACCAGCTTGTTTTAAACCAAACATAAATTTGCTATAGCTTAAGTCATACATTCTGGCACCAGCATTGATTCTGGTAATCCATAATCTTCTGAAATTTCGCTTCTTTTCTTTTCGGCCAACATATGAAGATCTGAGTGCTCGCATAACGGCTTCATTCGCTGATCTATATAACTTACTCTTGGCTCCATAATAGCCTTTTGCAAGTTTAAGTACTTTTTTGTGTTTCTTCTTGGCATTTACGCCTTTTTTAATTCGCATTATTTATTTCCTCCTATCTTCAAATATTATCTTTTTACCATTTTGATCATTTTCATTACGACTTTAGCATCTCCAGGAGCCAAGCCAGTTGCTTTTCTTAAGTTTCTTTTTCGCTTACTGCTTTTTTTATTAAGAATATGACGTTTTCCTGCTTTTGTCCGTTTAATAAAACCTGATTTTTTTATTTTAAAACGCTTTGCAGCACCACGGTGTGTTTTCATTTTTGGCATAACTATTTCCTCCTCCCTGTACAAGGTATCTTTTATAAAAAACTATATCTGCAGAACTTAATCAAAGACCGCTAAATTGCGGTAGCAGATAGTCAATTAACACGTTGATTTACTTATTTTTGCTTGGGGGCTAAATACATAACCATATTTCGGCCTTCGATTTTAGGGGCTTTTTCAACCACGGCAAGATCTGAAACACGTTCGGCAAAATCAAGCAATACTTCTTTTCCCTGTTCTGTGTAAGCCATTTCACGACCTCGGAAACGAATCGCCACTTTGACACGACTACCTTGTTCCAAGAATTTGATGCAATTTTTAATTTTAACATTAATATCATGCTCTTCAACTCGAACCGACATACGAATTTCTTTAATAACCACAGCTTTTTGATTTTTCTTAGCTTCTTTTAATCGTTGAATTTCTTCATAGCGAAACTTTCCGTAGTCAAGAATCTTACAAACCGGCGGTTTGGCGTTTGGTGAAACTTTCACTAGATCCAAATTTTTTTCATCGGCTAATTTCTGAGCGTCTTTTGTAATCATGACTCCTAGCATTTCACCGGCTTCGTCAATGACACGGATTTCGCGATCGCGGATCTCGTTATTAATTTCGTGTTGAACATCTTTGCTAATAGTAATATACCTCCATATATAAAAATTGCAGGTAGAGTTACTCCACCTGCAAAAAAATACTAACGAACATCTGTAATGCGTTCATTCATATTTACCTATTTCCCTGAGAAATGAGGTGAGAAGTGGGATTCCTCTACTTTGTTACTCGACTATTATATGCCTATTCACGCTTATTGTCAACTGTTTTTTTAAGAAAGCAACGCCCGGTCATTGGCAAACTCTTCGCCGCTGACCTGACCAAATCGTTTGAGTAAATCTTCAACCGTCAGCTTCTGTTTTTCTTGGCCGCTGATATCAAGGATCACCCGTCCTTCATGCATCATAATCAGGCGATTGCCATGTTCGATGGCATGACGCATGTTATGGGTTACCATCAGGGTCGTTAGATTTCCTTCATGGACGAAACGATCACTGAGACTTAGCACCTTATCGGCTGTTTTAGGATCCAAGGCAGCGGTATGCTCATCGAGTAACAAAAGCTTTGGTTTTTTAAGGGTCGCCATCAATAAGGTCAAGGCCTGACGCTGCCCCCCCGACAATAGACCAACCTTGGCATGCAGGCGATTTTCCAGCCCCAAGTCCAGATGACTGAGATATTCTTTGTAAATTTCGCGTTCCTTATTGCTGATTCCCCAGCTCAGTGACCGGGTCTTACCGCGACGATAGGCCAGGGCGAGGTTTTCTTCAATTCCCATATTACCAGCCGTGCCCATCATCGGATCCTGAAAGACCCGGCCGATTAGGCTAGAGCGCTTGTGTTCGGGCAGCTTGGTGACATCTTCGCCGTCGATCAGAATGGTGCCCTGATCAACACCAAAGACGCCCGCCACACAATTGAGACATGTCGATTTACCAGCACCATTACCACCAATGACGGTTGCAAAATCACCTTCTGCCAGCGACAGACTAAAATGACTTAAGGCGATTTTTTCATTGACCGTTCCCGCATTGAATTTTTTTTCGATATTATTGATTACCAACATTTTATTGACCGCCTCCATTCATCGATTTTTTGAGGGGGCGCAGATAGCTTTTAAAGACTGGCAGTGACAAGGCAATGGCCACCGTTATCGCGGTGAACAATTTTAAATCGTTGGCCGGCATCCCCAATTTTAATACCAGGGCGATGATAATACGATAGGTAATCGCGCCCAAAGCTAAGGAAATCAGACAATTGAAAAAATTGCGGGTGCCGAAGATAACTTCGCCAATAATAACAGAGGCTAAACCGATGACAATTGATCCGATTCCCATTTGGATATCAGCAAAGCTCTGACTCTGAGCAATCAATGAACCGGAAAGCGCCACCAGACCATTGCTGATCACCAGGCCTAGAATAATCATATTATTGGTATTGATCCCCTGGGCTCGTGCCATTTGCGGGTTATTTCCGGTAGCGCGGATCGCACAGCCGATTTCGGTTCCAAAAAACCAGTATAACAGACCAATAATGACCATCACTGCGATCAATCCAAAGAGGATCACCGCATTGGTCGGGTTTATTCCCAAATTACCCAGTGGTGTGAAGACCGTATCAATCCGCAGCAGCGACAGGTTGGCTTTTCCCATGATCCGCAGATTAACAGAATAAAGTGCAATCATCGTTAAAATACCCGCCAGTAAGGCAGGAATTTTTAATTTCGTATGAAGAATTCCGGTAACCAATCCCGCCAGCATCCCGCCAACAAAGGCTAAACAGGTCGCGATAAAAGGATTCATACCATTGAAAATTGAGAAAGCTGCGATGGCAGCTCCCATGGCAATACTTCCCTCAACTGTTAAATCAGCAATATCGAGGATCCGATAGGTGATATAAACGCCGATTGTCATGATTGCCCATAAAAGGCCTAGCGATATTGCACCTAGTATAATCTCAAACATTATTTTGCCTCACTTCTTATCTATGATTATGTTGTTTTATAATTTTAGCAAGCAGTCATGCTGTCGATGACTGCTTGTTATATGTTGCTTATTTTATGATGTATTGTTTTAGGTCATCAGGAATGGTTAAACCAATTTCTTCGGCTACTGCGCCATTGATTGCATACTCAAATTTAGTCGCTGATTCGATCGCCATGGTTGCTGGTTCGGCTTCGCCTTTAAGAATTTTGACCGCCATTAGACCGGTCTGGTAACCGAGATCGGCGTAACTGATTCCTAAAGTTGCTAATCCACCGGATTCAACCATTCCTGATTCACCGCAGATGACAGGTGTTTTTGACTGCGAGGTAATGTTTTGAACCTGTGGCATTGCTGAGGCAAAGACATTATCGGTAGGGATGTAAATGGCATCACATTGGCTGACAATTGATTGGGTCGCCTGTTGGACATCATTTGAATTGGTCACTGTTACCTCAACGTATTTGAGGCCTAGTTTTTCAATCGCTTCTTTGGCAATCTTGGCCTGAATGACCGAATTATCTTCGCTAGAAGTATAAAGCACACCAACAGTTTTGGCAGTCGGCACCAATTTTACCAGCAGGTCAATTTGCTCTTTGATTGGGTTCATGTCAGTTGTCCCACTGACATTTCCGCCTGGTGCTTCATTCGAGTCAACCAGACGGGCTGCTTCATAATCAGTGATCGCGGTTCCCAGAATTGGGATTTCGGTCGTTTTGCCAGCAATGGCTTGGGCTGCCGGGGTCGCAATGGCCAGTACCATATCAACCTTGTTGCTGATAAAACGGTCACTGATGGTTGATAAATTACTTTGATCAGCCTGGGCATTTTGAAGATCAATGGTAATATTATCACCATCGGTATAACCGTTATCGGCCAGCGCAGTGACAAAGCCTTCCCGGGCAGCGTCTAAGGCGACGTGATCAACATATTGAACAATCCCGATGGTTGCACTCTTGCTTTCTTCCTTTGTTCCTGATGTTCCCGAATTGGTGCAACCAGCCCCTAAGGCAACCACTGCTGCAACGAGAAGTAGAGCCATTCGTTTTTTTCCCTGTGTTCTCATTTCTTTTCCTCCATTTAATTATTTTATTCAATAAAACCTTTTCAGGTTGAATTGTTGGCGTTCTTTTCACAAAAAGCATTCGTAGTTCACTTAAAGTGTCTTTTTTGCCTTCACATAAAAAAAATCCGTCTCTGTATAACAGGGACGAATAAAAATTCGCGGTACCACCTTGCCTTTGATGCTGACGCATCACACTCTGCAAGCAACCGTAGTCACTTAGCCACGATAACGGTTGGCATCCGACCCAGCCGACCCGGCATAGCCGTTTCGGTGAGCAGCTCCCAGGGTGTATTCATAACGGTATCTCGCTTTCTCGCACCAACCGAAAGCTCTCTGAAAAGATCATCCTATTATTACTTATTCCTGATCATCACTATATTATTTTTTATTATATTTATAGGGGTCGAATTTGTCAACCATTATTGCAAATTCGACCCCTATTATTAAGCACTTGACCTAAACCAGATAAAAAGTCTTAAATGATTCTGGTCTCAGTCTAAGGTTAAAGACTTGGTTTTGATTTTTTCAATCAGTTTTTCTTTGAGATCGGCCAGGCTGATCAGGCCGGCATCGCCAGTGTCGCGGATTCGTAGCGCTAAATCGCCGCCTTCGGCTTCTTTATCGCCAATCACCAGCATATAGGGAATTTTTTGCATTTGCGCTTCACGAATACGGTAACCCAGTTTTTCACCACGGTCATCAACCGAAGCCCGGACTCCAATGGCGGTAAGTTGTGCTTCAATCCCGTTAGCAAAATCATGGTGGGCATCGGCAACCGGAATAATCACCACCTGAACCGGAGCCAGCCAAACCGGGAATTTACCGGCAAAATGCTCAATTAAGATCCCGAAGAACCGTTCGATACTGCCGAGAATGGTGCGGTGAACAATCACCGGGCGATGCTTTTCACCATCGGAACCAATGTAGTTCAGGTCAAACCGTTCCGGCATCTGGAAGTCCAGCTGGATGGTGCCACATTGCCAGGTACGACCAAGGCTGTCTTCCAGATGGAAGTCAATTTTAGGGCCATAAAATGCCCCGTCACCTGGGTTTAATCGATAGTCGATGTTCTTTTTCTCGAGCGCATTTCTTAGCGCTTCGGTTGCTATTTCCCAAACCTCGTCAGACCCAATCGCTTTTTCTGGTTTGGTTGACAGTTCAACCTTGTAGTTAAAGCCAAACACCTTATAAATGTCATCAGCCAGATCAATGACCTTAATGACTTCCGCTTCAATTTGATCCGGGGTCATAAAGATATGGGCATCATCCTGGGTAAAGTTTCGCACCCGCATCAGTCCATGCAGGGCACCATGCAGTTCATGCCGATGCACCAGACCCAGCTCCGCCATCTTTAGTGGCAGGTCGCGATAAGAATGACCCTTGCGTTTATAAACCAGCATGCCGCCGGGGCAGTTCATCGGTTTGACGGCATAAGAAGCCTCATCAATTTCAGTAAAATACATGTTTTCCTGATAATGATCCCAATGACCCGAACGTTTCCAGAGATCGGCATTTAAGATAATTGGGGTCTTAATTTCCTGGTAACCGCGAAGCTGATGGATCTGTCGCCAAAAATTTTCCAGTTCATTTCTGATTATCATTCCCTTGGGATGGAAAAAAGGAAAGCCTGGTCCTTCTTCCTGGAGTGAGAAAAGATCCAGTTCTTTTCCCAACTTCCGGTGATCGCGTTTTTTGGCTTCTTCCAGACGGGTTAAATAGGCTTCCAATTCGCTTTTTTTAGGGAAGGTGATCCCATAAATCCGTTGCAGCATTTTATTTTTTTCATCACCGCGCCAATAGGCACCGGCCAGACTTAAGAGCTTAATCGCCTTAATGCCACTAAGATTTTGGATATGGGGACCGGCGCAAAGATCCGAGAATTCACCCTGGCTATAAAAACTGATGATCGCGTCTTCCGGCAGATTTTCGATCAGTTCAGCTTTGTAGATTTCCCCTTCAGCACGCACCTTTGCCAGGGCATCGTTTCGGCTTAGTTCATAGCGGGTAATTTCCAACCCTTCTTTAACAATTTTAGCCATTTCCTTTTCAATTTTTTCCATGATTTCTGGCGTGATAATCACATCGACATCAATATCATAGTAAAAACCATTTTCAATCGCCGGGCCAATCGCTAGTTTTGCCTGCGGATAGAGTCGTTTTACCGCCTGAGCCAGCAGATGCGAACCGGTATGCCAGAAGGAATGCTTGCCGCCCTCATCTTCAAATTTTAAGAGATTGAGGGTGGCATCTTCACTAATCGCTTGACGGACATCGACAAGCTGACCATTTAGTTCCCCCGCCATGGTATTTTTGGCTAAACCGGGGCTGATATCAGTGGCAACTTCAAGCACCGTGATTCCGGGTTTATAAGTCTTTATGGATCCGTCTTTTAACGTAATAGTAATCATAATTTTCTCCTTTTAATTTTTTTAATTTATTGATTGTAAACGCAACTTAATTTCCAGCGATTTAGGGTGTTGAAAGCCACCTACCGATTAATTGTCGGTAGAGCCTTATCTAAATGTCGACCGCCTCAATCGCTATCCTATTGCGTTTTTCTTCATGAAAACATTTATTTTTAAAACAAAAAAAGCCCCTTTGTCAAACAAAGGGACGTATAAACGCGGTTCCACCCAATTTGATCCACCTTCGTGAATCCACTTAAGTTCTGAATAACGGTCAGCTCCGTAAAACCCTAATCAATAGCAGCTGCATGCAGCATGCCAATCTTTCAGGTTTCGACTCCAAGGTGGTTTTTGGTTATCTCTGGGTTAGGCAATTACAGCCAAGTTGCCTACTCTCTGAATCCGGTGGATAACTTACTCGTCCTTATCAGCGTCTTTTTTCTATTTTAATTGTCTTTTAGTATAACCTTTATCTAAAAAAGAATCAATACTTTTTCACAAAATTAATTTTCTTATTATTTTTTCAAATCATTTTTTTAATCCATTTGCTTTTCAATCCATTTCTCCAATTTACTGATGATTTGAACTGATAATTTCAATTGATAATTTCAATTGATAATTTCAAAGCCGCCTTCATAAAACACCATCAACCCCTGCCCATCGTGTGACAAAGCAGCTTGTCCGGAAAGCTGGCGCAGAAAGGTCGTCGAAAAATATTGAAATTTGACCTGGGTATAGATTTTTTTGGGTGCCAGATTAACAAAGCGGGTCAGGTACTTTGTTATATTTTGCGGCTCTTTTAAAAATTCAAAGATCCATTCCTTTGCCGGACAGGTGTCAGCCATACCGATTGGCAGCCTGAGATTGCCCTGAGCAAGACAATCAAATTTTATCCATTCGCCGATCAGCTGGCTCTTTTCGTGACCAGCAAAAAAATCGGACAGGATTAAAAAGAGTTGTTCCTTTGATTTTCCCAGATCATAATAACCGCAGCTCTCCCAATAAATCGAAAAGGCTTCAAAAAAATCAAAGGGGGTGGGATAAATTTGCGCAGTGAAAATAAAAGCCAGGCTATCTTTAAATGCGCCGCTATTGAAGTAACGATCGACCAACACTTCAATTTGACGCAATTGATACAGTTCTTTAGCACTGATGTACTTATTTGAAATGATTTCATAAGGCACAAAGCTGGCATACTGATAGTCATGGAGGTCTGCTTGACTGCGAATACGGGTCCCTTTGAGACATTTCAAAAATCCCAGTTGCAGCATATCCGGGCGGAGCGCAATCACCTGATTAAAGGATGATTTAAAAAGCTCATAGCTTTCGTGGGGCAAGCCCGCAATCAAATCCAGATGAATATGGATATTGTCTTGGTCAAGCAGTTTTTTGACATGTTCTTCGGTTCGGCTGACACTGATTTTTCGACCAATCGCTGTGAGCGTATCCGGTGACGTGCTTTGAACGCCAATTTCAAACTGGATTAGCCCTGGTGGTGCCGTCTTTAACAAGTCGATCATCTCATCATCGATCCGATCGCCGGTCATTTCAAAATGAAAATTAGTATCACCGCCGCCTTTAATCAAATGTTTAAATATTGCTTTGGCACGAGCCAGGTCACAGTTAAAAGTCCGATCGACCAGTTTCACCTGCTTGACACC
>Ga0180017_100684_pt1 | contig 9936 bp, 5 predicted proteins | sample KR46_S_MetaG_FD_129674 | JGI IMG/M metagenome (GOLD analysis project Ga0180017, IMG submission 129674) | Groundwater microbial communities from the Olkiluoto Island deep subsurface site, Finland - KR46_S_MetaG | ecosystem: Environmental > Aquatic > Deep subsurface > Groundwater | place: Finland...
GGCAAAATAAGCGAGGGGGAAACAGCATGAAAACGTATCCAACAAAGAACATCCGTAACATTCTTATACTAGGTCACGGTGGGAGCGGAAAAACAACCTTGACTGAAGCATTGGCATTTAATGCAGGTGCCGTTGATCGTATGGGAAAAATTGACGAGGGGAATACCCTGTCAGACTTTGATCCAGAAGAAAAGAGACGAGAGTTTTCGATTTCGTCAGCTATTATTCCTTTAGAATTTGGTGGACATAAGATCAATCTTATTGATGTACCAGGTTATTTTGATTTTATTGGCGATGCCTACGCGGCACTTCGAGTAGCCGATGCAGTGATTATCGTTGTCGATGCGCTGTCAGGCGTTCAGGTTGGAACTGAGAAAGCCATTGAACTTTTAGAAAAGGCTAATATTCCGGCCTTTATCGTTGTCAACAAAATGGACAGAGAAAATGCTACCTTTGCAAAGGTCATGGACGAATTAAAAGAAACCTTTGGCAATAAGGTTGTGCCATTTGAATTACCAATGGGTGAAGGTGAAGCGATGAATGGTGTTGTCAACATCGTTGATATGACCGGTAGCCAAAGAAAAGATAACCGTTGTTTTGATGTAGCCATCACAGAAGAGATGAAAGCAGAATTAGAACCCTATCGAGACATGATTATGGAATCAGTGGCTCAAACCAGCGAAGCCCTGATGGATAAGTATTTTGAAGGCGAAGAATTAACCCGGGATGAAATTCACAGTGGTATTCGCAAAGGCGTTATTGACGGCGAGTTGCTGCCAGTATTGTGTACCTCAGCAACCCTGAACATTGGTGTTGAAACCCTTGAAAATATGATTATCGAGTATCTTCCGTCACCAGGAGAAGGAAAATTTGAGGTCGGTAAGGATCCCCGCGATAAAAAAGAAATCGAACGGAAATGCACTAACAATGAGCCATTTTCGGCACTAGTATTTAAAACCATTGCTGACCCCTATGTAGGCAAGTTGTCAATTTTTAAAGTGATGTCAGGGGTTTTAGATCATTCCGTGGAAATATATAATGCCACCCAGGAAGTCAAAGAAAAAGCGAATCATATCTACGTTCTTCGCGGAAACAAACAGATCGAGGTTGAAAAACTCGAAGCGGGAGATATCGGAGCCTTTTCTAAATTGAGTGATACAGTTACTGGTGATACCTTAACCAGCGCCAAGTCACCGATTGTATTCGATAAAATTGAATTACCAAAACCAATTATCGCAATGGCGATTGAGCCGAAAACAAAGGCTGATATTGATAAACTGGCCACCGGCCTGCATCGATTGGTGGAAGAAGATCCAACCATGACAGTAAGCCGTAATAAGGAAACCAAACAAACCCTGGTATCTGGTTTGGGTGAAATGCATCTGGAAATTATTTCTCAGAAGTTAAAACAGAAGTTTGGGGTTGACGTTAATTTAGTTGATATGAAGGTACCCTATCGGGAAACCATCAAGAAAAAAGCAACTGCTGAAGGAAAACACAAAAAACAATCCGGCGGCAGCGGTCAGTTTGGCCATGTCTGGGTTGATTTTGAACCAGGCATTGATCCGAATGCACCATTCCAGTTTGTCGATAAGGTTGTTGGTGGAGCTGTTCCCAGAAACTTCATTCCAGCCGTTGAAAAAGGTCTGGAATTATGTATGGTAGAAGGGGTACTGGCTGGCTATCCGGTCACCGGCGTTAAGGCAACACTTTATGACGGATCCTACCATGCTGTTGACTCCGACGAAATGTCCTTTAAGATGGCTGCCACAGCAGCTTACCGAAAAGGTATGAAAGAAGCCACTCCAGTGATCTTAGAACCGATCTATCATATTGACATCACCGTCCCCGAAGAATACATGGGTGACATCATGGGTGATTTAAACAAAAAACGCGGTCGAATTATGGGAATGGAATCAGCATCAGGCGGAAAACAGCGCATTTCAGCTGAAGCACCGCTGGCAGAAATGTTCAAATATGCCACCGAGCTACGCTCGATGACCCAGGCTAGAGGCGAATTCGCGATGGAATTTGTCCGCTATGAAGAAGCTCCGATGGTTATTTCGGAGAAAGTCATCGCCGCAGCACAAAAAGAAAAAGAATAATCAGATTGAGTGAATGAAAGCGGGAAGAAATTCCCGCTTTTCTTTATCCACAAGAGTATGTTATAATAATTCGATTAGGATACGAAGGAGCAGTCAATGGAATTATTAGAAGAAAAAATCAGACAAGAAGGTCGTGTCAAAGGCCAGGGAATCCTCAAGGTGGATTCTTTTTTAAATCACCAGTTGGATGTAGCGCTGTTTGAAGAAATGGGAAAGGCTTTTGCCAAACGCTTTGCCGGAGAGGGAGTCAATAAAATCCTGACCATTGAGACATCAGGGATTGCCATTGCGACCAGCACGGCCAGATATTTTGACTATTGTCCGGTGGTTTTTGGGAAAAAGTATGTGTCACTCAATTTAGACGAGGAAATCTATTCCAGTGATGTCTATTCCTATACCAAACAGCAAGCCTATAAAATTATGGTCTCAAAAAAATACTTAAGTCCAACCGATCGTATTTTAATTATCGATGATTTTCTGGCCAATGGGAAGGCGGCTGAAGCTTTAATCGAGTTAATCAATCAGGCCGGTGCTAGCCTGGTGGGGGTGGGTATTGCCATCGAAAAAGGATTTCAGGAGGGCGGAGCATTAATCCGTCAACAGGGAATCGCGCTAGAATCATTGGCAATCATTGATGAGATGAGTGAGGAAAAAGGAATCGTATTTCGTGATCAATCAGGAAAGCAGTAAGCTGATGAACCACAATGGACCAATTGGTGTCATTGATTCGGGCATCGGCGGTTTTACCGTGCTAAAAGCACTCCAGCAGCGACTGCCCAATGAAGATTATCTCTATTTTGGCGATTCAATGCGAATGCCCTATGGTGAACGCGAAAATGATGAGCTGATCCTGTTGGCCAATACCATTATCAGTGAATTGGAAAATAGGGGGGTTAAAGCCGTGGTTTTAGCCTGTAATACGCTTTCTTCGTTGATTGTCGAACTGAGCGCCCAGGTGCCGCTGTTTAGCGTCATCGAAGCCGGTGTACAGGAAACCCTGAACTGGCGTGATCGCGGTCTGGTTGGGCTGATTGCGACCACGGCTACGGTTAAAAACCGTGGTTATGAAAAGGAACTAGAGCTTTGGACCCGCGATGTCGAGTATATAGCCCAGGGAACCCATACCCTCGCCAAGGTCATAAACGATGGCCAGGGTGATTTAAAAATTTTAAAAAATAATATCCGAGAAGCGGTCGAACCGATTTTATTAAGAGGCATCAAGAGAGGGATCATCATCGAAGAACTGTTACTGGGGTGTACCCATTTTCCGATTGTGGCGGTAACGATCCGGCAGATGTACCCGGAGCTTGAGCTGATTAACCCGGCCAATGGCCTGGTCAGGCAGTTGAACAAACATCTGACGGAGTTTAACTATTATAATACCCAGGAAGAATTAGGTAGAACCCAGATTTTGACTACTGCCGATTATGATATTTTTGAGCGAATGATTAAAGAATTAGAAATCGATTGTGATGCCTTGGAAATGACACAATTGAAATTATCCTAAAGTTTTACAATGCAAAAAAAGGCAATTCTGGCAGTTGCTAGTGCTTTAACGAATCAACTGCCATTAAAATAAGGAGTAAATATGACAACCGAAGCACCAGTAAAAAAAATAGTATACAGTGGCATCCAGCCGTCGGGAACCTTTACGATCGGAAATTACTTTGGCGCGATGAAAAACTGGGTAAAAATGCAGGAAGACTATCGCAGTCTATTCTGCGTGGTCGATCTGCATGCCATCACAATGCCCCAAAACCCCGCCGACTTACGCAGACGGACTTATGAATCGATAGCTTTGCTGTTAGCCCTGGGCATTGATCCGGAAAAATCGATTCTCTATGTGCAATCGATGGTACCGGAGCATTCAGAACTGGCCTGGATTTTAAATTGTTCAACCTATATGGGGGAACTCAGCCGGATGACCCAATTTAAAGATAAATCCCAAAAGCAGGGTGAAAATATCCGGGTTGGGCTTTTTGACTATCCGGTGCTGATGGCTGCCGATATTCTTCTTTATCAAACCGATTTAGTCCCGGTCGGCAATGATCAGCGCCAACATGTTGAGCTGGCTCGGGATATTGCGATTCGTTTTAATCAAAATTTTGGCAATGTATTTAAGGTGCCGGAAGCGTATTTTGGCGAGTCTGGGGCGCGGATTATGAGTCTTCAGGAACCGGATCGGAAAATGTCCAAGTCGGATGAAAATGCCAATGCTTATATCTCATTGCTGGACGACTCTAAAACGATTGTCAAAAAGTTTAAACGGGCAGTCACCGATTCAGATATGGCCGTTTATCATAATCGCGAAGAAAAGCCTGGGGTTTCTAATTTAATGGAAATCTATGCCTGTGCCACCGGAAAAAGCCTCGAAGAGATCACCCGCGAATTTGATGGTAAGGGCTATGGCGATTTCAAATTGGCCGTCGGCGAAACCGTTGCTGATACCCTCTTGCCGGTTCAAAATGAGTATCATCGGCTGCTGGGCGAAAAGGCTTATCTGGAGCAGATCATGCATGTGCACGCCGAAAAGGCCTCCCAGATTGCCTGGAGAACCCTCTCAAAGGTGCGTAAAAAAGTAGGACTGATGACCGTATAACAAGGGTTACCGTAGGGCTACCGTACCGACCAATTGTCGGTACTACTGTATTCTTTATCGACAGTTTTGATCACCATCTTTTAAAAAAGGGATGGTGATTTTTTAAAATAGTCGATAATCAGTGATGTAAAGAATTAGAAAGGAAAACCCGATGGGAATTACAATGATCGTTGGCCGGCAATCTCAGGTGTTGAGTGAGGCGGTTTATCAGCAGATCGGCGCGGCGCTGGATGCGGGCAAAGAAAAACTCTATTTAATGGTTCCGGAACAGTTTACCCTGGGTGCCGAAGAAGCCTTGATTAAGTATAATCAACTGGACGGGCTGCTTGATGTCGAAGTGCTGAGTCCCAAACGGCTGGGTAACCGGGTGCTCCAGGAAACTGGTGGGCTTACTAAGACCTATATGGATAGCCACGGCAAAAATATGCTGCTCCAAAAAACCCTCGGGGACATTCAGGAACAATTGACCATATACCGTTCCAGTGTTAAAAAGCCCGGTTTTCTGATCAGTATTTCAGATCTGATTGCTGAACTAAAACAAAATGAGATTGCCCCTAAAGATTTGGAAGAAACCAGAAAGACACTAAGTCATGGCATCATGCCCCAAAAACTTGGAGATGTCATAAAAATTTATAGCCGTTTTCAGGAATTGTTGGGAAACGACCGTAAGGATGAAGAAGACTTTCGCAATTTTGTCAGTGAAAAGATAGCTTCGGCAACGTTTCTAAAAAACAGTCAAATCTGGATAGATGGCTTTCAGAATTTCTCAGCCCAGGATTATCGGATGATTGGACAGTTGGTTGAAACGGTCAAGGAAATCCATATTGCGCTGCCCTGGGATCCGGATTCCTCAGCACGGGATCAGGAAGTTTTTTTATTAACAGCCAATACCATGGCATCCATTAAAGATATCGGAGCGAGAGCTGGGGTTTCATTTAAAGTGGAAAAAATATCCCGAAAGAATCAAAGCAATCAAAACAATCAGCAGAATCAAAAAAGTTTAGAGCTTGCCCATCTGGAAGCGAATCTCTTTGCCTATCCCAAGCTGGAATACCAGCAAGCCGTAAATAATATCAGCCTGACCCAATGCCAGAATAGCTGGGAAGAGGTCGAAATGGGTGCCCGAAAAATTCTGGCGCTGATCCGGGAGGAAGGGCTGTCCTTTCGGGATATGGTGGTGCTGGCTGGCGATCTGGAAGAGTATGGCAGCATCATTAAGCGCATTTTTGCCCAGTATCATATCCCCTATTTTATGGATGATCTGCGCGCCATTGGCGATAATCATCTGGTCGAGGCGGTTGTGACGGCCTTAGAGGCGATCCAGAATAATTACCGTTTTGATGATATCTTTGGTTTTGTTAAAACCGGATTTTCACCGATTAGCCTGTCAGAATGCGAAGATCTGGAAAACTATGCGCTGGAGTTTGGCATCCGCGGCAAACAATGGGAAAAGGAATTTACCAAAATCAGCCAAAACCCGGCGCTGGAGCTGGATATCCTTAATGCACTACGGCTTAGACTGATCACGCCGCTGATCCAGCTAAAAGCGGCGATGAAGATTGGCCGAAGCTGTCAGGATTATACCAGGGCGCTTTATGAATTTCTGGTGGTGATTGAAACACCAGAAAAAATAGCGACTCTGGTGGAACAGCTTTCTGAATCCGGTAATTATGAAGCGATGGAAATCTACCACCAGATCTGGAATATCTTAATGGAAGTCTTTGATCAGATTGTTGAAACAATGGGAAATGATGAAGTGACTAGTGAAGAATATCTGCGGATTTTAAAGAGTGGATTTCAGGGCTATCGACTGGGAATCATTCCACCCTATCGGGATTATGTCAGTATCACCGATTTACGGCGGAGCCGTAGCTCGGCTTTTGAGGTATTGATTGTTTTTGGCTTAAACGAAGGGAAAATTCCGGGAACTGGCACCGAGCCCAACCTTTTCTCAGATCTGGAACGACAGATTCTCGGCGCCCACCAGATCCGGCTGCAAAATAATCGCAGTTTTCAAATGGATCAGGAACGATTTTTGGTTTATGATCTGTTATCTAAACCTAAATCTCGTTTGGATCTTCATTGGGCTTTAGCCGACATGGAAGGCAACAGCCAGCAGCCCAGCATTCTGCTGAGTCAAATTCTGGGAATCTTTCCGACGATCGAGATTGTATCAACCCTTAACGATGGGGTGGCAGCATTCTGGAATAGCCTCAGTAGTCCCGATGCGACTTTATGGCATCTGATTAGCCATCTTCGCGATAAGAGGACCGCGGCCGGGGCGGTTCAAGACCAGCAAGAGGCGCTGTGGGCAGCGGTGTGGGACTGGTATCAAAACAACTCGGATTACCAACAAATGATTGGTAATCTGACAGAAGCCCTAAACTATAGCGGGGTTTCTCAAGCCATGACGGGTTCGGAAGCCGCAGTGCTTTACGGCAAAAACCTGCGGACCAGTATTACCCGCTTGGAAACCTACCGACAATGTCCCTTTTCGCACTATGTCAGATACGGTTTAAAACCGGAGAGCCGGCCCGTTTATAATATTGCCGCCCCGGAAATCGGTACCTTGCTCCATCAATTGATTGACGGATTTTTTCGGGAAGTCCACCAACAAAAATTGAATCTGCGTACCCTGCCTAAAAATCAGCGGGATACCCTGCTAGAAGGGGTGATGGAAAGCTGTCTGCCGCAGATAAAAACCAATGTCTTTAACAGTACCGGACAAAACCAGTATCTGGGAAAAAAACTGGAACGGGTCGGGAAAAAATCGATTGATATATTGGTTGCCCAGCTCTGTGCCGGCGATTTTGAACCCCAGGCCACCGAGTTCTGCTTTGAGCAGGAGTTAAGCCTGCCGGATGCAAACTTGGGTGAGGTCAAGATTTATGGGAAAATTGACCGGCTGGATCTCTATCAAAAAGATGGTCAAAGCTGGGTCAAGGTGATCGACTATAAAACCGGTAGCAAGAAGCTGGGTTATGACGATATTTATTATGGCCTGTCACTGCAATTGCTGGTGTATCTCGATGGTGCCATGACTGTTATTGATGCTGAGGATATCCTGCCGGGCGGAACCTTCTACTTTTATGTCGATGATCCGATGCCGCGGTTGGATTTTGGTGAGAATGTCGAGGCTGTCATTAATAAGTCCTTTAAGCTTAATGGTCTGCTGCTTGATGATGAAAAGGTCATCGCCGCTATGGATCATGACGCCGCTGGCAAAAGGTCAGATATCCTGCCGGTTTACCGGTCGGAATTTATGTTAAACCAGGACGAATTTGTGGGCATCATCGACTATGTCCGAAAAACCGTGATTCGTCAGATTAAAAACATTTATGAGGGCGATATTAAAGTCCGCCCCTATAAAAAAGGTCATGACTATGCCTGCCAGTATTGCGATTACAAGGGTATCTGCCAGTTTGATGAGGCAATCACGCGGGGCGGCTATGAGGTGCTCAAAGCAGCAATGAAGAAAGACCAGTTTTTTAGATTAATCGAGGAAGGAGTAACCGATGAAATGGACCAGTGATCAGCTAAAAGCGATCGAAAACCGTAAAACCAACATGCTGGTTTCAGCCGCCGCTGGTTCAGGCAAAACAGCCCTGCTAATTGAGCGAATTATTCGCATTATCCTTGAAGACAAGGTCGGCGTCGATGAACTGCTGATTCTAACCTTTACCCGGGGAGCGGCCGGCGAAATGAAGAATCGGCTCAGTCAGGCGCTGGCCAAAGAACTGGAAAATCCCGAAAATGACCGTAGCTTTGTAATGAAGCAAATGAATATCTTAGGAGGTGCCTCGATTTCGACCCTTCATTCTTTTTGCCTGGGCGTTTTACGCCAGTATTTTCATAAGGGCGACATTGACCCCGGTTTTGCCATTGGTAATGATACCGAAATCGCGCTGATGCTCAAAGAAACCCTGGAAGAGGTTTTTGAAGACGAATACCAGCAGGCGATCACGAGGAATAGCCCGGATCAACTGGATCAGGATCAGGAAAAAGATCAGGAAAAAGATCAACAGTCGATCGACTTCCTCGATCTAATCGAAAGATACAGTGGTAATAAAAATGATCAGGCCTTAAAAGACACGGTTGAAAGCCTGTATCGGTTTCTGGCCACCCAGCCCAACCCCGAGACTTGGTGCCGCCAGGCTTTAGCGCTGTTTGATTGCGATGTAAAAAGCCTGCTAGCCTCGGTGTGGGGAAGCGCTCTAAAAAGAATAATAGAAACTGAGCTTGAGGGCGCCATCGATTCAGCCATCAAAGCCAGTCAAGTTAGCGACACGGCCGGTTTTGAGAAAACCCATGAGCAGATGAAAAACGAGCTACAAATGCTTAAAACACTTAAAGAAGCGATCCACAGCGATCTGGTACAGGGACTGGAAGACTTGAAAAACCTGAGTTACGAGCGCTTTAAAGGAGCTGCCAAACAGGATAAGCAACACAATGAGCAGATCAAAAAATATCGCGATGAAGCCAAAACCAGTATCGTCAAACTACAGAAACGCTTTGCCATCAATATCGATGAAATGGTTCGGGAGTTAAGAGATCTAAAAAAACCGATGGCTGACTTGGTGAGATTGACTCAGAAATTCTGGATCGCCTTTCAGGCTAAAAAAGCCCAGAAAAATTTGGTCGATTACAATGACCTGGAACAGTTGACGCTTAAAATTCTAAGGGATCCGGAAGTCGCCAATGAGGTTCGCCAACGCTATCGTTACATTTTTCTGGACGAATATCAGGATACTAATGAAATGCAGGAAACCATCCTAAAGCTGATTGTCCGCGATGATAATTATTTTATGGTCGGGGATGTTAAACAGAGCATCTACCGATTTCGGCTGGCCGATCCGACCATCTTTATCGGCAAGTATGAAAGCTTTGCTAAGGATGGAAACCCCAAGAACAGTCTGGTGACCCTCAATCAAAATTTCCGTTCTGCCCAGGGGGTGATCAATGCGGTCAACGCCATTTTTGAAAAGATCATGAGTGCCGGCCTGGGGGAAATTAATTATGACCAACAGGCGCGGCTTAATAAGGGCTTGCCCCATCAAGGACCCTATCAAAAAACAGAGATCGATATTATTGATGTACAAAAACAGGAAGCCGATGACCTGCTAGCCTTTGACGCGGAAGACCAGGAAGATTTAAGTGCACTTGAAGTAGAAGCCCGGTTTGTCGCTAAAAAGATTCAATCACTGGTAGGAACCACTTTTTTTGATACCCGAA
>Ga0180017_100685_pt1 | contig 9928 bp, 12 predicted proteins | sample KR46_S_MetaG_FD_129674 | JGI IMG/M metagenome (GOLD analysis project Ga0180017, IMG submission 129674) | Groundwater microbial communities from the Olkiluoto Island deep subsurface site, Finland - KR46_S_MetaG | ecosystem: Environmental > Aquatic > Deep subsurface > Groundwater | place: Finland...
ATAACCTATCCAACTTGCTGTTTTATGTAATAGTATATCATATCGGGAAGACGAGCGAACACAGTGCTTCCGCAACCGTCGGATAAGTGGTGCGTGACACAGATTCCGGACGCTTCGTTTGTCATACCCATTAAACGGTGAGATAATTAGAAAAAGAAGAAGATAGATGAATCGATTCCTGGGGTTTAGAACGGGGCATCTGTAAAGCCTTGATCTTAGCCTTTTGTATGGATTTGAGTTTTAAAATAGGAGTGAATACTGGTGAATATAAGGAAAGTTACAAGCAATAAGAAAGCATATATCGACTTGCTTTTACTGGCTGACGAACAGGAAGACATGATAGACAAGTATCTTGAGCGTGGGGAAATGTTTGTTCTGGACGATCATGGCGTTAAAGCCGAATGTGTGGTTACTAAAGAGGCAGACAGTGTTTATGAACTTAAGAACATTGCGGTTATGCCCGATTGTCAGCGAAAGGGATATGGAAAAAGACTGATAGATTTTCTGTTTTTTCATTACAGCGATTGCAATACAATGCTTGTAGGAACGGGTGATGTTCCTTCGGCGCTCTGTTTTTATCAGAAATGTGAATTTACAGAATCATATCGGATACAAAACTTTTTTACGGACAATTATGACCATCCAATGTTTGAGGAGGGGACACAGCTTGTTGACATGGTCTACTTGAAGCGAGAGCGATGAAGGATTATTATCCTGATTATCGCTAGTTATGGCCTCAGCGCTTATATTTTTTGGGGCTAAATGCATCGTCTATTACAGTACCTTGCGCTAAGGCAGACCCAGTCAAGCGCTATTTGGCTGATCATGATAGGCTATCAGTCAAGGCGCTGCTGCAAGGAGAGTATGAAGCCATTCCCCAGAACGACAAGCATGGAGGTATGGCTGAAGCTGACAAATTAGCGTTCAAGTTATCACAGAATAATGATAGGATTGTGAAAAAACATGTTAATTGATGATCGTTTATAGGACGAAATAATTCGGACGGTTCTCTCACAATTTTTCAAAAGAACTTAAGGAGCTGGAATAACAGCTTCCGTAACATTTTTGGACATACGTGACATACAGGTGTCATGTTTTCCATGATAAAATGGCGGCAAAAACCAAAGGAGAATATTTAAAATGAAATTAGAAGGCGTCGGGGTATTTGTAAAGGATATGGCTACCATGATCCGTTTCTATCGGGAGGTGTTGGGGTTTGAAATTACAGAAACAGAAGACACCAGCAATGTCTATTTGGAAAAAGACGGAACGCTGTTTCTTTTCTTTGGCAGACAGGATTTTGAAGCGATGACCGGGCGCAGGTTTGGCTATGCACAAGGTGTCAATGGACATTTTGAAATTGCACTGAGTGTTGAAAATTTTGATGAAGTGGACAGGACCTTTGCTGAGATTACCGCAAAAGGTGGCCAGCCGGTCATGCCGCCAACAACAGAGCCTTGGGGACAGCGTACCTGTTATATTGCTGATCCGGAGGGAAACCTGATCGAGATTGGTTCTTTTATAAAAGGCGAGGATTAAGCTTGTAAACTTGAGGCAATGAGCAAAGTTAATTCATAATGATACCTTTAACACAAAAAATGGTTTTTAGTGTTAAAGGTATCATGACACGTATGACACGGGTATGACACGGGGACGTTTCGGGACCTGTGAAAAAGTCAGAAAAACCATGACATTTTGATTAAGCGAGAATAAAAAAATAACCCTGTATGATATACTTTATGTGCGAACAAAAGAAACCAAACAGGGGGAAAGTTATGCTTCAATTAAAATCAAAATCAAAACAATCATCATTCCATTGCTTATTATACAATAAAATTCCAGATAATCATATCTTAAAACAGATAAAAAAAGTTGTTGATTTCAGCTTTATCAATGAACTATTGAAAGATACTTACTGTGAAAATTTTGGACGTCCCGCCAAAGAACCGGAATTGATGTGCAAACTGCTGTTTCTACAGCATATCTACAATCTTTCCGACGAAAAAGTGATAACAGAAGCCAGTTTTAACCTGACCTATCTCTATTTTCTGGACGTCAATCCCGAAGATATCTTGCCTGAGAGAAGTCTGCTATCGAAATTTAGAAAACTGAAACTGGGCGAACAGATGCTGGATGAGATCATTATCGAAATCGTCCGACAATGTATGGAAAAAGGTATTCTAAATGATAGCAGCGTGAGCATTGATGCCACCCATGTGGAAGCTAACACCATCAAAAAAACACCGGAACGGTTAATGAAGCACCTGGCCAGAAAGATCATAAAAAGCTATCAGGAAGAAACGAAAAAAGAACTGGGAAATCTACCGGAAGTACCAGACTACAAAGAAATCAGCGATCATAAACAGGCTAAACAGGTCATGAAAGACTACTTGGAAACGGTGATTGAAACAGCCGAAAGCAACTCAACCACGGTGACCCCAGAAACAGCCCAAATGATTGTAAAAGCAAAAGAAATCCTGGATGAGCCTAAATTTATGAACCAGACTGGAATCCGATCACTGATCGATGAGGATGCCCGGGTCGGTCGAAAAAGCAAAACTTCCAACTTTTTCGGTTACAAGGTTGAATTCATTATGACCACTGATCAGAGGATCATCACAGCCGTGCGAACTGCGAACGGAGCCTATGTGGATGGAACCTTGATTGAAGAACTGCTAAGTGATACCCTTTCAAGTGGGTTAACAATCAATGAGTTTTACGGAGACAAAGCCTATTTCAGAAAATCTATTCTTGAGAAGATTGAAGAGCTGGAAGCCCAATCTTACGTTCCAGTCAGCAGCTCAGCTTATCGTATTGATGAAAGTGAATATTCCTATAACAAAGATTCGGATCAGTGGTTCTGTAGCCAGGGAAATGAAACCGTCAGCCGAAAGTACTTCAAGCGAAACCGGAACGATGCAAAAAGTAGTATACAGGAAGGCTATCGGTACTACTTTGAGAAAGAAACCTGTAGAAGTTGTCCAAAACACGATGACTGTGCCAAAAAAGCAGTTCGAAAAATACTCTATACTGGGATCAATACATTAGAATTCTATGAAATCTCACAAAATCAGAAAACTGATGAGTTCAAAGAAAAATATAAAAAGCGAGCCAGCATTGAAGGTAAAAATGCTGAGCTCAAGCGATTCCATGGACTTGGCCGGGCAAAAAGCTACGGTCTGGTTTCGATGTCCAAACAGGCAAAGCTGGCAGCCATTGCAGTAAATTTAAAAAGAATAGCGGCCATCATGACCGCTAAATCTTCCTGTTTTTTTGAAATGTTTGTAAAAATTAGAATTCATTTCGCATTCTTGCATTCAAATTTTGTGAATTCAGTAAAAGAGAGGCTTTTTTCACAGGTCTCGGACGTTTCGTTTGTCATGCCCCGTATTTGACAATTACCGATATTAAAACAAACGAGGGAGAGGGAGAAAATTAATGAAAAATATTTGTATTTATGGAGTTGGCGGGGTTGGTGGATATTTTGGAGCAAAAATGATCCAAAATAACAGCAATAATCATTATCATATCAGTTTGATTGCCCGGGGCAATCACTTGGATAAAATTCAAAAAAGCGGATTGAAATTAATTGGTGAAAATGAAACCGTCATAGTACATCCGGATATGGCGACCCAAAATATTCTTGAAATCCCACAACCCGATTTGGTTTTAATGTGTGTGAAGTCATATGATCTGGTAGCAGCGGTTCAGGATGTGAATCGTGTCATGACAGCGGAAACGATTATTCTACCGTTGCTGAATGGCATTAATATTCCGGAAAGAATAAGAATCGACACTGATAAGGGGGCTGTTTTGCCGGCCTGCGTCTATGTTGGAACCCATGTAGCGGAACCTGGGGTCATTAAACAAAAGGGTGGGAATGGGCGGATTATTTTTGGAGATGATCGAATCAAGGGTGCAAAGGCGGCTGTTCAAACAGCGGCGATCCTTAAAGAATTGAGTATTAACTGTGATTATTTGCCAATTCCTGATTTGGAGATTTGGACAAAATATTTGTTTATTGCGGCTTATGGAATTGTGACTTCAGCAACGGGGAAGACATTAGGGGAAGTTTATGAGAATAATCAGTTAAAGAGTCATGTGAAAGCGATCATGACCGAAATTGTCGAATTAGCTTCACAGAAAGGGGTCGAATTTGAAGAAATAGAAATCATGCGTTCGCTGGATAAGGCAAAATCATTTCCATTTGAGGCAAAAACATCTTTTCAAAGAGATTTTGAGAGCCCGTTAAAGAAGAACGAAAAGGAGCTATTTGTCGATAATCTATTGGCGATTGCGGAAGAATTCAAGGTGAATGTGCCGATGATAAAGCATTATAATTTGCTGCTCCAAGATTGTGTGCAGTAATAAAATAGGCTGGCATAGCCCGAAGTGATAGTTTTTTTTGATTTTTCTGAGGTAAAAGCCAGGATGGCGGTCTGGAGAGTTATTTAAAAATCCGATGGAGCGATGAACATCTTACTGATGTGCTGAGCTAGAACAGTGAACACCAGAATATGGGAGAACTGTCTGTTTAAAAAGAGGGGAATAAACATGCCGAAAACGAGAAAGATGCTCAGTGACTGGAAGGCTCCGTATATTCAATCGCTGATGTCGTTAATTGAAACCCAGAGTAAAGAAACCCTTGCAAACTGGGCGATTACTTATTGTGAAGCGGTGCTGCAGCCATTATGGGAGCGGGACTACCCGGATGATCTGCGACCACAGCAGGCTTTGAAGGCAGCTCGGGAATGGTTGTCAGGGACAATTAAACTGCCCCAGGCAAAAAAGGAAATCCTTGCCTGCCATGGCGCGGCCCGTGACGCAGAGGGAAATCCGGTGGCGCAAGCGGCGGCCCGGGCCATCGGTCAATCGGCATCGACCATTCATTCCGCCCGGCATTGTATCGGTTTGGCTTTTTATGGCGCCTTGGCCGTCGCCTATGATCAGCTCGGGACAGCGGCAAGCTGGGATGAAATTGAACAATGTGCCGCCGCAGAGTGCGGTCGTATCGAAGCCGCTTTGCGCAGCAAGGCAGTGGAGCATGAAAAAAACCCGGCAGAAATAAACTGGAATTGCTAAATAGGACAAAGCGTGAAAAAGTGGAACAGGTGGGAATGAAGCAAGAAGATCTTCGGGAACTGGCGGGCAGTATCCCCTTGTCATGATTAAATTACTGGAGGTATTGAAAATGATGAAGACCGCTGTCATTTATGCAACTAAAACCAAACATTCAAAAAAATTGGCAGAAGCGATCGGTTTATTTTTGAATATTAAAGTCCAAAATATCACTGAGAATCCGGCCTTGCATGATGTTGATTTACTTTTTATCGTTGGCGGCATTTATGGTGGTGCCAGTATGCCAGCGCTATTGACCTACATAAAAACGATTGAGGCACCCGTACCCAAATATGCGGCACTCGTAACAAGCTGTGCTTCAGGCAGTCAAAGGCAGATCACAGTTCGCAATATACTTGAAGAAAAGGGAATAAAAGTTCTTGATGAATTTGTTTGCAAGGGTAGGATATTATTTGTTTCCGCAACCCATCCAAACGCTAAGGATTTACAAGAAGCAACCGACTTTGCACAAAAAATTGTAGCTGGGGTCTAAATAGGTCTTGTAATTAATGAATGTGTGTAACAGGATTTAGATTGGGTAATTAAATTTATCGCTACAATAGCTTGCGGGTGCAAAGCATTGGGTAGAAAAAACGGGTGATTGAATCTAGGCTGATAGACATGCGCTGGTAATCTATTATTAATAAGCAAGGAGAAAACAATGAAACGCGTGGCGATTAGTTTAATGTGTATGGTATTATTGCTTTTTGGTGCGACGGGATGTAGTCAATTATCTCAGGAAGTCAAACAAACAGCGGACGATCTCTATGCCGCTAAGGTGGAGTTTGTCGGAGATAATGCTGCCGTTTATGCATTAATTCAAAAGACTGGCTTGGGAAAAATAAAAGATTACACCATCCAGCTGGAAACCAGTCAGGAACCCTATGGGCTGATCATAAATATTGCTGAAAAGGATGGCTCTTTTAATGAAAGTGATTTTGTGCCATCGGCGATTCAGTTACTGGGTTTAATCAAGAATCTGGATTATGTCGAAGTTAATAATGGTGATGAGCAGTTTAAAATGTCTAAAGAAGAAGCATCGGCGTTGATCGATGAGAATGTAAAAAACCTTGGTGAATCTAAGGAAAAACTAAAATCCATCATCGTAGAACTTACAAATAAAGAGATAAAATCCGATTTTTAAAAAACACGGATACACAGTTCAGACAGAAAATATCGTAGTCAGAGGAGGCATTCCGCTGACCAATTTCAGAATGACAAAAGCTGTTTCTGACAAATAAATGCAATCAAAATTGGGAAGGATGATTTTGCTATGGCGGAATCAAAAAATAGTTTTATTACAGATTATACTGGAGAATATGCGGCATACCGAACGAAAACGGCTCCTCGGCAGCTATGAAACATCGTTAAACATTGGCACTGGAGAGTGAAAAAAATGAACATTGGCAAGATGATGGTAGAGCTAGCATTGAAGCGATGAGCATAACGGACAAAACGTCTCTCTTGTCATGTTTTGAAAAAGATATTGTTCATTTTAGATATTGGAATGCAAATAGAAATAAATTATAGTCATTCAAAAGGGGATGATGAGAGTGGAATTAAATTCATCAGATGAAGATTGAAAAGTCCCATAATAAAACGAAGGAGAGGAACAACAGATGGACACAGTTGAGCGCTTTGTTAAAGCTCAGGAAGAAATCTATCAGCAGGCACTAACGGAAATAAAAAATGGTCGCAAGCGCAGCCATTGGATGTGGTATATTTTCCCCCAGCTTAAAGGGCTGGGCAGGAGCGAAACGGCTCGGTATTATGGAATTGAGAATTGGTCTGAAGCCAAGGCGTATATGGCGCACCCACTGCTGGGTTCGCGCTTGCTGGAGATTTCCGGGGAATTACTGAAGCTTGAGTCTCATGATGCCACGGCGGTATTTGGGCGACCCGATGATCTGAAGCTGAAATCGTCAATGACCCTCTTTTATCTGGTTGATGGCAATCTGACCTTAAAGGCGGTGCTGGATAAATTTTTTAGTGGTCAGTTGGATGAAGTCACCGCTACTCAATTAGATAAGAGAGAATTAACCGATGAAACTGAATGATTTTGAGAAGCATATCGACGAAACGATCCTTGACCGGGGACATGATTATTATGACGAGCGAAGAATCAGCGAAATTGTCAAACTGGGAGATCAAGAGTATCTTTTTACAGTAGAGGGTGCAGAGGCATATCAGGTGACTGTCAAATTCGATGATCAGGGCGAAATTACGCAAACGGGTTGTGACTGTCCCTATGATTTTGGGCCAATCTGCAAACATCAGGTGGCGGCCTTTTATGTGCTAACCGATGTTATTGATAACAGACAAAGCGAAGGCCATAAGATTGAATGGGGAATCCAACAGTGCTTCCTTAGGGAGGCACTTGATAACCTCACAAAAGAACAATTAATTACGATTATCATTGAGATGGCAGAAAAGGATGAGATCGTAAAAAGCAGTCTGATGATGCGATATTCAAAGGGAAATCCACGACATGAACTACAAAAATGCAAACGGTTGATGGAATCGATTGTCAGAAAATATCAGAGCCAGAGCGGCTATATTGAATATCGGGAAGCCGATGAATTTGCTGATGAAATGGACGCGCTGCTGGAAGTGGCAAGCGATACCGAAGATCGTTGCCTAGCGATGGATATTGCATCGATGCTGCTTATTGAGGCGGTTGAAGCGTTTCAATATGCCGATGATTCAGGTGGAAGCATCGGTCGATTAGTATCAGCGGCCATCGACACAATCGAAACCATTGTAACCATTGTAACTGACAATACGGAGCTTGATATTGGTTTAAAAACTGAGCTATTTGAGAAGCTTCTTAAGCTATCTGATGAGAGCGCTTTTGATGGGTGGGAGGATTTTAGAATAGATCTGCTTCAAATCGGAATTGAATTTGCCGAGGTTGAGAGTCTGCGAAACAAGCTCAATCAGAAAATTGAAGCGATGATCGACAAACACGCTAAAGATTCATACCAGCGATACGCTGTTGAAACCTTACTGGGGCTCGAGTTGGAAATAAAAAGCCGCTATGGTAGAAAAGCAGAGGTCGATGAACTGCGCAAGGTTTAAAGGATAAGATGAGAAAGTAAGGGCTTTGAGTCTCTTACTGGAAACGAAAATATAAAGCCAAAATGAATGCTTGGGGTCAAGTTTTAATAGGGTCTGAGTAAAGGAGGAATTTAAGATGAACAAGACAAACACAGAGAAAGCAATTAAAGAATTGACAATGGTATTGATGTATTTAACACGGTTTAATGAAAGTGATCGCTTTGGCTCATATCTGGATATAAGCTGGAAAGGATATGACTTTAATGTTATTAATGAACTGGATGAGGAAGATTATATCAGACAGGGAAGTCATCGTTCCAAGTCGGTAGCAATTACGGAAGAGGGGATTAAACTAGCACAAAGCCTGCTGCATAAATATAGTATTTCGGATTGGTGATAGAGAAACTTAATCCGAATGAGTTTGTATTATTTAGGCATGGTGCAGACACAAAAGAAAGTGGACAGCAGGAACGCGAAAAAGAGTGGACAGGGGGAACCGAGAGTTATTCTCTCGCTGAAAAAAATGGAGTTGCGACATTAATTGTTGAGACCGATGTTCCAAAAGAACAGGAAGAAACATTTAATTTCAGGTTTCCCAGAGCGCCCAAAAGATTGACTTTATAGATTTCTTTTCAAATAAATCATATCAACTAATTGTTGCCCATCTTCATACATAGGATGGTCGTAATTATCGATAAAAAAGTTTTTTGCAACATGTGATTTTACAAATCCACACCTTTCGTAGAAACGGAGGATCGTAGGGCTATCGCCCGTTCCAACATATAACTCACTACCAAGCTTCCGATAGTAATCAACAATAAAGGAAATTAGATTTTGCCCATATCCTTTCCGTTGATATTTAGGAACGGTAACAATATTCTTGATTTCAAAAATGCCTGGTTGCTCTTGTGTAATAATGCAAATTGCCCTAATATCATCATCACGCAAGGCAAACATATCGCCACGATACAAATATTTTTCTATCATACTTATCTGCTCATCTGCAATAAGTAGTAAGTCCATATATTCTGTTTTAGCGCGATCATTGATTTTAAGAATCTCCATTTGCTATTGCTCCTCACCTATTTATCACTTTAAAATCTATAAAATTGGTATTGCATCAACAATATTCATAAAAACATAATAAATCTGTCAAAGCGCATGAAACCATAGATTTCAGCGATTTCTCAATTTCACCCATTGTGTGAGATTAAAAGAATAGAAAAGAACCCCAATTTCTGATAAAATTTAAGTGACAAAAGCATCAGCGAAAAGGAGTTAATTCAATAACAAGTTTAAACGATTATGCAGTAAATTTCAACAAAAAGTTGAGCTAACTAGTGAAGCCTTGGAGTTTGCAGAAGTGTCCTCCCGATGGTGATCGCAGCGCTTTTCATACTGGACGGCGGCGGAAACGCCTCGCAAGATGTTGAGGAAGTTAATCGGATAGGAAGGGCAAAGGCTGGGGTTGGACAAGATGGTCGTAGAGCGGCAGTTAAAGGGATGTGCATGACGAATCAAACCACGCCGCTTCAGGTTTGAAACTTATATTTTAGATTATCCGGCCGTTAGGTTTTCTTCTTGCCATCGTCGATAATTTCGATCTCTAAATAATCAAACCAAATCGATACGATAAACTGGTCTTCACGAAAAGTTGTCTTAGAAATCTGATTGAGTTCTTTTGTATTCTTGTCAAACCACATTGGTTTTTCCAAATCAAAGTCATGGCAGAAGGTCTCTAAAGCAGCTTGGA
>Ga0180017_100686_pt1 | contig 9922 bp, 9 predicted proteins | sample KR46_S_MetaG_FD_129674 | JGI IMG/M metagenome (GOLD analysis project Ga0180017, IMG submission 129674) | Groundwater microbial communities from the Olkiluoto Island deep subsurface site, Finland - KR46_S_MetaG | ecosystem: Environmental > Aquatic > Deep subsurface > Groundwater | place: Finland...
AGAATCGCGAGTATGGGTACAGTCCGGTCTCAGTCAGCCGCTCCAGTACCCGCCGCTTGATCTCCAGAGAGGTGACAGCCAGCGAAGCCAGGTCGGCGAGCCCGTCAAAAAACTGCCGGTCATTCTTCGCCAGATGACCCAGCCGAGGCAGGTTCAGCGTCACTACTCCAATGGAACCGGTCAGCGGGGCCGCTCCGAAAAGCCCGCCTACCCGTTTCATCAGGTCGCGGTTATTGATGCGCAACCGGCAACACATGCTGCGCACGTCCTCCGGACGCAGGTCCGAATTGATGAAGTTGGCGAAATAGGGTGATCCGTACTTGGCCGTAACCTCGAACACCTTACGGGAAACCGGCCCGTCCCAGTCAAAAGCACTGGAAATATTGTAGGTCGGAATCGGGAAGGCAAAGCCACACCCTCGGGCATCTCCTTCCAGCAATACTTCGGCGAAGGCCTCATTGATCATATCCACCTCGGCCTGAAAATCACCGTAGGATTGCGCCAGCGGTTTGCCCCCGACCATAGCGGGCTCATCCTTCATGAAATCCGGAATCACCATATCCATGGTGATGTTGCTGAACGGGGTCTGGTAGCCGGTGCGGGTCGGGACGTTCAGGTTGAACACGAACTCCTGGAAGGCCTGCCGGACGGCCCTATAGTCCAGGTTATCGGCACGCACATAGGGTGCCAGCAGGGTGTCCACGTTGGAAAAGGCCTGAGCGCCGGCGGTCTCGCCTTGTAGAGTGTACAAAAAGTTGAACATCTGCCCCAGGGCTGAACGCAGGTGCCGCGGCGGCTTGGATTCCACCTGGTTTGGCACCCCGCCGAACCCTTCTTCTAACAGCTGCTTCAAGTCCCACCCGATGCAATATGCGGCGATGTAGCCGAGATCATGAATGTGCATGTCTCCCTCTCGGTGAGCCCGTCGCACCTCAGGCGGGTAGATCCGTTCCAGCCAGAAGTGGGCGGCGGCCGTGTTGGAAAGGTAGCTGTTCAACCCCTGCAGGGAAAAGGAAGAGTTGGCGTTCTCTGATACCCGCCAGTCCGCCTGGTTGAGGTAGGACTCCACCAGGTCGCAGTTGACCAGGGATTTCATATCCCGCATCTGGCGATGCTGCTCGCGGTAGAGGATGTACGCCTTGGCTGTCTGGAAGTAACCGAGTTCCATCAGTGCGGTTTCCACCAGATCCTGAACCTGCTCTACGGAAGGAACGTCCACACCCTTCTTCACAAGGGCACTGACCACCCGCTGAGTTACGGCCGGAGCGGCCTCTTCCGCCCAGTGCGTTTCCCCTGTCGCCTTGAAAGCCTGAATAATAGCACTTGTGATTCTGGTGTGTTCAAAAGGGACGTGACGCCCGTCCCGCTTATGGATGGTCTGAAACATCACCTTATCTCCTCCCCGGCTCCCCGGATCACTGGGGATTCCGAAATGCGAAAACCCCGGCCCTGACGAACCGGAGTGGATACGCAAATTAATGCTTCTTTCTACAGGCAGTTTTTATATTCCTGCCTTAAATATCATTTTTTGGCAATAAACGCTGTCTACTTGGGGGCAAACTCGCAACAGCCAGAGCACTCGGAACGTTCTCCGGTCTTGGCGAAATGCTGAAACTTCTTGAGGAACATTACTTCCTCGCCGGGGCACTGCTGCACGAACTGGACCATTTTTAGCAAACGCTCACGAGCCTGGGGGGAAAGGTAGTGTTCAATCCGACAGGCATCCTGCTCGGCGACTTCCCGATCCAGTCCCAGAAAATCGCGAAAGAACACGAGCAACATTTGATGACGGGCATAGATCTCCTTGCCCACCCGCTCACCCTCGGCGGTAAGCTCGATGTGTCCGTATTTCTCTTGTTCAACAAGCCCCTTTTCTGAGAGGCTCTTGATGGCCGCGACAACGGAAGGCATCTTCACGCCGAGCGCCTGGGCGACATCCCGCACCCGAACCACCTTCTGGTCCAGGCCGATAACGTACAATGTCTCCAGGTAATCCTCCAGGGACTGGGTATACCCAGTCACCTCATCACCCCCATTTGGTTGGGTGTTTCTGTGTCCAGTATAAATCATATTGCCTTTGAGGTAAACGTTCCGGCCGGTGCCCCACGTGTGACAACAAGGCGATCACCGGCAAGCACCCAAGACATATCCACCTAAACAGTGAAAGCGCTAATTGAAGCCCGCCACTGAAGGCTAACCTTACCGTGCTAATCTGTACCGTATTCCCGGCACCCACTACAATGCTTGCATCCTCCCGCACCCACCAGCAACCGGCAGCAGCGGGGGCAAGACAGAGCCTCCGGGTTATCAAGAGCCAGATCACAGCGCGGGCAACGCAGTACCGGCCTCGGTGCATCCCGGCTCAAAGCCGGTTCGTCTCCGTTCCCGTGTCGCGGATCAGCACTCAACGGGTTCACAATCCGTTCGGTCACACCGGTCACCCTTCCCCTAACCCTCCACAGATGTACCGCCTGAACCACCCACAGGCTTTCGACGGAGCTGCCTGGCCAGCAACACAAGGAACACACCGATAAGGGCAAAGCTACCAGCGGTGAGGAGCGCTCCGCCGTAGGTTTCTATCCCAAAAATACTTCCCAAGCGACTAACCAAAGCGCCTACGAGGAAAGCAACCACCCAGGTTCCCAGCCAGAGCAGGGCCGCCTCTCCTTTACTCCGCTCCTTGAATATAATCAGAATAGAGGCAATGCAGGGTACAAACAGGGTGATGGTAATCAGGGCCACCAGCGTCTGCAGGGCGGTGAGTTCCATGGTCATCAGGCCAGCGGCACCGAAGTCACGGCGCACAATGCCCATAATAAAGGCGGTGGCCGATTCCACCGGCAGCAGCAGCAGGCCTGCCGTAAGCGGGGCCAGCATTCTTTGCAGAAAATCCAATACTCCGGTTAACTGAAAGGTACTGATGATGAGCGCACCCAGGGCGAAGATCGGAGTAGCTTCCCTAAGGAACCCGAAGGCCTTATTCCAGGTTTTCTTCAATACGTTGCCGAGCCGAGGGATGCGCAGGGGCGGCAGGTCAATCATAAGGTGAGTAGACTGGCCCGGAAGCAGTGTACTGAGCATGGTGCCCACCACCACAAACACCGTAAAGATCACCGTCACGTACACCAAAAGATACACACCGCCGAGTGCTGCCAGAAGACCGACGATGACCGCGAGCTGGGCCGAGCAGGGAATGGTCAGGGCCAAAAGGAAGATGGCGATCCGTCGCTCCCGGTCGGAACCGAGAATGCGCGTGATAATGGTGGCCATCGTCACACAGCCGAACCCGAGGATGAAGGGAATAATCGCCCGGCCGTTCAGTCCGATGCCGGTCATGGCCCGGTCGACCAGGGTGGCAATGCGCGGCAGGTAGCCGGAATCCTCAAACAGTGCAAGGAAGAAATAGAAGCCCGTGACGAGCGGCATTAGCAGTCCAAGTACATAGATTACGGTCATCGTGAGGACGCCGAACTCACCAATCAGGATGGTTCCGAGAGCTGTTTCCTCAGCGGCAAACCGACCGATCAGGCTGGTAATAAACGGTTCGTAATACCCGGCCATCACGTCTTCCTCCAGAAAGTCCACAACCGTACCGGCAATGAAGACCCCGACTACCTCGTACATTACAAATAAGGCTAGGAAGAGAAGTGGAATGCCCGTAAGCGGGCGGATCATCCAGCGTCCCAGCTTGGTACCGAAAGCGGACCCCTTATCTGATTCGGTGACCACGTTCTGCACGATCTCGTTCACCCGTTCCCGGCGCATACGGTAGATCCGCTCCCGTTCCTTTCCGGGATCAACCAGGTGGCGGGCAGCGACTGCCGCGTCTCCCTCCAGTACCAGCAGGGCGTCACCCTGGTTTCCAAGACGGTTCAGAGTGGAATGCAGGAGAGGCTCCAGACCTGGGGTCAGCTGACCTGGGCGGGCATTCTCCAATTGCACGTGCAACTGTTCAAAACCCTGTTTCTTAACCGCCACTGTGGGCACCACCGGCACCCCGAGCATCTCGGAAAGGCGGTCAATGTTGATTCCCAGTCCCCTACTCTCCGCCTCGTCCACCATGTTCACAGCAACTATCAGGGACACACCGGTATCGATAATCTGCTGGGTCAGGAACAGATCCCTTTCCATGTGAACGGCATTGACCACGTTGACGACCACGTCGGCGGACAGAATAATGTCCCGAGCAATGCGTTCCTCATCGTTAAAGGAAGAGATCCCGTACACACCCGGTGTATCGATCAGCACGTTATCGCCGAGACGACCGTGGGAAATCTCCAGGGTAGTTCCGGGGTAGTTTGAGACGTCCACATACAGTCCGGTGAGCGCATTGAAGAAAACTGATTTACCGGTGTTCGGGTTGCCGGCCAGCACGATGCGCCTAGCCCCTTCCGGGATGTTGATTTCCAGGGACAGATTATGGTGGTGTTCGTCCGGTTTTGGTGCTTCCGGATTCTGCATTACCGAGCATTTCTCACACTGAGTGCATTGCTTTTCTTTGGACACTTTGGCAACCTCCGTCAGAGTTAATGCAATGGTTACTGCTACGGAAAAAATTCAAGAACTCCCTAGATGTCAAACGCGGGCGCAGATGTCTGCGCCCGCACAAAACCCATTATTGTGAGCTAACCGCGGCTCTTACGCCACCAAGTCGACCTCGATTTCGGAGGCTAAGCCACGACCAAGCGCAATCTCCTGCCTGTTTTTGCTGATCACGACCGGACCCGCTGGCACCACTTCCACACAAGTGAGTAATTCTCCCTCACTGATTCCGAAACGAATCGCCTGCGCACGCACTAGCTCGTCGGCGATGTTTAAGATCCTTAGGCTCTGCCCCTTCTTAACTTCGTGCAGTTTCAATTGCCTCCCCCTCCCCTGTACTGTAACCATAGATTACTTAGCCTGAGCCAATTCTCTTTGCCTAGCTAATCATTGTTAGTACTTACTAACTAGATTAAATCTCTCTTATCAGGTTTTGTCAAGAGACTTTTGGAAAAATCAGCTCCGATCATTGTAATGATAACGGAAGCGGTACAGTAGTTAAGTGGTGCCTGTGCTTTAGGTCGCAGACTTACATTCTTTCAATTCCCGTCGCTCTGGAACAGAGACAGCTTTCCGGGATTTGAAGGCGACAAGGCGGGCCGAGTTCAACACCACCAGTACGGACCCAAAATTATGGACAAGCGCACCCATCATCGGGGATAGAAAGCCTAATCCGGACAACATCAAAGCTAGGGCGTACGTTTTATGAAAGGGCTTGTGGCAGGGCTGCGGGACATCGAGTCTAATCCGGTGGTAGATGGGGAAGTTTTTTTCCAAAGTTTGAAAAGCAGATTATTGGCTCGGTAAACAAGGCAATGGTCTGATAGTATTCCCAAAACACCCGGCGTAACGGATTTTCGATTACAAGTCGCGCCAGACGTGCCTCAAACTGCCGGTTGCAACCCCTTAAGACTTCCTCAGCGCACTGCTCCCAGCACATCCCCTTCCGGTAGGGCCGGTCGGTAAGCATAGCGTCAATTGCGTCACAAATGGCTACAATCCGGGAACCCAAGGGAATGGCCGTACCCGCCAAGCCTGACGGGTAACCACCGCCGTCCCAGCGCTCGTGGTGATGCAGGACGAGACGGGCCACGTTCACCAGCGTCGGAGAAGAACGTAAGATGGTGCTCCCAAGTACCGGATGCGTCTGTACGATTTTCATCTCCGATTCTGTAAGCTTGCCGGTCTTGGAGAGGATGGCATCGGGAATTCCAATCTTGCCGATATCATGCAGGTGAGCGGCGATGTGCAGGGTCTCCAAGTCCTCTCCGGTCAACCCGGCAGCAGTTCCCAGTTGCACCGCCATGTCGGCCACCCGTGACGAATGTCCGGCGGAATACTGATCCCGGGTATCCAAGGCCGTCACCAAGCATTCTATGGTGTCGTGATAGACATCGTATAAGTCGGGTCTAGGCTTCCTTGGACTGCCGGGGACAGCTGCCTTCACAGCACCCGTTACACAGTGCCCGGTCCATTTCGCCTTTAATGTGGCACCAAGCACGGCGCGCAAAGATGGTCTGGCACGAGCCATTCTTATAGGCCCCCTTAATCTTTTTGGCAAGCTCATGGTTGACAAAATCCGTTAAGATGAGGACGACATCCACTTTTGACGTTACCTTAAGCTCTAGGTGACCCTTTTTTCGCCCGGAAACATGCTGGATATCTTTGAATCCCATACGGCGCAGGTTCTCCAAGATGTTACCCAGCCTGTCTCCGCCAATGATCAGGATCGACATACATGAGCACTCCTTTGGGGGCTGAAATTATGCCTTGTAATAATCTAACCTAACCCTAATAATGTTAGATTAGACTAACTATATTTTACCCAGTTCCACTTGGCTTGTCAATGATTAATTAGCAAAACACCACCAAGAAATCGGTGGTGTTTTATGAGAGGATGATGTTGCCCAGCCTACCTTGAACATACCAATACCTGGAAGGTGCAGGGCGCGCTGAGGGATTGCCGGAACAAACGACTAGGAAGTATAGATCAAAAATGCGCAGTGGAGCCGCGGATCAGCGTCGGCCGCCTGTCTGAGGGAGCGTAGCCAGGCGGGAAACGGGGACAGGCAACGATTTCACGACGTAATCTACCCTACCACCTGTCGTTTTGTATCATAGAAGGCTTAGAACGGGGATGTGTCTTACATACGAGAAAAAGTAGCCTGTCCCCGATTCCCGCCCTGAGCAGCTTCCTCTGTCACATACGTGTTTGTGGAGGCAATCCCTCAGGAAAGCGCACAGCACCTCACAACCATTTTCATCCTTCGTGGTGCCGGTCGTTAGACCGGAATGGGCGACTGTTTTGGTTTATGTCCAAATCCCCCGGGCGGATCCCCACTGACGGCGACTGCAGGCCGTCCGGACACTGCTTTGTAGCACATGTGCACCCGCTGCAGCCGCAACCGGATGACGAACCCTCTTTCGGCTTCATCTTACCCCGGAACTGGAAACCGATCGCCACAACCGCCAAGACGCCGATACCGATGATAATCGCCGCTTCCACTAAGACCGTACTCCTTTACTTAAAGCCTATTATCCGAGGCCGAGCAACCGGCCGCCTTGGTAGACCAGGAAGGCCATCGTCCAGCCCAACAGAAGGCTGTAAGCCATCGCGAATCCGGTCCAGCGCCACGAATTGGTTTCCCTTTTGATAGTGGCAATGGTGGCCACGCAGGGGATGTAAATGAGGGACATCACCATAAAGGCATAGGCGGACAGTGGCGTCCAGTAGGCTTGAATGGCCACGGTCAATCCGTCCTCACCGATGCCGTAAATCACACCGAACATACCGACCACGACCTCTTTAGCCAGCAGGCCGAAGATAAGGGCGGCTGCCGCTTCCCACGTACCGAAGCCGAGCGGGGCGAAAACCGGGGCCACGAAACCGCCGATGGCACCCAGGTAGCTCTCGCGGCTGGCAAACTCCACACCGGTGGGTAGGGTGGCGAAGACCCAAATCAGGATAACCACTGAGAAAATGATCGTTCCGGCTCGTTTAATGAAGGCCCAGCCCCGTTCCCACATGTGGATGAGCATTCCCTTGAGGGTCGGTACGCGATACGGAGGCAGTTCCATCACGAAGGGTGAGACCTCACCCTTAAACAGGAATCGCTTGAACAGAATCCCCATCATTATGGCCAAGGCAATGCCCAGGATGTACAGCGAGAAAATGATCAGCCCCTGGTAGGCGGTGAAGAAGGCACCGACAAATAAAACGTAGATCGGCAGTCGGGCTGCGCAGGACATCAACGGGGTAATCAGGATGGTGATCATGCGATCACGCTTGTTCTCCAGCGTCCGGCAGGCCATAATCGCCGGAACGTTGCAGCCGAAACCGACAATCAAAGGGATAAACGATTTTCCATGCAGTCCCAAACGGTGCATAAAACGGTCCATTATGTAAGCCGCACGGGCCATGTACCCGCTGTCTTCCAGCAGGGTGATGGCGAAGAAGATCAGGAAGATCGGGGGAATAAACACCAGTACCGCACCGACGCCGCCGATAATCCCGTCGGCCACCAGTGAAGCGACTAGTTCGTTGCTAAAGAGTGCACCGGCACCCTCACCAAGCCACTCAAAGAACTCCTCGACGTATCCGATCAGCGGATCGCCAAGGGAAAAGGTAAACTGAAACACGGCAAACATGGATAGAAAGAAGATCGGAATCCCGAGAAACCGGTTGGTGACCACGCGGTCAATCCGGTCCGATATGGAAAGGCGCTCCTCGGTAGTGCTCTTACGGGTTACCGTTTCTTTGATTAGTCCGGCAATGAAGCCGTAGCGACGGTCGGCAAACAACGATTCCGGATCGAGTCCGGTCATGCTCTCAATGTGCGCAGCCACTTCATCACGCTTCTTGATGATGTCACCGGCCTTAGGCGATTGCATTACCCGGCCGTAGATATGCTCATCACCTTCGAGCAGTTTTACCGCCACCCAGCGGGCGGGCAGATGGCGGATAGCTTCCACTCCGGTTAATGCCTTCTCCAGTCTGGCGATGCCAGGCTCCGCTTCTTTGCCGTAGTCAATGGCAAACGGACGGCTTTGTTTCCGGTCGGCTACACTGACCGCGGCTAAGACCAATTCCTGGGTTCCCTTGTTGCGCACGGCTACAGTCGGCACCACCGGTACAGACAGGATTCCGGCAAGTGCTTTCAGGTCGATCTTGATGTGCCTTTTCTCGGCCTCGTCAATCATGTTCAAGGCGAGTACCAGGTTGGCACCCATCTCCAACAGTTGGGTGGTCAGGTACAGGTTGCGTTCCAAGTTTGAAGCATCAATAATGTTGATGATCAGGTCCGGCTCACCGGACAGGATGTAGTTGCGGGCAACGGCCTCGTCCTCGGAATAGGCTCCCAGGCTGTAGGTCCCGGGCAGGTCCACGACTCGGATGCCCTGACCGTCCTGTACAAGCCGACCCTCCTTCTTCTCCACCGTCACGCCCGGCCAGTTCCCAACCTGATGTCGAGCACCGGTCAGGTTATTAAACATCGACGTCTTACCGGAATTCGGGTTTCCAGCCAATCCCACCACAATATCCTGTAATTTCCTAGCCGCACTCGTAGTCTGCATTAAACCGCTCCTCCCCCTAGCAATTCGAGTTTCTATTAATAACTGACTAGTTACCGACTTCTTCAACCATAACTTTTTGAGCTGCCCCCCAGCCGAGTACAACCCGGCTGTCGCCAATGGAAATGATAATGGGGCCGCAGGGTTGACTTTGGACGATCCGCACGACAGTGCCCCGCGCAAAACCCATTTCGTTCAGCCGTTGGCGCAAGTTCCTTGCCCCCACGACATCGCGCACCACCGCATCCCGCCCCGGAGTCAGGAAGCCTAAAGGCAGTATCGCTTGCACCACCACCTAGATCACCTCCACGGAAACGGCTTCCGCTTCCCGGCGGCGTAGAGTCAAGCTGTAACCTCTAACCAGTACCTCAATGGGGTCACCCATGGGGGCCACCCCTTTCAGCTTGATTTCTGTTCCCGGAACCAGTCCCATTTCCAGAATGCGCCGTCTTATTGGGCCCGAACCGAGCACACCAACGATCTTTCCGGTGTCCCCCACTTTGAGCTTACTCAACGGCTTTGCTTCGTTTTTACTCATCAACCGCACCCCCACACTTCCAAGATAATCTAACCAAACAATCTAATCCAATGCTAATAAACTTAGTCTTAACTAATATTTAATCAAAGTGTATTCCACCCCTGCGTGGTTGTCAATAGGAAATTCGAGCCGAAAGATAGAAGGCTAGAGAAGCAAATGCAAAACCGCCCAAGCTCAAGATTGAGCTGTGCGGTTTGGAGAACTGAAATTTCAGTAGATAAAAGGCTATTCGGTTATAGAAGCGCTGGCTATTTCAGAATCAACCTGATC
>Ga0180017_100687_pt1 | contig 9921 bp, 9 predicted proteins | sample KR46_S_MetaG_FD_129674 | JGI IMG/M metagenome (GOLD analysis project Ga0180017, IMG submission 129674) | Groundwater microbial communities from the Olkiluoto Island deep subsurface site, Finland - KR46_S_MetaG | ecosystem: Environmental > Aquatic > Deep subsurface > Groundwater | place: Finland...
AACGGTTTTAATAACCAGTGGTGTTCATAATTCCGAATATACTGGGATTGAAACAGCCATTCAATTAGCCCAGGAATTCTTGCCTGAACAGGTTGTGGGGAATATAATCATCATTCATCCATTAAATATTAGCGGTTTCGAAAATCGAACGATGAGTGTGGTAGCTGAGGATGGGAAAAACCTAAATCGTATTTTCCCCGGAGATCCAGATGGCACCGAGGGTGATAAGATCTGTCACTTCCTGGTCACGGCATTTTTCAGCCAGGCTGATTTTTATATTGATCTCCATGCCGGGGATGGCTATGAATCCCTGAACCCCTATGTCTATTATCTTGGGGCAGCGGCAGCGGAGGTGGTGGCACAAGCAAAAGCCATGGCTCAAAAAGTAAATGTCCCTTATATGGTTCGATCCGATATTGCAAGCGGAGGCGCTTATAATTATGCCGGTTCCTGCGGTATCCCCAGCATTCTGATTGAGCGTGGCGGTGAAGCCCGATGGTCAGAAGCAGAAGTAGCGCTGTATAAAGCGGATGTTAAAAATGTCCTTCATCATTTGGCGGTGCTTGGGGGAAAGGTAAAAGCGAATGAAAATAAGCCGGTTGATATCAGTGACGTGGTTTATGAAAATGCAGCGTTTACCGGGTGTTGGTATCCCCGGAAAAAATCCGGCGAAACGTTCAAAAAAGGTGAGGAATTAGGGGTAATCAAAGACTATTTTGGAAAGCTGCAACAGACCTGCATCGCCAAATACGATGGGGTGATTCTGTATCAGGTGAGTTCGTTAGCTATTTTAAGAGACGAACCGATGATTGCCTATGGAAGAATTGATCATTAGAAGCAAAATCGGATCGCTATTTTTTTAACAAAAGCGGCTGAGATTTTATTGGTTTGAATGGATAAAAAGATGACACCACGTGATATAACACCAGAAAGAGAAGTTACCTTGAGATGAAAGACAATCGATTTAAGAAGGTTTGTGACATGATTGAATTAAAACAATTAAAATATTTTGTTGTTTGTGCCGATGTGGGTTCTTTTAGTAAAGCGGCAGAAATATTATATACCACTCAGCCCAATGTGAGTAAAGCCATTAAAGCGCTAGAAGAACATCTGGGCTTTGATCTGTTTCACCGGAAAAGCCGCGGAATTTTACTTTCCAGCAGGGGTAAGCACGTCTATGAGTATGCCTGCAAAGCCATTGAAAACATTGAAATGCTGTCTTCTTTTTCGCAAACAGATCGGATTGAACAATTGCAGATCTCCAGTAATCCCAGTGCCTGGATAGCCAATGTTTTTGCAGATTTTTACAATCAGTTTCATGTGGAACGGCTTCATTTTCAACTGTATTCAGCTTCGGTGGAGGATATTATTAAACGGGTGGCCAGTTACCAGGACGAAATCGGCTTTGTCTATGTAATGAGCAATCAGAATACCGCCTTTCAATATGTATTATCCAGAAATCATCTGGAATTTGTGGAGCTCAAAAAAACCCAGGTGGTGCTTTATCTTGGACAAGAACATCCGCTTTATACTGCAAAAGAAATTAGTGAAGAGGAATTAAAAACACTGAAACTGGTTCAGTGTTATGAGGACGAATTTGATCTCAATAACTACTGGAAAATAACCAATCCCCAGGGAAAGGATATGCCCACACTAGAAAGTGTCGTGGTCACCAACAGCGATTGCGTGATGCAGCAGCTGCTGCAAACCACCGATCTTGCCAATATCAGCAGCGGTTATATCACCGATCAGGTGGATGAAAAAGAAATCAATGGGATCCCTCTCTACGAAAAAGAAAATGTGGTGATGTTTGGCTATATTAAAAGATCAGCTGAAGATCTCAGTAACTGGGGAAACAAATTTATTGAATTCATCATCAGCAATCTGGAGTCGTAAAAGCAAAGACAAGGAAATCCCAATAAGATGAAGGAATGTTTAAGTATGCAAAATTGGAATAGCCAAAGACCCCTGAGGGGGGTTGTAAAGCAAAAACTTCAATGTTAGAATATCAAATAGAATGTATGAATAACCGTAAGAAACTAATCATATTTAAATAAGTATCACGATATTATTGAAATAGTATCGTATAACAAAATTGAATAAGTCGTTATGAGTGCTATTGAATAGAAATTCAATAGAGAATAGGAAAATGGGTTGAAATCCCATGCTGTCCCGCAACTGTAAGTGAGGAGTCGATTTCATGATGTCACTGGTATTTGTCGATACCGGGAAGACGAAATCAAGATGATGATCCGCAAGCCAGAAGACCTGCTTATAATGAGATTCGTTGTTGACCTACGAGAAGGATAGGTAGATGGATGTTAAACGCTTATAATGGTGAATTCTGCCTTATTGTGCCGATGACTCCTTATCTTTTTCGAGATAAGGAGTTTTTTTAAGCCAATTTATATGAGACTAAAAAAGAAGACGAGCTGCGATCTTTTTCATGAAGGGTTGGATTAATAAAATAGAAAGAGAAGAGAAAACATGTGCTATGCAAGAAAGGTATAACAGAAAATGAAAAAATATATTGGGAAACGTTTATTTCAGTTGATTCCCATCATTCTGGGAATCACCCTTTTATCATTCACCCTGATGCAGACTGCAGCGGGAGATGCGGTGGATGCGCTATATGACAATAGTGGGGGCGTGTCCGAAGCTGTCAAAGCAGAAAAACGGGAAGAGTTGGGATTAGATCAGCCTTTTTTAATTCAATATACGACGTGGTTGGGCGGTGTGGTCACCGGGGATATGGGGGTTTCCTATATTTCTAATAAACCGGTCTTCGATACCTTTGTTTCAAAACTACCGGCAACGATCTTCTTGACCCTGACTTCGATTCTACTTACCGTTCTGATTTCCATCCCCTTTGGAATTTTATCGGCAGTCCGTCACAATCGATTCACCGACTACCTGATTCGTTTTTTCAGTTTTATTGGAAATTCCCTGCCTGGTTTCTTTGTTTCACTGCTGCTCATTTATTTTTTTGCCTTAAAACTCAAACTGTTTCCGGTGATGGGGAGCGGCGGCTGGAAGAGTATTGTCTTACCGACGCTGACGCTGGCGATTGCCATGGCGTCCAAATATACCAGACAAGTTCGCACCACGGTGTTAGAAGAACTGGATAAAGATTATGTTCTTGGGGCCCGGGCCAGAGGGGTAAAGGAGCCGGTGGTGCTTTATGCCAGTGTGCTAAAATCGTCAATGCTAACGATTATTACCCTGTTAGCGCTTTCGATTGGATCATTGTTGGGCGGTACCGCCATTGTTGAATCGATTTTCATGTGGGATGGCGTGGGTAAACTGGCAGTAGATTCGATTATGATGCGGGACTACCCGATGATTCAGGCCTATGTGATCTGGATGGCACTTATTTATGTGCTGGTCAACCTGATTACCGATCTGATGTATCATTATCTTGATCCCCGAATTCGACTGGAACAGGAGGTTTAGGCATGGAATTGACAACCGTTAAAGCGACGACAATTAAGATCAGAACCCATAAAAAACAGCAAGACCGGATCATGATCAAACTATTCATTTTTTTGGCGCTGGTGATATTGCTGCTTTTAATAGCTGCTTTTGCAGCGCAGTTGGTGCCATACGATCCTTACGCCCAGGATCTGACTATTGCATTGAAGCCGCCCAGTCAGGCGCATCCTTTGGGAACTGATCGCTATGGCCGGGATATGTTATCCCGGGTGATGATGGGCGGTCAAACCACCATTTACTCAGCCTTGCTACTGGTGGGGGTGATTACCACTTTTGGCACTCTGGTGGGGTTATTTTGCGGTTATAAGGGCGGCAAAATCGATTCATTCATCATGCGGGTATCCGACATTTTTCTGGCGTTTCCCGGCATGGTTTTTGCCATTGCCGTGGCCGGAGTCTTAGGCGGCGGTATCATCAATGCGGTGGTCGCCCTGGCCTGTATTTCTTGGCCAAAGTTTGCCCGGCTGGCCAGAGGACAGGTGTTAGCGATTAAGAATATGCCCTATATTTCGGCAGCCAAACTCAGTGGTTCCCGGGCCACGAAAATTGTCTTTAAACATATCTTACCAAATATAACCGGCCCGATTCTGGTTACTGCGACCCTGGATATTGGCACCATGATGATGGAACTGGCCGGGTTATCATTTTTAGGTTTGGGAGCCATGCCGCCCATTGCCGAATGGGGATCAATGATGAGTGATGGACGGAGTATGTTACAGACCGCACCATGGGTAATTCTAGCACCAGGTTGTGCTATTTTTATAACAGTAATGTTGTTTAACTTACTGGGGGATACCGTACGAGACGTGCTGGATCCCAAAACAAAAAAAAGACCAAACAGGAGGAGAAAATGAAAAAGAAAAGTAAAATGTTGACATTATTGTTGACCGGCGTTTTGGTTGCCGGGATGCTAACCGGTTGTGGAAGTGCGACAAGCGGGAAAAGTGCCGCAGAGAAGGTGTTCAATTATGGCACCACCGCTTATGGAGTGGCCATGGGAAATGCGGGTTTAAATCCCCATGAAGGTTACAGCGGTTGGTCCACGGTTCGGTATGGGGTCGGGGAAACATTATTCAAGTTCAATGAATCGATGGAACTGGAACCATGGCTGGCAAAAGACTTTGAACAGATCGATGAATATACCGTGAAAATTAATTTAAGAGATGATGTTAATTTTTCAAATGGGAAGAAAATGACCGGGGAATCGGTAAAAGCCTGTCTGGAAGATCTGATTGCCAAACATGACCGGGCCCCCAAAGATTTGCAGATCAAATCGATCACAGCTGATGGCCAGAGTATTACCCTTGTTTCTGAAAACAAGGTGCCAGGTCTGGTTAACTACCTCTGTGACCCCTACGGTGCCATTATTGATATGGAAGCCGGCGTTTCAGCCGATAAAAATGTCGTGGGAACCGGTCCTTACGTGGCTAAAACTGTCACTGACACCGAAATTAATCTGGCCGCCAACATGGATTACTGGGGTGGCAAACCGCATGTCGGAACTGTTAATGTGAAGAGCATTACCGACGGAGACACCTTGACCATGGCCATGCAGAGTGGCGAAATCGACGCCACCCAGGGACTGCCTTACGCCAGTCTGGAGCTGTTTCAGAATAATGACGACTATACCATCAGTTCAACCAATACTTCCCGGGTTTATCAGGCGTGCTTGAATTACAACTCGACTGTGATTAAAGACGATGCTGTTCGTAAAGCGATGGCCATGAGTATGGATAAGGATGGCTTCACCTCAGTGTTACTTCAAGGTAATGGAACGCCAGCGGTTGGCCCATTCCCAGCCAACTTTACCTTTGGTGGTGATGCAGTGAAGGACGCCAGCTATGATATCGAAGGGGCTAAGAAAGTTCTGGAAGCAGCCGGATGGGTTGATACCGATGGTGATGGTATCCGAGAAAAAGACGGCCAGAAGCTATCAATTAAATGGCTGACCTACACTTCCCGACAGGAACTGCCGCTGTTGGCCGAATCGGTTCAGGCGACCTATAAACAAGCGGGTATCGACGTTCAGGTCAACGCCACCGACAGTTATAAAGATTTCCTCAAAGCAGGGGATTACGATGTCTTTGCCAATGCCTTTGTCACTGCCCCCACCGGAGATCCCCAATACTATTTCACGACCCATGTGGTTGACGGTTCTGACTATAATCGCGGACACTACCATAATGATCAGGTTGAGGCACTGGTCGCCCAGCTGCGAACTGAATTTGATGCTGAAAAACGAGGGGACCTGGCGGTTCAGATAGCCCAGCAGGTTGTCAATGACAATGCTTACATTTATGCATCACATTTAAAAATGTCCTTTGTAATGAAGAAAGGGGTCACTGGTTTTACCGCCCACCCATCGGATTATTATGAAATTACAGCCGATCTGGACATCAATGAGTAATTGATTCTGGACCAAAGGAAGGTAACATGAGCCAACCATTATTGGCATTAAAAAATGTAGACATCTCTTATGATGAGCAGCCGATGGTCACCAATATGAATCTAAAGATGGAGCATGGTGAAATTCTTGGGATTGTGGGCGAATCCGGCAGTGGAAAAAGTACGCTGATCAAAGCGGCGATGGGTCTTTTAGACCCTGCCGGTTTGGTCAATCGAGGCGATATTTTTTATAAAAATCAGAATGTCCTGAACATGAATGCAGAAAAACTCAGAGCGCTGCGAGGGCCGGAAATGGGGATGATTTTTCAAAATTGCGGCAGCGCTCTATGCCCTATTCGGACCATCGGCGCTCAGCTCTATGAAACCATGGAACAGCACGGCATTAAAGACAAACAAGAGGTTGACAGCCGGGCGAAGGCCTTATTTAAAAAATTCAATCTGGTTGACAGTGATCGTATCTTAAACAGCTATCCCTTTGAACTATCCGGGGGCATGAATCAACGGGTTGGTATTGTCATGGCCATGATTCTAAAACCGGATCTGCTCTTTGCGGATGAACCCACCTCCGCTCTGGATGTGACGGTTCAGGCCCAGGTCATTCGGGAAATGATCAAGCTGAGGGATGATTTTGGAACAGGTATTGTCATTGTTACCCATAATATTGGGGTGGTCTCATATATGGCGGATAAGGTTGCGGTGATGTATAAGGGTCAACTGGTGGAATACGGAAATACCCGTGATGTGATCGACAATCCCCAGGAGGCTTATACCAGACAGTTGATTCAGGCCGTACCGAGAATCAGAAAGGGTTAATAGCATGAAATCGGTATTAGAAGTCAGACATTTAAAAAAAGCCTATCAGCATGGCAAAGAAACCGTTCAAGCGGTGGATGATGTCAGTTTTCAGATCCATACCGGCGAATGCCTGGGACTGGTTGGTGAAAGTGGCTGCGGTAAAAGTACCATTGCCAAAATGGTCACCCGGCTGGAATCCCCGGATGCAGGAGAAATTTTTCTCAATGACAGGGAAATTACCAGGGTGAGTGGTAAAGCGTTGAGAACAGTCTATCAGCAGATGCAAATGGTTTTTCAAATGCCGGTGGATTCTTTCAATCCCAGAATTAAACTGGGGGAAGGCATTAGGGAAAGCTTGATCAATCAGGGCATGGGGCGACGTGAAGCTAAGACAAAAGCCTGGGAATATCTTGAAATCTGCGGTTTAGACAAAACATTTGCCGACCGTTATCCCCATCAGGTCAGTGGCGGCGAATGTCAACGGGCCTCGATTGCAAGAGCCATTGCGATCAAACCATGCCTGGTGATTTGTGACGAAGCCACCAGCGCTCTGGATGTGACCGTCCAGGCCCAGATCATCAAAATGCTGAAAAGATTAAAAAAAGAACTGGGGATGTCCTACCTGTTCATCTGCCATGATCTGGCGCTGGTACAGGAAATTTGCGACCGGGTAATGGTCATGCAAAACGGCACTATTGTTGAACAGGGAATTCCGGATGACATTATTATGCGTCCCCGGGAAGCCTATACGAAAAAACTGATTGACTCCATTTTTTAGGATAGTGATCAAAGGAAGTATTTCAATGCTAAATAGATACCCCCCTTAACTGTCAAGGATAGTTTTTCAATCAGCTATGTCAAGGATAGTTTTTCAATCAGCTATTGACAAATATTGTTAATTATAGTAACATACCAACAATTGCGATAAAAAAATGCAAGTGAAGCTAACAAATGAATATGCTTAATTTAACCGTGAAGGTTGATGTTTCTACAGTAGTAGGTATCAATTTTTGCGGTTTTTTTTTGGAAAAAATCAATAAAGGAATTTGGGGAAAAGGAATGAATAAAACACTAAAAAGAATTCGAAATATTTTTGATCGCAATAATCCTAATATAGTTGCTATTATTATCATCCTGATGATTCTCGCAGTTGCGACCATTGTACTGGCTGTGGGATTGGGCCCGGTAAAGGTTTCGCCAGCAAATGTTGCTAATATAATCTTAAGTCAGGTTCCGTTTTTGAGTGGCAGTATCCCTCATACCTGGACAGATCTGGATTATAACATCGTCTGGGGTCTACGGCTACCGAGGGTTTTATTGGGTATGATCGTTGGAGCTTCACTGGCGGTGGTAGGGGTAACCATGCAGGCGCTGGTCAGAAATCATCTGGCCGATCCCTTTATTCTGGGGGTTTCTTCCGGGGCGGCAGCAACAGCAACCCTGGGTATGCTGTTTGGGGTCTTTGCCATTTTAGGGGAGTATTCATTATCGATCAGTGCTTTTTTAGGTGCGGGTTTAACGATCATTTTTGTGTATACGATTTCTCGGGTAAATGGCCGAATTAATATCACCCAATTGTTACTATCAGGGGTGGCCATTTCCATGATTATGGATGCCATCACTCAAATTATTATCTTGAGTGCTCCCAATGCGCTAGGTTTACATAATGCGTCATTTTGGATGTCAGGAAGCTTGGCTGGTGCCAAGTGGGGATATTTATCTTTGCCACTGGTGGTAATGTTACTTTGTTTAGCGGTGCTGCTAATAAACTATCGGAGTTTGAATGTATTGCTTTTAGGTGAAGAAGCCGCCGGATCATTGGGGATTAATGTCAAGTCTACACAGAAGATGCTAATTTTAGTTGCATCACTGATGTCGGGTGTTACCATCGCAGTTAGCGGAGCGATTGGTTTTGTGGGTCTGATGGTACCCCATATCACCCGTCTCCTGATCGGTTCCAATCATAAAAATGTGCTGCCGGTATCTGCTCTTTTGGGTGGCATCCTGGTGGTTTGGGTGGATGTGGCAGCCCGGATGGTGATTGCTCCGGAAGAGTTACCAGTAGGGATTTTGACAGCGTTGTTTGGGGGACCATTATTTATCTGGTTGTTGAAACGAAATACGAAGGAAGTGTAATGCGATATGGACACACGTCTACAAATAGAAAATCTGACCTTTGCCTACTCAAATAAGGATATCATTAATGAGGTCAATATCAGTGTGAAAAAGGGCGAATTTGTGGGGCTGATCGGTCCCAATGGCAGTGGGAAATCGACGGTTTTAAAAAACCTCTATCGGGCCTTGGATCCGGATCGGGGCAGTGTTCATCTGGATGGCGAAAATCTGTTTAAAATGTCGCATAAAGCATCGGCTGAAAAAATCGGAGTTGTTGGACAGGAGAATATGGTTCCCTTTGATTTCAAGGTTGAGGAAATTGTTGCCATGGGGCGCAGTCCTCATAAAAAGCTGTTTGATCCCGATACTAAAAAAGACCACGAGATTGTCATGCATGCCCTAGCTCATCTGGGCATGGCGGATGTGGCCAAACGTAGTTACCTGAATCTTTCGGGAGGCGAAAAACAGCGGGTTCTAATTGCCCGGGTGATTGCCCAGGAAACGGACTTTTTAATTCTGGATGAACCAACGAACCATCTGGATATCAGTTACCAGCTACAGATTTTTGACCTGGTTAAACGCCTGGAAGTGACCGTGTTATCGGCTATCCACGACTTAAACATGGCAGCTATGTATTGTGACCGTATCTATGTACTAAAAGATGGGAAAATTTTCTTTAGCGGAACGCCAGAAGAAGTTTTAACGGTTCAACTTATTCGCGAGGTTTACGGCATTGAATCGGATGTAACAATACATCCACTCACTCAAAAATTGGCAATTACTTTTTTGCCGGAAAGCCTAAAATATAATTAAAGGAGAAAAGAATGAAAAAGAAATTAATGTCCTTAATGGTGGCGCTTGTGGTATTGGTAGTTGCACCAGTGCTGAGCGCCTGTAGTGGCACGGCAACGCAGTCGACGGGTTCGGCAAGCAGTAGTGATTATCAAAAGCTGACCTTTGATAATTATGGTCGGGAAGTTGTTGTTGAAATGTGAACTTCCTATAAATTTTCCGACTCGATTAAATAACAAATAGAGATTTTCTAAAAAAAGCCCAGAAATTGGGCTTTTTTTATGTCTTCTATTGCAAAAAAGCGTGTGTGATGTTATACTA